>Ga0310691_10000844_pt1 | contig 52159 bp, 44 predicted proteins | sample 176DNAGHGlowgp2_FD_203887 | JGI IMG/M metagenome (GOLD analysis project Ga0310691, IMG submission 203887) | Sheep rumen microbial communities from Palmerston North, Manawatu-Wanganui, New Zealand - 1766 DNA GHGlow gp2 (v2) (version 2) | ecosystem: Host-associated > Mammals > Digestive system >... | reverse complement strand
ACAATTGATAATTGATAATTGAAAATTGATAATTGATAATTGAACGCTCGCCGAGACCGACCTTAAATAGTCGAGCCGATGTTGCTTCTGCGAAGAGGCTCAGACTATGGGGAGGTATCAAGAGGGTCAGCGAAGCTAAAATTGATAATTGAAACGACTCTTATACATATTATATATATTAGGCATAATGTCAGTGGCATCATGCTATAGGGAGAAGTCTGCTGAGGTGGAGCATCACGCCTATGCCGGGCAGGACAGTGCGATGGTGGCTGACTCCATATCGTTTGCCACGAAGCACCACTACAGCGTGGGCTATAACTTCATAGTGCATAACGACTCGATAGAACTGATAGCCCAACTGCCTGAGGAACACGTCAGCCAATTGGAGACTGACACACTGGCGATACCACACAACCAGCAGTTGGCAGTGATGGACATACACATGGTGCCACAAGACAGTGTGGACTCCGTGTGGGTGAAACTGATAAGCGAAGACGGTTCGACGGGATGGATACACGAGAGTGAACTGTTGCCTAAAGTGGTGCCTACCGACCCCATATCGCAGTTTATAATGTTATTCAGCGACATCCACACAATGATAGCACTGATAATAGTGGGACTGCTGGTGGTGGTGTATGTGATGAGAACAGCACAGAAGAGGAATGCACCAATAGTGCACTTTCGCGACATACCATCGTTCTACCCCACCCTGCTATGCATAATAGTGGCTTGCTCGGCTACGTTCTACGCCTCGCTGCAGATGTTTGGGGCTGACACATGGCAACACTTCTACTATCACCCCTCACTCAACCCCTTCATACTGCCACCGATACTGGCGATATTCATAGCATCGGTATGGGCTATGCTGGTGGTGGGTGTGGCAACGGTGGAGGATGTGAGGCACCACCTGAGGTTTGAGGATACCGTGATATACCTGGCAGGACTGGTGGGTGTGTGTGGAGTGCTCTACATAATATTCTCTATCAGCACCCTATACTACATAGGCTACCCTCTGCTCATAGCGTATGTGTGGTTTGCCATAAAGAAATACAAACCCTTCCACACCAACCACTACATATGTGGCAACTGTGGCAAACGTATATATAAAAAAGGTGAATGCCCACACTGCGGAGCGGTGAATGAATAGTTTTTAATTAGGAATTAGGAATTAGGCTCCGAGCTTCGCTCGCCTGAGAGCTTCGCTCGAAGAATTAGGAATTAGAAAGAATGAAGAATTATAAATACATATTATACTTGCTGTTGTCATTGCTGGTGATGACTGGCTGTAGCAAGGATGACGGCACTGCTGAAGATGCTCGCACCAGAAGAACCATAATGGTGTATTTCAATGCAGAGAACAATCTGTATGCAGCGGCTGCTGCAGACCTGCTGGAGATGGTGGATGGTTCGAAGTACCTTGCATCAGACTGCAACCTGCTGGTGTATTTTGATTTTATAGATGAGAAAAACAAACCTAACATTCCGACTATATACAGCCTGAAGAACGGAAATATGGTGAAGGTGAAGGAGTATAGCAGTCAGGACTCATCAGACCCCGATGTGATGCTGCAGGTGTTTAGGGATATGATGTCTATCAGTCCAGCCAACGAGTATGCCACCGTGTTCTGGGGACATGGCGACGGACCTATCATAGCCAATAGCAGCAACGGACTTGATGTGTCGTTTGAGGAAAACGAGCCAGACTCGTATGGTGCTGACTATAACAGCAACAATCTAAAAGACAGGTCTAAGATAACCTGGATAGACCTCCCTGTATTGGCAAAGGTGATGAAGGAGTTGCCAAAGCAAAAGTTCATATTCTTTGATGCCTGCTGTATGCAGAGCATAGAGGTGGCATACGAATTGCGCAAGTGTGCCGACTATATAATCGGTGCCACATGTGAGACACCATCCTTTGGTGCACCATACGAAACCACCACAAAATACTTTGGCTATGCTGATGCAGAGGCTGCCAGTAAGGCTATAGTAAACGATTATCAGAGCAACAACAACCTATGGGAAAATTGGAGAACAAACTATAAAATAAACAACGTATGTATGTCTGTCATAAAGACTGCCGAAATAGAGAATTTGCTGACTGCGACCAAAGAGGCACTGAACACCATATCAGGTAGCAAACCATTAGAAGTAGCTACCACCTTTACAAAAGACGAACACGATGCTACATCATGCATCTATTATTTTAAGACTGGTAGCAGCAGATATGGCAGACCGATTCTTTATGACATGAATGATGTGATGCTGCATAACCTGTCGGAAACGGAATACAGCAAATGGAGAACAGCATTTGACAAAGTAGTAATTCATCACCCCAACACAGGAGACATTCGCGAGACAGGGTACTGCGACTGGTTTGGTGGAGACCTTCAATCAGACATGATTATGTCAACACAAAACTTTAGGAGTTTCTACCTGTCAGATAAAACCTTTGGAGGAGTGTCTATGTTCTTTCCTATGAAAATATACACCTACTACACCACCCCCAACATGAACACTCGCATGTATGATTACGAATGGTGCAGAGAGGTGGGATGGAGAGATTTAGGCTGGTAACTGACAGAAATGTCATAGCAACAGGCATAGTGTGCCACGTTTGTCAGCAATGACAGCGTTGGCACATTATTAGTATAAGGAGGGGCAACGTACAAAACAAACCAAACCAAACTTAAAAACATAAAAGACAATGAAAATTCAACCATTAGCAGACCGCGTGCTTATCAAACCAGCGGAGGCAGAAGAGAAAATCGGTGGTATCATAATTCCTGATACAGCAAAGGAGAAACCACTGAAGGGCGAAATCATTGCTACAGGCAATGGAACGAAGGACGAAGAGATGATTCTCAAAGTGGGCGACCATGTGCTCTACGGCAAATATGCTGGACAGGAACTGGAGTTTGACGGCGAGAAATATATGGTGATGCGCCAGTCTGACGTTATCGCTATCATCAAGTAATTATCAATTGTCAATTTTCAATTATCAATTATATTAATTATGGCTAAGGAAATAAAATTCAATACAGATGCCCGTGAGGCACTCAAGAAAGGCGTTGACCAGCTGGCTGATGCCGTAAAGGTTACACTCGGTCCTAAGGGACGTAACGTAGTGATAGAGAAGAAGTTTGGTGCACCACAGATAACAAAGGATGGTGTTACCGTTGCTAAGGAAATAGAACTTGAGGACAAGTTTGAGAACACTGGCGCACAGCTGGTGAAGAGCGTTGCCTCAAAGACTGGTGACGATGCTGGTGATGGTACCACAACAGCTACCATCCTCACTCAGGCTATAGTAAACGAGGGGCTGAAGAATGTTACTGCTGGTGCTAACCCAATGGACCTGAAGCGTGGTATAGACAAGGCTGTGAGCGCAGTGGTAGATTATATCAAGCAGAACGCTGAGCAGGTAGGCGACAACTATGACAAGATAGAGCAGGTTGCAACAGTATCAGCTAATAACGACCCTGAAATTGGTAAACTGCTGGCTGACGCTATGCGCAAGGTGAGCAAGGATGGTGTTATCACCATTGAAGAGAGCAAGTCTCGCGACACCTCTATCGGAATAGTTGAGGGTATGCAGTTTGACCGTGGTTACCTCTCAGGCTACTTCGTTACTGACACAGAGAAACTGGAGTGTGTGATGGAGAACCCATACATCCTTATATATGACAAGAAGATTAGCAACCTCAAGGAACTGTTGCCTGTGCTTCAGCCAGCAGCAGAGAGCGGACGCGGATTGCTCATCATAGCTGAGGATGTGGACTCTGAGGCTCTCACAACACTCGTAGTAAACCGTCTGCGTGGCGGACTGAAGATATGTGCTGTTAAGGCTCCTGGCTTTGGCGACCGTCGTAAGGCTATGCTCGAAGATATCGCAATACTGACTGGTGGTACAGTAATATCAGAGGAGAAGGGCTTGAAGCTGGAGCAGGCAACACTCGATATGTGTGGCTCAGCTGATAAGGTTACCATCTCTAAGGACAACACTATCATAGCTGGCGGTGCTGGTTCTAAGGACACCATTGCCGACCGTATTATCGCTATCAAGAAAGAGATTGAGAACACCACTTCAGACTATGACAAGGAGAAGTTGCAGGAGCGTCTTGCAAAGCTCGCTGGTGGTGTAGCTGTGCTCTATATCGGTGCTAACTCTGAGGTAGAGATGAAGGAGAAGAAGGATCGTGTGGACGATGCTCTCTGCGCTACTCGTGCAGCCATTGAGGAAGGTGTTGTAGCTGGTGGTGGCACAACATACATCCGTGCTCTCTCTGCCCTCGAAGGTCTGAAGGGTGACAATGCCGACGAGCAGACTGGTATCAACATCATCAAGAGCGCTATCGAGGCTCCACTCCGTCAGATATGCTATAACGCAGGCGTAGAGGGTGCTGTAGTAGTAAACAAGGTGAGCGAAGGCAATGGCGACTTCGGCTATAACGCTCGCACAGAAGTTTACGAGGACATGAAGAAGGCTGGTATCATAGACCCAGCAAAGGTGGCTCGTGTAGCACTGGAGAATGCTGCTTCAGTAGCAGGACTGTTCCTCACCACAGAGTCTGTAATCTGTGACAAACCAGCTCCAGAACCAGCTATGCCAATGGGTGGAGCACCAGGTATGGGTGGTATGATGTAATCAATAACCCCACCCCACCATAAAGGGGTAAGATTACTTGATAAAACAATTCGATAAAAAAACTCGATAAAACAATTCGATAAAAAAAGCTCAGGGTTTCTAAAATGGAAACTCTGAGTTTTTTGTATATTTGTGTCTGTCTTGCTGTCTATTATAAATTTACCGACAAATTTACAAATTATTTTACAAAACGACAAATAAAACGAAAAAAAAATACACAAAATCAGGCAAAAAAAACACCATACACTATAAACATGCATGGTGTTCTTATTATATTGTACTATTTTACTAAATTATTTGTTCAGAGCCAATGCTACATTTACAGCACATGCCACAGTACAACCTACCATAGGATTGTTACCAATACCAAGGAAGCCCATCATCTCAACGTGAGCAGGAACTGATGAAGAACCAGCAAACTGAGCGTCAGAGTGCATACGACCAAGAGTATCAGTCATACCATAAGAAGCAGGACCAGCAGCCATATTGTCTGGATGAAGAGTACGACCAGTACCACCACCAGATGCTACTGAGAAGTATGGCTTACCAGCAAGGATGCGCTCCTTCTTGTAAGTACCAGCTGTTGGATGCTGGAAACGTGTTGGGTTGGTTGAGTTACCTGTGATAGAAACGTCAACATTCTCACGCCACATGATAGCTACACCCTCACGAACGTCATCAGCACCATAACAGTTAACCTTAGCACGTGGACCATTAGAGTAAGCCTTAGTCTTAACAACCTTGAGTTCGCCAGTGAAATAGTCAAACTTTGTCTGTACGTATGTGAAACCATTGATACGAGAGATGATCATAGCAGCATCCTTACCCAGACCGTTAAGGATAACACGGAGAGGCTTCTTACGCACCTTGTTTGCCATCTCAGCAATCTTGATAGCACCCTCAGCAGCTGCAAATGACTCGTGACCAGCAAGGAATGCGAAACACTCTGTCTCTTCACGGAGCAGACGTGCTGCAAGGTTTCCGTGACCAATACCAACCTTACGGTCATCAGCTACAGAACCTGGAATACAGAATGACTGCAGACCAATGCCGATAGCCTCAGCAGCTTCAGCAGCTGTCTTACAACCCTTCTTGAGAGCTATAGCTGAACCTACAACATAAGCCCACTTAGCATTCTCAAAACAAATCATCTGAGTCTCTTCACAAGTCTTATAAGGATCAAGACCTGCCTTCTCACATATCTCGTTTGCCTCTTCAATAGAAGAAATACCGTTCTCGTTCAGGGCTGCGAGCACCTGCTTCATACGACGGTCCTGTGATTCGAATTTTACTTCACGTATTGCCATTGTATATTCCTCCTATTAGTTTTTACGTGGATCAATAAATTTAACTGCGCCCTGCTCTGGGGTTGTACGGCCGTATGTGCCTGTTACCTGCTTGAGAGCCTCGTTAGCATCAACACCATTCTTGACTGCATCCATGAACTTGCCCATGTGAACAAATTCATAACCGCAAACCTCGTTATCCTCATCAAGATACTGCTTGGTGATATAACCCTCAGTGAGCTGGAGATAACGTGTGCCCTTAGCCTTTGTGCCATAGAGTGTGCCACACTGTGAAACGAGTCCCTTGCCGAGGTCTTCAAGACCAGCGCCGATAGCGAGACCGCCCTCAGAGAAAGCTGACTGAGTACGTCCATAGACAATCTGAAGGAAGAGCTCACGCATAGCTGTGTTGATAGCATCACAAACGAGGTCGGTATTAAGAGCCTCGAGAATTGTCTTACCTGGCAGAATCTCTGAAGCCATAGCAGCAGAGTGAGTCATACCAGAACAACCGATAGTCTCAACGAGAGCCTCCTCGATGATACCATCCTTAACGTTGAGTGAAAGCTTACAGCAACCCTGCTGTGGAGCACACCAACCAATACCGTGGGTCATACCAGAGATATCCTTTATCTCCTTAGCCTGAATCCACTTACCCTCCTCTGGAATAGGAGCAGGACCGTGGTTAGGACCTTTAGCAACGACGCACATGTCGTTGATTTCTTTAGTGTAAATCATATTAAGTGTTTTGTTAATAAATAAAGTTCGAATAAAATTCCCTACAAAGTTACAAAAAAAGTTCAAGAGTTCAAAAGCTGATGAGTTCAAAAGGCAAAAGATAAGCCCAAGTATGTTGCTTTTTATTTTTTTTTAACTAGTCAATACTCTAACTGATTTTTATAAAGTCCGTCAGATGGTTATCAACATACTCTGCTACCTGATTAGTCCATTGCTCCTCGTTGGTAACAAATTCATCATCAAAATCTTCAAACGCTGGCAACTGTTCGTAAAGCGCCATAAACTCCTCATCGGTCATAGGATGTTCTATCTCCTCCCTGTAGCGGATGTACTGTTTTTTCACCTTACGTATCAGGCGACAAAGGTCAACCAATCCCCAGTTACGCACTGCTGCATCAAAGGGATTACGGAAGAAAAACGGGGCATAACCATTATATATGAGTTGGATAAAACCTCCATCCATCACTTCATCTCTCAAGATAGCATAACCCACGAGCGTTATCTGGTCGCTCGACATCTGCGCCATATTTTCAGCAGTCAGTTCACCACCTATCGCCTTTCGTGTCTCGTCAATAACAAGGTTAAGGAAAGCTTCTGAGCCTTCTGATGCTGCCTTTCGCAGTTCTGCATCGGATATGGTAATGTTAAAGTTCATAATTCATAATTCACAATTCATAGTTCACAGTTAGTTATTCATTGGTGTTCTGTTAAGTATGGAGCGACCCAGTGTCACCTCATCTGTATATTGCAGTTCATCACCAACGCTGATGCCACGAGCTATTACTGAAAGTTTAAGCTCAGGAAAAGCTTGTAGCCTGCGTGATATATAGAAATTGGTAGTGTCTCCCTCCATAGTGCTTGACAGAGCAAAGATAACCTCTTTGACCTCGTTGCCTGAAATTCTATCTACGAGTTCGTTAATCTTTATATCGTTAGGTCCTATTCCGTCCATTGGCGATATCACTCCACCTAACACATGATATAGTCCATTATACTGCTGGGTCTGTTCAATAGCCAAGACATCCTGTATGTTTTCCACTACACATATAGTAGTAGCATCACGACGTTTATCAGAGCATATAGGACAAACATCCGTATCTGAAATGTTATAGCATATCTTGCAATATTTTACATCTCGACGCAGAATAGTCAAGGCATCAGCAAGGGCTGTAACATCCTCCTGGTCCTGACGAAGCATGTGGAGCACCAGACGCAAGGCTGTCTTACGTCCTATCCCAGGCAGTCGGGATATCTGGTTTACTGCGTTGTCAAGAAGTGTAGGCACAGGAGTTTTGCTTATTAATAGTGCTTGATAGCACGATCCATCTCTCTCTTGTCTTGCTTGAGTTTTAACGTCTCACGCTTATCATATTCCTTCTTACCTTTACACAAGGCTATATCGAGTTTTGCCCTACCCTTGTCGTCTATGAATAGCAGGATGGGCACTATGGTATAGCCTACGGCCTTAGTATCTTCGGTAAGATGGTGAATCTCGCGTTTGTTAAGCAGAAGTTTACGGTCTCTGCGAGCCTCGTGATTATTATATGAACCATAAAAGTAAGGACTTATGTTCATGCCCTTAACCCATATCTCGCCATTATGAATGTAACAGAACGTATCAACAAGCGACGCCTTGCCCATACGGATACTCTTTATCTCTGTACCCGTGAGCACTATGCCTGCCGTATATGTATCAACAAAGAAATAGTCGAATGCAGCTTTCTTATTCTTGATCTGCACTGGACTCTTCTTGCGAAGCAATTCCTGTTCCTTGTTCATTCTGTTTGTTTATATTATTGTTGAGATGAAGTAACTTAATCCTACTCAGCACTACAAGTCTGAATGGCATAGCACCTTCCTGCGAAGATGTGTTCGGCGAAAGAATGAAGAAGCCGTTAATCTTGCTTATTTTCCTCTGGTCAGACTTTCCGCTGACTGTCAGCACACCACTGCCGTTACTGGTGATATGAGTTGTCTGAGTCACTATGCTATCCCCATAAAACACATTCATGCAAGCCACCACGTCACATGAGCCGTCCTGCACTATAGTCTGAGCATCATACTGCAAGTTGATGCGGTCATCATTCCTGAATGTAGAGTCAGGCGACACTGAGAATGACATCTTGTTGTAAGGTGTATTATCCATCAGTATTATGTATGGCACCTGGTTCCACACATTTGCCGAATCAGCCTCTTCTGTTTCTATTCCCTGAATCTTACCGCCAGCAGCTAATACGTTATCTCTTATCCTGTCTGAAAGGTCGTTATATATTTCTTGCAGGTATTCTGCATTACTGCAATAGAAAAGGTAAGAGCGTTCATATTCCTCTGGAGTGACATCATATTTCTTGAGAACGGCAGAGCGTAAAGCCACCACATCCTTCCCATCTTTCAGTCCCTCATGAGTTTCAGCCATTGCCTGAGCTATATGGATATCGTATAATATATCCACCATATCACCCTCAGACAATACATCCGACGGAATGCCTGGACGACATGCTACAAGGGCATATACTATGAAGAGTATGCTACTGAGCCTTTTCATTCAGTTGTTTATTAAGCAACAACAACTCTTTTCTGCAAAACAGTATTATAGCAACCACGCTTACTGAGATGCAAGCATCTGCGAAGTTGAATACTGGAGAGAAGAAGATATAGGGTTGACCGCCATAGAATGGGAACCAGTCAGGATACGTTGTCACGATGAGGGGGAAATAGAACATATCCACTACCCTTCCCTCAAGAAACGGTGCATAGCCAGTTCCGAATGGTACGAAGAAAGATGTGTAATAGGATGATGAACCTGAGAACATCAAGCCATAGAACATACAATCTATCAAATTACCAGCCGCACCTGCAAGCACAAGTGACAACAGGACGAGCCACATAGTACGCGCCCCTGCCTTTATCTCCTTACGTATATACCACACAAGGAAACAGCAGGCAACAAAGCGGAATGATGTAAGCAATGGTTTGGGAATAAACGACATGCCATAAGCCATGCCGTTATTCTCAATAAATGATATGTAAAACCAGTCGGTAACCCTTATGCTCTCATGCAGACACATACTCGTCTTAACCTGAATTTTAATTATCTGGTCAATAACGAGTAGTGCCAATACCATAAGACTCAACAGAGCCCCTTTTTTACAACTTTCCGTCTTTGTCAATATTTCAACCTTTACTTAGTGGTTCTTCTTCATCTTTGACTCTACAGAGAGAGTTGCGTGAGGAACAGCACGAAGGCGCTCCTTTGGTATCAACTCACCTGTCATACGGTCTATGCCGTAGGTCTTATTCTGAATACGGATGAGAGCCTGCTCCAGTCCCTTGATAAACTTCTGCTGACGCTCTGCCAACACAAGTATCTCGGCACGGTTCTGTGTTGTAGAACCCTCCTCCAGCACCTTGTATGTAGGCGATGTGTCAGCCACATCATTTCCTTCATCGTTGCGGAGCTGCTTCATCATGTCAGAATAGTCCTTACGGGCACGTTCCAACTTCTCATCAATGATCTGCTTGAATTCTGCAAGATCCTCGTCACTGTAGCGCTTTTTAATTTCTGCCATAGTAATGTTTTTTTAGTTTGATATATAATTTTGATTTAGTTCTTGGTTATAAGCACCTTAGCCGTCAGCTCGCCAAACTCCTGCTCAGAGCCCTTAGAAGCATCACCAAAGGTTAGGCTGTTAGCCAATACCTGTGAAGATATATGGTTGCCAAATGCCTTTACAGCTTCCTCCAGTTCTGGTTTGCTTTCCAAAACTACGTTGATGCGATCGGTTATCTCGAAGCCAGAATCCTTTCTGAGCGACTGTATGCGCTTGATGATTAGTCGTGCCATACCTTCGTTCTTCAGTTCTGGTGTTATCTCTATGTCAAGAGCCACTGTTATAGTGCCTTCCTGTGCTATGGTCCATCCTGGGATGTCCTCAGATATTATCTCTACGTCAGCAGCCTCAACTGTTACTTCCTGACCTGCAGCTGTGAGGTTGATGCTGCCATTAGCCTCGAGTGATGCTATCTGTTCCTGGCTCATGGCAAGAACGGCGTTATTCACGTCCTTCATGAGTTTGCCAAACTTCTTACCCATCACTCGGAAGTTACACTTCACCTTCTTGACGAGCTGCATGCCTGAGCCCTCTTCTATGAATGAGAGTTCCTTGACGTTGGTCTCGGCAAGTATCACGTTACTCATACGCTCTATACGACTGCGCAGGAGTGCATCACCAGCAGGTATAGAGATTGTCTGTAGAGCCTGTATTACAGGTATCTTCACTTTCTTACGCAGAGAGAGTACCATAGAGGTAACCTGCATAGCCACCTGCATAGCCTGCTCCAGTTCTGTGTCTATATATGACCCATTTGCCTCTGGGAACTTGGCGAGGTGTACGCTGATAGACTCATCTCGTTTTGTCACTTCGTTAAGGTCCTTGAACAACTGGTCGGCATAGAATGGAGAGATAGGAGCAATCAGTCGTGCTATGGTCTCTATACATGTATATAGAGTCTGGTATGCTGACAGTTTGTCCTCAGTCATACCTCCACCCCAGAAACGTTTCTTGTTAAGACGTATGTACCAGTTAGACAGTTTGTCAATAACGAAGTTCTGTATCAGACGTCCTGCTGGTGTCACGTCATAATCAGCAAGATACTTGTCCACATCCTTCACCAGTGTGTTGAGTTCTGACAACAGCCAACGGTCGAAGTCCGGACGCTTGCTGTATTCTATATCAGCCTCCTTATACTCAAAGCCGTCAACATTAGCATAGAGGGTGAAGAAAGAGTATGCCTGATAGAGTTTGATGAAGAAACTTGATGTCACTTCCTTCACTCCGTCTGGGTCGAACGAGAGGTTATCCCATGGACTTGAGTTTGTAACCATATACCAACGTACGGCATCTGTTCCGTAAGTACCAATACACTCAAATGGGTCTATCACGTTGCCCAAACGCTTTGACATCTTTATGCCGTTCTTGTCGAGCACCAGTCCGTTAGATATCACGTTCTTGAATGCCACACTGTCAAACGCCATAGTACCAATAGCATGAAGCGTAAAGAACCATCCACGTGTCTGATCCACACCCTCTGCTATGAAGTCTGCTGGGAAGGCGATATTATTATCTATCAGTTCCTTATTCTCAAATGGATAGTGAACCTGAGCATAAGGCATAGCACCTGAATCGAACCAAACGTCGATAAGGTCCAGTTCACGTGTCAGCACACTACCGTCCTTACCTACGAGTTTGATATAGTCAACGTATGGACGGTGGATATCTATGCGGGCATAATTCTCCTGACTCATGTCGCCTGGCACAAAACCCTTATCCTTCAGCGGATTAGTCTCCATCACGCCAGCCTTTACAGCCTTCTCTATCTCATTATAAAGTTCTTCCAAACTGCCTATACATATCTCTTCCTTTGTATCGCGGTTACGCCAGATAGGTAATGGTGTACCCCAATAACGTGAACGTGAGAGGTTCCAGTCATTCAGGTTCTCAAGCCACTTACCGAAACGTCCAGAGCCTGTTGATTCTGGGTGCCAGTTGATGGTCTTGTTGAGTTCAAACATACGGTCTTTCTTTGCCGTAGAACGGATGAACCAAGAGTCCAAAGGATAATAGAGCACAGGTTTGTCTGTACGCCAGCAGTGTGGGTAGTTGTGCACGTGCTTCTCTATCTTAAATGCTGTACCCTCTTCTTTCATCTCAAGACAGATGACGACGTTGAGGTCCATATCCTTGTTGGCAGCCTTCTCGTCATATTTTCCGTCAACATTATATTTAGGGTCGTAAGCATTCTTTACGTAATCGCCTGAATGCTTCCAGTAACTTTCGTTTACACAAAGACTGAGGAACTCAGGGTCTATGTCGTCCTTCACGAAATACTTACCCTGGAAGTCAACCATAGGACGGGTGTCGCCTGCCTTATCGAGAATGAAGAGTGAAGGTATGCCTGCATCCTTAGCCACCTTGGCATCGTCGGCACCAAATGTAGGTGCTATATGCACGATACCTGTACCGTCTTCAGTCGTTACGTAGTCGCCAGGAATTACGCGGAAAGCGTCCTGTTCCTTTACTACTATCTTATCGCCCTCGAGTGCTGAAGGCTTAACCCAAGGCATCAGTTGCTGGTAATGCAGACCTACGAGGTCTTTACCCATACCGCGCCACAGGATTTCTATTTCTTTCGTTACATTTCCTTCCTCATCTTTCTCTGGTTGGAAATATGCGCTCAGTCTTGATTCTGCTATGATGTATATAGCCTCCTCGTTAGTGTATGGATTGTTACCCTTTACGGCAACATACTCTATCTTCGGACCTACACAAAGAGCTGTATTTGAAGGCAGAGTCCAAGGGGTTGTGGTCCACGCAAGCACGTAGAGAGATAAGTCGTTTGCAGCAATACCGAGTGCTGATTCGTCCGTCACCTTAAACTGTGCCGTAACGGTAGTATCCTTCACGTCACGATAACAGCCAGGCTGGTTCAGCTCGTGTGATGACAGTCCAGTACCTGCTGCAGGCGAATAAGGCTGTATGGTGTAGCCCTTATACAGCAGGTCCTTATTATAGAGTTGTTTAAGCAGATACCACAGACTCTCTATATATTTGTTGTCGTATGTTATATAAGGATGTTCAAGATCCACCCAGTAACCCATCTTGTTTGTCAGCTGTGTCCACTCGTTGGTGTACATCATGACATTCTTACGGCAGGCGTCGTTATAGTCGTCAACGCTTATCTTCTTACCTATATCCTCTTTGGTTATTCCGAGTGATTTCTCTACTGACAGTTCCACAGGCAGTCCATGGGTGTCCCATCCTGCCTTACGCTTCACCTGATAACCCTTCATGGTCTTGTAGCGCAGGAATGTATCTTTAATGGTACGACCCATCACGTGGTGAATACCTGGGTGACCATTAGCTGAAGGAGGTCCCTCGAAGAAGATAAACTGCGGACAGCCTTCCTTCTCGGTTATACTTTTATGGAAGACGTCATTCTTCTCCCATTCTGCAAGTACTGCGTTATTGGTCTCAACAAGATTCAGACCTTTATGTTCAGTAAATTTCTTTCCCATTTATATTTAATGTACCTTATATATTATTATATACGTCGAACGCCTATTTGCGTTTTTATTCTATTCTTATCACCTGTGCAGGATTCACTTTTGAGGCGAAGAAACTTGGCAATACCAGTGATGCCACACATATCAGCAGGGTTGCCACATTGAGCAACAGTATCATGCCCCAGTTTATCTCTATTGGCACTTCTGCCACGTAGTATGTCTCAGCATCAAGTTTCACTAAGCCGGTATATTGCTGCAGCAGGCACAATCCAATTCCGAGCACGTTGCCTATCAGCATTCCTTTTACCACTATGAATACTGCCAGCCACCTGAATGTCTTTCTCACCAGTGCGTTTCGTGCACCAAGTGCCTTCAGCAGTCCTATCACCGAGGTGCGTTCCAGTATTATTATCAGCAGTCCGCTAATCATGGTGAACACAGCCACGCAGACCATTAGTGCCAGTATTATCCACACATTCAGGTCGAGCAGGTCGAGCCATGAGAATATCTGCGGATTTATATCCTTTATGGTGAGCGACGACAACGTATTTCTTTCGCTATCCAGCGTTTTGTTCACGTTGTCGATAATCCTGTCTTCCACCACATCGAGGCTGTCAAAGTCGTTTATCAGCAACTCACACCCCGTTACCTCCATCAGTCCTTCCTCTGGCGAACATGTCCACCCGTTCAGTCTGCTTATGGTGTAGAGGTCTGCGAAGCAGTATATGTCGTCATACTTCGTGAGGTTGGTCTGGTATATTCCTGCCACCTCAAAGACTCTCGTCTTCACGTCTTCATCGCCAAGGAAGTAGGCATACACCTTATTTCCCGTATGCAGATGAAGTTTGTTGGCTATGGACTTCGACACCACAAGTTGCCTCGTGCTCTTCGTACCACTCATCCTCGGCATCCTGCCCTCTACTATGTTCTGGGCTATGAAGGTGGTATCGTATCCTTCGTCCACGCCCTTGAACATCACTCCGAGGAAATCCTTATCGGTCTTCAGCACTCCCTGTTTTTGCGAGTATCGCTCAGCATGCTTTACGCCCTTTATTCCTCTCAGCACCTTCACCACCGAGTCTGAAGCGTTGATGGGTTGCGTCTGGTCGGCCGTCTGCAGGGTCATGTAGTTTGACACCACTATATGGCTGCCGAAACCTACCACCTTGTCTCTGATACTGTGCTTGAAACCCATAACCACCGATACCGATACTATCATCACGGCGATGCCTATGGCGATGCCCAGCATGGCGATGCGTATGGCAGGTTTGCTGACCTTCTCCGAGTTGTCGCCCTCCTTATACAGATGTCGCGCTATGTAGAATGGGAGGTTCAAGAGTTCAAAGGTTCAAGTGGTTATCATTTTAGAGTTTTGCCAGGATAAGCCTCGAGTGCCTTTCTCAGCACCACCAGAGCTCTCTCCAGGTCTGGTTTCTTCAGTACATAGGCTATACGCACCTGATTCTTGCCTGCACCAGGAGTGGTATAGAAACCTGCGCCAGGAGCCATCATCACCGTCTCGCCTTCGTATTCAAATTTCTCCAGACACCAACGGCAGAATTTCTCTGCATCATCCACTGGCAACTGCGCCATGGTGTAGAAAGCACCCATTGGTATTGGCGAATAAACGCCTGGTATGCGATTCAGTCCGTCAATGAGCACCTTTCTGCGCTCCACATATTCGTCATATACGTCACGATAGTACTCCTCAGGAGCGTCAAGCGAAGCCTCAGCCACTATCTGACCTATCAGCGGTGGTGACAGACGAGCCTGACAGAATTTCATCACTGCCTGTCTTATCTCCTTGTTCTTTGTTATAAGACAACCGATACGTATGCCACATTCGCTGTAGCGCTTTGACACAGAGTCTATCAGTACCGTGTTATTCTCTATACCCTCAAGGTGGCACACTGAGATATACGGACTGCCTGTATAGATGTATTCGCGATAAACCTCGTCAGAGAACAGGTACAGGTCATATTTCTTCACCAGGTCACGTATCTGGTTCATCTCTCTGCGAGTGTATAGATAGCCTGTAGGATTGTTAGGGTTGCAAATCATTATTGCACGAGTGCGACTGTTAATCAGTTCCTCAAACTTCTCTACCTTAGGCAGAGAGAATCCTTCGTCTATAGTCGTGGCAATAGTCCTGATTTTGGCACCAGCACTGATGGCAAACGCCATATAGTTAGCGTATGCTGGTTCTGGCACGATTATCTCGTCGCCAGGATTCAGACAGGCCATGAAGGCAAACAGTATCGCCTCCGAACCGCCGCTGGTTACGATTATGTCGTCAGCAGTTACGTTGATGTTGTACTTAGCGTAGTATCCCACCAGCTTCTCCCTATATGACTGGTAGCCCTGTGAAGGAGAATACTCCAGGATGTTACGGTCTATATTCTTCAAAGCATCCAGTCCCACCTGAGGTGTAGGCAGGTCTGGCTGACCTATGTTCAGGTGATACACCTTTGTGCCGCGCTTCTTAGCCTCAACAGCAAGAGGTGCTAATTTTCTGATAGGAGATTCTGGCATCTCCACGCCACGAACTGAAATTACAGGCATTTTATCTCTATTTCGTTGTATTTTTTATTAGTGTGCAAAGGTAATAAAAAAAAATGGAATACGGAAGAAATACTTTAATTATTTAATTAAAAACTCTAAAAAGCCGCTATTAGTCATTTTTAACTATCTCTTTTACCATTTTTCAAAGAAAAGAATTACTTTTGCCCAAAAGAGGCTAAACAACATATTTTCTACTACTTAAAGCATTATGAAGATATTTATTCTTATTCCGCTGATTCTAATGCATTTATGCGCATCAGCCAGCGACTCACAAACACTTCGCGACTCTATTCTTTCCGTCATAAGCGGAGCATATTCTCAGCGTCATGCTGTCAGTTCACAACGCAAGGCTGTCATCACATCATTTGGTGCTAAAGGCGACGGCAAGACAAACTGCAAACCCGCCTTCGATAAGGCTATCAGGAAGGCTCGCTCATACATGCAGGGACTCCACATCGTGGTGCCCGCTGGCAAGTGGTTTGTCAAAGGTCCTATACACCTCGCCAGCAACGTGACCATCGAACTCCAACGTGGTGCTACCCTACTCTTCTCGCCTGACCCAAGCGACTATCTGCCTGTTGTAAAAACCTCTTGGGAGGGTTCTTTCTGCTATAACTACAGCCCGTTTATCTATGGCTATCAACTTAAGAATGTGGCGATTATAGGTGAAGGAACTATTGACGGCAACTGCATGGATACTTTCCCCACCTGGAAGGCGAAACAGAAGGCTGACCAGCAGCATCTGCGCAAGCAGGATCATGACGAGACGGACGTGAGCCAACGCCAATATGGTGCAGGAAGTTTTCTCCGCCCCCAACTGATGCAATTCTACGATTGTAAGGACATTACCCTTAGTGGTGTATTCATCACCAACAGTCCTTTCTGGTGTGTTCACCTGCTTTGCTGTGAGAATGTCATCTGTCGTGGCTTGCGTTATGATGCCAAACTGATTAATAACGACGGCATAGACCCTGAGATGACTCGTAATCTGCTTATTGAGAATATCGACTTCAATAATGGCGACGATAATGTGGCTATCAAGGCTGGACGCGACAACGACGGATGGCTTGCTGCCCGTCCTTCAGAGAATATAATAATAAGGAATTGTCACTTCAAGGGACTTCATGGTGTGGTGATAGGTTCTGAGATGAGTGCAGGAGTGCGTAACGTGTTTGTGGAGGATTGCGACTATGCTGGCTACGTAAAACGTGGACTCTACATCAAGACCAACCCTAATCGTGGCGGTTTCGTAAACAATATCTACTTCAACCGTTGCAAGTTTGGCGACGTGGAAGACCTCTTTTATATTACATCCATGTACGCAGGCGAGGGAGCTGATGACAATCACTTCACAGACGTTCACGACATTCACGTTCAGGATGTGACCTGCAACAGCGCCAGTGCAGCTGCTATAGTGTTGCAGGGCACAGAAGCGAAACCCCTTCACGATATCTCCTTCCGTAATGTCAACGTGGGCAAGGCTAAAACTGGTTATGCCTCTATGAACACTCTCGACATCATCCTGCAAAACTGCAACCTCGGCGGCTCCGTAACTGGTGCTCCGTCTCAAGCGCAATAGTCGAGTTTTTTTCCTAATTCTTCGAGCAAAGCTCGGAGCCTAATTCCTAATTTCTAATTCCTAATTCCTAATTCCTAATTAAAAAAAAGAACCCACTCTCGTGAGTTCTTTTTTCATTCCGTGCGCCTGACAGGACTCGAACCTGCACATCGCAAGACACTAGATCCTAAGTCTAGCGCGTCTACCAATTTCGCCACAGGCGCTAAAATCTGTTGACAAACGTGTTCGCACGAAGCAAAAAACGAGTGTCTGTACAGCAGGCTCGTGTAAGCTCTGCTTTTTTGCGAGTGCAAAGGTACAAAATAATTCATAATTCACAGTTCACAGTTCACAGTTTTTTCGTTTATCTTGTTAAAAAATGCAAAACAAACCATAATTCTTCATTCTTCATTCTTCATTCTTCATTTATTTTATTACCTTTGCACCCGCTAAATCGCTAATAGGGCTATCCACTGGGATAAAAAACAACTATGGTGTGTTGGATGAGCGGTTTAGTCTCCGGTCTGCAAAACCGGCCAGGGCGGTTCGACTCCGCCACGCACCTCTAAAAAAGACTCACTTTCGTGGGTCTTTTTTTATTTTCTTCTATATTTCTTCTCGTTTGTCAATATTTCTTCGTAACTTTGCAAAAAATACAGAGACATTAACTACAATAACTTTATCAAAAAAATGATTACTAAAAAACTACTAACCTTGCTGTCATTCATGCTCATGACAGTATCTATCAACGCTCAAGAGTGGACTTCCATCGACGTTGACAGACAGATTACACACCCTCAGCCTATGACGGGTTTGGTATTGTGGCCTGACCTGGCTGCAGACCTTCACAGCACCTATGGCGGTTCTATCTCACTGGAGTTCTCCTATTGTCTGCCTTGCATGGTGGTGAAAGGATGCAATCAGGATGGTAGCATCATCTACGACTGGACTTGGTTTGACAACAAGCTCGCTGATGTGGCAAGCCGAGGTCACCAGCTCGTAGCACGTTTCCGCTATGAATATCCCAGCGGCGACGATATCAAGGGAGCTGTGAAGGGTGCTACTGCCGTACCTCAGTATATAAAGGATCGTAGCGACTACAACGAGACTTACGCCTCTAACCCTGGCGGCGACGGACCTACATACTATGCCGACTGGAGCAACGCTGAGCTGAAGCGCTTTACCAAGCAGTTCTATACCGACTTTGCCAAGCGTTATGCTAACGACAAGCGTCTGGCATTCCTCGAGGTGGGCTTCGGCCACTGGTCTGAGTACCACATCTATGGCACGAATATCAATTTTGGTGTCAACTTCCCTACCAAGGAATACCAGAAAGAGTTTTTCCAACATCTCAGCAGTGTGATGACAAGCATCCCTTGGATGATATCTATAGACGCAGCCGATGATGAATATACCCCGTTCGTTGCCGACAACGACCTGATGGCACTTCAGTTCGGACTCTTCGACGACTCTTTCATGCACCAGAAGCATGAGATAGGTTCTGGCGACGGTTATAACGAGGAGTGCTGGAATGCCATCGGCGAAAAAAAACGTTGGAAGACTGGCGTCTGCGGAGGCGAGGTAAGCTATTACAAGAGTAGCGACCAGAAGAATTTCCTCAACCCTGCTGGCATGTATGGTCACACATGGGAGGAGCAGTCAGCCAAATATCATATCACATTCATGATAGCCAACGATGCTCCTGGTGGCACTTACGGCACAGCAGCACGTTTCAAGGAGGCTACTATGGAATCAGGCTATCGCATCAAACTGACCAAGTGTGAGGTAAACGGAACCTCTACACGCCTTACCGTAACCAATGAGGGTATTGCCCCACTCTATCGTGATGCTTATTTTGCTATCGGCGAGACTCGTTGCGAGACATCACTCAAGGGTCTGCTGCCTGGCGAGGAAAAGGTTATGGAGATAGCAGCCAACCTCAGCAATACCGCCGACCTCAACATCGTGAGCGACTTCATACTCGACACTCAGGAGATTCAGTTCCAAGGCACTACTGAAGAGCCTGCACCAACACCTACCCCAACCCCTACTCCAGAACCTGTTGATGATGCAACTATCTGCTATTTTAGTGGTACACACCCATCAACCAGTCAAGTAGCGCTCGTTTCAGGCAATTCATCCACCAGCAAGGGCTCTGTAACCTACGGAGACAAGACCTACAGCACATGTATCAAAATGGAGAATTCTACTTCTCTCAACATCACTCCCACCTACAGTGGCGACGTAACCCTCATCTTCGGAGGAAGCACATCACCAGCCAACGAGACCATCAAGATTAACGACAATGTGGTAACTACTGACGCCAACGGACAATACACATTCTCTGCCACAGCAGGTCAGACCTACAACCTAAAGAAGGGAACCAACCAGATATTCCTCTTCCTCATACTGCTGCCAGAAGAACCAACCGCAGTTGAGCAGGTATCTGCACCAGCAGCATCGCCTAAGAGCAGCCAGCGTTACAACCTCAGCGGACAGCCCGTTGATGCCAACTACAAGGGCGCAGTGATTGTTGACGGCAAACTGCAAATCGTGCAATAAATCATTCACCAAAATTATCTTTTACAGAAGCATTGCCTCTACGTGCAGAGGCAATGCTTTTGCATCTAAAAGCATTACTTCTATCTCTAAAAGCATTACTTTTAGCGCTAAAAGCATAGCTTTTACCAAAAGAGAAAAGAAAATTCTAATTTCTAATTTTTCAATTCCTAATTTCACGAAAAACATGAAGTTTTTCGTAAATAACCTCCTAACCTCACTTATGCCCCTCTCAGCCCAGTGTTTATGCGGCTTCACGATAGTGACCTCTTTTCGAGAGAGGTCACTTAAAGGTCACTTAAAGGTCACTATATTATAAAAGAATTACTGCACACTAATTAATTTCTAATTCTTGCGCTCCGTAGGTGCTCAGGCGAGCGAAGCTCGGAGCCTAATTAATAATTCCTAATTAATAATTAAGGTGAGGTCTCAAGTGACCTGCATAGTGACCTGTCAGCAAACATAGGTCACTATCCTCAGCCCAGTATTCATGAGCCTTCCGCGCGTTTTAGTGACCTTAGGAGGTTATTTTTGAAAATTCTTTTTTATTTTCCGAACAACCCTTTTGTGCACTAACTGGGATGAAAAACACAGAAACAAGCCGTTTCAGTACTCTTTCAGAGGCTTTTTAGGGGGATAAACTGATATAAACTGTCACGTTTTTAGGTTATTACTGATAAGCGGAATAAATGGTTGACCTCATAACTTGCTGATTTTATGCCTCTTAGAGAAAAGTTGTATTAACTTCTATTCCAATTCCAATTATTCCAGTTAATTTTTAAGACACCCCTATATTCTCTCCTTTTATATTATTATATATATAATTATTTAATTATTAATAAGTTATATAATAAAAGAAGAGACATTAATACTTTTTGATACCCTCATATTTTAATTGGAATAACTGGAATTGGAATAATTACACCTCATACACTCCCTTCTCCACTATGAAGCCCTATCATTCCATTTTTTCTCCCCATTGTTTGGAGAAATAAAAATAATTATTTAACTTTGCAAGCGTATTACCAGTTAGTTCATGCAAGTGGCTGGCGGGTATGGGCGGACGAGTTCCGCACATTTGGGGAATCACAACCCCAGGACATTTTGAAAAGGACGTTTACTTAACGTTGGTCTTCAGGTTTTCGAGAATCTGGTAAATTTAAGATACTGCATGAAGATTGCGCAACAGAAACGTCCACGTGGGTGATTTATTATAGTCGCTCACCTCTGCATTATACATTCATTATGTATGGTGCATTAGGTGTTTGTACTTTTGTAATAATCCCTCCGACGTGGGCTAACTGGTTGCTAATCTTTGCAGTATAGGTTTACCAGAGCCTTCGAACCGAGATTTGCAGAGTACAGACACCCACGTCTTTTTGTTTCCCTTCACTTAACAAATGATTGCCATATCAGGGGTGGCTATTGGCTATAACAATTTTATTTACAATGAAGAGCATAGTCACCTCAATCGTTACTGTAACTACCTTGTTTATGTGTGCAGTCTCTCAGGCAAGTAACGTGAATCATACAATTGATTCAGATGTGGTCATGATAATCAACTATGGGCAGAGTCTGTCAGTTGGTGGTTCAATGAACAAGAACTACGCCGACTTCCATAATATGCTGACATTTAACGGTGGCAGCAATGAATGGGCTTCTAATGTTGACATTACCAATGCTGATATTGTGGAGGAATATTACGGATCGCAGTTATATGAAATAGAGAAACACGAGCTGATTAATTACAATGCTCCTGTGTCAGCCAATGCCCTGGCGTGGATGAAGAAACTTGCAGATGACGGAACAGATGTTGACAAAAACCGCTATCAGCTGTTAGGGTCAGCTCCTGGATATTCGGGAGCTTCAATAAACACTTTCGTAAAAGATGCTTCTAAAACATCGCCGTACAAAGGTTTTAATTGCTACGAGAGGTTGCTCTTTAGCGTCAAGAAAGGTAAGGAATTAGCAAACAAGGAAGGAAAAAGTTTTTCGGTCGGAGCCATTTTCTGGGTGCAAGGAGAGGCAGACACTCAAAGAACTGAAGAATGGTATTACAATATGATAAAACAACTTATAACTGACCTGAATACAGATATCAAATCCATAACAGGACAGAAGAACGATATTGCATTCATAATCTACCAGATGTCCTCATACCTTGAGCCTAATGAAGAATGGCAGTCAAGGAAAGGACCGTCATGTGAAACATGGTTATCCCTACAGCTGGCATTAGAAGGTCAGAAGGCGAGGGAGAACGGTTCTGACGATATAAGCCGCTTGGTTTACTATGGCAGCAGCATGTATCAGTATGACTATGGCACAGACCTGTATCATCCACTTGACAGAACCATTGTCGGTTTGCAGGCGGGCATCAACGCAAAGAAAATAGTGAACGATAACGACCCTTACCCAGTTTTCTTCATAAAGAACTACTCAATATGCGAAGACAGCCAAGAAGGTGTGTGGACCCTGAAGCTAAAGTTTGACGTTCCTGTCAAGCCTATGAGGTTTTATTACCCTGACGACGGCTATCATAATGTGAATGGCAAACAGGAGAACTTCGGATTCAGGTTAGTTGACGAAAACGGCAACAACATTATCGCATCAGAACCCGAAATAGAGGATGGTGATGTATTAATGATAAAATGCAATAAAAATCCGTCAGGATGCAAACTCAGTTATGCTGTCAGCGGACATTTTGGAGGTGGAAATCTGTGTGACAGTCAGAATGAGCAGTTTGTCATAAATAACAAAACCTACACGATAGACAATTTCTGTCCGTCTTTCAAGGATTATATGATTGATATTGATGATGCTACAACAGTAGACAATGTAGTTTCAACCACTCCTGCTTCTGCACCATTCAAAATTTACTCTATTGATGGAAGGCTACTCTCTGCCCCCAAGAATGGGCTGAACATCCTCAAAATGAGTGACGGAACCACAAGAAAAATGGTGAAGTAAAAGACACCTTATTACTATATACAAGAAATCATCCTCACACAACTCAATGTGGGGATGATTTCTTTATACAAAATGTTTTCTAAATGGTTGTAACTCTACAACCTTTTTTAATACATTTTACCTATTTTCTATCGTAAACATATCTAAAAAGCACAAAAATATGATTTAATTTGTTTTTTGCTCTCGTTTTTAGTAACTTTAAATAAGTTATTTGCACTCGGCAAAGCAAAAATAAATGTAATCTTTACCTTGCGCTTTGCCTTGGCTTATATACTGATGGCGGGATGGTATGTATATGTGCAACCATGCAACACGAAAAGAAAAGAGTGCAGGCTAACAGTTAAGTTATGCCTGCACTCTGCTTATTGATGCTCCGCTTAGGATAATCTGTTCTTGGGTGTCAAGTTAGTCCTTTGGTGCGTCAAGTGGTGCGCATGGAGCATTTGGATACTTTCTGCCCACGAAGTCACCCTTGGGGTGATGCTTGCCGCCATGCTTGCCGTGGAAACCTTTGTGGTGGTGCTTAGAAGCCTGAGCTGTTTCGAGATATTTGATGTAGGTCTCTGTACCCAGTATCTTACGCACCTGCTTGTTGTAAGCCTCGCGGTCTTTGCAGAGGGCGGTGTCGTTGCCCAGTTTCATAACCTTAGAGATGGTAACAGAGTCAACGCCAGCCTCCTTCATAGCATGGAAATTCACGTAGCCTGGCTTGTGGCGAGGATGCTTGTCGCAGTTTGTGTTGTCATTACCTTGTGCCATAGCACCGAGAGTGAGGAGCATCATGCTCATAATCATAAAAATCTTTTTCATAATAATCAAAATTTTTAATAGTTTAAAAGTTGTCTTTGTTGTTGTTTAACGATACATTTGTTCTCGTTTTCTGAGTGCAAAGTTAAGGCAAAAAAGGATGGCTGAGGGGCTGATTTTCCCTAAAACGTGATGGGGAATTGCCTAAAAAGGAGAGGAAATCCCTACGAGAAATTTGAAGATTGTTTGGTGGAAAGATATTTTTTTTGTAAATTTGCACCTTAAAAAGGCATTCACAACACTAAACAACAAACTAACAACATACTGAACACAATGAAGGCTTTACTGGAAAAGGTTTTGAACCACGAAACGCTGACGCGTCAGGAGATGCACGACATACTGATAGGCATCACTCTGGAGAAGTATCCTACAGAACAGATTGCGGCACTGCTGGCAGCTCTGCAGATGAGGGGCATAGCAGTGGACGAACTGCTGGGATTTCGCGACGGAATACTTGAGACGGGTGTGCCTGCTCTGCTCGACGCCCCACGCTACGTGGACATAGTGGGCACAGGCGGTGACCAGAAGAATACGTTTAATATCTCTACTTGCGCATGTCTGGTGGTGGCTGGCGCCGGCTATAAGGTGGCTAAGCACGGCAACTATGCCGCTACATCTGTGTCAGGCGCATCAAACGTGATAGAACAGCATGGCGTGAAGTTCACTAACGACCTCGACCAGCTGAACCGTCAGATTAACGAGTCGGGCTTTACCTACCTGCACGCGCCCCTGTTCGCACGTGCTATGAAGTTCGTGGCTCCGATAAGGAAGAACATCTCCTTCCCTACGATATTCAACCTGCTCGGTCCGCTCGTTAACCCTTCACAGCCTAAGTGTAACCTGCTGGGTGTGGCTTCGCTCGAACAGATGCGCCTCTACAACTCGGTGTTCCAGAAACTGGGCTTGGACTACTGCATAGAGAACAGCATCGACGGATATGACGAGATATCGCTCACGGGCAACTTCAAGATAGCCACCAACGGCTATGAGCGCATACTGTCGCCTACCAACATCGGTCTGCCAGTGGCTAAGGCCGACGAACTTAAAGGTGGAGAGACAAAGGAGGATGCGGCGAAGATATTTGACAACGTGCTCGACAATACTGCCACAGAGGCACAGAAGAACGTGGTGATAGCCAATGCCGCTTACGCCATACAGGTGGTGGACGAAGGCAACAAGTCGATAGAGGAATGCGTAAGCATAGCCCGCGAGTCAATAGAGAGCGGCAGGGCTAAGGCAGCATTCAAGAAATACGTGGAGCTGAGTGATTAATTAGGAATTAGAAATTAAGTTCCCGTTCCCGTTAAAGTTCCCGTTCAATATTAAAATGGATATACTGACAGAAATAGTGGCGCACAAGCGCATAGAACTGGAGGCGTTCAAAGCTAAGAAACCGCTTAGCGTGATAGCCAAAGAGGTGGAGAGTATGCTTGACACCAAGCCCGCATCCATGCACCAGGCTCTGATGACCTCGGATAGCGGCATAATAGCTGAGTTTAAGCGTAAGAGTCCGTCAAAGGGATGGATAAAGGAAGAAGGCAAGGCTGAGGAGATACCGCTGAGCTACCAGCAAAACGGAGCTGCGGCTCTCTCTATACTTACCGATAAGCATTACTTCGGTGGTGAGGACGGTTTTATAGTCAAGGCACGCAAGGCTGGGGTTACGATTCCTGTGCTCTACAAGAACTTCGTGATAGACGAATACCAGCTGTTTCAGGCTCGTCTGTGTGGAGCAAGCGCAGCCCTGCTGATTGCTGCCTGCCTGAGCAAGAAGGAGTGTGCCATGCTGATGGCGAGGGCTCACGAACTGGGACTGGAGGTGCTGCTTGAGATGCACTCCGAACCCGAACTGGAGTATGCTGAGACGGGTGCCGATATGTGTGGCATCAACAACCGCAATCTGGGCACCTTCATCACTGACGTGGAAAACAGTTACCGACTTGCCGAACTGCTGCCAAAGGATGCCTGCAAGGTGAGCGAGAGCGGAATAAGCAATCCGCAGACGGTGAAGGAACTGCGTCAGGCTGGTTTCAACGGTTTCCTGATAGGCGAAAACTTCATGAAGACTCCTAACCCTGGAGAGGCACTTCGAACTTTTGTTCGAGAAATTGAAAATTAAAGATTGAACATTGAAGATTAAAGTTTGCGGCATGCGAGAGCCAGAGAACATTCTCGCGGTTAACAAGCTGGGCATAGATATGATGGGCTTCATCTTCTATGCCAAGAGTCCTCGCTATGTGAAGAGCATCAACACCCATGCTGGCATAATACCTAACATGGCTAACTCGAAGGTGAAGGACAGCACGGAGACTGGCACCAGACTGCCTGAGAAGGTTGGCGTATTTGTCAACGAAATGCCGCAGACGGTAATAACCCATGCCTACAACTACGAGCTCGACTACCTGCAACTGCACGGCGACGAGAGCCCCGTATATATAGACAACCTAAAGAGAACACTGGTGCCCGACATACTGCCTGACGTGAAAATCATCAAGGCACTGAGCATACGTGAAGCCGACGACGTAAAACGATGGCGACAGTACGAGGGACACGCAGATATGTTGCTGTTTGACACCCGTTGTGAGGGCTACGGAGGTTCTGGCGAACAGTTTCCGTGGGCTGTGCTCAATGACTACGACGGCAACATACCGTTTCTTCTCTCTGGCGGAATAGGTCCTGATGATGCAGAGCGCGTTAAGGCTTTTCATCACCCTATGTGCTTAGGCATAGACCTCAACTCAAAGTTTGAGAGCGAGCCAGGAGTGAAGAACGTTGAAATGCTTCGAACTTTCGTTCGAAAGATAAAGAATGAAGAGTGAAGAATTTCTTTTGAGCTCTTGAACTCTTAAACCATTTAACAACAGGATACAACATGAACAAGATAAATAAGTTATTTGCAGAAAACAAAGACAGAAAACTGCTGTCGCTATATTTCTGTGCTGGTTGTCCCACACTGGAGGGCACAGGCAACGTGATAAAGACTCTGGAGAAGCGAGGTATAGACATGATAGAGGTGGGTGTGCCATTCTCTGACCCTATGGCTGACGGTCCTGTGATACAGGCTGCTGCCACTAGGGCGCTGAAGAACGGTATGACACTTCGCAAGCTCTTCACCCAACTGGACCAGATAAAGGATGAGGTGCAGATACCACTGATACTCATGGGTTACCTCAACGTGATGATGCAATACGGCTTTGAGGCATTCTTCAAGAAATGTGCCGAGTGTGGCGTGAGCGGAGCCATCATCCCCGACCTGCCATTCAAAGACTATCTGGAGCTCAAACCCATAGCCGACAAGTATGATATACGTATCATAATGCTCATAACGCCTGAGACATCTGAGGAGCGCATACGTTTCATCGACGAGCATACCGACGGCTTCATCTACATGGTGTCGTCAGCCTCAACAACAGGTGCACAAAAGTCGTTTGACGAGGCTAAGCAGGAGTATTTCCGTCGCATCAACGGCATGAACCTGCGCAACCCTCGTATGATAGGCTTCGGCATAAGCAACAAGCAGACGCTGGAGTCAAGCCAGCAGAATGCGGCAGGTGCCATCATCGGTTCTAAGTTCGTGCAGCTGCTCAGCGAGGCTGAGGGCGATGCCGACAAGGCTATGGACAGTCTGTATGACGCCCTGAGCAAGTAATTCACACAAACACAAACCCTAAAAGACAAAAGAAAATGAGTAAATATACTGTTGACAATAACGGCTTCTATGGCATCTACGGCGGAGCTTACATACCAGAGATACTCTACAAGACCGTAGAAGACCTGAAGAATGCCTACGAACCAATAATAGAAAGCGAGGAATTCAAGAAAGAATATCACGCCCTGCTGAAGGATTATGTAGGCAGACCATCCCCACTCTACCTTGCCAAGCGCATGAGTGAGAAATACGGCTGCCAGCTATACCTGAAGCGTGAAGACCTCAACCACACGGGTGCTCATAAGATAAACAACGCCCTGGGACAGATTCTGCTCGCCCGCAAGATGGGTAAGACCCGCATAATAGCTGAGACGGGAGCAGGACAGCACGGCGTGGCTACGGCTACGGCCTGTGCGCTGATGAATATGCCTTGTACTGTGTATATGGGTGCTCTCGACGTAAAGCGTCAGCACACTAACGTAGAGCGTATGAAGATGCTCGGTGCTACGGTTTACCCTGTGGAGAGCGGCAACCAGACCCTGAAGGATGCTACCAACGAAGCCATACGCGACTGGTGCTGCCATCCTGCCGATACCTTTTATATAATAGGTTCTACGGTAGGTCCTCACCCTTACCCAGAGATGGTGGCACGACTGCAAAGCGTAATCTCTGAGGAGATAAAGTGGCAGTTGAAGGAGAAGATAGGACGTGACTACCCCGACTATCTCATGGCTTGCGTGGGTGGTGGCTCTAATGCCGCTGGTACCATATACCACTATCTCGACGACGAGAGGGTGAAGATAATCCTTGCCGAGGCTGGCGGACTGGGAGTGGATACTGACAAGACAGCTGCCTCTATGCAGGTGGGTACTACGGGCATTCTGCACGGCTCACGCATCAAACTGATGCAGACTGAGGACGGACAGATAATAGAGCCCTACTCTATCTCGGCTGGTCTGGACTATCCTGGCACAGGACCGCTCCACTGCAACCTCTACGAGACAGGTCGTGCCGAGGTGCTTCCTGCCAACGACGACGAGGCTCTGCGTGCTGCCTTCGAACTGACTCGCATGGAGGGCATCATCCCAGCCTTAGAGTCTGCTCATATCCTGGCTCTGCTGCCTAAACTCTCTGGGCAGTTTAAGAAGGACGATGTGGTAGTGCTCACCGTCTCTGGTCGTGGCGACAAGGATATCGACACCTACCTCAAGGCTAACATTCAATTATAACAACACACTAACACAACAACAAAAATGAAGTACAGATATAACACAGTTTCAAAGAAGATTCTCGGCGACCTCAACACGCCCGTATCGGCATATATGAAGATTAGGGACGACTATCCTATGTCGGCTCTCATGGAGTGTAGCGACTATCACGGTGGCGAAAACTCACGCAGTTTCATCGGTGTGCACCCCATTGCCAGCGTCTCTATCGAGCACGGCAAGGGCGTATGCCAGTTTCCTGACGGAGCGCGTCTGGAGCACGACATAACCCCTGAATACGGTTCGGCACAACTCATCAACGACTTCCTTGCCCAGTTTGACATCACTGGCGACAACAAGGACTGCTGCGGACTCTTCGGCTACACCTCGTTCAATGCTGTGCGCTATTTCGAGAACATCAGCGTGAAGGACGAGACACAAAAGGAGAACGATGCCCCTGACCTCTTCTATATATTATATAAAGATGTGGTGGTGTTCGACCATTTCCGCAACGAGATGCTCATCATCGAACTCATAGCCGACGGCGAGCAGGAAGACCTCGACGTGCTGGAGAAGGATATCAACAACCGCATGATTCGCGTCTATGACTTCCACTCTGTGGGCGAATGCAGTTCTACGCTGACCGACGAGGAGCACAAGGCTAATATCCGCAAGGGCATCAAGCACTGCCTCAGGGGCGATGTGTTCCAGATAGTGCTGTCAAGGCGCTTTATACAAAAGTATGAGGGCGACGACTTCAAACTCTATCGCGCTCTGCGTTCCATCAACCCAAGTCCCTACCTGTTCTACTTCGACTTCGGCGGCTTCCGCATCTTCGGCTCTTCGCCTGAGACCCACTGCCGCATAGAGAAGAAGGGCGACAAATATCAGGCTTACATCGACCCTATCGCTGGTACCACCAAGCGCACTGGCGATGCTGAGCAGGACCGTAAGAATGCTGAGTATCTGCGTAACGACCCTAAGGAGAATGCCGAACATGTGATGCTGGTTGACCTGGCTCGCAACGACCTCTCACGCAACTGCCACAATGTGCATGTTGATTTCTACAAGGACATGCAGTTCTACTCTCATGTCATCCACCTCGTGAGTCGTGTCAGCGGCACGCTCGACCAGGGTGCCGACCCCATCAAGGCGTTCATCGACACCTTCCCTGCAGGCACTCTCTCTGGTGCTCCTAAGGTGAGGGCTATGCAACTGATTTCCGAGTACGAGCCCCATAACCGCGGTGCCTATGGCGGCTGCATCGGTTTCATAGGCTTCGACCGTTCGCTCAATCAGGCTATCACCATCCGCACCTTCGTAAGCCGCAATGGCGAACTGTGGTTCCAGGCTGGCGGCGGCATAGTGGCTAAGAGCAACGAGGAATATGAGTTGCAGGAGGTAAACAACAAGCTCGGCGCTCTGCGCAAGGCTATAGTAATGGCTGAAAAGCTGTAATATAAATAATGTACACGCGTTATGAAAATCGTTATAATAGACAATTACGACTCCTTCACCTATAACCTCAGCCATCTGGTCAAGGAACTGGGTGCCGAGGTCACGGTGGTGCGCAACGACCAGTTTGCGCTCCCTGAGTTGGAGGCTTACGATAAGATTATCCTCTCGCCTGGTCCTGGCATACCGAGTGAGGCAGGTCTTCTGCTCGATGTCATCAAGACCTATGCAGGCAAGAAGCCCATCCTGGGTGTCTGCCTCGGCCATCAGGCTATCGGCGAATGCTTCGGTGCTCAGCTCACCAACCTCTCTGAGGTCTTTCACGGTGTAGCCACAGAGGGCACTCAGTTTGGCAACGACCCCATCTTTGCTGGTCTGCCCCAGCGCATCACCATGGGTCGCTACCACTCTTGGGTGGTGAGCAAGGACGGCCTGCCCTCTTGCCTCGAGATAACTGCCGAGAGCGACGAGGGTCAGATCATGGCTCTCCGCCACAGGGAGTATGACATCCACGGCATACAGTTCCATCCCGAGAGTGTGCTCACTCCTGAGGGAAGGAAGATTATCGAGAACTTTATCGCCCTTTGAACTGTTGCGAGTCCCGTCCAGTATACCGTTATATCATAACGGTTTAAACAAAAAAATAACTAACAAAAAATAATAACTATGAGATCAAGAACAGCAGAATGGTTTGAAACTAAAGTGAAATACGACAAGATGATGGAGGACGGCTCCCAGAAGAAGGTGCCTGAGCTCTACGTTGTCGATGCCCTCTCATTCACCGAGGCTGAGGAGGCTATCACCGAGGAGGCGAGCCACTACTCCACTGGCGAGTTCGACGTTACCGACATCAAGAAGGCACCTTACGGCGAGATATTCTTCTCTGACAACCCTGCCGACGACAAGTGGTACAGGGCTAAGGTGCAGTTTATCATCATCGACGAGAAGACTGGCAAGGAGAAACTCTCTGGCGTCAACTATCTGGTGCAGAGCAACACCCTGCAGAATGCCGTCAAGAACATTGAAGAGGTGATGAATACTGGTATGCAGGACTGGAAAATCGCCTCTATTACTGAGACTTCTATTTTAGACGTTTATGAGCATCAAATCAAATCTACAGAAAGTAAGGAGCAACCTGCTCAGTAACGTAGAACTCGTTGCCGTCAGCAAGTACCACACCATCGACGACGTTCGCGAGGCTTACGAGGCTGGACAGCGCGTCTTTGGTGAGAGTCGTGAGCAGGAACTGCGCCTCAAATACGATGCCCTGCCTAAGGACATCGAGTGGCACTTTATTGGTCACATGCAGACCAATAAGGTGAAATACATCGCTCCGTATATCTCTATGATTGAGACAGTTGACTCCATTAAACTCATGAAAGAGATAGAGAAACAGGCGGCTAAGCACTCTCGCACTATCGACGTGCTCATTGAGCTGCATCTGGCTCAAGAGGAGTCTAAGAGTGGCATGTTGCCCGACGACTGTCTCGCCATGTTCGACGAGGGCGAGTGGCGCTCACTCTCCCATGTGCGCATATGCGGTATCATGATGATGGCGAGCAACACCGACGACGAGGCTCAGATACGCTCTGAATTCCTAAAGGCTAAAGAACTTTTCGACCTCATCCGCCAGCGTTACTTTGCTGACAGCGAGGCATTCCGCATACGTTCCTACGGCATGAGTGGCGACTACCTCATAGCTCAGGAGTGCGGCTCTAACCATGTAAGAGTAGGCAGCAGCATATTCAGTGCAGACAATTAGGTCCATAATACGCTTTGTGTTGGGAGCCGTAGTGTTGCTGTGGCTCCTCACTTTCATGCTGCCTCGCATACCAGCAGTACAGACCTTCCTTGGCGAGAAGGTAAGTACCCTGCTGGCTGAGACCTTAGGCACTAATGTGAGCGTAGGGCGTATAGACCTGCAACTGCCGTCGCGCATCATCGTCGATGAACTGCGGGTGGCTGACCAACAAGGCAGAGACATGCTTCGCGTGGGTCGTGTTGCGGTTTCTGTTGACATTCTGCCACTCCTCGACGGCAAGATTCGTCTGTCCTCAGCACAGCTCTTTGGCTTGAGGGCTCATATCACCCAGCGCAATGCCCAGTCGCCCCTCAACTGTCAGTTTGTTATTGACTCTTTGCAGAGCAAAGACACCCTCAGCCACACCCCTCTCGACATGCATATCACATCATTCATCATACGCCATGGAGAGGTGACCTACGACAGGTTTGACATGCCGCCGTCTCACGGTTTCTCACCTTATCATGTGAATCTATCCGAACTATCAACCAACATCAAACTCAACCGCCTTACCGACGACTCACTCCATGTTGACGTCAAGCGCATGAGTTTTGTGGCAGGCAAGGGCAACAGCACCTTCCATGTCAAGAACCTGGCATTAGGACTGTCAGCCACCAAGGGCAGGCTTCAGCTGCACGATTTCCAACTGCTGCTGCCCCACTCTGAGTTGCGCTCGCCACAGTCCTCCCTGCTCTACACTCAGGGCAGCGGCTCCAAACTCCTCACCACCATCTACGACCTCAACCTCACGGGCAGGGTCACACCATCTGACTTTGCCTGGTTCTACCCTAAGAAAATAGCCTTCAACTCGCCTATCACCCTCAACCTTTCAGCAAAGGGAACGGAGCGTAGCGGCGAGGCATCAGTCAACCTCGGCACTGAGCAGAACGATATAGCGCTTAATGCTGATGCCACACTCTATGACATTCTACACAATCCTCACGCTGACATCCATATCCACAACCTCCGCGCATCAGAGAGCACTTTAGCGGCACTGCGCGACAACGGACTCCCCATTCCTGCCCAGGTGATGCGCCTTGGCAGCATCGATGCCGATGCCGATGTGCATCTGCTCAACTCCAGCCACATCAGCGGCAAGGCTGACGTAAGAACATCTAAGGCAGGGCAGCTCAGCGTAACGGGCGACTATAACAACAGGGCTCTCACGGTACATGTTGTCACCACACATCTTGACCTTTCCCAGATTACGGCACAGCAGAATATCGGCACACTCAGCTGCGACCTCAACGTAAAGACCAGCGACATTGGCAACATACGTCATAACACCATGCTCAAGGGCACCATCAAGGAGTTTACCTATAACCATTACACCTATCGCGACGTGTATGTTGACGGCAGGCTCACTGGCAACATCGTCTCAGGCACCCTCAATGCCAACGACCCCAACGCCCGCATACAGGCTAAGGGCACAGCCAACATTGCAACCACCAATATTATCAATGCAGACATCGACGTGCGCAATTTCTCGCCTAAGCAACTGCACCTTACCAGCATCTTTGGCGACACCCCCATCAATGCCCACCTCAGCGTCACACCTTCAACCGTTGACCTCACCTCCAACATCGCCGACATGTCGCTCAAGGGCAACATCAATGTCACCACCCTGCCACAGAGCTTCATCAATATCATAGCCTCGCGGCTGCCCTCTGTGCCTGGACTGCCTAAGACACGACCCACCACTGACAATTTCGTCATCAGCACACGCATCAAGGATCTCACCTTACTCAAGTCGCTCGCCTCCATGCCCCTTGAGTTTAACGATGAGATAACCATCGACGGCTATCTCAATGCCCCCAGCAACTCTGCTGACCTCAACATCTTCACTCCTTCCATCGATGTTGGAGGCCATCAGCTGCACAACGCCACAATACATTTCTTCACACCCGACAACACGCTCCACACCGACCTCATTTCCGTATATATGAAGGATGGCATACCCATGAGTCTGGGGCTCAACCTCATAGGTCGCGACAACGAGCTCACTTCCACCTTTGCGTGGGACAACAAGCGCGAGCGCATCTTCAGGGGCAAGATAACCGCCGACACCCGTTTCTATAACACCCCCAAGGGCAAAACAGCCCTCAGCATAGCCATGACCCCGTCTAACTTTGAGGTGGGCGACAGCCTCTGGACCATACAGTCCAAGGAGATACGTTATGAAGACGGCATAGTCAATGTCAGCCATTTCTATGTGGGCAACGATGTGCAGCACATTTCGCTCAACGGCACCGTGTCGGCTAACCCTGCCGACTCGCTCGTAGCAGAACTCAACAATGCCAACATCAGCTATATACTCAACTTGGTCAATTTCCATTCCGTAGAGTTCGACGGCAGGGCGTCAGGGCGCATAGTGGCAAGCGCCATACTCGGCAATATGGTGGCAAATGCCCACCTCTACGTGCGCCGATTCCTATTTGAGCAGGGCAATCTCGGCAATATGACCCTCGATGCCTCTTACACCAAGGAGAGCGGCAAGATACTCATCGACGGCATCTGCGACGACCGCGAGGCTTATGCCCAGACCCTGCTCAACGGCTATGTCATACCATCGCCAGGCGAGATATTCCTCGACATACGCGCTCAAGACTCGCGCCTCGAATTTATGGAGTCCTTCTGCGGCTCGTTCATGGGCGACACCAACCTCCGCGGCACAGGCAACGTGCTACTCTTCGGTCCGTTCAGCAACATCAACCTTCAGGGCAAGCTCTATGCCTCAGGCTCCTTCACACTCAAGCCCACCAACTGCCGCTACACACTGCCAGGAGACAGCATTACCTTCATTCCTGACGACATACAGTTCCACGACCTCACGCTCTACGACCCCTCAGGCAACAGCGCCACGCTCACAGGTGCCATACACCACCGTCACCTCACCCAGATGTCCTATGACCTATGGGCAAGCACATCGCGCTTCCTTGCTTACGACATACCAACACTGCGCGACGAAGAGACCTTCTGCGGCAGAGCCACCATCAACGGCGACATAAGCATACACGGCAAGGGCAACGAACTCATGATAACAGCCGATGCACTGCCACTCGCAGGCACATACCTCACCTATAATGCCTCATCACCCGATGCCATACGCTCAGGCGACATCATAACATGGCGCAGCGCTCACCGCGACAGTCTGCTCACCCATGACGACACCACCGACGACAAGCACTCCATCTCGCTGCTCGATGCAGGCAACGACCGCACCAACATACGCTTCGACTTCAACATACATGCCAACCCCGATGCCCGCCTGCATCTTATCATGGACCAGACCACGGGCGACTTTGTCGATCTCTTCGGCAACGGCGACCTTCAGGTCAAGTATTACAACAAAGGTTCGCTCGACATCTTCGGCAACTACACCGTCAGCAACGGTAAGTATAAGATGACCATACAGAATCTGCTGCGTCGCGACTTCACCTTCCAGCAGGGAGGCACCATAACCTTCGGTGGCGACCCTTACGATGCCCTGCTCAATATGAAGGCTGTCTATGCCCTCAACAGCGTGCCACTCGCCGACCTCAACATCGGCAGTGCCTTTACAGCCAACAATGTGCCAGTCAACTGCATCATGAACATCTCAGGCACACCAGGCAAGCCCTCCGTCACCTTCGACCTCAACCTGCCGTCGCTCTCCACCGATGCCCGCCAGATGGTCAATGCCATCATCAATTCACAAGAGGAGATGAACCAGCAGGTGCTCTATCTGCTCGCCATCGGACGCTTCTATGCCCCCAGCAACGCCACCGCAGGCAACAGCAGTGCCGACGAGCGCAACATCGGTCAGGGCACCCTCGCCGTGCAGAGTTTCCTCAGCGGCACACTCTCCCAGCAATTCAACAACGTCATGAGCAACGTTATGGGCAACATACTCGGAGCAGGCAATAGCCTCTCCTTCGGTGCCAACATCGCGCCAGGCAACGAGGGCTTCAGCAATGCCGAGTACGAAGGACTGCTCAGCGGCAGACTCTTCAACAACCGCCTCATCTTCAACGGACAGTTCGGCTATCGTGACAACATCAACAAAAACTCCCACAGCTTCATAGGCGACTTCTCCGTGCAATATATACTAACCAAAAACGGCGTCATATCCCTCAAAGTCTATAACCAAAGTAACGACCGTTACTTCACACGCAATGCCCTCAACACACAGGGCATCGGCATTGTCATACAAAAAGAGTTTGGCAAATAAGGAAAGTAATGAAAAAAGCACCACAAGCTATCTTGCAGTGCTTTTTTGTTGACTCTTCATATTTTTATAAATCACTTCGTGATGCGGAACCAATCGACATCGACCCAGCCGCGGACTTTCTTGCCTGCCTTCTCGGCAGCGAGGATACCCACCTTGGCTCCGACCCATTTGCCCTGACGCATGGTGAAGACATCGCCGCAGTCGTGGAACTTCTTGCCGTCCTCGGAGTAAGCGAACTGCACGTGTGCCTCATGCTTGTTGGTGCCGTCGGAGTTTTTGCCTCCTATATACTTGACGCTGAGACGCAGATACATCTGACGGTGGAGGGCTGGCTGATAGTCAACCTTATCAGCAGAGGATGGCTTGAAGGTCTTGAGCACCTTGATGTCCTCTGCTCCGCCCTTGTCGGCTTTCTTACAGGTTATCTGCTGAAGCTGGAACTCATCGCCCACCCTGCGCAGCACGAGGGCTGAATAATCCATGCCGAAGACGGTGATGCCGCCATACTGGTCTTCGTCCTTGGCTGTCACCTCAACCTTGGCGGTAGCGGTGAAGTTGTCGGCTGGGGTCTTCTGCAGGAGCAGGTTGCCTGCCTCCCACATATTCTTATAGTCGGCTGACTGACGATGGCAGAACACACGATAAAAGCCGTAAGGGGTGGGCATGCCGTAGGTCTGGTCGTAGTTGGCATTCCACTGCCACTGCCTGCCGAGGGTGGTAGTGTTAAACTCATCACTCTCCACTGGATTAACGGGAACGTTAACGGGAACGTTAACTTTTGGCTTCTTGTAGGTAAGCACTGGCTGTCCGCAGTATTTCTCGAGTTTGCCGTAAGCCTTGACCTTGCCTACTTTCTCGCCCATGGTAGGCCAGCCATCGACCCACTTGACGGGTTCGAGCCACACTACGCGACCGTAAGCCTCTTTGTCCTGGAAATGGAGGAACCAGTCTTCGCCGCTCTTGAGGTGCACCCATGCGCCCTGGTGAGGACCGTTGATGTTGGTGTCGCCCTGAGCGAGAACGGTCTTGCTCTCATAAGGTCCGAAAGGTGAACGGCTGCGCATGGCGAGCTGATGGCCTATGGGCACTCCGCCAGCAGGGTTCATAATCCAGTACCAGCCGTCGCGCTTATAGAACTTAGGTCCCTCGGAGGTGCGGTCGTTGGTGCCGTTGCCATCAAACACGATGACAGGGTCGCTGATAGCCTGCATGCCGTCGGGGGTCATCTCGCGCACGGTGAGCACGGAGTTGAACTGGCAACGGCTGTTAGCCCAACCGTTGACAAGGTAGCAGCGACCGTCCTCATCCCACAGCGGACAGGTGTCTATCATACCCTTGCCAGAGATGATGCACTTAGGTTCGGTCCACTCGCCCTCAGGGTCTTTAGCCGTGGTGACAAACACGCCGAGGTCGGGGTCGCCCCAATAGATGTAATAAAGCTGGTTGTTCTGGTTATAGCGTATGCTTGGCGCCCAGACACCGTTGCCGTGCTGTGGCACGTTATAGCGGTCGTAAGGCGGCAGTGCCTTGATGGCGTGGTTGACTATCTGCCAGTTGACGAGGTCCTTGGAATGAAGGATAGGCAATCCTGGCACATGAGAGAAAGAGGAAGCGGTAAGGTAGAAGTCCTCGCCGCTGGCGCCGACGCACACATCGGGGTCGGAGTAGTCGGCATTGATTACGGGGTTGGTGAATGTGCCGTCGCCATTATCGGGTGACCACACCTGCGACTTGTAGCCGCTTTGCGCCATCGCAGCCACTGACAGGGCGAGCGAGGCAAGGAGTAAGAAGGATTTTTTCATTGTTGTTGTTATGATTAATGTTACGAATTAACGGGCGTGAGAATCGTTATGATATAACGATAAACAGAACTAACTGTGAACTGTAAGTTCATACTTGTCGCGTTCTTTATTATATAATACCGACATGGTGCCACGATTGCCCTGGGCTGTGAGGGCGAGGGCTACATGCCCCATGGTGCGGCGGAGGTTGATCTCGATGCAGGGGTTGAGGAGGCTTCGCTCACACACCATCATATCGACGCCGAGGGGACCAGAGTAGATGCCCTTGAGGCGAGGGGCGAGGAACTGCTTGATGAGCAGAGAGACCTGGCGCAGGAGCTCGATATCAACATGCTCAGCAAGGATGGCAAGTTTTTCCTCTTCAGGCAGGAGGAGGTTGCCTTTGTAGGCACCGTTGACGGTGGTGAAGAGCGACAGTCCGCGATACTCCACCCTACCCTCAGGCGTTGCCTCGTATTCGAGGGCGAAGTCCATGACCCTTTGGCATTCAGCCTCGGCGATGATAGAGCCCTGCTTGGCTATGGTGCTGTCAATGAACTGTGCACTGTGAACCGTAAACCGCTTGACCCCTCTGCCGCTGGAGCTCCACGGTGCCTTGATGATGGTGCTGCCATGCTCACGGGCAAACTGCTCCACCTCGTCACGAGTGTGGCACACTGCGGAGGTGCCGATGGTGCCTGGGAGGGTTCTGAGACGGCTGAGCATCTCGACTGCCAGACTGCGGTTGGAGAGTCGGCGAATCTCACGGAGTTGCTCGTCAGAGGGCATCCTGTCTCGCGGCACTCCCCTCTTGAGCAGTTCAGCCACCACGGCGGCATCCCATCCCCACACGCTGGGTTCCTCACTTGCGCCCCAGAGGGAAGGCAGGTGACTGAGGTCCTGACGCAAGCGGCGCGCCGCCTTAGGAGGGGTGAAACCCGCTCCTGCATCAAGGGCAAGGACTATGTCGTGCTCAGGGTTGAAGATACTCATAGCAGACTCTCTACATCCCACTTAAAGGGGGACTTTTGGAAAATTACTATTAGAAGAGCGAAAGTTGGATGGGAGCATCCCCCTTGGAGGGAGATTCAACGGGAACGGGTTCCGAGCTCTGCTCGCCTGAGCCCTGCTCCGTTTCGTTCGAGCCAATCATCTCCAGGAACTCATCCTCAGAGACGATGCGGATGCCGAGTTTCTCAGCCTTCTGCAGTTTGGCAGGTCCCATATTGTCGCCAGCGAGGATGAAGGAGGTCTTGGCGCTGATGGAGCCGATGTTCTTGCCTCCGTGCTGCTCGATGAGGAGTTTGTATTCGTCGCGACTGTGATGGGAGAAGACACCGCTGATGACGATGGACATGCCCTCAAGTTCGGTGCCGAGCGACTGCTGCTGAGCCTCGCTGAGCGACATCTGAAGTCCGTAGGATATGAGGCGATCGATAATCTGGCTGTTCTTCTCGTTGCGGAAGTATTCCACCACATTGACAGCGATTATCTCGCCCACTCCATCGACCTCCATGAGTTGCTCGACGGTGGCATGGCGCAGTGCGTCGATATTCTTGAAATGACGCGCGAGGAGCTTTGCAGTGGTCTCGCCCACCATACGAATGCCGAGGGCAAAGACGACACGCTCAAAGGGCACCTGCTTAGATGCCTCGATAGCCTCAACAGCCTTGCGAGCAGACTTCTCTCTATTACCCTCGTAGTTGAGCTGCGGAGCGGTGAGGGTGTAGAGGTCGGCAATGTTCTCTATGAGTCCGCGCTCATAGAAAGCGTCAACGGTTTCAGGACCGAGGGAGTCGATGTTCATGGCACGACGAGCGATGAAATGTTCTATGCGGCCCTTGATTTGCGGAGGACAGCCAGTGTCGTTAGGACAGTAATGGGCTGCCTCGCCCTCGATGCGGCGCAACTCAGCCCCACACTCAGGACAATGGGTGATAAACTGCACAGGCTTTGCCCCTGGCTCTCGACGGCTCTCATCGACACCCACTATCTTAGGGATAATCTCGCCCCCCTTCTCCACATAGACGTAGTCGCCCTCGTGAAGATTGAAGGAACGGATGAAGTCTTCGTTGTTGAGAGTGGCACGGCGCACCTTGGTGCCAGCCAGCTGCACGGTCTCCATATTAGCCACAGGGGTTATGGCACCCGTTCTGCCCACCTGATAGGTAACCTCGAGCAACTTGGTGCATACGCGCTCAGCCTTGTATTTATAGGCAATAGCCCAACGCGGACTCTTAGCCGTCATGCCCAGCGAACGCTGCTGGCGGGTGGAGTTGACCTTGAGCACTATGCCGTCAGTGGCAACGGGCATGTTCTTGCGCTCGGAGTCCCAATAGTTGATGAAGTCGTAAATCTCTTGCAGGGTCTTGACCTTACGCATGCCCTCAGAAATCTTGAAGCCCCACGAGCGCGCCGTTTCAAGAGCCTCAAAATGACCCTCGGCATGCACCTGGTCGCCAAGAAGATAATAGAGGTAGGCATCAAGTCCGCGCTCAGCCACCACACGAGAGTCCTGACTCTTGAGAGTGCCAGAGGCAGCATTGCGAGGATTGGCAAAGGGCTGTTCGCCAATGTCTTCACGTTCCTCGTTAAGACGGTTGAAGGACTGCCAAGGCATGAGAATCTCGCCGCGAATCTCGAAGGAATCGGGATAGCCCAAGCCAGGCTGGAGCACAAGCGGAATGCTGGGAATGCGCCTTACGTTGGCGGTGACATCGTCGCCATGAGTGCCGTCGCCACGAGTGACAGCCCTGACGAGGCGTCCCTGCTCATAGGTAAGCGAGATGGACAGACCATCGTACTTCATCTCACAACACACTTCAAAGTCCTCGCCCTCAAGACCGCGCTTCACCTGATTATACCACTCCTCTATATCCTGCTCGTTATAGGTGTTGGCAAGAGAGAGCATAGGATAGCGGTGGGTGACCTGACGGAACTCCTTAGTTATATCGCTACCCACACGCACGGAGGGAGAGTTGGCATCGTAAAGCTCAGGATGACGAGCCTCAAGGTCTTGAAGCTCGTGCATAAGGAAATCAAATTCCTGATCGGAGATAACAGGCTTATTGAGCACATAATACCTGTGATTATGCTCGTGGAGTTGCTGGCGCAACTGTAATATTCTTTCGGTTTCAGTCATAACTGAGGCAAAGTTACAAAAAAAGTGTAATATAACAAGGCAAGGATGGTGCGTTTTTAAATTTATGAGGGGGAAAGAATGAATTATGAACTATTTTTATTACCTTTGCAACAAAATTACACCATAATGAGAATAGACATCATTACAGTGCTGCCTGAAATGCTCACAGGCTTTGTGAACGAGTCAATACTGGCACGGGCGCAGAAAAAGGGGCTGGCGGAGATATATGTGCACAACCTGAGGGACTACACGGCAGACAAATGGAAGCGCGTGGACGACTACCCCTATGGCGGGGCGGCAGGTATGCTGATACAATGTCAGCCGCTGGATGCATGCATCTCGGCACTGAAGGCAGAGCGCGACTATGACGAGATAATATTCACGGCACCTGACGGCGAGACCTTCAACCAGGGAATAGCCAACGAGCTGTCGCTGAAGGAGAACCTCATAATAATATGCGGACACTACAAAGGCATAGATTACCGCATAAGGGAACACCTGGTGACGAGGGAGATAAGCATTGGCGACTACGTGCTGACGGGCGGCGAACTGGCAGCAGCGGTGATGGCTGACAGTATAGTGAGGGTGATACCAGGAGTGATAGGCGACGTGGAAAGCGCCCTGTCAGACTCATTCCAAGACAACCTGCTGGAGCCACCGGTATATACCCGCCCTGCACAATACCACCCCATAAGCAATCCAGAGGAGACATGGGGCATACCCGAGGTGCTGCTCTCTGGCCACGAGGCTAAGATAAAGGAATGGGAAATGGAGCAGTCGCTGAAGCGCACGCAAGAGAGGAGGCCGGACCTGCTGTGATACTGAAGAATATTTCCATATTGAATTACAAGAACATCAGTGAGGCGAAGCTGGACTTCTCAAAGAAATTCAACTGCTTCATTGGTAACAACGGCGAGGGTAAGACCAACCTGCTCGACGCTGTGTATTACCTGTCGTTCTGCCACTCTATGTTCTCGAATGTGGACTCGCTGCTGATGAAACACGACACCGATTTCTTCATGATACAGGGAGAGTATCTGCATGACGACGGCGAGACCATAGAGGAGATATTTGCCAGTATGAAAAGGGGCTCGAAGAAGCAGTTTAAGCGCAACAAGAAAAACTATAAGCGACTGTCGGAACACATTGGCATTGTGCCACTTATCATCGTGTCGCCTGATGACGCAGCACTGATTTCAGGTGGCAGCGAAGAGCGCAGAAAACTGCTCGACATAGTAATCTCGCAATACGACAACAGCTACATCAACGCGCTCAACAGATATAACAAAGCTCTGCAACAACGTAACGCCCTGCTGAAGATGGAAGACCAGGAGCCCGACCCCACTCTGATGGACCTGTGGGAGGAGGAAATGGCAAGAGAGGGAGAATATATCTATGAGCAACGAAACAAATTCGTGGAGCAGTTCATACCCGTATTCAACCGTGTGTATCAAAGCATAAGCGGAAACAAAGAGGAGGTGACGCTGAGATACATATCACACTGCCAGAGAGGTCCGCTGCTGGACGTGATAAGGCGCGACAGAATGAAAGACCGCGCCGTAGGCTACTCGCTGCACGGCATACACCGCGACGACCTGGAGATGATGATTGACGGCTACCCCATGAAGCGCGAAGGCAGTCAGGGACAGAACAAGACATACGTCATATCACTGAAACTGGCACAGTTTGACTTCCTGAGCAAAACGACCAACGCCACTACCCCACTGCTGCTGCTCGACGACATATTCGACAAACTCGATGCCCTGAGAGTGAAGAGCATTGTGGAACTGGTATCGAGCGACACCTACGGTCAGATATTCATTACCGACACCAACCGCGACCACCTGGACCAGATACTCTCACACTCTGACGCGGAATATAAAATATTCCATGTGGAGGGAGGGGAGTTTAATTGATAATTGATAATTGATAATTGACAATTGATAATTGACAATTGACAATTGATAATTGTTTAAGCAACATCCCATAGATATAGGAACCGTGATGCGAAGCGTGCTGCGCAATCAAGGATTAGAGACACCACTATTGCAGAGGCGTCTGGTGAATGCGTGGGATGAGGTGATAAGAGAAATATACGACCAGGAACTGGCTGAATACATCATAGAAAACACAGAACAGAAAGACATACGCAACCAGACACTATGGGTGAAGATTGCATCACCTGCCATAAGAGCTGACCTGCAAATGAAAAGCTCCGACCTTGCTGCCACATTGAACAACAAAATCGGAACTCAGATTATCACTAATATCCGTTTATATTAAGGGAGACCGTTATGGTATAACGGTAAACGGAACTAATCGTTTATAGAGTAATTATTTACCGAATCTCTTCTTACGAAGTTCGTCGCGCTGGCGCTGCAACTCCTGCTGTTGCTGCTGCATGGCCTGCAGACGAGCGGCAAAGCCTGACATCTTCTTAGGATTCTTCTTGTTCTCGGCGCGCTTAGCCTCGAGAATGGCAAGGAGTTTCTCGTCGTTGGTAGTCTTGCGGAGCACCCACATGATGAGGGCTGAGAAGAAGAGAGAAACGAAATAGTAGAAGTTAAGACCTGAAGAATAGTCATTGAACATGAAGAAGAACATCAGCGGCATGAGCATCATCATCCAGCGCATCATCTTCATCTGTTCAGCCTGAGCACCCATCATCTGGTCCTTCTGCTGCTGCATGGTGAACCAAGAGTAAAGCAGGTTGGCACCGCAGAAGAGGATACAGGTGAGAGAGATATGGTCGCCGATGAGCCACAGGTTATCCTGCCATGAGATGATAGGATCGTAGGTGGAGAGGTCGTCAATCCAAAGGAATGACTGACGGCGCAACTGTATGGCATTAGGCACGAAGTTGAACATGGCAATCCAGATAGGCATCTGGATGAGCATAGGCAGACAGCCGCTGAGCGGACTGACACCATACTCGGCATAGAGCTGCATCTGAGCCTGCTGTTTCTGCAGGGCATCCTCTGGTTTGTCAAGATGCTTGGTAGCCTCCTCGAGTTTAGGACGGAGAACACGCATCTTAGCCGAAGACATGTAGCTCTTCTTAACCATCGGATATGTGATAGCCTTGAGCAACAGGGTGATAAGTATCAGGATGATGCCCATAGGAATCGCCATGGAACGGAGGAAGTCGAACACATAGAGCGTGAACCAGCGGTTGATATAACGGAACAAAGGCCATCCGAGATAGACGAGGCGCTCAAGCTGGAGGTCTTTGCCGAAGGTGCTCTCCTCCTCCACTGACTGCAACAAGCGGAAGTCGTTAGGCACAAAATAGAACTCCAATTCGGTAGGTGTGGTACCCTTAGGGTCGAAGTCGGTCTTGAGTTTTGCCTCATACTGCTTGAGGTAGCCAGTGCCCTTCTCCTGAGGGATGGAAGTCAACTTGACATCTGTGCCGAAGCCTGTCTTAGCTATCATCACGGCAGAGAAGAACTGATTCTTGAATGCTACCCAGTCGATAGGCTCGTCAACCGTCTCATCCTTCTTCTCGCTGGTCTCGTTGAGGTAATCAGTGCCACCCTCGTTGAAGTGGTAAGTGAGGGTGCTGTAGCGATTCTCGAAGGTGAAGCCCTTCTCCTGCTGCTTGCAGAGATCCTGCCAGTTGATGTCTATGGTAGAGGCATTAGGCGAAAAGAGTCCAGCCATGCCATTGGCAACAATAGAGCAAGCGAGTTTGTAGTCCTTACTCAGAGCATACTTTATTACGATGCTCTTGCCGTCGCTAGCATCAGCTGTGAATGTGACAGTGTTGGCTGTTACGTCAGAAGGAGTGAAGGTGAGGTCCTCGGTAGAGATATTCTGTTCCTTGGCAACGAAGGTGAAGTTGAGCTTCTGGGTAGCCTTGTCGAAAAGGGTCACATCCTTATTGCCATCGTTATCCTCAAAGCCCTTGATGACTGCCTTCTGCACTGTGGCACCTCTGGACGACAGGGTCAGTTCGAGCTTGTCGTTCTTCAAGACAATATTCTGCCCTGCACCAGTCATAGCATTATGAAACAGAGCCGTAGAATCTTCGGTAGCCTTTCGGGCAGCTTCTGCCTTCTTCTGTATCTCAGCTATCTTCTGTTGCTCTTCAGCCTTTTTCCTTACCACATTTTCTATTGAATCCTTTACACGCTGTGCCTCCATCTCTTCCTCAGAAGGCTGGTTGAACCATGTAAAGCCAAATAGTACTATTGCAATGAGTACAAATCCTGTAATGGTGTTCTTATCCAAAATAATATCTGTTTATTTTAATTAGTAAGCAATTTTGAGTTGCAAAGTTACAAAAAATTATTCAAAAAGCACAATTCTTATTTCATAATTCTTAAATCTTAATTCTTTTTTGTAACTTTGCGTGGAGAAATTTCAACCATAGCACTTTTTACATATAACATTCCCTATGCGCAATATAATACTTTTCTGGTGCTTTCTGTGTGTTAGTTTTTCTACGCTGAGTTATGCTCAGAGCACACTCTTTATGCCCCTGAAATATGACTCAAGAGTAACGAAACAAATGTTTCAGTTGGATGGAGACACCACATCGCTGAGCGACAGGGTGCTCATGAAAACATATCTTAAACACCCTGAAGCGGTGACAATTCTGAAAGACAACAAGAATGCCGAGAAGATGAGGGAGGACGAAAACCTTACGCCTATAATAAACGGTCCTGCAACGATACCTGCCATGGTCAACGTTCCAGAACCTGACGACAAGGTGGAGATGGTTATCACGAAACCAAACTTCTGGACTTTCTCGGGCGACTACAGTCTGCAGTTTATGCAAAACTACATATCGCCAAACTGGCATACGTCAGGAAACTCAAACTACTCCATGCTCGGGGCTGTCACCCTGCAATACAACTATAATAACAAGCAACGGCTAAAGTGGGACAACAAACTGGAGATGAAACTCGGCATCCTCTCAACTGAAGCTGATACCATCAACAAATTCAAGACCACAGATGACCTCATAAGATATACCACCCAGCTGTCTCTGCAAGCATATAAAAAATGGTATTATGCTGCCCAACTTATAGCCAGCACTCAGTTTACCAAGGGAAGGAAAAATAACGACCCTAATATATATTCAGACTTCATGTCGCCATTCACCCTCAACCTGTCTCTCGGTATGAACTACGTAGTTGATATATGGAACAAGAAGCTTACAGGCAACATACTGCTTGCTCCTTTGTCTTATTATAACACGTACGTCGACAGACTTGCGCTTGCCACTCGCTTTGGTGTAGATGAAGGTAAGCATTCGCTTCACGATATAGGTTCGCTTATCAACATAGGACTGGTATGGAAACCTGCTGACAACATCAAGTGGGAAACGCGTTTCTATACTTTCTCAAACTACTCGTATGTGCAATTGGAATGGGAAAACACCATCAATTTCCAATTCAACCGATACATCTCAACAAAATTGTCATTCTATCCTCGTTTTGACGACCATGAAGAGCGTACAACAGATACTTATTGGCAATTAAAAGAATTTCTTTCTATCGGTTTTGCTTACTCCATGTAACACCTGACTTATGGATCAACTGTCTCTTGCCTGGCACATAATATCAAATACCGACACCCACCTTTTTCTAACAGGAAAGGCTGGGACGGGCAAGACAACCTTCCTGAGACAGTTAAAGGAAAAGTTGCCAAAGAGGATGGTAGTATTGGCTCCTACAGGAATAGCAGCCATCAATGCTCACGGCACCACGATACACTCTTTCTTTCAGTTTGGTTTCGGACCACAACTGCCTGATGCTAAGCGCTCAAGCAAATACAAGTTTCGCAAACAAAAGATACAACTCATTCGTTCACTCGACCTTGTTGTTATTGACGAGATAAGTATGGTGAGGGCTGACATACTGGATGCTATTGATGCTACGCTAAGGCAATATCGAGACCGCACTCGCCCATTTGGTGGAGTACAGATGTTGCTGATAGGAGATATGCAGCAACTGGCACCAGTAGCACGTGATGAGGAATGGCAACTGCTTCAGCCCTACTACGAGACACCTTATTTCTTCTCCAGCCATGCCTTAGAGTCATCAGACTTTGTTACGGTAGAGCTGCAACACGTTTACAGACAGTCTGACCCTCTATTCCTGGACATTTTAAACAAAGTGCGCACAAACTCCATTGATGAAGCTTCGCTTAACATTCTCAATGGACGATACGATCCTACATTCGTGCCTCCCAAAAAGAGCGGATATATAAGACTATGCACTCATAACCGCCAGGCTGATGCCATAAACCGTAAGGAACTGGCTGCACTCACTACACCGTCGATGACGTTTGAGGCTGAAATAGAAGGGGATTTTCCAGAACTCTCCTACCCTACGGAAGAATCTCTCGAACTCAAGATCGGAGCCCAGGTAATGTTCGTAAAGAATGATTCGTCGATGGCTAAAGAATACTATAATGGTATGATTGGAGAAGTGACGGCATTTGATTCCGAAGGGCAGATACACGTGCGTTGCACGGATAATAACAAGATAATCAAGGTGGGCAGAGAAAAATGGGAGAACACCCACTACATACTTGATAACGACACAAAGGAGATATTTGAGGAAATTGCCGGCACATTTGAACAATACCCATTAAAAACCGCATGGGCTATCACGGTGCACAAGAGCCAGGGACTCACCTTTGACCGTGCCATAATAGATGTGCAGCACTCCTTTGCACACGGTCAGACTTACGTAGCTCTCTCCCGTTGTAAGAGTCTCAATGGTATGGTGCTGAGCAACCCTATACCTCGTCACGCTATAATAAATGATGTAAAAGTGGAACAGTTCACTAACGATCCACGCCACAGCGAACCTGACGAAGCACATTTGTCATTGATGGAGCAGCAGTATCTCATTCGTACTCTTGACGACCTTTTCTCTATGCTCCCATTACGTCAGGGCATAAACGATATGGTACGCTTCCTGCGTGAGTATTTCTATTCTCAGATGCCTAAGACATATAGTAAGTGGGTGGAATCTGGCGAACAGCTAAAACCTCTCGAGGAAGTTTCTATACGTTTTCATAAACAGTATCTTTCAATAATACTACATGGAGATGACAGCCAGTTGCAAGAGCGACTGAAGAAAGGTGCTGCATATTTTGAAGAACAGTTGCTATTCATACGCATACTTCTTAAAAACACACTTCTGAATAGTGACAATAAAAACATACGAAAACGTCGTGATGAACTGCTCAGCAGCATGAATACGAACTACAAGCTGAAGTTTCAGTTGCTACACTACGTTTCGCAAAACGGCTTCCAACTGCAAGATTATCTCAAGACAAAAGCGCGTCTGAGCATTAGTCTGTAGATGTTATGCTTATTCCTTTCTTTTTAGGGCTATTACCGTTTTTTGTTTCTTTAGGTTTTGGCGTAGGTGTAGGTACAAAACCGAGTATAGCCACAAGGCACGACATAAACGGACTTATGATATTAAAGAAACAGAACGGCAGATAAACTATTGTAGGAATACCTAAAACAGTACTTTGCGTCATACCACAAGCTGTCCAAGGCACCAGAACGGATGTGACTGTTGCGCTATCTTCGGTACTTCGGCTTAGTAACTCAGGACGATAGCCACGCTCCTCATACTCTTTACGGAAAATGGATGCATTCATTATTATGGAAAGGAACTGGTCGCCCATTATAAGATTAAGGAACACACCTGAACCAACGGTTGTACAGACAAGGCTGGTGGTACTACGAATAGCATGTAGCAAGAGATGAGTAATGCTGGTAAGCATCTGGCTTGCCACCATACAGGCACCGAAACACATAGCACAAAGTATGAGCCACACGGTATTGAGCATACCAGCCATACCGCGAGTGGATACGAGTTCGTTGATAGTTTCTACCCCAGTGTCCACCGCCGTACTTGTGTAGCAGGTGATGAATATTCCCTTGAATACAGCCATGCCAGTAACTTCTGCACTACCTGCTATACCTGCCAACACTTGAGGCTGGAGAACTACGGCACAAATACACGCTGAGAACGATGATAGTATCAGCGTAATGAGCGAAGGCACCTTCTTGTATATCAGGAAACCAGTAAATACTGGTACAAGCATTGTCCATAGAGAAACATTGAACGTGCTTGAAAGAGTCGTAGTATATTGATTAACTTCAGCCATAGCACCGCCAAACTTGAGTCCCATGAAGAGATACAGAAGCAGAGTAATTGTGATACTCGGCACCGTAGTGTACATCATATAGCGAATATGACTGAACAAATCGGCACGGGCCATAGATGATGCTAGCACTGTAGTATCAGACATTGGGGACATTTTATCGCCGAAATAAGCACCAGAGATTATCGCACCAGCAGTAAATGGAGCAGGTATGCCCAAGGCATCACCTATGCCGAGCAAAGCTATACCTATAGTTGCAATAGTTGTCCACGACGTACCCGTCATCACAGATATTATAGATGAGATAATGCAGGCACATGGCAGGAATAGTGATGGTGTCATAATCTGCACACCGTAGTATATCAAGGTCGGCACTACCCCGCTAATCATCCATGTACTTGACATAATACCGATGAGCAACAGTATCAATATCGAAACAGACGACTCGCCTATAGTAACATTTATTGTTGCGCCGAAATCATCCCAATGCACTTTGTATATCAACATTGACAGGCCTATGCAGATAGAAGATGCTGCTATAAGTGCTATCTGGCTGGCACCGCTAAGGGCATCATCAGGAAACATTACCAGCACACACGCTATCATTGCTATAAGTGAAATGATAGGTATTGCTGAAATCAGCGGATGTGGGGGTCTTCGGTCTTTTTCGTCTTTCATTTTTTAGATAATTATGCGTTTTTTATTGGATAATAGTTGTTTTTAATCGTCCTTTCGTTTATCAACAAACTTGTAGCCACTATATTTGCTACGAGGGAATACAAAAATATCGTCGCTCAGATTGCCCGACTTGAAGTTTGTAATATAAATCTTTGCCCAAAGGAAGGCTACTTTAATTCGAACAAACTTAGGGTCACGAGTTTGGCGATCGAGTGTTACACGTGCTTCTTTCACGCCGTCAACACCCTTCTTAGCCTTTACCGTTATGATGTATCCTTCAGGGTCGTTGGCTATACTGTAAGTATAATTGTCAGGCTCAAACTTAAACTTCTCTTCGTATTTGTCTTTCTTCTTTGATTTGGCATAATTTATTTCAACAATCTTACGCTTTTCCTTTGTAACATAAGACGTTACACCATCATTCCAACCATTACTGTTCTTTGACAGGAACTTACTTTTTTTACCTTTATACCATATTGTTCCCTCTGTCTTATACAGGTTAGCTATATTTACTTTATAGTGCAATGAGGCACCATGCTCCCCAAACACACGATTATAGGCAGTCATAAACATATGGCGAGCCTGCTGGGCATTAGGAGTTTCTTGTGCATTTACGTTACACAAAGAAAGAAAGGTTAGAAAGAGTATTGTTATTCGTCGTATCATCACGTATATTTAATTCGAGTCACAAAGTTACTAATTTTTTCCGTATTTTCAGTATCTTTTCTACAAATTTTATATAGCACTGATATATTCTGCAATATAAACAATTACACAGCAAAGAACTGCTACAGGAAACAGGCCCATACCAAACCATGCTGCTATTATTCCCGTAAATAAAGCAATCACACCTATTATCGGACTTGTAGTAATTTCCGTCATTGCGGGAAAAGTCATTACTGCAAGCGTTACGTAAGGTACATAGTATAAGAAACTACGCACAAACACGTTCTTGAATCGTCCACTAATCAGTGTCATCGGCAACAACCTTATAATGTTTATAGTTATTACCGCCAACAATATGTATATTATAACACTATTCTTTTCCATACATATCTTCTTTTACAGGAAATAACCATGCCATAACCGATGAAATAAGTAATGTTAAAATGATGATTCGCATGCCTGGACTATCCTTAAGAACCGGAATAATAGAGAAAAGTCCACTTAATACAAAACTCACTATAATAGCATATAATACCCTACGATCTTTTTTTGCTTGAGGCACTATAATAGCAATAAACATACCATATAGCGACATACTTAGAGCTGCAACTATATCGCATGGCAAAATCTCACCTGCCACTATACCTATAGCACAACCTGATGCCCAAAAGATTGTAGATATCAAAGCTGCTCCATAAGTGTAGGCAGGAGGGGCAAAGCCCTTATGTCCAATGGAAATGCCGAAAATCTCGTCTGTTATGCATACTGACATCATAACACGATGAAACAGAGATGTGTCTGGAGCGATTTTTTGCGATAAAGCAGCACTCATGAGTAAATATCTTAAATTTATGATAACACTCATAAGTACCAGTTCTACATAAGCAGCATTAGCAGCTATAAGGGTATACACTCCGTATTCACCAGCCGAAGCACGCGTGAAGAAACTTGACATAAAACCCTCTAAGGCTGTCAGCCCTGCACCTTTAGCTATAATACCTATTGAAAAGGAAACAGCAAAATATCCCAAAGCTATAGGAATACCATCATGCAATCCCTCTTTAAAATCCCTACTCATAGAACATTATATAAATAAAAAAGCAGCAAGTCTTGTGTTGACATGCTGCTCTCGTTCGCTTATTAAGCATTCTAAAAAAGAAGGCGGCCTCCTACTCTCCCACATTGCATTGCAGTACCATCGGCGCAGGCGGGCTTAACTTCTCTGTTCGGAATGGGAAGAGGTGG
>Ga0310691_10000843_pt1 | contig 52216 bp, 43 predicted proteins | sample 176DNAGHGlowgp2_FD_203887 | JGI IMG/M metagenome (GOLD analysis project Ga0310691, IMG submission 203887) | Sheep rumen microbial communities from Palmerston North, Manawatu-Wanganui, New Zealand - 1766 DNA GHGlow gp2 (v2) (version 2) | ecosystem: Host-associated > Mammals > Digestive system >... | reverse complement strand
CTTGATTTCTTCAGACATAAAAAATAGGTTGAAAAAATTAGTAGTTAAACATTATTTCTTGAGCTTTTCCAAAAAGCGGGCAAATATAGAAATAATTCTTGTAATCTCCAAAAAATTAGTATCTTCGCACGAAAAACGATTAAGGACTATGAAAAGAACCCTGTTCCTGCTTGTTTCCCTCCTCCTGTTCTCGTTCGGCGCCCGCGCCCAGAAGGCGGAACCCTATCTGAAGGCCGAGCAGCTGCCCGACGCCACGCAGTTCCTGCCGCCGCCGCCCATGCCCGGCACTCCCGTCTATATCCAGGACACGGCCATGTACTTCTATGCCAAGAAGCATCTCCGCACGAAGGAAAGGGCCGCCCGGGCCATTGAGGAGGCCACCACCGACGTGGACACCATGGCCCTGCTGTTCTCCGGGGCCTTCGGCCGGGAACTCTCCCGGGAAAAGACGCCCCATACGCTCCAGCTCCTCAGGCGGAGCATCCGGACTTTCCGCCTGGGCGCCACCCGCCCCAAGAAGGCGCACATGCGCATGCGTCCCTTTGTGTATTACGGCGACGGAACGCTCCTGCCGGCAGAGGAGGAGCATGCTCGGAACACCGGCTCCTACCCCTCCGGACACGCCGTCCGCGGCTGGGGCATGGCGCTGGTGCTGGCGGCCCTCAACCCCGAGCGGCAGGACACCCTGCTCAAGATGGGCTATGAATGGGGGCAGAGCCGCGTCATTGCCGGCTACCACTGGCAGAGCGACGTAGATGCCTCCCGTTTCCTGGCATCGGCCTGCTTTGCCCGCATGCAGAACTGCGAGGCATACCTGGAAGATTTCGAAAAGGCAAAAAGAGAGCTCGAATAGTTTGTTTTTACAATATTTTTCCGTATTTTTGTCTGCTTGCTTTTCCGTAACGCGAGCTGGTTCATATACGTTAATCCATCCGGTGCGACTGGCCCGGAGCTAAAACAGAAAAGAGATATGCTGAGTATCTTCTACAAAGAAAACGGAAAAATTCTTCTCTCCCAGTCGGAGAAAGACTTCCAGACAATCAAGCTCGAGGATGCGATATGGATAGACCTGGTGCAGCCCACCGGGGATGAAAAACGTGCCGTGGAAGCCTTCATGGGCACAGAAATCCAAAGCCGTGCCCAGGCCGAGGAAATCGAGTCATCGTCCCGCTATTTCGAGACGGACGACGCCATCTTCGCCAACACCAACTTCCTCACCCCGGGCCCGGAAGAATACATGATGCAGGCCGTGTCGTTCACCATCGTGGACGATACCCTGGCCACGCTCCGCGAGGTGCCGCTGCGCTCGTTCACGGAACTGCAGCGCCGCCTGCAGGTGAATCCGCGGCAATACCCCTCCGGCTTCAGCGTCTTCGCCAGCATCCTGGACCAACGTGTAGACCTGGATGCCGACATGATCGAGCTCCTGTCCAAGGAGATTTCCCAGTACGCCAAACAAATCAACGACCAGGAAGACATAGATCAGGAACTCCTGATAGACATTTCCCAGATGCAGGAAAACACCATGATTGTGCGGGAGAACGTGGTGGACAAGCAGCGCCTCATCTCCAACCTCATGCGCTCCACCAAGGTGCCGCGCAGCCTGGAGAACCGCCTCAACGTGCTCCTGCAGGATATCACTTCCCTGCTGAGCCATACCAACTTCTGCTTCGAGCGTCTGGAATACCTGCAAGACACCGTGGTGGGTCTCATCAACCTGGAACAGAACAAAATCATGAAGATTCTGGCCGTGGTGTCCGTGTTCCTGATGCCGCCCACCCTCATCGCCGGCTTCTACGGCATGAACGTGCGCCTGCCCATCATCGCGGCCGATGAACCCAACGCCAACTTCTGGAACTGGGTCATCATCCTGGCCGTCATGATATTGAGCTGCCTGCTGGTCTGGTACCTGTTCCGCCGCAAGAAGCTGCTGTAACGGCCGTCCCAGCTTGCTTGCCAATCTGAGGATTTATTCGTAGTTTTGCATTAAGAGAGTGATTATCGCCATGAAAATCAACTGGAAATACTTTGCAGGTTCGCTGTTTGCACTTCTGGGATTCGGAGGCTGCGAAAAAGTCACGGATATCGGCGGAGGAATGGAAATGTACGGCCAGCCCACGGCAGACTATAAACTCATCGGAAACATCAAGGGGCCGGACGGGAAACCCGTGGAGGGCATCCGAGCCATCCTGTCCCCCAATGGAAATTACACTTTCCATAACGATACGCTGTATTCGGATGCCCTGGGACATTTCGAAAAGGAGCGTCTGAAATACGACTGGCCGGACGACCTGAAGGATGCCAAGCTTATTCTGGAAGACGTGGACGGCCCGGAGAAAGGCAGCTTCAAGACCAAAACTCTGTCCCGGAGTGATTTGAAGATGGAACAGACCAAGAAAGCCAGCGGCTGGTACGAAGGCGCCTATACTGTATCGGCCGATGTCACTTTGGACAAGGACGAATAAATGGAAAGGCTTTCCCTCAGGCGCCGCCTGGCGTTGGAAATCAATAAAAAGTTGCAGGACGATATGATTGCTGAGCATCCTCTCCGGCAACTTTTTTGGGAATGCACCCTCCGGTGCAACCTGGCCTGCCGGCACTGCGGCAGCGACTGCAAGCAGACGGCCCTTGTCCGGGATATGCCCAAGGAGGATTTCGGGCGGGTGCTGGACAGCGTATCGGCGCGGACGAACCCGCACAAAGTAATGATTAACATCACCGGCGGAGAACCGCTTATGAGACCCGACTTGGAGGAATGCGGACGGATGATTTATGAAAAGGGCTTCCCCTGGGGCATGGTCACCAACGCCCTTACACTTACGCCGGAACGGTATCTGCGCCTTTTGCAGAGCGGCCTCCGCGCCATGACCATCAGCTTAGACGGTTTGGATGCCGATCACGACTGGATGCGCGGCAGGGAAGGAGCCTTCCGGCGGGCCTCCGAAGCCATCCGAATGGTGGTGGAATCCGGCGAGATTGCCTTTGACGTGGTCACCTGCGTGAACCGGCGCAGTTATGGGCAGTTGGAAGCACTGAAAGAACATCTCATCGGCCTGGGTGTAAAAGGCTGGCGGCTCTTTACGGTCTTCCCTGCCGGGCGCGCCGCAAAAGATCCCGAAATGTTCCTGACCCGGGAAGAACTGCACGGCCTCATGGAATTCATCCGCCGCTGCCGCAAAAAAGGGAGAATTCACACGGAATTCGCCTGTGAGGGCTTTCTGGGCAACTACGAAGGCGACGTGCGCGACCGTTTCTTCATGTGCAACGCCGGCATCACTGTGGGTTCCGTCCTGGCCGACGGATCCATATCGGCCTGTCCCAGCATCCGCGCCAATTACGTGCAGGGAAATATCTACAAGGACGATTTCATGGACGTGTGGGAGAAGGCCTTCCTCCCCTACCGCGACCGCAGCTGGATGCACAAGGAAGACTGCGCCTCCTGCCCCCACTGGAAATACTGCCGTGGCGGCGGCATGCACCTCAGGGACAACGACGGCCGCCTGATCCAGTGCCTCCTGAAACGGATGTAATTACGCCTCGTAGTCGGTGGGGTCGAAGCCGGAGAGGGCCTCTTTGCGCTCCACACAGGTGCCGCACTTGCCGCAGTGCTTCTCCCCACCCTTGTAGCAGGAATAGGTAAGGGAATAATCCAGGCCCAGGGCCTTGCCGCGAAGGGCGATGTCCCGCTTGGTGATATTGCAGTAGGGAGAAATCACCTTCACGCCATTGTAGGTGCCGGCCTCCACGGCGGCGGCAAAGGCGTCGATGAACGCCGGCCGGCAGTCTGGATAGATGGCGTGGTCTCCGCTGTGGTTGGCCAGCATCACGGCATCCAGTTCGTAACTCTCTGCCAGACCGGCCGCCACGGCCAGCATGATGCCGTTGCGGAAGGGCACCACGGTGCTGTGCATGTTGTCATCGGCATAAGCGCCCTCGGGAATCTCTCCCCCGCTCTGGAGCAGGTCACTCTTGAAATACTGGCCGATAAAGCCCAGCGGAATAATGAGATGCTTGATTCCCAGCCGCTTGCAGTTCTCCTTGGCATACGCAATCTCACGGGCATTGTGCTTGGAGCCGTAGTCGAAGGTGACGGCCAGCGCAATGCTGTCCTTGTACTCATACAGCAGGGTAGTGCTGTCCAGCCCGCCGGAATAAATCAAAATACTTTTCATAGACTCTTCATTATATCGTCAACGGCCGTGCGGGCACTGCCCACGGCCTCCACTACCGTTTTGGGACCCAGGCAGAAGTCTCCGGCCACCCAGACATTCCTGAGGCCCTCCACCTTCTGCCCTTCCGTAAGGACCGGCCAGCCCCACTCGTTCAACACCACCGGCGTATCTCCGAACAGCTTGAAATCCGGCTTCTCGCTGATGGCCGTCAGCAGCGTGTCACACTCTACAAAATGGTCCGTTCCGTCAATGATGCGCGTGACCACGCGGCCGCCGTCCTCCGGCACCACGTTCTCGCAGTCACGGAACACCACGCCGCCCTCTTTCACCTCAACGGGAGCCTGGAACACCTTGAACTGCACACCATCGGCCTTGGCCTCCTCCACTTCCAGCGGATTGGCAGGCATGTTCTCGAAGGTCTTGCGGTAGTACACCCAGGTTTCCGCGCCCTGGCGGACAGCCGTACGGCAGGCATCCATGGCCACGTTGCCGCCGCCAATCACAATTACCTTCTTTCCCAGTTTGAAGGCCGACGGATTCTTCAGGAAAGGCAGCGCCTGCACCGCCCGCTCTTCTCCGGGGATGCGGAGGGTGGCGGGCTTTTCGGCCCCGGCGGCCAAAAGCACAGCATCAAAGGAGGCCGACAATTCCTCCAGCGTGATGTCTTTTCCCAGGTGGACGCCCCCGTGGAATTCCACGCCGGCATCGGCCAGCATATTTTCGTAGGCGTCGCAGTATTTCTTGTCTAAGCGGAAGGCCGGGATACCATAACGCAGGACGCCGCCCATGCGGGGATTGGCGTCATAGATAACCACTTCTGCCCCAGCCTCATACAGCCAAATCGCGGCAGCGATTCCGGCAGGACCAGCCCCTACGATGGCAATGCGGTCTCCGGTGAATTCCAGGGACTGACGCTCCAGCCGACGGGTGCTCAAATACGCGCCGGAAATTTCCTGCTCAATCTCGTACCAGCGGACGGGATTCTGCTTCACATTAAGCACGCAGTGCCCATAGCAGAACTGCTTCCAGTCGCACACCAGCGAGGTGACGGCCGACAGCGGGTTGTTGCGGAAAAGCAAGCGGCCGGCTTCTTCCAGCCTTCCCTGGCGGTAAAGGAGCATGCACTCCGGCACAGGTGTATGCACAGGACAACCTTGCAGCGCACATTTGGGCTTTTTACAAAGAAGGCAACGGTTGGCTTCGTTATTCATGGTTTAAAGATTTGTCTATTGGTTATGGAGCGGCCCAGGGTGAGGGAATCCGCATATTCGAGGTCGTCCCCGAAGCCCAGTCCGCGGGCCAGGGAAGTCACTTTTACCCCGTAAGTTTCAATTTGCCGATAAATGTAAAAGGCAGTGGTCTCCCCCTCCACGTCTCCGCTCAGGGCCAGGAGGATTTCCACCCCGGAAGGGTTCTCCACGGCCTGGAGCCTTTCCGTCAGTTCGCGGATGGTGAGGTCGGAAGGGCCCACCCCCGCAATGGGCGAGATGATGCCGCCCAGCACATGATACACGCCATGATACTGCCCGGTGGCCTCGATGCTCATCACATCCTTCACACTGGCCACCACGCAAATGAGGTTCTTGTCCCGCGTGTGGTCCGAGCAGATGGAGCAAAGCTCGTCATCCGAAATCATCCGGCAGCGCTTGCAATAGCGCACATGGTCCCGCAGATTGTCAATGGCCGATGTAAAGTGGTGCACATTCTCGGCCGGCTGCTTAAGGAGATGGAGCGCCAGGCGGAGCGCACTCCTCCGGCCCACACCGGGAAGCGAGCTGATGGCCTCCACCGCATCGGTAAGAAGGGCCGAGGGATAAGTCTCTTTATAGGGCATGGTATTCAATGAGGCCTTCGACGGGACTGGCCATGAAACGGGAGAAGCGGACGCCATATTCCTCCCCAAGGCGAAGCAGAATGTCCTTGCAGGCGTTTCCGAAGCCGCCTACCACGCCCACCGGAAGTTCTTTGTCGTACTGGGAGAGCGTCCTTTCAAACAACCCGCGGAAGTTGCCGTCCACCAGGTTCCGCACATACTCGGAATCCTGGTAATGAGACAGGATGAACGGTGCAAAACCGCCCAGAAAACGGGCCGGAGCGGGGCCGCTATACACATTTTTCACAACCGTCACGTAGTCCAGCTGGTATTTGTCCTGGAACTCCCTCAGGATGTCCTGCGACATATAGGCCTTCAGGTAGTCCGTGATAAACAGTTTTCCCAGCACGGAACCGGCGCCCTCGTCTCCGATGATGAAACCACCGCAGTTCACCTTCCAGCCGATGTTCTGTCCGTCATACGAGCAGGTATTGGCCCCGGTGCCCAGAATGGCCGCCACGCCCTTTTCCCGACCGCAGACAGCTCGGGCCGCCCCCAGCATGTCGGAAGCATACTCGATGGCGGCGCCGGGGAACCAGGAAGCCAGATCCACGGGAGAATCTCCCACCAGGCCGGCCGCATAGAAATGCACCTCCTGAATATCCGGGCCGATTTGCTCTGCCGCCGCGTCCAGGATTCCTTTCAAAGTATCGGCCGAAGTATGGGCCAGGTTGAAGCCGGCCGTACGCACATTCCGGGTCTGTTTCCCTTCCACTACGCACCAGTCGGTCTTGGTGGCGCCGCAATCTACGATTAATTGTGCCATACCTATATCATTCTTAACTTCTCTCTGTCATTCTGAGCGAAGCGAAGAATCTCCCTTCGCTCCACCATGTAAAGTTACGTATTTTCCATGCTTTTTCCAATGGAAATACCCATAGACTGCGCTGGCCGTATAGGCCAGGTACATGAGCGCCATGGCATACTGTCCGGTGACCAGGCAGAGAATGGAGGAAAGGATATCGGCCACTATCCAGAGCAGCCACTGCTGCAGATAGCTCTGGGCCAGCCACCAGGTGGCGATGACACTCAGGATGGTGGCCAGGGCGTCCCACTGCGGGGCGGCATCGCCTGTTTTTCTCAGGATGAACATGAGAACGGGGGTGAGCAGCACAAAGAGGACGGCGCTCCAAAGGGCCGCTTTCCGGGAAAGCGGCGCCAGGTGGATTTCGCCCTCCTCAACGGCTTCGCTGGCTTTCTTCCACTGGACCAGCCCCACCACGGAAATGACCATATAATAGATATTGAGCCCCATGGAGGCCCACACCTGCTGCACGCCGAAGCTGAAGGCGCAGGCGGCACCCGTCAGGATGCCCACCACCCACATGCTGTTCTTTTGCAGAATCTCCAGCACTACATAGAGAACGCCGGTGACCGCTGCAAAAATCTCGATGGCCTGGATGATGTCTGTCATTCTGAGCGAAGCGAAGAATCTATCTTACTTCTATCAGTTCCACCACAAACTTGAGGGCGCTGCACGGAGGAATTCCCTGGGTGCCGCTTTCGCCATAGGCCAGGTGGTACGGCAGATAAAGCTCGTACTTGGCACCTTCGCTCATGAGCTGCAGGCCTTCGGTCCAGCCCTTGATTACCTGATTGAGGCCGAATTCGATGGGCTCTCCGCGCTTGTAAGAGCTGTCAAAGACCCTTCCGTCCGGGAAAGTGCCCTCATAGTGGCAATAAACCTTGTCCGTAGCCTTGGGCTTGCGGCCACTGCCTTCCTTGATTACTTTGTACATGAGGCCGCTGCCCGTGGCTTTCACCTCGGGGTCTTTGGCCATCTGGGCCAGGAATTTCTCTCCCTCGGCCTTGGCGGCGGCGCCGGCTGCGGCGGCCCGCTCGGAGGTTTCCTCCTCCAGTTCCTTGTAGAAGGCTTCCAAGGCGGCACCGGCCTCGTCCATGGAGAGTTCCAGTTTGCCGCCGGTGAGCATGTCCTTCAGACCTTTGAGAAAGTCGTCAACACTGTTTACGTGGATTCCTTGCTGATAGAAGCTGGATGCCACGCTCATTCCGAATGCGTAAGATTTTTTATCCATATTAATTGATATTGTTTAATCGAAGGTATTCTTTTTATTTTGCTGGGGCCTGTGCAAGAGCTTTTGCAGCCGATTCACCGGCCAGATAACCGGTGCAGAAGGCCAGCTGGAGGTTGTAGCCGCCCGTATCGGCATCCATGTCCAGCACTTCGCCTGCGAAATAAAGGCCGGGCTGTTTCTTGGATTCCAGCGTCTTGGCCGTGACCTCCGAGGTGGAGATGCCTCCGGCGGTAATCACACAACGCTCGAAGCCCACGAAGCCGGCCACGTCCATTTTCCAGTCTTTCAGGGCCGATGCCAGCGTATCCACGCTCACCTTGCCGTTCATCTTGAGGAAGGCCAGGGTGAGGTTCCAGGGGATGAGCTTACCCAGCATGATGCGGAAAAGGCGCTGGAAGCTCTGGCCTTTGGAACGCTCGTCGTGAATCACTTCCTCCCACTTGGCGTGTATATCGGCATCCAGTTTTTCCAGCTCCACGGCCGGTTTCAGGTCTATGGAAAGGCTCACTTTGTGCCCGTCATTGAGGGCTTTGACGGCGCGGCGGCTTACCATGAAGCCCAGCGGGCCTTCCAGGCCGCCGTCCGTGAATTCGATGTCTCCGAACTCCTGCTGCACCAGGTCTCCGTTCACATACAGGCTCAGCTGGACATTGTCCAGGTTGTTGCCGTTCAGCAGTTCTCCCAGTTCACTGAGCGGAGTGATGCGTTCAATGTGTTTCTCAAAAGTGGGATACCATTTGGGAAGGGGGGCTATCTTGCGTTCCTTGGTCTTTCCATATACGGTACGGCCGCGGAAGGCCTGTTTGATTTCTCCGGCCAGGGAAGAGTCCTGCTTGTAACCCACGGGCACCAGGGCGGTGAGGCTGGGGAAGCAGTCATCTACGCTGTGTCCCAGTTCCTCCGCCCACATGTAGCCGTCTCCGGTACTGCCGGTTCCGGGATAGGAAAGGCCGCCGGTGGCAATGACAAGTTTCTTGCAGGAATACTCCACGGGCTCGATGGTGAGTTCTTCCCTTTCCCGTACCTGTTTGCGGCTGGTCTGCACACAGTCCAGGGAGAAGCCGCGGGCATTGATGTCGATGGTTTTCACCTCGCAGTCCGTCACCACCTTCACGCCGCTCAGCGTGCAGGCCCGCAGCAGAGTGTCCACCACATCGCCGGCCATGTGGGAGGCCGGGAAGGCACGGTCTCCGCGTTCTACCACGGAGGGCATGCCGTTGCGCCTGAGGAGTTCCATCACCCCTTCCGGAGTAAGGTTATGCCAGGCGGGGCTCACGAAGTTCACATCCGTTCTGATATGGTCCTGGAAATCTCCCCAGTCCTTCACATTGGTGAAATTGCATCGGCCCTTGCCGGTAATCATGACCTTTCGCCCGGCCTTGGGCATTTTTTCCAACACGGTTACAGTGCCCCCGTTTTCACTTTGGGCCAGTACCTGAGCGGCTCCTACGGCCGCCATCAGTCCGGCGGCTCCACCACCGATGACAATAATATCAGAACGCATAGAATGAAATTTGTTGCAAAATTACAAAAATTGTTTGTATATTTGCAGTCCCGGTTCATCACAATCGGTCAGGCCACTTTAGCTCAGTCGGTAGAGCAGCGCATTCGTAACGCGCAGGTCGTCAGTTCGAGCCTGATGAGTGGCTCAAAAAAGTCCAGCAAAAAGCTGGACTTTTTTGTGAACCTTAAGTGTGAGGTGTCCCATGCCGCCCGACCTTGACAACTAACTATCTCATTCACAACGAATTACACACTATTTCTCGTTCAAAAAACGAACGAGAAATGTACTACAACAAACTGTAATACAGCGAGTTAGCTGTCAAGCTTCAGCGGATGCCAAGCAGTTTGTGGGTTTGGAGGGAGAGGCGCCAGGACGGATGCGACTCTATGTAGGAGATGGTCTGGCGGAGGATTTCGCGGTTACGGGCGGGATCGCTCACATCACAGGGCTGCAGGAAATGCCATGTGGCGGGAAAAACACGCCAGTACTCCAGACGCGCTTCAGGCAGGGTGCCGTCAAAGACCAGTTTCAGCTCATCGGCCCTTTCCAGCACAACCCGTCCGTCGCCCATGAGGCCCGGCACATCCTCCTTGGGGCTCAGCGTCACCCAGTCCACCCCGGCCGGCAACAGCCGCGTGCCGTTGGTTTCCATGTGAACCGTATAGCCTGCCTCATGAAAGGCCGACAGCAAGGCGGCATCGGCCTGCAGGGAAGGCTCCCCGCCCGTGAGGCAAATCCGTCGGCATTCTCCGCCGGCATCCAACGCCTTCCGCACCACCCCATCGGCCGATAATTCCTCATACCCGGCATGGTCCGTGTCGCAGAAAGGGCAGCGAAGGTTGCACCCGCTAAGCCGCACAAAAACCATGGGCGTACCCGTCCAGAAGCCCTCTCCCTGCAGGGAATAGAATATTTCGTTTACCCGGTACATTATCTCTCGTACGCCGCCATGTTCATCTCGCTCTCCCACACCTCCACCTTGTAGGCGTTTTCCACGTGGTCGCAAATCCAGCGGGCCATGTTCTCCGCCGTGGGGTTGAAGTCGAACACCTCATTCAGGTTCTTATGGTCCAGGGCCGATGTGATGTCCCTCTTGATATGGGTGAAATCCGTCACCATGCCATCGGCATTGAGGGTTTCGCTCTTGCAGTAAACTTTCACTATCCAGTTATGGCCGTGCAGGTTCTCGCACTTGCTCTCGTAAGAAAGGTGCAGCGCATGGGCGCTCGAAATTTCCAGTCTCTTGCAAACGTAATACATAAGGCAAAGATATGTTTATTGTAATTGTTTCTGACGCTCTTTGAGAGCCCTGCTCAGGGCGCTGAGGGCACGCATCCGGCGGATAGGCCCCTGGGACACCTGAAAGCCCAGCATCATTTCCTTCAGGTCGTCCTCAGAGTAGCTGGGGAAGAGTTTGATGACTTCTCCGGCAAAAAGGTCCAGCTGGTCCCCTACGGACAGCGGATAATCGTCGTCTCCGAAGAAACCCTCCGTCCAGCGCAACAGGTCCAGCCTCTCGCGGACGGCTTTTTCCTGCCTGAGAGGGTCCTGCGACGGAGCCTCCGCCTGCCACTCAATCTGCCCCCTGCATACCCTGCGGACGGGTTTTTCGGCCGCGCAGGAGAATACGCACGGAAGCGGGTCCAGAGTGCCGTCGGCCTTGAAAACGGCCTTGGCGCGAAGGACATCGGCCCTAAAGACAAAGCTGGAAAGCGGCGCCGGAGCATCGCCCGCAAGCGCCAGGGTGAAAAGTTTTTTGGCCGATACCTTCCGGGGGAAACGCCGGCTCCCCGCCACATCCACATGATAAACGTCAAAATCCGGATGCCACCTCAAACTGCGCCCCACCCGTTTCACATAATCCGGAGGCGGAATGGCACCGGGGGTGAGAACGGTCACAAACGGCTCCTGAACCTGCGACCAACTGCCGCGGACCGGTTCGAAGGGATAGTCGTCCTCCGGAGAGGAAGTCATATACACCCGGAAATCCTTGGAGTTTTGAAGTGTCAGGGCCGACAGGATTCTTTCATCGGCCACCGGTAAATAGATGCCAATCATATATCTTGTACGTTTTTAAGCCAGGTACCGCGGTACAGGCGGACAATGAAAAAGAGCCCGCGGAAGCTCAGTTCCACCGCCATGCATACCCAGAAGCCCACCAGCCCGTAGATGCGGGTGATGAAGATGGCCGGGATGATACGGATAATCCACATGGAGCCGAAATTCATCACGCTGGGCCACTTGGTGTCTCCGGCGCCCACGCAGCAGCCGTAGATGACCATGGCGGCGGCGTAGCCCATTTCTGCGAAGGCCTCGATGCGGAGCACCCGGGCGCCCAGGCCTATCACCTCCGCATCCGGAGACAGGAGCCCCATCATCTGCGGGGCGAAAATGTACATCAGGATGGCCAACAGGCCCATGATGCCCATGGCCATGAAGGTGGTAATCCAGGCGAAACGGGTGGCCAGCTGTTTGCGGCGGGCGCCCAGCGACTGTCCCACCAGTGTGGTGGCGGCATCGGCAATGCCGGCCCCGGGCATATAGCAAAGGCTCTCTGCCGTAATGGCAAAGGAATTGGCGGCGATGGCGATGGTTCCCAGCGGGGCCACAATCACGGTGGCGGCAATGTAACCGCCCCGCATCAGGAGGTTCTGGAAGGCCATGGGGCCGCCGATGTTCAGAGCCTTGTCCACCACCTTGCGGGTGGGGCGGAAACTCCCCCGCTCATGGGTGAGCTTCATTTCCTTGCTGCCGAAAACCAGGAAGGAGAACATGGCGATGCCCGTAATCACCTCCGCCACGCCGCTGCCCAGGGCCGCTCCCACCACGCCCATGTCCAGCACATAGATGAACAGGTAATTGAAAAGCACATCCAGCACGCACATCCCGATGCTCAGGAAGCTGGGCACCTTCATGTTGCCGCTGGCCTGCAGCATGGCCGCGCACATCCAGTCCAGAATCATGAAGGGCAGGAACAGGGACATGATGAGGAAGTACTTCGCGGCATCGGCCGATATGTCCTCCCCGCCGCCCAGCCAAGCGGGCAGCTGATGGGAAACCGCCACCCCGAGAAGGGCTATGAAAGCGCTGAAGCCCAGTACGCAGACCAGGGCCTGGCGCAGCACCTCGCGGGCGCCATGGAAATCATTGGCGCCGATGCGGTGCGCCACCTGCACGGAAAAGCCGGTGGAGGCCGCCATGCCGAAGCCGCCCATGAGCCAGAGGCAAGTGGACACCAGGCCGATGGACGCCCCCGCCGCCGGGCCCAGATGGCCCACCATGGAGGTGTCTATGTACTGCATCATCACGGAGGACAGCTGGGCCAGGATGGCCGGGTAGCTGAGCATGAGGGCCAATTTGACCTGCTGCCCCGTAGAGAGGGCGGCTCCGGAGCGGATGTATCCCAGCAGTATGTCTTTTGTTCCGGCCATTATTGATGATGAGGTACTTCTTTTCTATCTATGAGTTCACGGAGCACGGGGAGGTAGCTTTCATCGGCCGTTCCAAAGGCGGCGGCCACTTCCTTCAGGGTGTATTGCCCTTTACGCTCCCCTATCCAGGCCTTGAGGCGTGCTGCCAGGTCTGCGGGCCTGGCCTTGGCGGCCCGGCAGATGTCGCATCGGCCGCAGGGCTCGCTCTCCTCCTGGCCGAAATACTTCAGCAGGAACCGGCTCCGGCAGGTATCTTCCTCCTCCACATACTCCGTCATGGCCTGCACCCGTTCCGCAAACGTGCTCCGCAGGAGCTTGTAGCGCTGAGGGCTCAACTGCACGTTGCCGGGGCGCAGGCGGCTGTGCTGCAGGAAGAGCACCGTGGCATGATCGGCCGGAATGTAGCGGATGACGTGGTTTATGCTGAGGCCGTACAGGAGCTGCCGCAGGGCGGGAATGCTTACGCCGCAGCGGGCAGCCACGGCCTCCTCGTCTATGGATACCGGATAGGAAAACACGCCCGTATACAGCCGCATCAGCGTTTCCAGCACCTGCGGCATGGCCGGGTCCGGAAGGTCTGTATGGTACAGGGCGGCGCGGTCCACGTCTATCTTGACGCGGGTGGGAATGTCCATGTCTTCCGACAAGGTCCAGTGGCCTTCCCGCTCCATGTATTTGATGGCATAATAGACCGGCGAGAGCTGCAATTTGTAATGCTTGCAAAACTCCTTCACATCCAGTTTGAGCATGCGGCCCTCGCCCTCGTCATAGGGAATCTGGAAGAAGATGTGAATCTTCTGGTACAGCTCTTCCATGAATTCTAAGGAAGGGAAGGAGACCTCTTCCAGCTGCCTGAGCCGGGCCGTGTCCGTTCCGTTCCAGAGCAGGACGGCGTAGGAGGGCTTTCCGTCACGCCCGGCGCGTCCGGCCTCCTGGAAATAGGCCTCCGGGCTGTCGGGGATATCGGCATGCACCACAAAACGGACGTCGGGCTTGTCTATCCCCATGCCGAAGGCGTTGGTGCAAACCATCACCCGCGTGCGGCCTTCCTTCCAGTCTTTCTGCCGATCGGCCCTCGAGAGGGCTCCCAGCCCGGCATGATAGTAGGAGGCCGATATACCCGCCGCTTTCAGGCTTTCCGCCAGGTCCTGAGCCCGGGCGCGGCTTCGTACATACACGATGCCGCTGCCTTCCACCCCCGCGCAGACGCTCCGCACCTGCCCTATCTTATCCTGCGTCTTGCGCACGATGTAGCTCAGGTTGGGGCGCTCGAAACCGGAACGAAGCAGGTTCTCCTCCGGGAATTTGAGCTTTTCCATGATATCCCGGGCCACGAGGGGCGTAGCGGTGGCGGTAAGGGCTATCACCGGCGCATCCACCCGCTCGCGGAGTTTGCCTATCTCCAGATAGCTGGGGCGGAAATCGTACCCCCACTGGGAAATACAATGGGCCTCGTCCACTACGATATAGGAAACTTTGAGAACATCCAGATAAGACTGGAAGAGCCTTGTCTGAAGGCGTTCCGGGCTCAGATACAGGAACTTGTAGTCTCCGTAGGCGGCATTGTTCAGGGCCAGGTCCACCTCGTGGCGGCTCATGCCGGCGTGTATGGCCATGGCACGGATGCCCCGGGCCTCCAGGTTTTGCACCTGGTCTTTCATGAGGGCGATGAGGGGTGTCACCACCAGGCCGATTCCCTCCCGCATGAGGCATGGCACCTGGAAGCAGACGCTCTTTCCCCCGCCCGTGGGCAGGATGGCCAGAACGTCCCTGCCGGCAAGGGCCTCCCGGATAATCTCCTCCTGCTTGGGCCTGAAGCTCTCATAGCCCCAGTATGTCTTCAAAACCTCATGCGCGGTCATAGTTTGCTAAGTTACTGCTTTTTTTCGTATATTTGTGCATGCAGGTTCCAAAAACAAATGCCGCCCGCCTGCTAGACGCTGCGGGCATATCCTACACCCTGGTCCCCTACGAAGTGGACGAGGAGCACCTGGAAGCCTCCCATGTGGCGCAGCAGCTGGGAGAAGACCTGGACCGCGTGTTCAAAACGCTGGTCCTTCGTGGCGACCGTAATGGCCTGTTTGTCTGCGTTATCCCCGGCTCATTGGAAGTAGACCTGAAGGTGGCCGCCCGCATCAGCGGCAACAAGAATTGCGCCATGATTCACGTGAAGGAACTCCTGCCCCTCACCGGCTACATCCGCGGCGGCTGCTCCCCCATCGGCATGAAAAAACCCCTTCCCACCTTCCTGCATGAGAGCGCCTTCCTCTGGGACAGCATCTACATCAGCGCCGGCGTCCGCGGTCTGCAAATCGGTATCGCCCCCCAGGCCCTGAAGGACTTCATCGGGGCCGATATTTATCCGATGTAGGGGTCTTACCCTTGACAACTAACCTTCTGATTATCACCGACTTGTAATACATTTCTCGTTCGATTTTTGGACGAGAAATAGTATATAACGCGATGAGTATCAGTTATTTAGTTGTCAAGGGTTACAGCACCTTGTGCAGCCAGTAGAAGATAAGACGCACGCGGTCCCGTAAAACCTCGTAGTCCAGGGAGTCGGGGGTGTCGGTGGGCTTGTTGTTCAGGAGGGTGATGCCGGAAGTGAACATGACGGCGGGGATGCCGTGCTCCAGGAAGATGCGCTGGTCGCTTACTCGTCGATAGAACAGGCGGGTGAAGTCTTTGCTGCCATAATAGTCGTAGCCCAGCTCCAGATTGACGCCGCATTGCACGTTGGCGCTTTGCAGGGAGCTTCGTCGGCCGGTGGCTTCTTCGGAAAGCATTATCAGGAAACGGGGATTGCCCTCGGTAAGAGGCGCCTGCGTGCCGCCCACCTGGTCCAGGTTCACCACCAAGGATATCTGCGAAGGCGTTACGGCCTGCCCGGAAACCGGGTCCAACAGTTTTCCGGCCGATATTTCCTGCCACAGGCGCTCCGCTCCGCCCTGGTTCTTCTCCTTGGCATCTAAAGCCACCACAATGAGCCCCTGCCCGTAAATCTTGTGGCAGAGGTTCATCTGCGTGACCATCCGGGCCAGCTGCAGGAGGGCGGCCACGCCGGAGGCGTTGGCATCGGCCCCGGGATAGAATCGGCCGTTGAGGGTGCCCAGATTGTCAAAATGGGCCATCAGCACCACATAGCGGGCGGGGGTGTAACTGCCGGGGATGAGCCCCATGACATTGCGGGCCAGGCCGTCGGAGGTGGAAAAGCCGTGCATCCAGGCGCCGCCCAGGGGCTTGAGGCCCAGCACGCGGAATTCACCTTCCAGCCAGTCGGCCGCTGCCCTTCCGCCGTCCGTTCCCGTGGCCCGGCCTCCCAGCTCCGGAGAGCAGAGGTACTCCACACAAGCCTTCAGGCTGTCGGCGCTGAGCACCTGGTCGGCATTGACGGGGCTGATGGTATAGCGCTGCGCCCAGACCGGACAGCCCAGGACCAGCAGCAATAATAGAAAATATTTTCTTATCTTTGTCACTTGGCGCGAAATTAGCTATTTCGTAGCTCAAATGAAAATTTTTTGATGAAAATCCGTTTTTGGACCTTATTTCTGGCGCTGCTTCTGCCCCTGACGGCCGGCGCCCAATATGATAAAGACGTCTTCTCTTTCCGGGGCCGCACGGCCCTCCAGGACGGACGGCTGAACGAGGCCGTGTCCAATTTCAACATCCTGGCCCAGCTGGACTCTACAGACTACTGGACCTTCTTCTACCGGGGCATCGCCAAGTACAACCTGGGGGATATCCGGGGCGCCAAGGCCGATTTTTCCACCGCCGTGCGCCTGAACCCGGTCTTCACCTCCGGCTACCATTACAGGGCCATCACCGAAAGCCGCACCGGCAGCTATGACGCGGCCCTTCAGGACCTGGAGCGGGCCATCCAGCTGCGGCCCGGATCTGCCGGACTGTACTTCACCCGGGGCGTCACCTACTTCCTGAGCCGCCAATTCGAGCGGGCCATCGGAGATTTCAACCGCTACATACGCCAGGAGCCCAAGGACCCCGCCTCTTACCTGAACCGCGGCGCCTCCTACCTTTTCATGGGAGACACCCTCAAGGCCCTGGCCGACTACAACCAAGCCATCAAGACCGACCGTTTTGAGCCGGAGGCCTACCTTCGCCGCGGCGGCCTGGAAGCCTCCCGGAAGAACTTCGACGGGGCCCTGCAAGACTTCAACAAGGCCATCGAGCTGGATTCCACCATGACCCTGGCCTATTTCCAGCGGGCCATCGTCCGCTCGGAAAAAGGGGAGCTCAGGGACGCCATGGCCGACCTCAACACCGTCCTTCGCTTCGAGCCCGGCAACGCCCTCACCCTCTATAACCGGAGCCTGCTGAACGCCCAGGTGGGAGACTACGAAGGCGCCCTCTCGGACATGGACCGCGTGATTGCCATCAATCCCGGCAATGTGCTGGCCTATTTCAACCGGGCCGGATTCTTTATTGAAATGCAGCGCTGGGACGATGCCCTGGCCGATTATAACAAGGCCATCGAACTGTATCCGGACTTTGCCAAGGCCTATATGAACCGCGCCTTCGTGGAACTCCAGATGGGCATGTCGCGGGCATCCAAGGAAGACTACCGCATCGCCCGCCGGAAGGTGGCGGAATATGAGAATGCCACGGCCGGAGGGGCCGATTTCTCGGACACCACCAAGAAATACAGCAACCTGCTGGCCTTCGACGCGGAATTTGCCCGCAGCGGCGGATTCGAGGACGAGATGCTCCGCCACCGGGATGTGGACATCAACCTGAAGCCCCTGTACCGCTTTGCCGTGGTGGAATCCCGCGACAACGTGAATTACGCCCTGGCCCACCGCTACGAGAACCGCCTGTTGGAGGGTTTCCTCTCCTCCGCCCCGCTTCCGGTGGATGTGGTATCGGCCGATACGTCCATCCCCATTACCTCTCCCGTGCTGTCCCAGCCGGTGGAAGATTCCTTCTTCAAGGGCCTGCAGGATGTGGGACGCAAGCAGTACTCCACGGCGCTCATGCATTACACCAACGCGGCCGAATCAACGGAAGAAGGCCCTTACGGAAACTATTACAAGGCCTTCTACCTGATGAACCGGGGCGCCCTACGGGCAGAGATGATTGCCTTCATCGCCTCTTTCGAGTCCAATGTACAGACGCTCACCATGGATGACAAGGGCAACACCCGCGCCCGTGTGCGGGAGCAGGTGAGCCGGGAATATGACTATTCGGAAGCTCTGAAGGATATGGAAAGCGCCGCCGCGCTGCTTCCTTCCTTCCCCTATATCCAGTTCAACTTGGGCAATCTGTACAGCCTGAGCTCCCGCTTCGTGGAAGCCATCGACAGCTACGACAAAGCCATCCGCCTGTATCCCTGGATGGGCAGCGCCTACTTCAACCGCGGCCTGGTGCTCATCTACCTCAAAGACAAGGAGAAGGGCTGCATAGACCTCTCCCGCGCCGGAGAGCTGGGCGTAGATGACGCCTACAGTGTCATTGGCAAATACTGCGAGGAGGAGCAGCGTCCGTGATGCGCTTCGTAAGCTTCTCCAGTGGCAGCTGCGGCAACTGTTCCCTCCTGCTGGGGCCCCATTCCGGCATTCTGATAGACGCCGGCGTGGGCATCCGCCGTGTCAAGAAAGAACTGGAGAATCTGCATCTGGGCTACGGAGATTTATCGGCCATCCTCATCACCCACGATCACGGAGACCACATTCGCTCGCTGGGCTCTTTCTGCAAGCGCGTAGGAGTGCCCGTCTGGACCACGCCCACCCTGCACGAAGCCCTTTCGCACCATCCTTTCACCCGGGACTGGGTGACCGCTTGCAGGCAAAACCTGCAGGCCGATGCCTGGAATCCGGTAACGGCAGATTTTGATGTCCGGTACTTCGAGGTGCCGCACGATGCCACCCAGTGCATCGGCTTTGCCATCCGCTGCGAAGGGGAACTCTTCGTTCTGATGACGGACCTGGGGCACACCACGCCCGAAGCCCTTTCCTGGGCTTCCCAGGCCTCCACCGTGGTCATCGAATCCAATTATGACATGGACATGCTCCTGGGCGGAAGCTATCCGCAGGTGCTCAAAGACCGTATTTCGCATGGTATCGGCCATCTGTCCAACGACGCCTGTGCCGCCGCCATCCCGCAGTTCATCCACCCCGGCCTGCGCAATCTCTTCCTCTGCCACCTGAGCGGCAACAACAACACCCCCGAACTGGCCTACGAGAGTGCCCGCCGCGCCCTTTCGGACGCCGGTGTGGAGCCCGGCACCGTGGCCCTCCGCGTCCTGCGCCGCGGCGAGCCCTCCCCGCTGCTGAATCTATAGAATAGCCTTGATAACTAAATAACTGATACTCATTGCGTTATATACTATTCCTCGTTCAAAAATCGAACGAGAAATGTATTACAAGTCGGTGATAATCAGAATGTTAGTTGTCAAGGCAAAAAACCCCCATAGTCTCTACTTCCCTTCAAACTTCCGCAGGACCGCTTGGAGCACCTCCCCCATCTGGGCCGATGTCTCTAACGGGAAGCCGAAGGCGGCCACGCGGTAGCCCTCGCGGGCCTCATAGAGGGTGGCGGCGGGGATGCCGCTGCTCTCGTAACGCATCAGGATGCGGGTAGCCTTGGAGGCGGGGCCGATACCGTCGGCATTGTCTACCTTGTAGATGAGCGGATTCCAGGCACGGTTGTAGGCCAGGGCGGGAAGGCCGCTGCGGCGCTCCGGACGCACGATACCCCGGATGTCCCCGAAATTGGTCACCCACTGATAGCCCAGCACCTGCCGCACAAAGTCCCGGGTGCTTTCCGGAGCCTTGGGAACGCCCTGGAATACATGGTCCCAGGCATCCGTCCCAATGTAGGAGCCGGAGATGAGCACATGCCCGCCCCGGCCGGTAAAGCTGCGGAGGGCGGCCTGCAGGCCCGAGGGAAAAACGGTGTACTTGTCCGGCACGGCGCCGCGTCCCACGCGGGTGGTGAGCTGCTTGCCACAGATGATATCGGCCGCAAAGGCAGGGGCGCTGCCGTCAAAGGCCTCCACCGAGGAGGACTCGAAGGCATATCCGGCATCCAGGACGGCCCGGGCATGGGCCGATACAAAGTCGAAGCTGTTGCCGGCAATCTGGGAGGCGGCCATGTCCGTATAGGAGCCGCCGTGGCCGGGGGCGTCATCGGAAACGTACTCGGAGCTGCGGTCAAAATTGTTCACCGTTCCACACATGAGGATGTCCGTCCCCCACGGAACGCCGCTCTCCAGGTTGTCCGTGAATCCGGCATACTGCGGCGTGTCAAACCAGGCCGGGGCCGATACACGGGTGAAGTTGTTCACAATCACCACCTTGGGGGCGCCCGCCGAAGGGAAGCCGGCAGACAGCACCTCCGAAGGGAAACTTTCCCCGCCTGCATTGCAGGCCGTCACCTTGAAGCTGTACACATGGCCGGGAGCCAAGGGCAGGCGGCACTGCGGCTCGCTTACCTGCATCCCCGTGTCAAAGCCGCCGTCGTCTGTCCGGGTGTAAACCTTGTAATACGAAGGAATGGCGGTGGGCTCCAGGGTGTCGTAGGAATCGGCCCAGGAAAGCTGCACGTGGCCGGTAGAATCCAGGGCGGCCTTGAAGGCGTGTACAGGCAGCGGCTGCACCGCATAGGGAATGCCGTAACGGGCGCTCAGGTACTTGAGGATGCCTTTATAGACAGCGCGGCAGGTGCTGAAGCGGAAGGACGGGTCCAGGCCGTAGCGCATGTCGGCAAAGTTCTGGTGCGAGAGGAGTTCCAGCAAGAGGGCCGGAACGCCCGTGGTGCGGCTCTCGCTGTAGCTGCGGTCCCAGGTTTCGCGGCGGGTCCAGTCCGGCTCGTAGTTAGCCCGGATGTCGTCCACCACCTGGGTCTGGACCATATCGGCCAAGAGTCTGGAGCTCAGGCGGTCCTCTCCGTTAGGGAAGGTGGTGGCGCCTTTGGCCCTAAGCGTGTAGATGGCCAGGGTGCCCACAATGGAATCACCAGGCGTAACGCCGGCATCCGTATGGAAGGCAAGCGACAGGTCGATGGGGATGCGGCGGCCATCGGCCTCGGGATTCACGCGGGAACCGCCGCTGATTTCTTGCACCCAGACGCCCCGTCCGGCATAGTCCCGGGTATAGTCGTCCTTCCAGTCGTCGGTGATGGAAAGGTCGATTCCGCTGTACTGGAAGTTGTAAAGCGCCCCCTCCGCATAGGCCGGCAGGCCGGAGAGACCGCCTCCCCTTTCCACCTTGCCCATGCCGCCGCCGAAGCGAACGGCATCGGCCGTCACCACACCCGGAGAGGAGGATACATTGGTGAGCTCCACGTACCCTTCCGTCCCCTTGTCAAAGAGGAAGGTGCCCAGATAAATCCACATGCCGCCGCCCATCTGCTGGTTTACGTGCCGAAGCGCCTCCCCGCCCAGGTAATGGACGGTATAACGGGCGTCGGAGGTACTCTGGGCCAGGGTTTTATAACTCACATAGACGGCATAATTTCCCTTTTCCGCAATGGTGGGCCGCCAGATAATACGGGCCGGCTCTTCCCCAGGGGCGGCTGTCCGGATTTGGCGGGCCGATCCGCTTCGGAAGGGCATCTCATAGCCTTTATAGACGGCGCTGACATCGGCAAATCCCTCGCCGGCGTCTTCCCACTCCCCTTTCTCCTGGTATTTGCCCCTGGTACGGACGGCGGGACTGCGGCCTTCGGTGAAGGCAGGGTCGTTGTCACAGACTACCTCGCGGGTCTGGATGTCCCGCTCCCGCGGAGTAAGCACCACGGCGCCGGCATTCTCCAGCATGGGAATGAGGAAAGGAAGCACATAGCTCTGGGTGTAGAGGTCTTCCAGGGTACGGTGGGTGGGCGAACGCTGCCAGTCCCACTGGCCGCTCTCCTCATCAAAATAGCGGCCGTGGCTTTGCCAGAGGGCGATATGGCGGCCGCTCAGACCCATGGGCCAGGAGTCGTTTCCCTGCACCAGGGGCACTCCCTGCGGCTCTTTCACACGGAAAGCGGTGTTCACCGCATCTCCGTCCTTCCCCGGCACAGGCTGCGCCAAAGAGGCTATTTTCTGCCCGCCGGCATAGAGGGTTCCCACCTTATACTTGCCCAGTTTGGCCCGTCCCAGTTCCTCCACCTGCTCCGTAAGCCAGGTGGCATCTCCCTTCCGGAAAGGCTGGCCCACCAGATTGCGGGAGAAATAAAAGTCCAGGCTGCCGCCCCGGACGCCGGTACGTTCCAGCTTGAAATGGCTGAGTACGCCGGTGCGGCGCTGAAGCCGGACCGACAGGGAATCCGTAAGACCCTTGAAATCCCGGGCTTTGGGCGGGTTCTGGGGAAAAGCAGGAAGCGATAAAAAAGCCAGCAAGACAAAAAGGGTCAGCCGTTTCATTTATTTCTGTTTACGTAAATCCCAAATAATGACGATGAGGGTGGAGATGAATAGGGCGCTGACATCGGCCACCAAATCCAACGGGTCCCCGCTTCGGTAGGTGGTCAGGTGCGCCTGCCCCCATTCCGTTCCAAAGGCCAGGACCACGCCCACCAGAAAAGTGATGCCGGAGAAAAGGAAGGTGGAGCGAGGCGTATGGGTGTACTTGTCAAAGGCCAGGAAAGCCAGGATGGGGAAAGGGAAGAACATGCAAAAATGCACAATTTTGTCTGAGGGAATGCCCAGCAAGGTCCAGGGAAGCGACGGCGCATCCTTGAACTGGCCGAAGCAAAGCACCAGCACAGCCACCAGGTAGAGGAAAAAAAGAATCCTCGCTATGAGCCTTCTGCCTTTCATTATCCCAGGATGAGTTCTCCGAAGAATTCGGGCCGATGGAAGTCCGGCCTCAGCGTTTCCACGGGGCTCCAGCTCAGATAATGCGGATGGGCGGTCTTGTCACCACACTTGTAGAAGTTGGCCCTGATGGACCCCGGAAGGTTTTCCGGATCTATGCCGATAAGATAGAAGGGAATGATGACTCCCACCCGCCAGGTATGGATGCCCTCCTCCTCTATCGGGCCGCCTTCCACCTGCGAGAAGCGCAAAATGTCTTCCATCTCCTCCACCGGCCTCGGGGTCCGGTTATGCCGGTCCGGGCCCGTGCAGGCAAGGACTTTCCCCAAGGCGTTGATTTCGAAGTTATAGTAATTGCCGTCCTCGGGGTCCTGGATGAACACCTCCACACAACTGTCTTCCCACTGGCGGCCATTGTCCTCCGTATTCCGGGCCCTCAGGTCCAGGCCGCTCACACGGAAATCCACCACCAAGGCATCCTGGGTGCGGGCTATGCGGCCGCCGCACAGCGGCGCATAGGGAAAGGCCTCCGGCCAGTTCACACAGTCTACGTCAAAACGGGCGCCGGAGAGCTCCAGCACGGTATCCAGGTCCTGGTTCTCGAAATCGGCCAGGGGAACGGAAAGTCTTTTCATCATAAGGCTTGCATGTCGTTAAGTTTCTTGTAATAGCCGCCCAGGGCAATCAGCTCTTCATGCCTGCCCCGTTCCACTATGCGACCTTCGTGCAGGACAATGATTTCGTCGGCATGGCGGATGGTGGACAGGCGGTGGGCGATGGCAATGGTGGTGCGGGTGCTCATCAGGTGGTCCAGGGCATCCTGCACGGCACGCTCGCTCTCCGTATCCAGGGAGGCGGTGGCCTCGTCCAGAATGAGAATGGGCGGGTTCTTGAGGATGGCGCGGGCAATGGACAGGCGCTGGCGCTGCCCGCCGGAAAGCTTGGAGCCGCGGTCGCCGATATTGGTCTGGTACCCCTCCTCCTTCTGAATGATGAACTCGTGGGCATTGGCCACCTTGGCGGCGGCCTCTACATCGGCCTCGGAAGCACCCTCAACGCCAAAGGCAATATTGTTGAAGATGGTGTCGTTGAAGAGGATGGGCTCCTGGTTCACATTGCCCATGAGGGCCCGGAGGTCCTTCAGGGAGATTTCCCGGATGTCTTTTCCGTCTATGGTGATGCGGCCGGCGGTCACATCCCAGAAACGGGGAATGAGGTCTACCAGAGTGGATTTTCCAGCTCCGGATTCTCCCACGATGGCAATCATCTTGCCGCGCGGGATTTCCAGGTCTATGTCTTTCAGGATGGGTTTCCCGTCTTCGTAGGAGAAGCTCACATGCTCCAGACGGATGCTTTTCTCAAAGCCGGTGAGCGGAAGCGGGTTCTGCGGGTCCTTGATGGGGTTTTCGGCCTCCAGAACCTTGTTGATACGCTCCATGGAAGCCATGCCTTTGCGCACGCCGTAGGTGGCGCGGGACAGCTCCTTGATGGGCTCTATCACCGCATAAAGCATCACCAGAAAGTAGATGAAGGTGGGGGCGTCGATGAATTTTCCGCCGCCCAGGAAACTTTTTCCGTTAATGATCATGACGCCGCCCACGCAGAGCACCACCATAATCATGACGGTGCCCAGGAATTCGCTCACCGGATGGGCCGTGGCCTGGCGGATGCTCACGCGGGCCACCTTGCGCCGCATGCGGTCCGTCACGTCCTGGAAGCGCTGGCGCATGGTTTTCTCCGCGTTGAAGGCCTTGATAACCCGAAGGCCGCCCAAGGTCTCATCCACCTGGCTCATGGTGTCGCTCCACAGGGCCTGCGCCTCCAAGGAGGAGCGTTTGAGCTTTTTGCCGATAAGTCCCATCACCCACACGAAGGCCGGAGCGAAGAGGATGGTGAAAAGCATCATCTCCGGACTCAGCCAGGTGAGGAAGGCAAAGTAGATGACAATGAGGATGGGGTCCTTGATGAGCATCGAAAGGGAGGCGATGATGGAATTCTCCACTTCGGACACGTCTCCCGTGATGCGGGCGATGATGTCTCCCTTGCGCTCTTCCGTGAAAAAGCCGATAGGAAGGCTCAGAATCTTGTTGTAGATGCGGCAGCGGATTTCCTTCACGATACCCGTGGAGATGGGAATCATGATGGCGTTGGACCCGAAGTAGCAGCTGGTCTTGAAGGCAGTGAAGACAATCATCACGCCGGCCAGCATGAACAAGGTTCGGGAGGCCCCATAGGTAGCGGTGAAATCCGAAACGTAATAGTACAGGTTGTTGAACAGCTTCTCCTGAAAATCCATCTTGGTGTCCCAGGGAATGAATTCATACACCGTCTCGTTTACCTTGAACAGGATGTCCAGCAGGGGCACCAGCACGGCGAAAGAGAAGATGTTGAACACGGCGCTCAGGATATTGAGCACCACGGCACCCGCCAGATGTCCCTTGTAGGGCGAGGCGTACTGCCTCATCAGTTTCAGGAAATCCTTCATTACATCCGCTCCGGAAGTTCGATGCCCAGAAGGCCCATGGCGCTTCTGAGGGTGCGGGCCAGGGTGGCAATAAGCTCCAGCCGGTATTTGAGCACCGCCTCATTCTCTTCCTTGAGGATGGGCGTGTCGTGATAGTACTGGTTGAACTCCTTGGCCAGTTCATAGGCATAGTTGGCGATGACGGCGGGGCTCAGGGCGGCGCCGGCTTCGGCCACCTTGCCCGGATACAGGCCCAGCAGCTTCACAAGGCGGATTTCCTTGGCCGAAGGCCGGGCATCGGCCAGGATGCTTTCGGGGCCGAAGGGCACCTGCGCCTTGCGGAGGATGGAGCAGATACGGGCGTGCGTGTACTGGATGAAGGGGCCGGTGTTGCCGTTGAAGTCGATGGACTCCTTGGGGTTGAAGAGCATGGTCTTCTTGGGGTCCACCTTGATGATGAAATACTTCAGGGCACCCAGGCCGATCATGTGATACAGCCTGTCCTTCTCCTGCTCCGGGAGGTCTTCCAGCTTGCCGCTCTCCTCGGAGGTCTTTTTGGCCTCCAGGTACATCTGCTCAATGAGGTCGTCGGCATCCACCACCGTGCCCTCGCGGGACTTCATCTTGCCTTCCGGAAGCTCCACCATGCCGTAGGAAAGGTGGTAGATTTGGTCGGCCCAGTCAAAGCCCAGTTTCTTCAGGATGAGCTTGAGCACCTGGAAGTGGTAATCCTGCTCGTTGCCCACCACATACACGTGGGAATCCAGCTTGTAGGTATTGAAGCGGCGCTCGGCCGTTCCCAGGTCCTGGGTGATGTAAACGGAGGTGCCGTCAGAGCGGAGGACCAGCTTGCGGTCCAGGCCGTCGGCGGTGAGGTCGCACCAGACGGAACCGTCGGGATCCTTTACAAAGACGCCCATATCCAGACCCTTCTGGACCAGTTCCTTGCCCAGCAGATAGGTGTCGTGCTCGTAATCCACCTTGTCGAAGGAAATGCCCAGGGCCTTGTAGGTCTGGTCAAAGCCTTCGAACACCCAGCCGTTCATCATGCTCCAGAGCTCGCGCACGTGCGGATCACCGGCTTCCCAGTCTACCAGCATCTTGTGTACCTCGTCAATGATTTCCGGGTGTTCCTTCTCCATCTTGGCATAGGCCACGTAGCAGTCTCCCACCAGGTGGTCTCCCTTTTTGCCGGTACTCTCCGGCGTGGCGCCATTGAAAAGTTTCTCCCAGGCGTACATACTCTTGCAGATGTGCACGCCGCGGTCGTTCACCAGCGTGGCCTTGATAACCTCGTTTCCGCAGGCCTTCAGAAGGCGGGAAACGCTGTCTCCCAGCAGGTTGTTGCGGATATGCCCCAGATGGAGGGGCTTGTTGGTATTGGGGCTGGAAAACTCCACCATGATGCGCTTTCCGGTGTCCGGCAGCCGGCCGAAGTTCTCATCGGCCGACAGGGCCTGCAGGCTCTCGTTCCAGTAGACGGGAGAGAAGGAAAGGTTGAGGAAACCCTTCACGGAATTGAAGGCGCTGATTTCCGGCACATTGTCTACAAGCCACTGGCCGATGGCATTGCCGGTGGCATCGGGGGCGGCGTGGGATATCTTCAGCAGCGGGAAGGTGACCAGGGTATAGTCCCCTTCAAATTCCTTGCGGGTTACAGAGACCTGCAGGGAGTCGGCAGGGACATCGGCCTTGTAGAGGGCCTGGACCGCCAGGGCGGCCTTTTGCTGGATAAATGCCTCGGCCGTCATCCCAGATAACCTTTAAGGAGTTTGGAACGGGAGGGCATCTTGAGACGGCGGATGGCCTTCTCCTTAATCTGGCGCACACGCTCGCGCGTGAGACCGAAGCGCTCACCAATCTCTTCCAAAGTCATTTCCTGGCAGCCGATACCGAAGAAGGACTTCACAATTTCCCTTTCACGGTCTGTGAGGGTGCTAAGGGCACGCTCGATTTCCGTATTGAGGCTTTCGTTCACGAGGCCGCGGTCTGCAGACGGGGAATCGTCGTTGGGAAGCACGTCCAGCAGGCTGTTGTCCTCCCCTTCCACGAAGGGAGCGTCCACGCTCACGTGGCGGCTGCCCACACGCAGGGTGTCGGAAATCTTGTCCTTGGGGACGTCTATCATCTCGGAGAGTTCCTCGTTGGTGGGCTGGCGCTCGTTCTCCTGTTCAAAGCGGGTGAGGGCCTTGTTGATTTTATTCAGGGAGCCCACCTGGTTCAGGGGCAGGCGCACGATACGGCTTTGTTCGGCCAGGGCCTGGAGAATGCTCTGGCGAATCCACCACACGGCGTAGGAGATGAATTTGAAACCGCGGGTTTCATCGAATTTCTCGGCGGCCTTAATCAGGCCCAGGTTGCCTTCGTTGATGAGGTCCGGCAGGCTCAGGCCCTGATTCTGGTACTGCTTGGCCACGGAAACCACAAAGCGAAGGTTCGCACGGGTGAGTTTCTCAAGGGCTTCCTGGTCTCCTTTGCGGATGCGCTGGGCCAGTTCCACTTCTTCGTCCGGGGTCACGAGCTCCTCGCGGCCAATCTCCTGCAGGTACTTGTCCAGCGACGCGCTTTCGCGGTTGGTGATGGACTTGGTAATTTTAAGTTGTCTCATTTATATACAATAATTTCGGTCAGCTCCTCGTGTAAGGAACTGACCGAAATAACTTTATATGCGGCAATCCCTTACTTGCCGAAACCAAAGTAGAAAGACCTTCCGCTCTTGTCCACACCTTCCACATAGATGGCGCGGCTGGCCTTCTTGGCCTTGGTTACGACTTCTTCGGGTTTTGAAACGGCGGCACCGTTGACGTAGGTGATGATGCTGCCCTCCCTGGCGCCGGCTTCGGCCATCTTTCCGCTGGAGAGGGTGACAATCTCCACTCCGCCTTTCAGGCCCAGGCGGCGAAGCGTCTCCGTATCGGCCTCCTTCAGCGTAGCTCCGTAAAAGACGACTCCGCCATCGGTATTGACAACAGCCTCCCCTTGAATGACAGCCTGGAAGACAACCTGTGCTTCCTGCTGCTTTCCGTCACGGATATAGGTGATGGTGGCCTTGTCTCCGGGGTGATAGTTGTTTACCTTGGCCTGTACGGAAGAAGCGTCCGTAACCTTTTGGCCGTCAATGGCCACGATGACGTCGTTCTTCTTCAGCCCGGCTTTTTCCGCGGCACTTCCCTTCAAAACCTCGTTAATATATACGCCGGACACAGAGGAAAGTTTCATTTCGTCGGCAAACTTTTTGTCCACCGTTCCCATGGTGATTCCCAGCAGCGCACGCTTCACGGAGCCGAAATCCATCAGGTCATCGGCCACACGCTTGACAATGTTCACGGGGACAGCGAAAGAGTAGCCGGTATAGGAACCCGTCTGGGATACGATGGCGGTGTTGATGCCCACCAGTTCACCCTTCTTGTTCACCAGGGCGCCGCCGGAGTTGCCGGGATTCACGGCCGCATCGGTCTGGATGAAGGACTCAATCTTGAATTCTCCGGAATTGTCCGGCATGCTGCGGCCCTTGGCGCTCACGATGCCAGCCGTAATGGTGGAACGCAGCTGGGCGCCCAGCGGGGAGCCGATGGCCAGCACCCACTCGCCCAGACGCAGGGCGTCGGAGTTACCCAGGGCAATGGCCGGAAGATTCGTGGCATCCACCTTGATGATGGCCACGTCCGTAGCAGGGTCCGTGCCCACGACGGTGGCCTCATACTGCTGGTTGTTATTGAGGGTAACCTGGATGCTGGTGGCCCCGGCCACCACGTGGTTGTTGGTCACGATGTAGCCGTCCGGGCGGATAATTACGCCGGAGCCGCTGCCGCGCTGCTCCCGCGGCTGGCCGAAGCCATAACCGTTACCGAAGCCAAAGAAGAACTCGAAGGGGTCAATGGAACGGGACTGGCTCTGAACCGTCACCTCCACATAAACGACGGACTCCACGGCCGTCTCTGCGGCATAGGTGAAGTCCGGATAATCGGAGTCTGCCAAATTGACAGTGCGGTATTCTACGGTGTTGCCGGCCGCGTCCGTCACCACCGTAGTGGGCTCGGAAGCCGGCTGGGGGGCGGTGGCCTTCACTACGCCAAATGCGGTAAGGCCGCCGGCCAGGATAGATAATAGTACAGTTGTCATGTTTTTCATCACTATATTGTTTTAACTTTTTTTCCGCCCATTAAAAATCAAAACTTATGCCATAGGACAGATGCTGTGGAAAGGATTTTTTTGTTAACTTTGTAAGAATAGACACACCAAGGCTATGATGAATCTGCTAGAAAAAATAGAATCACCGGAATTTACCGGCATCGTTCTGCTGTTTATGCTGGCCTACTTCCTGGTCACGGCGCTCACCATCCGGAATAATCCCAAGTTCCTGTGGGTTCCCGCCACGCTGCTGTTGCTGCTTTCTACGGTGTTTTATTCATCGGCCTACTGGAATGGCGGCGGCATCAGGGATGGTTTTACCAATATTTATATGTCATTGTCGGCCGCCCTGGATCTGTTCCTGTTCAAAATGAACTCTACCTACGGCCGCTTTGAAGATATGTTCTATCTGGAGCCCGACGTCACGGAGAATAAACTGGTGACCAACCGCATGATCATGCTGGTGGGGCTGTATCTTTGCAGCATATGGACAACGTCCATCATGGTGATGCATTTCTTTGCCCGCCGCCTGGTGAGCCGTATGGCGCTGGCCTGGGCCTGGTTTCGCCGAAAAGGGGAAGGTATCTATATCTTCGTGGGCATCAACCCGTATTCCATGGCGCTGGCCAAAAGCCTGGGCAAGCAGGACAAAGTGGTGTTCATCGACCTTCCTTCACCGGAGTTGCTCCCGGACAAGCTTTCCCTTACGCAAATTTTCAAGGGGGTCCGTGCCGGGTCTGACCAAAGCGTCCGTATGAAAGAGGTACGCCGGGGCGCCATCGTCCTGAAAGCCCGGAAGCCCCTGAGCCAGTGCACCGCCGACAACCTGTTCAGAGATCTGGGTCTGGGATTGCTGAATCGGTGGGCAAGGAGTCCGCAGACGGTCATCTTCCTCATCTCCGGCTGGTATCCGGACAATGTGACTGCCCTGCAGAAACTGTACAGATATCCAGCCCAGATCTACTGCCATGCCAAGCGAGAAGGACTTGCGTTGCGGTTGGAACTCATTGAAAGCGATCACGTCCATATCATTGATTCCTCCTTCCTTTCCACCAAGGCCCTGAAGGGAAGCGATGAACTCTATCCCATCCATTTTATGGATGTGGCCAAAAACAGTTTCGGCCAGCCTATGGGCTATGTGGAAAGCAGTTTCGATGCGGTGGTCTGCGGCTTTGGGGAAGCCGGCCAGGGGATGGTTTCTTTCCTGTATGAATTCGGCATTTTCCCCGACAAGGACAAGCAGCCAAATTCGTTCCACTGCACGGTGATAGACACGCGGATGGATGAGAAAGAAGGAGAGTTCCGCCTGAGCCATCCCGGCCTGGTCAATTCCCGAGTAAGCTTTGTGAAAGACCGCGTGGGCAGTGAGAGTTTCTGGAGCTGGATGGGGTCATGCATCAAGGACTTGAACTACGTCTTCATCAACATCGGCACCGACGCCGAGAACATGAAATACACCCTGGACATCCTGGAGTTCGCGTTCCGCAACAGGACGTCCATGGAAAACCTGATCATCGTGGTCAAACTGGACCATCCGACCAGCTACCAGCACCTCATCGGCTACTTCAACAGTAACTATGGCGGTAAGAATGTCATCCGCTCCTTCGGCGACATTGAGCGCACCTGGACCTGGAACAACATCAGCGGGGCCGATTTCCGCTCCAATGCCCAAACCTTCTACGCCGCATACGCCATGGCCTCGGATTCTCCGCTCACCTGGGAGGAACGAGAAAAACAAATTATGGCCAAGCCCGTCAGCGACCTGTCCAGGAAACTGGAACTTCAGCGCAAGATGGGGCAGGACTTCATCAACCATTTCCACACACGTGTCAAGAGCCACTTGTGCCCGGAACGACTGTGGAAAGACCCTTCCTTCGCCGCCAACATCCCGCTGAAAATGGTAGACGGCAAGCATTTCACCGGAAACGACCCCGAGGCCGAAGCTATTCTGGACTATCTGGCCGTGGGCGAGCATTTGCGCTGGTGCGCTTCCCACGAAATCAACGGCTATCGCTGGGGGCCCAGGAAGCAGGAGGACCTCAAGACACACACGGACATCGTTCCCTACGAGGAACTGTCCGAGCAGGTCAAACACTACGACTGGATTGTGGTCAAGACCACGCTGGAGATTCTGGGCAAATAGGTGTCCGCACGGATGTAAGTCCGGTTGGTCGAAAAGTGCAACTATTTTTAACAGCGTATTACAAAATCCCCTCAGATCAAACGATCCAGGGGGATTCTATAAACAACTGATATTAAATAACTTCCACTTTGCTTCCGTTCCGAGAACGTTCGCTAGAACACTCTCCAGATGGAGTTACCCTTGCCGCCGATGGCAATTTCCACTCCGATTACAAACATATTGGGAATGTTAAGCGGGGACTCGATGTACCTGGCCTCGACTGAACTGTCGGAACTGGCCGCATTGCAAAGGTTGGCGGTAAGCATCGGGTACATCTGCATGCCGACACGCAGGCTCACGTTGAAATAAGGTATGCGGGAAGAAACCTCGGCGCCGAAAAAGATGTCATGGCCGGAAACATGCGAAAAAGGCAGCAACTTCTTCAAGAACGTGGGATACCATGCATAGGTGGCCAGGAAGTCCACATCCATGTAGTCCAGTATGGCGCCGCCGATGCGTAAGTCGGCGTTCAGTAACAGGCAGGTCACAGCCGGCAGAAAGCCCTCGTTGGAGATGGTGACATCTCCTGTTATGGCTGATGTGGCCGACTTGGTGAACGCAGGATTTTGAGCAGACGGCAAAAATACCATTCCCTTCAACGCAGAGGTGGATAAGCCGTGGAAGAGGCGGAAGCGCATCAGGTTCACGGTCCCCAGCAGATTGTAATTGTTGCCAGCAGCAGGCTCCAGATCTGCATGCTTGATGTTGACGGGGTTGGGGCCGCCCACGAAATTAAAGGATGCGGCCAGCGGAACCAGTTCACTCTTGGACCACGACTGGATGTGATGCTTGGTCTTGGAAGCGTCACTGAACTTCAAGCGGCCACGGTAGGCAGGATAATTGTGGCCGATGCGGTGCAATTCCACATAGTACGGTTTCTGGCGAAGAGGAAGGGCAATCTCGGCCGGAACGATAACCCCGTCAACAAAGGTGGTGTCTCCATTACGGCTGTTCTTTACAATGAGCTGCAGGTCGACGGCATCGGTGGTCACCTTAAGCGGGTTGGTCTTCGGCATGGTAAAGGCCTTCGTCTGTACACTGTAATCCGTGTAATCGGGGGTCAGTTTTTCCTTGGCGGGAAGGTAGCCCTCCTTGACCACCTCTACCAGGTAGGTTTTGCCCGGTTCGAATTCACGCAATAAGTACGGTTTGGTGGGCGTATTGCCAATATACTCTCCGTCCACACTCACCCTGGCGTCGGCCGGGGTGGAATCGAAGATGAACGGAACGGAACGCGTCATCGCCACATTCTGGATAATGTCTTCATTCTCATGGATATTCACTACGTAGGCCGATTCCGTGGCCAGGAATCCCTCTTTTTCCAGGGTGATAGCATGTTCTCCAACGCTTACCGGATAATTGGTAATGTCCTGAACGGCCCCCACAGGTTTACCGTCAATGGAAGCGATGGCGTCGCGGGCCTGCCCCGTATCGATGAGGCTCAAGCGGCCGAACCGAGCCTTCAGCACCAGGGACATGGAAATAACCTCACCGGCACGCACCTGGACATCCCGGCGCTCCTGATCAAAGGAGCTGGCTGTAGCAGCCACAGTGACCAGTCCCGGCGGAACGGGAATGGTGCCGTCTTCATACAGGCAGTAACGCATGATTTCACGATCTTCGTCGTAAGAGTAATTATAATTCTCAACGGTACTGCCATTCACAATCAGGTTATAAGGACGCAGGTCGTTAAAACTGAAACCTTCCTGGGGAAGCACCTCCACTTTGAGCTTGCCGAAGTTAGGGGCCAATTTCAATACGATTTGCAGATTTTGGTCCATGCGCATGTCATCTACCACATTGATAACCGTATCCTTGGAGAAATAGCCGGCTTTTTCCACATGGATCCTATGAGGACCGGAATCCAGTTTCCCTTCCCAGGAACCGGTGACGGGCATGCTGCCGTCCACAATGAAACGGGCCCGGTCCGGGACAGTGCGCAGCGTCACCTGCTTCACGGTTTCCGGACGGGCATCCTGGGTAACGGTAAGCTTGCGGGTCTTGATTTTACCCATGGAGACGGTGATGGTGGCCTGCCGGGACAACTTCTTGTCCGGGTTCATGTCCATGCGGATGTAGACATTGTTGTTCTCCACCTTCTCAACCTTACACCACGAGGCGGAAGAGACGGCCTTCACCAACTGGGGTTTGGCTGCTACGAAGGCAATGCTGTCCACCCCGCTGCCGAAAGGCACTTCCAGGGCCGTCCTGGAAAGATCCAGCCTGTCACGGATGGCAATGGCCTGGTCGCACTCCGATACCAGGTTTTTTCCTTTCTGAATCTGGCCGCTGGACAGCGAAGGCAGATTCTTCAAGGTATTATTCATGGCCGTACGGGCCTTTTCGTACTGGCCCTTGTTATACAGATCCTGAGCAACTTGATACTTCCTCTCGAAGTCCGGATTCTGGGCAAAAAGCGGCGCTGCCAGCACAAACAGGCAAAGCACGGTCAATAGTTTTTTCATAATTTTCCAGATAAAATCCAAATAAAATTGGATTCCGTTAATTTGGTTTAACTTATATATTATCTTCAATAATCGAACGAAGATTTTTTGATTCCCTTAAGAACTATTCTTTGGTCAGTTTTACTTTCATAAACTGAAGATTCTCATCATTGGGATGCAGGATGAGCGCCTTCTCCACATAGTCCAGGGCAATGTCCCGGCTGGTATCATCCTCCAAAAACTCATAGTCCGCGTATTGGTCTCTGGCATATTTGTCCCATTCCACGAACATGGAATCCCGGCGCTCCATGATACCGCGACGTGGAGCGGCGGTGGTATACTGGGAGAACTGGAAAGCATGGCTGGCATCGTTCATATACACCTCCCGCAAAGAATCCACGCGGCCCAGCATAACTTCAGCCTGGTCCAAAGCGGCAATCTCCCGGTCAAACGTTTCCAACACGTAGGAACGGTTATCCCGCAGGGTATCGGCCGTATGGATCAGGGCATTGGCTTTTTTAATCCATTGAGAACAAGTCTTCCTGTCGGCCTGAGCTTTTTCTTCCGCCTCATTGGACTGCCAGAACAAGACACCCAGGGTAGCCAGGCCCACACCTATAACAATGAAGACAATCATCAACATCCATTTGACGGTATTCTTCTCCCGCTGCCTGATGGTCATGCCGGCATTGGGGTCGGCCAGTTTTTTCTTCACATCGACCACCATCTCCTTCTCGATACGATATTTAGCCGACAGGGTGCGCCAGTTGATATTGCTCAGAAGGAACTCCAGATTCTTGGGAAGGGTGCTGTTGTCCACGATAACGGGGAAGATGAACCGGCTGCCCTTGTTGCTCACGGCGAAGGTAAGTTCCTTCTGCGTGAACTCAGATGCATAGGAATTCTCACTGGCCACCAGCAGCAGCACCTTGGCACCCATGATGGCCTCCGAGAGCACGGTAGGGAAATCGGCGCCGCCGGATATCCCCTCCTTGTCGATGAAACAATGGATGCCCTCTGCCTCTAAGGTATCATATATCTTATTGGCTATTTCCGAATCTTTTCTGGAATAGCTGATAAAAACGTCAAACTCGTTCACGCTCATGCTTAAGTCTTGTGTGGAATTCTGCAAAGTTACGCGTTTTTTTATAATAAACAACGAGAGTACGCGTTTTTCATTATTTGAAAACTTTTCACTATATTTGTAAAATTGAAAACAAACGTAACGCTATATGAACCTGACCATTTCCAGCACCAATCTCCTGAAGGCCCTCATGGATGTATCCAAGGCCATTCCGTCCAAGTCTCCGCTTCCCATCCTGGAGAACTTCCTGCTTGTACTCAAGGACGGCAAGTTGGAAATTACCGCCTCGGACTCCGAGCTCACCCTGCGCACCTCCGTAGAGGTGGACAGCTGTGACGAGGAAGGCTCCGTGGCCGTCCCTGCCCGTCACATGACGGACCTGCTGAAGGAACTCCCGGACCAGCCGCTCCGCATCAAGACCGTATCCGACGCCTCCTTCGAGTGCAGCTGGGCCAGCGGCAACTCCGTCCTCCCCTATTTCCCGGCCGACGATTACCCGGAAATCAAAACCACCGGTGAGGACGCCCTCAAGGTTACCTTCCCGGCCGAAAGCCTGGTAGACGGCATCCAGGGCACCATCTACGCCACCGCCGACGACGAAATCCGGCCGGCCATGAACGGTATCTTCTTTGACATAGACACGGAAAGCACCACCCTGGTGGCCTCCGATTCCCACAAACTCATCTGCTATACCACGGGAGACGTGAAGGCTACGGAGAAGTCTTCCTTCATCCTGCACAAGAAACCGGCCGCCGTGCTGCGTTCCATCATCGGCAAGGATGTGGAGAACGTGGAGATTGCCTTTGACAGCTCCACCGCCCAGTTCACCTTCGGCAGCACCACCATGGTATGCCGCCTGGTGGTGGGCAAGTATCCCAAATACAAGGATGTGATTCCCATGAACAACTCCAATGTGCTGCAGATAGACCGTCAGCTCCTGCTGAACACGGTGAAGCGTGTGGCCGTGTGCGCCAACAAGGCCTCCAACCACATCAAGTTCACCCTCAAGGAAGGCCAGCTGGAGATCTCGGCCCAGGATCTGGGCTTCGCCCTGGCCGCCTACGAGAAGATTTCCTGCAACTATGCCGGAGACGAGCTTACCATCGGCTTCAAATCCACTTTCCTGACGGAAATCCTCTCCAACATGAGCTGCAACGGCCTCATCATCAAGTTTGCCGACGCCCGTCGCGCCGCACTGATTCTCCCCGCGGAGGAAGAGGCCGATACGGAAAAGGTCTGCGGCATCTTAATGCCGATTATGATCCAATAAAATCGCAGAATCAGGGTGTCTCTTTTTAAACCGTCGCTCCGCGACCCCTCCCATCTCCGATGGGCCCCTCCCTGCCGGGAGAATTTTGTCCCCCTATTGTCCCCCAAGGGACATTTGCCCTAAAGGGGCACGGCCGAGGGTGGCCATGGGTTCAGAAAGAGACACCCTGATTCATGCTAGTATCGTTTGTTATGGAATTGAATTTAGAGAGACCGTTGCTGTTCTTTGATATTGAGAGCACGGGATTGAATATTGCCACTGACTGTATCTGCGAACTGAGTTTTGTGAAGGTGTTTCCCGGAGGGGAAACGCGCATCAAGACCTGGCGTTTCAAGCCCTGGGACTACGTGGCCCAGCGGCAGTATCCCATTGCGCCGCAGGCATCGGCCGTCAACGGAATCAAGGACGAGGACCTGGCCGCCTGCCCCCGTTTCTGCGACAGCGTGGACGAGGTGGTTCAGTGGCTCTCCGACGCCGACCTGGCGGGCTTCAACTCCGCCAAGTTCGACCTCCCCATGCTGGCCGAGGAAATCGAGCGCGTGCGCCTGTACATGCACAAAGACATCGACATAGACCTCCATGCCAAACTGATGGTGGACGTGCAGAACATCTACCACTACATGGAGCCGCGCAACCTCAAGGCCGCCTACCGCTTCTACTGCGGCGGAGAGGATTTCGAGAACGCCCATACCGCCGAGGCCGACACCGTGGCCACCTACGAGGTGCTCAAAGGCCAGCTGGACATGTACCCGGACAAGCTCAAGAACGACGTCGGCTTCCTTTCCACCGTGGCCGGAAGGCCCCGCACGGTAGATTATGCCGGCAGGCTGCTCATGGGAGAGAACGGGGAGCCTGTCGTGAGCTTCGGCAAGCACAAGGGCAAGACGGCCCGGGAAGTATGGGAGACGGAGCCGTCCTATTTTGCCTGGATTGAGGGCGGAGACTTCACCCTGGACACCAAACGGCAGTTCGCCAATCTGAAGGCCCGCTTCCAGAAAGAGAAGAAGGAGGCCCTGAACCGGCCGGCCACCACGGACGAGTTGCAGGGGCTGGCCAGTAAATTCAACACGGGTAAGTTATTTTAATTATCGGCGATTATTATTACATTTGTAAGAAATACCACAGCACTAAAACAGAAATGGCAGGCATCAAAACAGCAATCATAGGATACGGAAGGATGGGGGCGTATTATCGGAAGGTGATTCTGGATAATCCGGACCTGGAGCTGAAGATGATTTGCGATGCCTCCCCCGCCCAAAGGGAATGGGCACGACAGGATGCTCCGGAAGCCCTGATAACGGACAAGCCGGATCAGATTTACGAAGACCCGGAGATTCAGCTGGTCATCCTCTGCGCCCTGGCCGATTCCCGGAAGGAGCAGATTGAGCGTTGTTTTGCCGCCGGAAAGAACGTGATTTCCGAAAAACCGATAGGCATTTCTGCCGGGCAGGAGAAGGAATTGGTGGCATTGGCTGCATCCGTGCCCCAGTTTTCGGCCGTGAACCTGTATCTCAGGAATTCCTGGTACCACCGAGAGATGAAGGCCTTCGTGGAATCCGGACAGATTGGGCAGCTGGCCATTGTGCGCATCTGCCACATGACCCCGGGCCTGGCACCGGGAGAAGGGCACGAATACGAGGGACCCTGCTTCCATGACTGCGGCATGCACTATGTAGACATTGCTCGCTGGTATGCCGGCGCCCCCTATAAGACCTGGAATGCACAGGGCATCCGGATGTGGGACTACAAAGACCCCTGGTGGATTCAAAGCCACGGGACCTTTGAAAACGGCGTCGTTTTTGACATCACGCAGGGATTCGTGTACGGGCAGCTTTCCAAGGAGCAGACCCATCACGCGTATGTAGACCTGATTGGCACCCGCGGGGTTATCCACATGACCCACGATTTCAAGACGGCCCATGTGGAAATGAGGGGGACGGACCGCACGGAAATACTGGACAAGCCCTTCGGAGAGAAGAATCTGCCCGTGCTGTGCAGCCAGATGGCCCAAAGTATCCTTTCCGGCCACAGAGACCCTTCCATGCCGGAATTCAAGGACGCGGCGGAGGCCTCGGAAGTTGCCTGGGAGATGCTCCGGGATGCCGGAACGCACGAAATGCCGGTAAAGGGAACGGACGAAGAGCTGGTGCAAATCCGGGAGCGCCGCAGCCAAATGACAGACGGCTACGGCCTTTTGAAGAAAAGACACAACCACTAAACAAAAACACTGATATGAGTAAAGAAATGTCAAGAAGGTCGTTCCTCAAAGCAGGAACCGCCGCTGCCGTAGGCCTCTCCGTCATGCCCGGCCAACTCTTCGCAAAAGAAGGAAAGAAGGCCGCCCCCGCCCCGCTGGGAAGAAAGCTCAAGATTCTGGGCGTCGGAATCGGCGGCCGGGGTGCCGGCGTGCTCAAAGAACTGGAGACCGAGGACATTATCGGCCTGTGCGACGTGGACTGGAAATACGCCGCCCACGTATTCGAGCGCTATCCCAAGGCCAAGCGTTACAAGGACTGGAGAGTCATGTTTGACGAACTCCTCCCCGAGGCCGATGCCGTGATGGTGGCCACCGCAGACCACACCCACGCCATCATTGCCGCCGCCGCCATCCAGGCCGGCAAGCATGTCTACTGCGAGAAACCCCTCACCCGTACCGTTTACGAGTCCCGCCTGCTCACCAAACTGGCCGCCAAGTACAAAGTGGCCACGCAGATGGGCAACCAGGGCGCTTCCGGAGAAGGCGTCCGCAAGATTTGCGACTGGATTTGGAACGGTGAAATCGGCGAGGTAACCCGCGTGGAAGCCTTCACGGACCGTCCCATCTGGCCCCAGGGCCTGGAGCGTCCGGCCAAGGCCGAGAAGGTCCCCAAAACACTGGACTGGGATTTGTTCCTGGGCCCCGCCCCCTATCGGCCCTACCATTCCATCTATACCCCGTGGAACTTCCGCGGCTGGTGGGACTTCGGCACCGGCGCCCTGGGCGACATGGCCTGCCACATCCTGCACCCCGTTTTCAAAGCCTTGAAGCTGGGCTATCCCACCAAGGTACAGGGCAGCTCTACCGCCCTTCTCACAGAGTCCTGCCCGCAGGCCGAAAAGGTGCGCTTTGTGTTCCCCGCCCGTGACAACATGCCCAAGGTGGCCATGCCCGAGGTTACGGTAACCTGGACCGACGGCGGCATCCTCCCGGACCGCCCCGAAGGCCTCCCTGCCGGAAAGAACCTCAACGACAACGGCGGCGCCGTCATTTTCTACGGAACCAAGGACACCCTTATCTGCGGCTGCTACGGCGTGAACCCCTACCTCTTGTCGGGCCGCAATCCCGAGGTGCCGCACCTCCACCGCGAAATCAAGCTCAGCCACCAGCAGGACTGGGTCCGCGCCTGCAAGGAAGACCCGGAGTTCCGCACCCCCTGCGCCTCCGACTTCGCCGAGGCCGGTCCCTTCAATGAAATGGTGGCCATGGGCGTTGTGGCCGTACGTCTCCAGGGCCTGAACCAGGAACTGGAATGGGACGGCGAGAACATGCGCTTTACCAACATCCCTGAGGGTGCCACCATCCGCACCATGATTCACGACGGTTTCTCCATCACGGACGGCCATCCCACCTTCGAAAATGTTTACACAGACCCTGTAGATGCCAACCAGTTTGCCCGGGAGCTCATCAAGCCCGTCTTCCGCAAAGGCTGGACACTCCCCGAACTTCCGTAAAAAACCAAAAACAACATCGATATGAAAAAGATCTTAACACTTGCCGCTATGGCTGCACTCATGGTATCGGCCCTGTCCTGCGGGAACCAGGGCAACAAAAAAGCCGCCGTCCCCGCCTACAAGATGGTGGATGCCCCCCAGGTGGACCTTTCCACCTTCCCCGTAGATGAAGACGGTTACATCGTCCTCTTTGACGGCAGTTCCACCAAGGGCTGGCGCGGCTACGGAAAGGAAAGCCTTCCCCAGCGCTGGAGCATTGACGAAGGCGCCCTCAAATTCAGCGGCACCGGCAGCGGCGAAGGCCAGACCGGCGAAGGCGGCGACGTCATCTTCGCCCACCAGTTCAAGAACTTCACCCTGGAGATGGAATGGAAAATCTCCAAGGGCGGCAATTCCGGTATCTTCTACCTGGCCAAGGAAGTGACCACCAAGGACGAGAACGGCAACGAGCGTTACGAGCCCATCTACATCTCCGCTCCCGAATACCAGGTGCTGGACAACGCCAACCATCCGGACGCCATGCTGGGCGTGGACGGCAACCGCCAGTCCGCTTCCCTGTACGACATGATTCCGGCCGTTCCGCAGAACCAGAACCCTTACGGAGAGTGGAACAAGGTGAAAATATTGGTTTACAAGGGCACGGTGGTGCACTTCCAGAACGATGTAAAAGTGCTGGAATACCACCTGTGGACCCAGCAGTGGACCGACATGCTCCAGGCCAGCAAGTTCTCCCAGAAGGACTGGCCCCTCGCCTTCGAGCTGCTGAACAACTGCGGCGGAGAGAACCACGAGGGCTATATCGGCCTGCAGGACCACGGCGACGACGTGTGGTACCGCAACATCCGCATCAAGCTGATGGACTAAGCGCATGACAAGAAGCTTTTTATCCCTCTTGCTTGCCCTTATGGCCTTCCTTCCGTCCTGTTCCTCCGTGGAAACGGCGCCCGTGAAAAAGGATATGTGTGTGCAGATGTATTCGGCCCGCAGCATCCTGAACAAGGATAATTATGCCGATATCCTGAAGGAGATGGCCGATATGGGCTATACGGCCGTGGAAACCGCCAACTATGGGGACGGCCTTATATACGGGGACGAGCCCGAGGTCTTCAAGCAGAAGGTGGAGGCCGCCGGGATGAAGGTCCTGAGCGCCCATGTGAGCCGCGGCCTGTCCGAAGAGGAGCTGGAGAGCGGAGACCTCACGGCCGCCCTGGCCTGGTGGGACAAGTGCATTGCAGACCATGTGAAAGCCGGCATGCAGTATCTGGTGACGCCCTGGATGGGCCTCCAGAAGAACCTGCACGACCTCCAGGTCTATTGTGATTACCTGAACGAGGTGGGCCGCCGCTGCCAGGCGGCCGGCCTCAACTACGGCTACCACAACCACGCCTACGAGTTCGAGAAGGTGGAAGGACAGGTGATGTACGACTACCTCCTGGAGCACACGGACCCGGCTCTGGTCTTCTTCCAGATGGACGTGTATTGGGCCGTGATTGGCAAAGCCTCGCCAGTAGACTACTTCAAGCGCTATCCGGGCCGGTTCAAAATGCTTCACATCAAGGATGAATGGGAAGTGGGCCAAAGCGGCATGGTGGGCTTCGACGCCATCTTCAAGAATGCCGACGTGGCCGGGCTGGAAAACTTCGTGGTGGAGATTGAACGCTACAGCTACGAGGATATCCGCCAAAGCTTCCGCGAAAGCGCCGACTACCTCCTGGAGGCTCCTTTCGTTAAGGCCACCTACGCCAAGTAGGCTCGCTCATGCAAATAAAAAAACCGGGGCGCCCGATGGGACGTCCCGGTTCTTTACTGTTTTTCAACCCATTAGTTGAGACGGAAAACTACAGGGAAGGTGTAGTTCACAGCCACGGGAACACCGTTCTGGCTGCCGGCCTCCCACTTGGGAGAAGCGGAAACCACACGCACGGCCTCGTTGTCCAGAAGCTCGTTCACGCCGCGGAGAACCTTCACGTCCTTCACTTCACCTTCCTTGTTCACGGTGAACTGGAGGATCACCTTGCCAGAGATGTTCTGGTCGATGGCTTCCTGGGGATACTTGATGTTCTGGTTCACCCAGTTGCTGAAATCGTTGGCGTCACCACCCTCGAAGGTAGGCTTGCTCTCTACCAGGGTGAAGGGAATGGCGGCATCAGGATTCTTCTTCAGGGTTTCCTCGACGGACTCCAAAAGGGTCTCAGCCTGGGCGGCGCCCAGCTTCTCGATAGCCTCGCGGGCATCCATTTCCTCGGCGGCCTCGATGGCCTCGATGGTGTTGTTGAGGTTTTCGTTGGCAGCGGCCACCATCTGTTCAGCGGTGGGTTCAGCCTGCTGGGCGGCCTTCTTGCTGCCAGTGTTCTTGCAGCTCACCATCAGGAGAGCGCAAGCAGCCATAAGTACATAAATCTTACGCATAACAATATAAATTAAAAGTTAACGTTACTTCGTTTACCGGCTGCAAAGATAATAAATATTTTTTAAAACTATTCTACCCGCAGATAATAATGGGGCTCGAAGGGCTCCTTTGAAAAAATGTGGACCAAATCTTCCAGGATGAGGTCCGGGCGCACGGGGCCGGTTTCCCAAAAGCGGTTACCACCCCCCGGGGTGGTCTGCAAGGTGTTGTTCCACACCTCTTTCTGCAGAACCGGGAACTCGGAGAAAAGCGGATGCACGCTCCGGAGCTGCTCCCGCGTGCGGCACCAGCCGGGGTGGAGCCAGAAATCGGCCTCACGGGCATAGGAAAAGGCGGTTTCCAGGCCGATGATGGAGCTCTCCTGCCGGCCGGGCCGGGCACCCAGAATCTCGCCTCCGGCATCGCGGATGAGCCGCGTCATGTAATTGTCTCCGCCGGGGATATACCACTCGTCCGAATAAGGGATGTTGATGAGCACCTTGTGGGAGGCCGACGGACGCCGGAGCGACAGGTAGCGCTCCCGCACGGCGGAAAAGACGGAATCGGCCCGGGAGAGGCGTCCGGTGAGGGCGCCGAAGAGCTTCACATATTCCGCCCGGGCCAGCGGATGGTTTTCCACATGCTCGCTGAGGACCACGCAACGCACGCCCAGCTCCCGGAGCTTGGCCAGATACGGAGGCTCCGCCGAAGAGACGCTGTATGTCAGAAAAAGGTCCGGCCGGAGCTTAAGGATGCCCTCGTAATCCAGGGCGGCGTCGTAGCCCACGTCCGCGGCCCTTTCCCGCACCAGGGCGTTTCCCAGGAAATCCGGGCCGGAAACCGCCACCACCGCGGAATCGGCCCCGATGGCTTCCAAAAAGCCCACATAGGAGCTGGACATGCAGACAAGCCGACGGAAAGGCCCCCGAAGCGTGTCGGCCCCGCCGGAAGGCCGGAGCACCACCACGCTGCTGTCTTCCCGAATGGAGAACCAGGCGGCGTATTCCATCTGCCGGCTCCCCCTCTCCGGCCCGTGGCAGGAGAGAAGGAGCAGTGGCAGCAGATATAAAAGGCTGCGGCGCATCAGAAACGGAAACTGGCCCCGCCGGTAAAGTTGCGGCCGGGCATGGGATAGCCGGAAACAATGTCATAGCGCTTGTTCAGCAGGTTCCGGGCCGATACAAACACCCCTATCAGGGTGCTTCCCAGATGGAAATCCTTGAGGAAATTCACGTCCAGGGTGTTCCAGTCGGGCATATTTCCGGAGGCATCCACGCGGCCGGCCTTCAGATTCCATTGGGCCCCGAGGGTCCAGCCCCGGTAGGCCAGGCTCCCCTGCAGGAAGGCGGTGTGCCGGGCTACATAGGGAATCTGCCGGTCAAAAGTATAGCTGTCCGGAGTCTTGTCCACAGCCTTCTGCCAGCCGTATCGGCCGGTAAAAGAGGCCGTCCAATGGCCCTTAGAAAAGTCAAAGCCAGCCATGATGTCTGCGCCCAAAGCCTGCACCTTGCCCACGTTGAAAGGCAGCCATATATTGGGGTCCCCCACCGAAGGGGCCGATATAATCTTGTTGGTGAGGTAGTTGTAATAGCCGTCGGCCCGGGCTTTGAGGGTCCAGGCACCCAGCTTGCGGCAAAAGTCCAGGCCGGCATCGGCCAGCCAGGCATCTTCCGGCTTCAAGGCAGGATTGCCGTAGCCGGGATAGTAGAGCTCATTGAAGGTGGGGGTGCGGTAGGCACGGCGGCCGAAAGCCACCAGGTCCAAGCCTTCCACCAGCTTCAGACGCAAGTCCAGCGAGGGCGAGAGGCTACCCCAAAAGGCCCCGTGGACATCCTTGACGCCGGCATATTCCAAGGCGGCATCGGCCTGGAAACGGGCCAGGCGGAAGGCCGTGGCCACGGCTCCCAAGGCGCTCATGCGCACCCCGTTGTACTGGGTGGAGGAGAGACCGTCCAAGGCGGCATCGGCCGTGAGGGAGACCTCCCACCAGGGCTTCAGGCGGAAGCGGTGTACGGAGTTAAGCTGCACCTCCGTCTGCTCGTAGATATCATGGCCCCATTCGCTCAGGTACTGCAGGCGGTCGAAGGAGGTTTTTCCGCTCAGATGCAGGCTGTAAACGCTTCCGAAGGCCTTCCTCAGGAGGAACTGCCCAAAGGCGTTGCGGTCTTTCTGGCGGTCCGTGGAGGGCCAGGACAAGCTGCCGGGGGTGCCCCTGTCGGCCCCGTTATAATAGGCCTTGGCATGGAAATCTCCGTCGTCCAAGAGGCCGAAAAGGTCTACTCCGCCGCGAATCTGTTTCAAATCGTTGTTCTCCCGGAGGCTGCCGTCTTCCAAGGGGAAATGGCCCTTGGTAACAACCCCGCCGGCGTTGGCGGAAAGGCTCCAGCGCTCTCCCAGCTTGAAACTGAACCGACCATAAGGCTGCCAAGTTCCGAAGGAGCCGGCCACCAGACGCACCTCACCGGCCACCGGACGGCCCCGGAACACGGGGCGAACGGTCAGGAAATGGAGGCTGTTCTGGGCGTAATCGGCCACGATGGAGCCCAGGGACGGGAAGTCCAGCATGCCCTGGTCGGCCTGGCCGCTCTGGATGTTCCCCACCCTTACGCCGTCCACGTAAATGGCCGTATGGGCACTGCCCAAGCCCCTGAGACTCACGGACTTGAGCCCGGCAAGCGAGCCGTAGTCACCCACATACAGGCCCGGAAGCTGCTGAAGGGTGGAAGAGACGTCTTGCAGGGGATTCACCCCAAGGGTGTCCGTGCGGGACACCACCAGCCCGCGGTCGGCCACTACCTTGGAGGCCTCCAGGCTGTCCGGCACGGCTGCACCAAGCAGCGATGCCGATAGGATAATAGAAAAAAGCATTACTTTGCGCTTATACCGGAACTTGTCCCCGAGCTCCTACGTTAAACTTGACAAGGCAGGTCTTCTGACTGCTCCCGGCGCGGGGCCTTCTCACCGCAATGGCAATGGCATTTTTCCCGGACCGTTAAGGAGTTCACAGCTGCGGGCACAGTTCCGGACTCTCACCGGCTTCCCTTTTAAGGCTGCTTTTTGAGGCAGCACACCTTTGTCCGCTGCAAAGATACGGAAAAATATGCTTATATTTGTGCTTGTATGAAAATTGCAGTATACAGCGGTTCCTTCAACCCCCTGCACAAGGGGCATCTGGCCATCATGGAGTATCTCACCCACCAGGGCGGGTTTGACTGGGTATACCTGATTGTAACCCCTCAGAATCCCTTCAAACAAACGCATACCCTGCCCGCCGGCCAGGAGCGTTTTGACGCCGCCGTGAAGGCCGTGGCCCGCTATCCGCACCTGAAAGTGAAAGTGCTGGACATCGAGCTCAAGATGACCCCGCCCCAGTACACCATCCGCACCTTGGATACCCTCCGGGAAAGGGAGCCCGGGAACGATTTCACCCTGGTCATAGGGGCCGACAACCTGGCCGGTTTCCAGGGCTGGCTCTTCCATGAGCGCATCCTGAAGGATTACGGGGTGGTGGTGTTCCCCCGCAAGGGGTATCACCGGGGCCACGACCGCGCCCGCCTGCTCAAGGAAGACCCTACGTATAAAATAAGCCTTATCAAAGCCCCCCGGGTGGATATTTCCTCCACACGGATCCGCCGTCATACGGCAGAGGGAAAGGACATGTCTAATTGGTTAATGTAACATATGCCTGGTAAAGTACTCATCTTCTCCGCCCCTTCGGGCTCCGGAAAAAGCACCATCGTGGGTCATATCCTCGGTACCCGCAAGGATGTCGAATTCTCCGTATCGGCCACGTCCCGCCCGCCCCGCGGAACGGAACAGGACGGTGTGGAATACCTTTTTTACAATGCCGAGACCTTCCGTGCCCTGGTGGCCGACGACAAATTCGTGGAGTATGAAGAGGTGTACCCGGACCGCTTCTACGGCACCCTCAAGAGCGAGGTGAACCGCATCTGGTCCAAGGGCCAGGTGATTATCTTCGACGTAGACGTGAAGGGCGGCGTGTCGCTCAAGAAGTACTTTGGAGACGCAGCGCTTTCCGTCTTTATCCAGGCCCCGTCCGTGGAGGAACTGCGGCGGAGGCTGGTGGCCCGCGGGACCGACGCTCCGGACGTCATTGACGTGCGGGTGAGCAAGGCCGCCGAGGAAATGACCTATGCCCCCCAGTTTGACCGCATCCTCATAAACGACGACCTCCAAACCGCCCTTGCCGAAGCCGAAACCCTGGTAAACGACTTTTTAAACGCTTGATATGAAACGAATTGTCTTATCCCTTGTGCTGCTGGCCTCTGTGGCCGGCAGCGCGTCCGCCGCTCCCTCCGGCGAGAACGCCCGCCTGCTCCGCTTCCCGGCCACCAACAGCTCGGAAGTGGTCTTTTCCTATGCAGGAGACCTCTGGACCGTCCCCATCCAGGGCGGCGAGGCCCGCAGGCTCACCTCTCATATCGGCTATGAAATGCTGGCCCGCTACTCCCCCGACGGGAAAACCATCGCCTTCACCGGAGAGTATGACGGCAACCGGGAGGTTTACAGCATTCCCGCCGGCGGCGGAGAGCCGGTGCGCCTCACCTACACCGCCACCAACGGCCGCGACGACCTGGGAGACCGCATGGGCCCCAACAACATGGTGCTGGCCTGGAGCCCCGACGGCAAGAAGATTGTGTTCCGCAACCGCACCGGCGACGGCTTCGAAGGCCTGCTGTGGACTATCGGCCCGGAAGGGGGCATGCCCCGGCAGATTCCCCTCCCGGAAGGCGGCTGGTGCAGTTATTCCCCGGACGGAAGCCAGCTGGCCTACAACCGCGTGATGCGGGAATTCCGCACCTGGAAATACTACCGCGGCGGCATGGCCGACGACATCTGGATTTACAACCCCAAGCAGGGTAAGGTGACCAACATCACCAACAACGACGCCCAGGACATCTTCCCCATGTGGGTGGGAGAGGAGATTTACTTTGCCAGCGACCGCGACATGACCATGAACCTCTTTGTATACAACACCCGCACAGGAGCCACTGAGAAAGTGACAAACTTCAGAGAATATGATGTGAAGTTCCCTTCCACGGACGGCAAGACCATCGTCTTCGAGAACGGCGGCTGGCTGTACAGGCTCAACCCCGCCACCAAGGAGTATAACAAGATTCCCGTCACCCTGGCGGCCGAGGGCGTTTACGGCAGGACCGAATACCGCACCCTCAAGGCGGCCGATATTACCGCCGTAAGCGCCGCCCCCGACGGTTCCCGCGTGGTGGTGACGGCCCGCGGAGAGGTCTTTGACGTGCCGGTGGGCAAGGGCGTCACCCGCAACCTCACCCGCTCCTCCAACTCCAACGACCGCGGCGCCGTCTGGAGCCCGGACGGCAAATGGATAGCCTGGATTTCAGACGCCACGGGAGAGACGGAGCTCTGCCTCTATGACGTGAAGGCCGGCGAAACCCGCCAGCTCACCGACGGCTCCGACACCTATATCCGCACGCTCCAGTGGGCTCCGGATTCCAAGCATATCTACTACACAGACCGCAAGAACCGCTTTGTGGAAGTATCTCCGGCCGACGGCAAGCGTCGCACGGTGATGGAATGCCCGGAGGCCGAGTTCCGCGGCGTAGACATTTCCCCGGACAGCCAGTGGCTGGCCTATACCCGCCCCGCCGCCAACGAGATGGGCATCGTGTATCTGCGCAACATCGCCAGCGGGAAGGAATATCCCGTGACGGAGCGCTGGTACAACAGCGGCAGCCCCGCTTTCAGCGCCGACGGCAAGTATCTCATCTTCACCAGCGACCGGGACCTGAGCCCCCAGTACAGCCGCATTGAATGGAACTACAGCTTCCAGGACATGAGCGGTGCCTACCTGGCCCTGCTCTCTTCCCGGACTCCTTCCCCGCTCATCGCTTCCGACCCCTCCGTCTCCATGGAAAAGGCCGATGCGAAGGACAAGAAGGAGGACCCGGCCCCCGGCATTGAGCCGGAAGGCATTGGCGGGCGCATTGTGAAGCTGCCGGTGAAAGGCCGCAGCTTCTATTGCAACGAGGACAAGCTGTGGTACTTGGGCCGCGGCGGCACCCGCGTCTTTGACTTCAAGAGCGGAGAGGACAGCGAGTGCTGCGACGCCTCCATGTGGCCCGTCAAGGGCAGCAAGAAAGCCCTTTTCCGCAAGGGCGGGAATGTGTTCGTGGCCGGTATCGGCCCCAAGGTGAGCCTGAAGGAAAAGGCCGATCTGAGCCAGCTTTCCACCACCATCGACTTTGCGCAGGAATGGGCCCAGCTGTATGACGAGGTCTGGCGTGCCTTCCGCGACGGCTACTACCTGGAAAACATGCACGGAAGGGACTGGAAGGCCGTCAAAGCCAAATATGAGGTGCTCCTCCCCTACGCCCTCACCCGCTTGGACGTGAACTACATCCTGGGAGAGATGATAAGCGAGGTAGCCAGCGGCCACTGCTACGTGACGCCCGGAGAATACCCCAAGCCGGAGCGCATTCCCATGGGCCTGCTGGGCGCCACCTTCTCCAAAGTGGCCGATGGTTTCCGCATCGACAAGATTCTGGAAGGCGCCACCTATCGGCCCGAACTCCGCTCCCCGCTCACGGAGCCCGGACTGGGCGTGAAGGAGGGAGACGTGATTACCGCCATCGACGGCATCTCCCTGAAGGACGTGGACAATATCTACAAACTCCTGATTGGCAAGGCCGATGTCCTCACGGAACTCAGCGTCGAAGGCAGGAAGGTGGTGGTGAAGCCCATCGCCGATGAAGGCCCCCTGTACCACTATGCCTGGGTGCTGAAGAATATCCGCACCGTGGAGAAGCTATCGGGAGGCCGCGTGGGTTACATCTATATCCCGGACATGGGGCCTGAAGGCCTTAGCGAATGGGCCCGCTACTATTATCCCCAGTTAGACAAGGAGGCCCTTATCATCGACGACCGGGCCAACGGCGGCGGAAACATTTCGCCCATGATTATCGAGCGCCTGCAGCGGAAGGCTTATCGGCTTACCATGCGCCGCGGCTCTTCCATGGTGGGAACCATCCCCGAAGGCACGCACACCGGCCCCAAGGTGCTCCTCATCAACAAATACTCCGCCTCCGACGGAGACCTCTTCCCCTGGAGCTTCAAGGCCAACAAGCTGGGAACGGTGATTGGCACCCGCACCTGGGGCGGCATCGTGGGTATCAGCGGTCCCCTGCCCTATGTGGACGGAACGGACGTGCGCGTACCCTTCTTCACCAACTACGACGCCGCCACCGGACAGTGGATGGTGGAGAACTACGGCGTAGACCCGGACATCCTCATAGACAATGACCCGGTGAAGGAATTCGCCGGTACGGACCAGCAGCTGGAAAAGGCCGTTCAGGTGGCCCTGGAGCAGCTTAAAGACCGCAAGCCCCTGCCCGGCGTGCCCGCTCCCCGCACCTTCAAGGACCTGGGGCTGCCGGAAAGCTGGTAGCCTGTAACAAGCGTTGAATACAAAAAATCCGGCCCTCGAAAGAGAGTCGGATTTTTTGTTCGGATGTGGCTGCCTTATTCGGCCTTGCCGTTGGAGCCCAGCACGTTGATAATCTTGTGCATGTAGAGTTTCTTCATCTCGTCGCGGGCGGGACCCAGGTATTTGCGGGGGTCGAACTCGCCGGGCTTCTCGTTGAAGACCTTGCGGATGGCGGCGGTCATGGCCAGACGGCTGTCGCTGTCGATGTTGATCTTGCAGACGGCGCTCTTGGAGGCTTCGCGGAGCTGTTCCTCGGGGATACCTACTGCATCGGGCAGTTTGCCGCCGTTGGCGTTGATGATGTCTACATACTCCTGAGGAACGGAAGAAGAGCCATGGAGAACGATGGGGAAGCCGGGAAGCTTCTTCTCAATCTCATGAAGGACGTTGAAGGCCAGCGGCGGGGGAACCAGACGGCCGGTCTTGGGGTCGCGGGTGCACTGCTCGGGCTTGAACTTGTAAGCACCGTGGCTGGTGCCGATGGAGATGGCCAGGCTGTCGCAGCCGGTACGGGTGGCGAAATCGATCACTTCCTCCGGACGGGTGTAGTGGGATTCCTCGGCGGAAACCTCGTCTTCCACACCGGCCAGAACGCCCAGTTCGGCCTCTACGGTGACATCGTACTGGTGAGCGTACTCAACGACCTTCTTGGTGAGGGCGATGTTCTCCTCGTAAGGGAGGGAGGAGGCGTCAATCATCACGGAGCTGAAGCCCATGTCCACGCAGCTCTTGCACAGCTCGAAGCTGTCGCCGTGGTCCAGATGGAGCACAATCTGGGGATGCTCCCAACCCAGCTCTTTGGCATATTCCACAGCACCCTCTGCCATGTAGCGCAGGAGGGTCTGGTTGGCGTAGTTACGGGCACCCTTGGAAACCTGGAGAATCACCGGGCTCTTGGTCTCGGCGCTGGCCTGGATAATGGCCTGGAGCTGCTCCATGTTGTTGAAATTGAAAGCGGGAATGGCGTAACCGCCGGCAACGGCCTTCTTGAACATCTCACGGGTGTTCACAAGACCCAATTCTTTGTAAGAAACCATAGTGTTTTATCTAAATTGATCAATTGTTTTTCGATTCACAAAGGTAATCATTTTTGCACGATTAAAAAACAATCGGCCGATGGAAGTAAGAAAATTATTTAAGAGTTTTGAAGCATTCAAGCCGCTTCATGGCCAGGAATACAATCCAGTCCGGGAAGTGGCGGAAAAGGGGGATGGAAAGGTGGTTGACAAGGCCCGGCATGCAGGTTTTTTTGCGGGCGAACATCCGCCTCAGGGCCTTGGAAGCCAGTTTTTCGGGAGGAAGGCTCACCCCAAGGCGCACGGCTATACGGCGGAGCCTGGGAGCCAGGCCGTACAGTCCGGTATCCACGGCTCCCGGGGTTACAACGGTAACGCTTACCCCCAAGGGCTTCATCTCGTACCAGATGGATTTGGAGAAGCTGTAAATGTAGGTCTTGGTGGCAATGTAGGTCTGGATGCCGGGAAATTCCATCCATTTGCTCAGAGAGGACATGTTAAGGATGAACCCGTGGCCCCTTTGGCACATATCGGCCCCGAAAAGGCGGCAAAGCCCGGTCATCGTCACCACATGCAGCATCACCATGCTCTCTACCTTCTGAGGCGGCGTGCGGTACAGGGCGTCGAAAAAGAAGAAGCCGGCATTGTTGATGAGGATGTCTATCGTGAGGCCCTGGCCGGCCGCAAAATCATAGACTTCCCGGGCAGCCTCCGGCCGGGCAAGGTCGCAGAAGAAGGGGCAGGCCTTGACGCCATAGGCCAGGCTGATTTTCCGGGCCGATTCTTCCAGCTCCTCCTTCTGGTTGGAAACCATCAGGAGGTCACAGGCATAATCCCTGGCGAGAATCGTTGCATATTGGAGGCCGATTCCGCTGCTTGCCCCCGTCACTAGTGCCGTCATACGCCCATCCTTTCAGCATTATCGGCCTCGGCCGCCTCAATTTCCTTGCGAAGGGCGCAGGGCATGTCGGCCACGCAGTGATGACATTTCATTTCCAGGGTGTACATCCTTCCCACGCAGTAATTGGACCGCAGGCAGGCCGATCGGTAATCCGGCCCGGCCTCCTTCATCTTGGCCACAAAGGCAGGGTCGTTCACCAGCACGTGGGCCATCTGGATGAGCTCGAAACCCTCGGAAAGGACGGTCTCGCAACCCGCCCGGCTCTGGATGCCGCCCACATAGATGAGGGGCAGCGAGAGGGCCTTCCGGAAGCGTTTGGCGCTTTCCAGGAAGTAAAGTTCCCGGTACGGGACGGTGGGAATCAG
>Ga0310691_10000842_pt1 | contig 52307 bp, 49 predicted proteins | sample 176DNAGHGlowgp2_FD_203887 | JGI IMG/M metagenome (GOLD analysis project Ga0310691, IMG submission 203887) | Sheep rumen microbial communities from Palmerston North, Manawatu-Wanganui, New Zealand - 1766 DNA GHGlow gp2 (v2) (version 2) | ecosystem: Host-associated > Mammals > Digestive system >... | reverse complement strand
GCAGGAATGACTTGCCACAGCGACGGATGCCAGTAATAATCTTCACCTTCCCATTCCATCGCTTGTCCAGCAGTGATTCTATGTATTCTTCTCTCTTGATAATCATGATTCCAATTTATTCTACTGCAAAAACAGTCGAATATGCGACCGTTTTTGCAGTGCAAAGATATTTTTTTTTCCTGAATTATGCAAATAAATAGAATAAAAACTTTAGAGATACTGCAAAAATATTATCAAAGACAACATGAAACAACAATAGACAATTATGTTTTGGTATTTTGGCAAACCTGCCAAAATGTTTTTTTTACTCCAGTTTAGCAGGTTTGCTAAACTGACCTCTCTGAGTTGTTATATGTTGTCAAGGTTGTCTTTTTTAATCAAAGTCCCCTGCTATCCGTGTTTTTTGTTCAAAAAAACTGCAAAATATTTTGCTATTACCTTATTTATTAGTACCTTTGCACCGCAAAGGTGTGCGCACCTCTGTATTCCGATGCTCATCCCTACGGGATGGCATCATGAATAGGAACGCAGTCAGCCCGCAATGGTTGGGTGGGTTCAACACAAATACTGGAAAGGAGCCACGTCACGTGTGGCGAGGCTCGGAAAGGCGTTTTCTAACGTTACTGTCTGTGTAGTCAAACTTCGCAACTTTGATTTCTTCGCACAGTGGTAATGCAACGGAGAGCGTCTGCGTTAGAGGATTATATCCTTGTACGAGCTGCACACCCATCTTTTCGTGGGTGTGTAGTATCGGTGTAGGGCATATAGTCTCTTTAGCGTGGGCTGGCTTGCGTTGCTTATCCTTGCGAAGGGGCAATGCGAAGGCCTGACTACTAGGATAAGCGCGGAAGAAAAACTCCCACGCTTTTTTTATTTCCACAAAATACATACTAATCACATCGCTGAACAGGGAGTTTTCAGGGCAACGCCAATGCGGTTGCTTAAGAAAGCATGTGCCATAAGCGCGCCTCTGCGGTAGCTAAGACCTCCGAGCTTGCTCGCCTGTAATCGGACGCACCTCTGGTGCTACGCTTGCCAGAGCAAGAACACCAATTGGAGCGCAAGAACCAGATGCGGAAGCTAAGCACCCAGACGCGGTTACTTAGCGCCCACGCGTCCTTACTAAGCATCCGCAGGCAGAAAGAAAACTATTGATTTTCAGAAGATTAACTTCGCTGTAAGATTATCTTTTAGATTTTCAACAGATATTTGAGCACCAAAAGTGCGAAATCCAACTAAATCGTCCAATTCATTTTTTGGAGAAGATTTCAACCACGGATTATGCGGATATGCACGGATGATTAAAAAAAGATTTTTAAGAAAAAGTACGCGCGCAAGCGCACAGAGATTTTCTGCATGATTATCATTAAGATTTTCATCAGATTTCTCAGCCTGCAAAGGCTGAATCCAACCAAATTGTTCAATTCATTTTGGAGAAGATTTTAAGGAGGATTTTTAGTAAATAACGAAAGTACGCACGTAAGCGCACGAAAAAAGAGATGTCAAATAAAAGTAACAATAGAAAAAGTCCGAGAGGTGGTTCTTTGCCTATCAACAATCAAGCGACTTCAAATGCGAAGAGAGATATGATAGAAAGAGATCCACAGGAGGTAATAGACGCATTCAGATTCAATGTGTCTATGTTGGAGCATCTATGTGAAGAGTTTGACAAAGGGATGATAGAAGCAGCCCTATGGATTGCTGTTGTACTACGTACACTTCTATTTACGAACAAGAAGAATAAGAATGGTGGTACCTCTATAATGGATCAACTAAAGTCAAGATACTCAGATTACGACATTGACTATATAAGTACCGCTCTACCTAAGCCACAGAAAGGGGGCTTTATACAGGGATGGACTTTCGGTGATAACATACACAATATGAACTTCACAGGACTCAATATATACGTTGGCTTAGCAGAAAAGTGCCTAAGAGTTGGTGGCAACGGAGAACTTGTAGCAGATATTAAATACAAAGGCGCTAGAGATTTGTCTGCGCACCATTATTTATCCTTAGATGAATGGTTAGATGAGGTGATATTCTGTGATTATAAAGGAGAGAACTCCGTAGAATATACAAGAATTAAGGCTATAAAGGAAGTTGCAGATAAAGATGGCGGGGCGCATTTCGACCCCAAGATACCAAAAGAATATGACACTTTCCGTCACCCAGAACATGCCAGAATAATATACCCTGGTGGTATGTTTACTTACTCATGTAATCCAGTTTATGTGAGTATCAGACAAATGGCTTGGGAGGTATTAGAAAGTTTCAAACAAAATAATCTGTTGTGAACAGAATATAAATGATAAGTACAAAAAAAATAAGGAAATCCCAGTTATATTATATGGTAAGACACAAAATAGAAACAGCCCCACAAAATATCAACGATTGAACTAACAACAAGAATACGAAAAAAATACTTAACAATTCACTTATTTAATAACTTAATTTTATTTAATTATGAAAAAGATTTTATCTTTATTGATGCTCTTGGTGGCGATAGTCACGGGAGCTTGGGCAACTGATGTACCAGTTACATGGACTGCATCGGAATCAAATCTTTCAACACAAGGAACCGCAGGCACAAGTTTGAAAGTATCCCCATATTATATTTCGGTAGGAACTGGAAATAATTCCTTCCGCATATATGGATGTAGGGCAGCGAGTAACCAAAGTAATACTTGGAATTCGGATGAGAATGGTATAGCAACAGCAGATAATGCTATTGCCAAATCAGGTATAGCAGTATATGTTCCATCAACCTCCAATGACATTCAGAGTATAACAGTAACAGCTTTAACAACGAACTCAAGAAAAGTCTATTATACATCAGGTAATGCTTTGCCAACCTCTAATCCAAGTACTTATGTGACACTGACGAAATCAGCTGCAAACTATACTCCTTGGGGAAATACTCTGGAAAAGGGAAAATATTATTCTATAGGTGGTCAAAATGGTGGTAGTGGTGTTGTAGTTATAACAAAAATTGTTGTAGTCTTTGCAGACGATACTCCAGCAAAAGATTACACTGTAACGGCAGTTTCAAACAACGAGAATTGGGGTACTGTTGAAGCAACTGCTACTTCATTGGATGAAGGTGAAACTGCAACTATTACAGCTACACCTAAGTCTGGTTATGAGTTCATAAGCTGGTCTAAAGAGGGCGAGGGTGCAGAACTTTCTTCTACAACAGAAAATCCCACAACTTTGACTATGGGTACTGCAGATGCTACTGTTACGGCTACATTCTCAGCCTCTACCTTAAATATTACTCACAATGAAGCGTCTAATGGTACTTACACTATTAGCGTAGCAGGTGGCGAAGCCACAAGCGAAAATACTACTGCAACAATTGGACAGACCATTACACTTGCTGGTACACCAGTTGTTCCTTCATTCACTGAAGTTGTATGGAATGTAAAAGACGCACATGACAATAATGTGACAGTAACGAATAATCAGTTCACAATGCCATCTTCAAGTGTCACAATTTCTCCAGTGTTCTCAAAACCATACTTCGTAAAGGTTGCGGTTACTGGCGCAAATACAGCAGATGTGACTCCAACAGGAATTGCTAATTACGACATCAATTGCCAAAGTAACACAAAACTTGGCAGTAAGGGACACTATGTTGGTTTCACTCTTGTGAGCGAAACATTAAAAGCCGGAGATATAGTTGAAGTTAAGATAAGTCAAGCTGGAGGTGGTAAATTTATCTTCTATGATAGCAAGGAACAAACGAATACCATCCTGTCAACAGATGTACCTCCAACGGCTGGTACTCATAGATTCGTACTTCCTGCAACAGCAGAAGGAGAGAATTCTTTATACCTTGTTCGTGGACAAAGTGAGAATGACGGATTCAACCCATATGTAACTTACATTGCTATAATTCGTCCAGATGCTACTGTAACTCTTAATGCTAAGGGCTTTGCTACATACAGTAAGGCTACAGACTTCGAGTTTGCTGGTGCTAAAGCATACAAGATGGCTCTCAATGAGAATGAAAAGACTATTACTGGTACAGAAGTAACAGGTAAGATAGCTGCTGGCGAAGGTATCCTTCTTAAAGGTGAGGCTGGCGCTAAGATTGCTATCACAGAGACAACAGGTGCGACAGCTCTTGAGGGCAACAGCCTGAAGGGTACTACAACTGCTAGTGGCAAGGCAACAGTACCTACATATTGCTACACTCTGAGTGGTGATACATTCAAGAAGTTCAAGGGCGCTGAATTTAACGACAATAAGGCTTATCTTGAGTCTACACAGGACCTCTCAGGTCAGAGCCTCGAGATAATTTTTGATGATCAGCCTACAGCTATCAACTTCGTAGTAGAAGATGATGCTAACGTAGCAGTAGCCCCAGTTAAGACTATCAAGAATGGTCAGCTCTTCATCGGCAACTACAATGTAGCAGGTGCTCGTATTAAGTAATTTAAAAGAAAGGAACATAACAATGAAAAAGATATATATTCAGCCAACAATTAAGGAGATAAAGATTAATCTCCCTGTAGTTCTTGCAGCAGGTTCGCCAACTCAAGACCCAGAATCACAAACGTATTTCGATCCTGAAGAGGAAACATACGATAATGATTAATCCATCATAACAATAGGGATGCAAGGGCTTGCTACCCTTGCATCTCACCAATGCCCCCACTCGCTGGGGGCTTTTTTTATGTAATCAAGACCACGGATTAAGCGGATTCACGCGGATAGACTCGCGAAGCGAGGACGGGAACAAGGATTGAAAGACAACGTAAAACAACTTTATAGATGTCAGTTTAGCAAACCTGCTAAACTGGAGTATATAATCATTTCAGCAGGTTCGCTGAAATACCAAAATAATATTGTCCCTTCGTTGTCATGGTTGTCTTTTAATAATCATACCACGGATAGTTTAACAAAAACCAAGAATACAGCTTAATGTAGGAGACATAAAAAAGACTGCAAGATTATTGCAGTCTTTTAATGTGATAATGGTTACACTCTTTATAAAACGGTTAGCGACAGGCGACGGCCGAGACCCGTAAATATACGGAACAGGGTTGACAACTGAACATCAGCATGACCATTCTCTATCTTGGAGATATAGCTCTTCTTCGTTCCTATTTTGTTAGCCAACTGCTCCTGTGTCAGTCCTGCCAGGCGACGCTGTTCCTTCAGGCATTCAGCCAAGCAAAATGCCTCAGCTTCTGCCTCAAACTTATCACGCTCTGGAGTGCCTAACTTCCCGTATTCTACGTCGAGCAACTCATCAAACGTAGTGCATGCCCTAATAGCATCTTTTTTCTTCTTATCCATACTATTCAGTTCTGTGCCGCAAAGTTAACTAATTTGTTAACACTATCCAAATTTTTTCCTTATTTTTTTTCAGATCATTTCAGCGGGTTCGCTGAAATACCAAAATAATATTGTCCCTTCGTTGTCATGGTTGTCTTTTAATAATTATACCACGGATTATAGGGACACAGATTCTAACATAAACTTTTGGAGAATTAAAAAATACTTTGTAACTTTGCAGGTGGAAAAGAAAATATTGAATATGCCTTCCAAAGACAACATATCACGCGAGCAATTCATTGAGAAGTTGAATGACTGCCATTATAATTTGAAAAAAAAATATGGCATCATCTCTTTGCGCCTGTTTGGTTCGATGGCGAGAAATGAACAGAAAAGCGATAGCGATATAGACCTCTTTGTTGAAACAGAAACTCCCAATCCGTTCTTGCTCATGGATGCAAAGGAGTATATTGAAAATTCTATTGGAAGACCTGTCGACATTATTCGCAACCATAGGAACCTAAACCCTCGACTTAGGAAACGTATAGAAAGAGATGGTATCACTATCTTCTGAAAAAAAAGAGCTTGCTCTTGATATTTATGCAGACAAACAATCACAAAATAGTTGACTATGATGCTGTGCTTGACGCAAAGTTCGGCAAGGTAGGAACCCCAGAGCGTGCTCGTGCTGAGGAAGCTGCCTATTCATTTTATTCTGGTCAGATACTTCAAGAAGCTCGCAGAGAGGATAAGGTCACTCAAGCTGAGCTGGCAGAGCGCACTAACACTACAAAATCGTATATCTCAAAGATAGAGAATGGTGTTATTACCCCAAGTGTAGGTGTTTTCTATCGTATTATTAGTGCTCTCGGTATGAGAGTAGAAGTTGTTAAGCCTATATTTTAACACGCATAACAATATAAAAAATCAGTTTAGCTGGTTTGCTAAACTGACTTCTTTGAGTTGTTATAAGTTCTTGCGCTCCGTAGGTGCCCAGGCGCTTTGCGGAGGTTCCGAGTTGTCTTTCTTTTACTTATTCCCATTTACCATGCAAGAAGGGTGCCTTTTGAGGTGGTGAGAGTGTCTTTGCCACTATAGATGACATTGAGAGATGTGGTAGGGGTGTCGGATAATGATGCCCATTTGGTGAGCCCAGAGAAAAAATCGGTGTTAAAGGTGGCTCCAGACTTTATCTCGTAGGCTGTGGGATGAGTACTGCCATCGTACAGAAGCAGATCAACTTCGTTTCCCTGACTGTCACGCCAGAATCGCAAATCGGCTTCGTATCCTTTGTTCCACGCACGTTTCAAAAAATTAGTGATTACCAGATTCTCAAATAGTCCGCCTCGCAGATAGTGAGTAGCTAATTGAGACGGTGAACTGATGTCGAGTAGTGAGCATGCCAGACCTGTATCGTAGAAATACAGTTTGGGTGTCTTCACTAAACGTTTTGAGAAGTTGTTCCAATCGGGGCGCAAAAGATGACAGATATAGCTTGCCTCAAGAAGTGAGAGCCATGATGAGGCTGTGGGAACGCTGATACCACAGTCGTTGGCAAGTGACGATAGGTTGAGCAACTGACCGATACGTCCTGCACATAGTTTTAGAAAACGTATGAAGGCGCTGAGGTCGCCTATGTTCTTCATCATTCTTACATCGCGCTCCACATAGGTCTGCAGGTAGAAGGGATAATAATCGGTTGGGGAGATATTTTTATCGAATATACGTGGATAGCCTCCATAGAAAATCTCCTCGTCAATGGTGGAGGGCAAAATGCCTCCTGAGACCTTCTCATCATGGGAAAAAGGCAGAAGTTTGAGTATGGCTGTCCTGCCTGCTAATGATTGGTTGACTGTCTCCATGAGCAGGAAATTATGAGACCCTGAAAGTATATATAACCCAGGCTCATCAACTTCGTCAACATGGGTTTGTATATATGAGAACAGAGAGGGTACTCTTTGTGCCTCGTCTATTATCACATGCCTTGGGTATGTCTTGAGAAAACCGTGTGGGTCTTCTGTGGCGAAAGTTCTGACATCAAGGTTTTCTAATGATACATACTGATAATCAGGAAAGGCGTGACGCAGGAGTGTAGATTTGCCTGACTGACGTGGTCCTGTGAGCGTTATGACGGGGAATTTGGATGCCAAATTCTCTATCTTCTGTTGTATTGTTCTTGCTATCATAGAAATACTTTTTGATATTCCATGGGCAAAAGTACAACTTTTATTTTAAATCTGCAAGAAAATCTTGCAAATTTAAAGTTGGATTTTAAATTTACAAGATTCCCTTTTACCTTGTCCTTTGTCACCTTGCGTGAGCAACCCACTATGGCCATTGCTCCCAAGAGCAACAGCCATAGCGCGTAATTGCATCTGTTATGTTTCAGGTCATTATTGTTGTTATGATTTGTTTCTTGCTTGGGGGGATGTTACTCCACCGCCACCTTGACAGCCTTGCCGCTGTCGAAGTCGCGCACCACATATACGCCAGGCTTCAGTCCGCTGAGCTTGCCGTATGCTGACATGCCCACCAGTGTGCCGTCGAGGGTGTAGATGTTGAGGCGGCGCATGTCAGGGAGGGTAGTGTCTTCCTTTACGCTTATCACTTCAGTAGGCTTTATGTCGGGGTCAAACTCCTTCCAGCCCAGGTCGGGCTTATCGCCCTTGTAGTCGGTGTAGCCGCTTATTATCTCGCCAGCGTCTATGAACTTGCTGCCCTCTGCCAGACACATGGTTGGCACGCTGAATGTGCCGTCGGCGTTACGTGCGCCAACACTTGCCTTGGTATCGAGGCTCACGAAATCGTCATTCGTAGGCGCCATGCCATCCTTGTCCCATGAGTTGCTTGAGTGGGTGTAGTTGCCAGTGGTTATGATATCCTTCCAGTGCTCGTCCTTGGGGTTGCTCAAGTCAGCCTCGTGAGAGTAGTGGCTTATGCAGTTTCTGATGTCGAGCCCTTTCATCTCAGCCGAGCCGAAGTGGTAGTTGTTCTTATTGTCGTAGCCTGTGCAGTTATACAGCTTCACCACACCTTGTGTGTAGTTCTGGTCGAAGCCCTTGACGGTGTTGGCTACGGCAAGGCAGCGGTACATCGTCACGTCAGTTGCCACGCCAGCACCACCAATCTTGAATCCGTTCTTATTGCCATTGTTGTAGTATTTGGTGCGATACCACGTCTCTGTACGGTTCTTGGTGGTAGTGGCTGTCTTACCTTCCATCTGGTCAAACCAGCTCTTGTCTGTCACCAGACGTGGGTTGCCCGTAAAGTCGTAGTATTCAGGAGCGTTGTTGAAGGTTATGCAGTTTATGAACACTATTGGCGAATTCGTTCCCCTCTTGTATAGGTCCCATCCGTCGTCGCTGTTGTTCCATGCTCGGCAGTTTATGTATGTATTGCCGCCACCAGAGAACTGCTTGTCGCAGAAGCCGTCGGCATTGCCGCCAAAGTCTGGCTTGTCAGCACCACCCTGTTCGTAATCGAAACTGTCAAAGGAGTCGCAGTTGAGGAACGTGCTGTTATCGGCATCCTTTATGCCGAAACCAGAATCCACACTTGCCTGTGCTGTACAGTTCTCTATCAGGTTATAGCTGCCGCAGATGAGGAATCCCTTAAAACCTGCATAGCGCATGGTGATGCCATAGAGGTGGACATATGCCACACGAGTACGAATGCCGTTAGTCTGACCGCCATAAGACATCTTGCTGCCGTCAATTATGGGGTGAGCACCCTTCATTGCTCCCACGAAGGTTCGCTTCTCTGCCGTGCCAGCAGCCGTCTTCACGTCAACGGTGGCAGTGATGTAGTACACCCCGTCCATGAGGAACAGCGAGTCACCACCAGCAATAGTCTTTGATGCCAGCGTGTTCAGGTCGCCAGGGTTGCTGATACTCTTGCCGTCACCTTTTGCTCCAGGTGCAGCGTAGTAGTTAGTTGCCTGTGCCATTCCGAACAGGCATGCGCACATAGCGCTGAGAATGATTCTTTTTTTCATTTCTTCTTGTTTTTTTAGTAGTCGTAATTATGTTAGCTAATTATATGTAAATTTGGCGACAAAGGTAATAAAAAAAATGAAGAACGAAGAATGAAGAATGAAGAATTTTGCAATAACTGCTAATTATTTTGGTAGTTACGAGAAAAAAACGTAATTTTGCGAGTCAAGAAAACGATTACTTTATGCAGGAACTGACACCAAAAGAACTGATAGAATGGAAGCACATCATTACTGATGTGTTAAGGGAATTTCAGGATATATGTCATCGCAACGGTTTGACATATTATGGCATAGGTGGCACTGCTATCGGGGCTGTGCGCCATCAGGGCATCATACCCTGGGATGACGACATAGATGTGGGTATGCCTCGTCCTGATTTCGACCGTTTCATCGAAATTTGTCGCACCACTGACTTGGGCAACTATGAGTTAGTGGCTGCTGATACACATGCAGACTACAACCTTTCTTTCCCTAAGTTTTGCAGTAGGAAGACCACACTCATTGAGAGGTGGGACACTCCCTGTGTTATAGGACTTTTCATTGATGTATTTCCTCTTGACAGCACCAGTGAAGACCCTCACGAGGTAGAGCGTTTGGTGAAAAAATATCGTAAACTGCGTAATCGTTATGAGGCAATATGCACCCATAACACCTTCTGGCAGTATTTTTCTTTGCTCAAAGACCCTCATGAGTGGGGTAGATTTGTCACAAAAACCATTGGTTTTATCGCTAAAAATACTTTCAAAAGTTATCTCTTGAATAAGATGAATGCGATTAGCAGTCGTTATCCCTATGGTTCCACCTCGAAGGTTATAAACTATGGTGGTGCCTATGGCATGCGCGAGCTCTTTGATAAAGAATTGTTGGAAGGCAATGCTGTGAATGTTCCCTTTGAGAATATAACCATCGACCTCATGCCACAATATGATGCATACCTCAAGGGCATATATGGCGACTATATGAAAATGCCTCCAGAAGATAAACGTGTTGCTCATCATCTGAAGGCATTCTATGATTTACATAAGCGTGTAACTCCACCTTTGAACTCTCTAACCGTTAACCTTTAACCGTTAACCCTTAAGCACCTCCACTGTCCTTCTTATCGCATCTTTAATCTCATATTTTCCGATGAAACCGATTTTTTTTATCCTTTCATTGGAAAGTATTGCTCTCATAGCCACGGAGAATCCCTTTGACTCCGTTTCAGAAGGAAGGTCGAACACCACCTTCCTGCCAACACACTCGGCACATAGTTGGGCAAAATCTCTCAAACTGATGTTTGTCTTGTCGCTGCTCACATTGTAGGCAACGCCATTCTCCCCATGCAGCATCACGGTAAGCAATCCTATTACAGCGTCAGCCACATAGGTGTATGAGAAGTACTGTTTGCCTTCTGATTTCAGCACTATGTCTTCGCCTTCGAGAGCTTTTTTTATGAATTGCGACGATGCCTTGCTGTCGCTCATCAGCATGGTGGGACCAAAGATTCTGCACAGTCGGGCTATCTTCACCTTCACCCCTTTTTCTGCTATATACGACTGGCACAGTGCCTCTGCTGACCTTTTCGATTCGTTGTAGCAGGCACGGGCATTGCCCAGTGTCAGTCTGCCGTTATAGTCTTCATCGAAATCCTCGTCTCCCACAGCATTGCCATACACCTCGTTGGTCGATGTATATACCACCGTTGCCCCTGTCTCGTGGGCAAGGTTCAGGGCGTGCTCAGCTCCCTTCAGGTTTATCATCATGGTCTCTATGGGGTATTGCGAATAGGCTAACGGGTGGGTGTTGCTCGCCATAGGCAGTATGTAGTCCACCTTCAGGTCGCTGTCAAAGGGCTGACACACATCATGCTCCATAAAACAGAATCTCTCATTGGCAAAGTGTTCGCCCAGTCGCGCTTCTGCCTTAGCCTTGTCGCGCCCTACGGCTATCACCCTCACTCCTTCCACCTGCATCAGGGCGTCAATGAGCATGGTGCCAACCATGCCCGTAGCACCTGTTATAAGTATTCTCTTGCCCCTCAGTGCCTCAATGCCCTTAGTGCTGAGAATATTCCTAATATCTTCCCTGTACAGCGGATGCTGTTTGTTTATTTCAGCCATGTGTCCTTGTCTTTTGTCAGGTAACCCTTGAATAGCTCCAGGTCATCCTTCGTGGTGAGTTTGATATTCTTGTCTGAACCCTTGGCAAAGTGCAGTCTCACGCCCAGTTCCACCATCATCGTGTTGGTATAGTGCGAGCCGTATATGCCTATGCCTTTCTCAAATGCCTCATGGTATTTCTCGCTGAGCAGGTCGAATCTGTATGCCTGTGGCGTAGAGACTCTGCGCAGGGTCTCGCGAGGAATAAACTGCGTAGTGGTCTCGCTGTCGTCCTTGCTCACCACGAATATCTGTTCGTTATAGGGTAGTGAGGTTACGGCATTGCCATACTGCTGCGCCTTCTCTATCACGTCTGTCAGCACTGTGTCGTCTATCATCGGACGTATGCCGTCATGTACGATTATGGTGTCATCAGCTGCCACTTTGCCCTCCAGGTTCAGCACACCGTTGCGTATAGACTCCTGAGCCGAACCACCACCTTTCACTATCCATTTCAGTTTGGTGATATTAAACTGGTTGGCGTATGCCTGCACCATGTTCTCCCAACCCTCTATGCACACCACCTCTATGGTGTCCACCATGGGGTGACGCTGAAATCCCTCCAGCGTGTACATCAGTATGGGTTTGTCATACACATTGATAAACTGCTTGGGTATGTCCTGTCCCATGCGGTTGCCTGAACCACCTGCTATGATAATTGCTATATTCATCTTGCTATAGTTTGCTCGCAAAATTACAGTTTTTTCTTGAAACAGCCAAATCTTTTATAATAAGGTGTAGATATTTTTCACAATTGGAAAATAATCCGTACCTTTGCACCAGAGAAAACGGGAACGTTAACTTTAACTGGAACCATTAAACTTTTGAACCCCTTGAACCAAACTTCCTTCTCCCGTCTTGAACTGCTCGTGGGCAGTGAGGCGATGCAACATATCTCTCAGGCTAAGGTGATAATCTTTGGCGTTGGCGGTGTTGGCGGCTGGTGTGCCGAGAGTCTCGTGCGCTCTGGCATCTGCCATCTCACTATTGTGGACTCTGACGAAGTGAGTCCCACCAACGTCAATCGTCAGATTATGGCTACCTCAACAACCATTGGCGAGCCAAAGGTCAACGTGATGTGCCAGCGACTGCTCGAGATAAATCCTGAGGCTGAAATCACTGCCTTGCACAAGACTTATTCGGCTGAGACTAAGGAGGATTTCCACCTTGAGCAGTATGACTACGTGATTGATGCCATCGACTCGCTGAAGGATAAGATACAACTCATTCTCCATGCCACCTCCATAGATAACGTCACCCTCTTCTCCAGCATGGGGGCTGCCTTGCGCACAGACCCCTTCAGCGTCAGGTGTGCTGAGTTCTGGAAGGTGCGCAACGATACTCTGGGCGCCATCATGCGCAAACGTATGCGACAGCGCAAGATGATGCCTTCCAAAAAGTTCCTCTGTGTGTATAGTGATGAACTACCCCAGCCTAATCGCGGAAACACAGACGAGACCTGCGATTACAAAGCTCAGATCAATGGCACCATGTGTCATGTCACTGCCACCTTCGGCTTTGCACTCGCCAGTCTCGTTATCAATGACCTATTAAAGAACAGTTCCCGTTCCCATTCCCGTTAACGTTCCCGTTCCCGTTCCTTGTCCTTTGTCACCTCGTACTTACACTAACATATCTCGCCTTGCTTGCTATGTTAGTCGTCTTTTCGTCTATCTCACTTGCCTTTTTGCGATACACTATGGTGGTATTGTCTATCGTTATGTCGTGCACACAGTCCAAGCCCTCCAGTCCTTTCGCCTTTAAGCCAGTCTTGCATCCCATGCATATCACATTATTTATATGTATGTCCTGAAACTCTGGTATGCGCTTTTTTTGTTTCTCAGTTAGTGTGGCAGACCTCTTCGGAGTACCGTCGGCATCGTGGTCGCTGTAGTCACACTGGAACACTATCGCCTCCTTGGCTATGTCGCTCATTATGATGTCCTGTATGTATATCTTCTCCGTCTTGCCGCCTCTGCCCAGTCCGCTTTTGAATCGCAGTCCTGTGTCTGTGCTGCAGTAACGGTTGTTCCTCACCACCATGCGCCTTATGCCACTGGTGGTGTTGCTGCCCAGCACAAAGCCGCCATGGGCGTGGAACACCGTGTTGTTTTCCACTATTATGTCCTCGCAACCGTTGGCTGGAGCCTCTTTCTTTGCCACACTGCTCTTCATGCAGATGCCATCGTCACCCACATCCACCGTGTTGTTTACTATCAGTCCTATGTTGACGTCCGTAAAATCTATGCCGTCACCGTTCTGGGCGTTCCACGGACAGCGCACCGTTATGCCATCTACTATCACGTTGCGGCAGTTGTTTGGATGCACATGAAAACGTGGCGCATTCTGCACAGTCACCCCTTTTATCAGTATGTTCTCGCAGCAGAACAGCCTTATAAGGTCATTCCTCAGGTTCTCATACTGCTTGGGCTGCTCCACTATGTCAGGATATTTGTTCTTCAGTTTCCAGGGATACCACAGTTTGCCGTCCTCTGTGGTGTATCCTCCCATACTCTGATACATCTTCCATTCCACGTCGCTCTGCTTGTTCCTTTTCACAGGGCGCCACTGCTGACCGTTTCCGTCTATTATGCCCTCGCCCGTTATGGCTATGTTCTTTCGTCCTGTGGCATATATGCAGGGCAGCACTCTCTGCTCTCTGTCCGTATGTCCCTCATACAGCCGTTTGTCTGGCGAGAAATATATAAGCGCGCCTCTCTCCACATGCAGCTCTATGTTGTCCTTCAGTTCTATAGGTCCTGTCAGCCACACTCCGTCGCCTACCACAATCTTGCCGCCTCCCATCGCCGTCAGTCGCTTGGTAGCCTCCTTAAACGCCTCTGTGTTCAGCGTCACTCCGTCGCCCTTGCCGCCACAGTCCGTCAGTCTCACCACGTTCTGCGGTATCTCTGGCACCGTCACCTGAGCCACCTCCGTAGGCAGCTCCACGTAATACTTGTCATACTCTCCAGCCCACGCTCCTGCCACCAGCAGGCTGAGCCATAATGTCATAAAATACTTCCGCATAGTCATGTTTTTGGTTTTAATTATTATCTCTCAACTCTCAACTCTCAACTCTCAACTCTTCCCTCTGCCCTCCTAATCACCCCCACATATCATGGGTTCAAAGTTAACAAAAACTTACCACCCCACCCAAATATTGTAGTTAATATGAGTTAAATAGCAAGCCTACATTACCTCTCTGCCCAGTCTCCTCTGTCCAGCATGCGATAACCTATAGCCTCGGCTATATGCTGGCTTTTTACTTGCTCACTTCCGTCCAAATCAGCAATAGTTCTCGCCACCTTCAGTATGCGACTATACGCACGAGCCGACAACGAGAAGCGCTCCATCGCCTTACGCAACATCTCCATCCCCTCCTCATCAGGCTTCGCATACTTATGAATCATCTTCTCCGTCATCTGCGCATTGCAGTGTATCCGCTCCTTCCCGTTCTTTTCGTTTTCGTTCGCGAAGCGTTCCTCCTGTATTTTCCTTGCCCTGATCACCCTTTCCCTAATGGCAGACGAAGGCTCGCCCTCCTTCACCTGTGATAGGTCCTTAAAGGGCACAGGCGTTATCTCACACTGTATGTCTATGCGATCCATCAGCGGACCAGAAATCTTGCTCATATAGCGGGCGCGCTGTCCAGGAGTGCAGATGCAGTCGTGAGTAGGGTCACCATAATAGCCGCAGGGACAAGGGTTCGCTGAGGCTACAAACATAAAGGAGCAGGGGTAATCCGTAGTATATTTTGCCCTCGCTATGGTAATCTTGCGGTCCTCCAAAGGCTGGCGCAGCACTTCGAGAGTCTGCTTGTTAAATTCAGGCAACTCGTCAGCAAAAAGCACACCGTTGTGAGCCAGACTAATCTCACCTGGCGAAGGGTTAGTGCCACCACCCACCAGGGCAGTCTGAGTGATGGTGTGATGGGGCGAACGGAACGGACGCTGCGATATCAGCGACTGTCGTGGCGCCATCTTTCCAGCCACAGAGTATATTTTAGTTGTTTCCAGACTCTCAGCCAAGGAGAGAGGGGGCAGAATGCTGGGCAGACGCTTCGCCATCATACTCTTGCCACTGCCAGGAGGACCAATCATAATCATATTATGACCGCCAGCAGCAGCCACCTCCAGCGCACGCTTCACATTCTCCTGACCCTTCACATCAGCAAAGTCCAAGTCAAAATTATACTGCTGTTCATAGAATATCTTGCGAGTGTCAATAACGAGAGGGCGGAACTTCCCATTCCCGTTATCGTTTCCCGCAGGGCGTATCGTAGGCGCTTGCGCCGTATCGTAGGAGCTGGAGGCTCCGTATCGTAGCGAGCTTGCTCGCGTATCGTAGTCACGGAGTGACGTATCGTTCCAGTTTCCTGAAAGGAACTGGATGACTTCAGTCAGTGATGTCATGCCATATACGTCGAGGTTATTCACCACGGCAGCTTCGTGGGAGTTTTCCTTAGGCAGGATGATGCCCTTGAAGCCCTCTTCCCTTGCCTTTATGGCGATGGGGAGGGCGCCGATGATTGGTTTTAGGGAACCGTCAAGTCCCAGTTCACCCATCATCATATATTCTTCCAGGTGGTCTGGGGGGAGTTTCTCGTCTCCAGCGAGGAGGGCAATTGCCATAGGCAGATCGAACCCTGACCCCTCCTTGCGCAGATTAGCAGGAGAGAGGTTGATAGTGATAGACCGAGAGGGAAATCTGAGGTTGCAGTATTTCAAGGCTACACGGATGCGACTCTGGCTCTCACGCACGGCTTCATCACCCAAGCCCGTGAGAATAAGCTGCTGCCCCGTCTCCACACTCGTCTCTACCGTGACAGTATTGACTTGCAGACCATTGACCGCTGCAGCATAGGTTTTGACTAACATAGGAGGGTTGAGGGAGTTTTTTGAGATTTCAGTAGTTAAGGAGTTAAGACATTACTCTTTTTCAGCTATCAGGAGTTAAGGAGTTAAGACAATACCTTTAGGAGTTAGAGGGAGTTAAAAGGAGTTAGAGGGAGATAGAGGACAATACCAAGGAAGTAATGAGGGGTGAGGAGTTAGAGGGAGATGGGAAGGTTAAGGGTTAATAGTTCAAGGGGTTAATAGTTCAAGGGGGTTAAGGGTGGGAGTTATTTTCTGGATTGACGGAGGAGTTGGAGGAGTTTTTCTGTGGCGCCTGACTGGCTCTGGACGTAGTTGCCTGCTGCGGCGGAGGCGGTGCGGAGGTAGTCGGGGTTGGAGATGAAGCGGTCCATGACGGCTGCGAAGCTGTCGTAGTCGGTAATCTCGAAGCCTCCCTGGCATGCCTTGAGTTCTTGTGCTTCCTGGAATTTGTGGTTGTTTGGTCCGAAGATGACGGGAAGGTTCCACACTGCTGCCTCGGGGAGGTTGTGGATGCCTGCGCCGAAGCCGCCTCCTACGTAGGCGACATCGCCGTATTTATATATGGAGCTGAGCAGTCCGAAGCAGTCGATGATGAGTACCTCGGCATCGGCGAGTGCCTGCAGGTCGCCTGCGGTGAGTTGGGAGTAGCGCAACACTCGTCTGCACTGCAGCAGTTGCATGATCATCTCGATATGGCTCTCGGCAATGACATGGGGCGCGAGGATGAGTTTCCAGTCACGATGCTGGTTGAAATAGGGGATGAAAATCTTCTCGTCAGGGAGCCATGAGGAGCCTGCGATAAAAACTCGGGACGAGTTTTTAACGGGAACGTTAACGGGAACGTTAACGCTAACTTCTTCGGGAACGGGAACGTTAACGGGAAGACCCTCTAAATTCCCCTTAAAGGGGGACTTACCTGCGAAGGTGGCGACGGCTGGTATTTCCTTGCTCTGGTGGGCTATGGTGGCTACGCGGTCGAAGCGGGTGTCGCCTGTGACATCGACGTTGTGGATGCCGATGGTGGCGAGGAGCTGTTTGCTCTGCTCGTTTTGCACGAAGAAGTGGGTGAAGCACTTGAGCACATGGGCGTAGGTTCTGCCGTACCAGCGGAAGAAGACCTGGTTGGGACGGAAGATGCTGCTGACGCTATATACTGGCACGCCACGATGGCGCAGGATGTGCATATAGTTGTACCAGAACTCGTATTTGATGAAGAATGCCACGGAGGGGCGCACGGTGCGCAGGAAGCGCAGTGCGTTGGTTGGTGTGTCGATGGGGAGATAGCAGACGAGGTCGGCGAGCTCATAGTCTTTGCGCACCTCATAGCCTGACGGTGAGAAGAAGGTGAGTAGTATCTTCTTCTCGGGATAGACTTTGCGGTATTCTTCGATGATGGGTCTGCCCTGCTCAAACTCGCCGAGTGAGGCGGCATGGAACCATGCGTAGTCGGCGCCTGGCTCTACGTGTTGTTTGAGATAGCGGAAGGCGTCGCGCTCGCCTCGCCACATCTTCCTGACTTTGTCATTGAAGAAGCTGGCGATGAAGACACCGAATTCGAAGATATAGAAGATGAGGTTGTACATATTTTTAACGGGAACGGGAACGTTAACGTTAACGGGAACGGGAACTGGAAGACCCTCTAAATCCCCCTTAAAGGGGGACTTGTTGCTGTGATACAGCAACAGACGGAACCAGAGGGCGGCAGCCGAGAAAGGACTGCCGACACAGGGGCGGGGGGTTAGCCGAGGACCTCGATGGCGCGGCGGATGCGCTTGATGGTTTCGTCTTTGCCGAGGAAGGCGGAGATGTCGAACATGCCTGGTCCCTTGCCCTCGCCGACGAGGCAGAGGCGGAAGGCATTCATGACGTCGCCGAGTTTGTAGCCCTGGCTCTCTATCCACTGGAGGACGATGGGTTCCTGAGACTGGATGGAGAAGTCGTCGATGGTCTCGAGGAGGTCAGCGAGCTGTGTCATGACCTGTGCTGAGTCGGGCTTCCAGCGCTTCTGTACAGTCTTCTCATCGTAGGTTACAGGTGGGAAGAAGAAGAAGGAGCAGAGGTTCCAGAGCTCATGGACGAAGTTGACGCGGTCTTTCATCATGCGCACCACCTCGGTAATCTGTTGCATAGTGGCGCTGGCACCATTGCCAATGACGATAGGTGCGAAGAGTTGAGCGACCTCTTCAGGTGACTTGCGGAGAAGGTACTCATGATTGAACCAGATGCACTTCTTATAGTCGAACTTAGCGCCAGCCTTAGAGCAGCGAGAGATATCGAACGCCTCGATGAGCTCAGACATGGAGAAGATCTCCTGTTCGGTGCCTGGATTCCAGCCCAGCAGAGCGAGGAAATTGACCACAGCCTCAGGGAAGTAGCCGCTCTCGCGATAGCCAGAGCTGACCTCAGAGGTCTTAGGGTCGTGCCACTCGAGTGGGAAGACAGGGAAGCCGAGGCGGTCGCCATCGCGCTTGCTCAGTTTGCCCTTGCCTTCAGGTTTGAGGAGCAGTGGCAGGTGAGCGAACTGTGGCATGGTGTCAGCCCAGCCAAAGGCGCGATAGAGGAGCACATGAAGGGGTGCTGAGGGCAGCCATTCCTCGCCACGAATGACGTGGGTAATCTCCATGAGGTGGTCGTCGACGATATTGGCGAGGTGGTAGGTAGGCAGTTCGTCGGCACTCTTATAGAGCACCTTATCGTCGAGGATGTCGCTCTTGATGCGCACCTCGCCACGAATGAGGTCGTTGACGAGAATTTCCTCGCCAGGCTCAATCTTGAATCGCACCACATACTGCTGTCCGTCGGCAATGAGGCTCTCCACCTCGTCCTTAGAGAGGGTGAGGGAGTTGCGCATCTGCATGCGCGAGCGGGCATCATACTGGAAATTAGGCACCTCGGCGCGCTTAGCCTCAAGTTCCTGAGGGGTGTCGAAGGCTATGTAAGCCTTGCCAGCGTTGAGGAGCTGATCGACATACTGCTTATATATCTCGCGACGCTCGCTCTGACGGTAGGGACCTTTGTCGCCACCAAAGGAAACGCCCTCGTCGAACTCGATGCCGAGCCATCGGAACGACTCGAGGATGTATTCCTCAGCTCCAGGCACGAAACGTGTGGAGTCGGTATCCTCGATGCGGAAGATTAGTTTGCCGCCATGCTGACGTGCAAAGAGATAGTTGTATAGTGCTGTGCGCACACCACCGATGTGCAGTGCCCCTGTGGGGCTTGGTGCGAAACGCACTCTTACTTTGTTCATAATTGATAATTGAGAATTGACAATTGATAATTGAGAATTGATAATTGATAATTGAAATTATTGGTGCAAAATTACAAATAAATAACGAGAATGGAAACGAAAACGAAAACTTTTTTGTATTTTTGCACCCAAATAGAGTAATAAACCTAAAAAAAGACGGATAGCCTATGGCAATGGAGAATGTGAACATCACGACGGCATCGGAGCTGAGGCGAGTGCTGACGACGATGCTGGTGTGGGTGGTGTCGGTAATACTGATAGTGATAGCAATGCCTAACACTGAGAAGCCACGACTGGCATACATGGTGAACGAGCCTTGGATGAGTTCGCAACTGATATCGCCTGGCGAGATACTGATACAGAAGGATGCGAAGCAGGTGGAGCAGGAGCGGCAGGAGGCACTGAGAAACGAGTTTGTGCCCTATTACACCTTTGACGAAGGCATAGGCAAGCGCTATGTGGAAGCATTCTTAGAGAAGTATGGCGAGGGCACCGAGACGGTGTCGGCATACCTGATACAGGTGGTGGCAGAGGAGATGCAGAAGATATATGAGACGGGCGTGATGTCGCAGATGGACTACTCGCAGATGCTGGAGCAGGACAGTCTTGCCGCCATAATGCTGGTGACCAACAAGGAGGGCGGACGGTGCATGGTGAGAGATTTGTATTCGATCAAGAGCGCCTACGAGACGCTGTTTACGGACAGCAGGCTGGACGGAGTGAGGTCGGCACTGATGAAGATGGACATAAACCTCTTTATCCACCCCAACATAAGATATGACGGGCAGAGGAGCGAGCAAGCCAAGCTGGACATACTTGCCACGATACCCACCAACTCAGGCGTGATGAAGCAGGGTCAGGAGATAATAAACCGCGGCGAGATAGTGACAGAAGAGAAGGCGAGGATGATAGACAGCTATAACAACTTCCTATCGTCGAGAAGTGATAACGAGCTGTATATGACCAATGTGCTGCAGATGCTGTATGTGGTGGTGCTGTTTGCGATGTTCATGTTCTACATGAAACTGTTTCGCCACGACTACTTAGAGAAGCCCCGTTCGCTGGCAATGGCATTCACGCTTATCACCATATTCCCCATAATGAACTCGCTGGTGATGAGGTGGTCGCCACAGAGCATATACATAGTGCCGCTGTGCCTGGCGCCAATGTTTATAAGGGTGTTCCTTGACTCGCGCACGGCAGGCATGACCCACCTGATAATAGTGCTGATATGTGCTGCCACGGTGAGCGAGAAATTTGAGTTTATAGTGGTGCAGTCGATGGCGGGACTGGTGGCGATATACGAGCTGAAAGAGCTGTCGAAGCGTTCGCAGATATTCGTTACGGCGATAATGATATTCCTGTCGTACATAGTGACCTTCACCATACTGAAGTATATGGACAACAGAGAGGTAACCTTTGACGCCCTGCAACAGAGTTACCTGTGCTTTGTGGCAAACGGCACGCTGCTGCTGCTGACCTATCCGCTGATGTTCCTGGTAGAGAAGATGTTTGGCTTCATATCGCCTGTGACGCTCTTTGAGTTGTCGGACACCAACCGCGACCTGCTTCGTAAGTTGTCAGAAGAGGCACCAGGCACCTTCCAGCACTCGATAATGGTGGGCAACCTTGCCGCTGCCATAGCCACTGAGGTAGGAGCCAAGAGTCTGCTGGTGAGAACAGGCGCCCTGTATCATGACATAGGCAAGATGAAGCACCCAGTGTTCTTCACCGAAAACCAGTCGGGCGTGAACCCCCATACGCGCCTGCAGCCGCAGGATAGCGCAAGGATAATAATAGGTCATGTGACAGAGGGACTGAAGATAGCCGAGAAGAACAACATACCCGATGTGATAAGGGTGTTTATACAGACCCACCACGGCAAGGGACTGGCAAAGTATTTCTATAATACATATAGGAACGCGCACCCAGACGAGGAGGTGGACGAGAAGCCATTCCGCTATCCAGGACCTAACCCCTTCTCGCAGGAGCAGGCGATACTGATGATGGCAGACGCTGTAGAGGCAGCCTCACGTTCGCTCAACGAATACACAGAGGAGAGCATCTCGGCACTGGTGAACAAGATAATAGACTCGCAGGTGGCAGACGGCTGTTTCCAGGACTGTCCTATCACCTTCAAGGATATAGCTACCGCCAAGCGCGTGCTGATAGAGAGACTGAAGACGATGTATCATACGAGGATACAGTATCCTGAGCTTAAAAAATAGTTGACAGTTGATAGTTGACAGTTTAAACCTCAAACCGATGAACCAGATAGCCCGTTGGTGGCATGGCAAAGGCTTCGGCATACAGTCACGCTCCGACTATGAATACCTAAAAGATGTGATAAAAGAACCCTTGCCCTATTATGCCTATGAGCAGATAAAGAGTGAGAGGGCGAGGCTGATATACCGAGTGTGCAACCACGACAAGGAGCGCAAGGTGACAATGGTGGGCATGTTTACACCAGAGGAACAGACGGCAGCGCGACTGGCACTGCACCATGAGCCAGACACTACACCACAGTTGGCACACCTGCACGGCAGAGAGACGGTGATAGTGAGCGACATAACAGGCGAGAATGCCCCTCTGTGGCAGATGGCGCAAGAAGCCCAAGCCATAACATGGGACATGGGCAGCATAGGACTGGTAAGATTTGTGGAGGGAAGGTATCCTGAGCACTACTTTGTTTAATTGACAATTGATAATTGAGAGTTGACAATTGATAATTGAGAGTTGAAATTGCTAACCAAAATGAAGCTGACTAAGATATACACAAAGACAGGTGATGAGGGAGAGACATCACTGGTGGGGGGCATTCGCATAGCAAAGAACGCTCCGAGGATAGAGGCATACGGTACGGTGGATGAGTTGTCGTCGCACTTAGGACTGCTGGTGGCGATGCTGAGCAAGGGTGCTGAGCATGGCGAGGAGTATAAGCCTATAATAGAGACACTCGAGAGAATACAGAATAACCTGTTTAGCATATCGTCAATACTTGCCACAGATGTGGAGGCACTGAGCCAGAACAAAGCGGAGTGGGTGAAGCCCTATATAGAGAGTCTGGAGGCATTCAGCGAGCAGTTGGGTAGCACAGAGACACCCCTGTTAGAGAAACTTACGGACGAGTATAACGCCCAGTTGCCAGTGCTAAACTCTTTCATTCTGCCTGGCGGCAGTATGACGGCAGCGCAATGCCACGTTTGCAGGGCGGTGTGCCGCAGGGCGGAGAGGAGGATAGCCTACCCCCAGCCCCTCCTGGAAGGGAAGGGGGAAGGGAACGTTAACGGGAACGATAACGGGAACGGGCTCCGCGAAGCACCTAAGCACCAACTGGAGCGCAAGAACGGGACCTCAAACCTCAAACAATACATGAACAGATTGAGTGATTATCTGTTTGTGTTGGCACGAAAAATAAATATTATTAACGGAAAGGAAGAGAAAACTTGGCAAAATACTTGCAAATAAGAAAACTTTATAGTATTTTTGCACGCAAATTGAAAAAGGCTCTGTAGAGGGCAGCATGAACGGTAATTAACAACCTAACTATAAACAACTATAAACACTATGTATTGGACACTTGAATTAGCATCAAAGCTCGAAGACGCTCCATGGCCTGCAACCAAGGAGGAACTGCTCGACTACGCCACAAGAAGTGGTATATCAATGGAGGTGATAGAAAACCTGCAGGAACTGGAAGACGACGGCGAGACGATATATGACTCAATAGAGGATATATGGCCTGACTACCCTACGAAGGAGGACTTCCTGTTTGATGAGGAGGAGTACTAGATAATTGACAATTGACAATTGATAATGATATAAGAAGTAAAAAGTAATAGAAAAAATAAGGTTAATAATAATGGGAGCGATGTGGCAAGGGCTGCATCGCTTTTTTGTGTTATAAGGGAGGAGTTATCTGTGCAGTTGTGACTTGAAGAATGCTTCGCACTCGCGGAGAATCTGGACGTGAAGGAGTTTCATGATGACATAATAGAGTAAAGTGGCTATGAGAACCTTGGCGAGGAGAAGCAGCCAGATGTTGAGGATGGATTGGGTGATGAACCATGTGAGGAGCATGACGGCAAGGCTGAGGAGGATGAAGGGAGCCACATCCTTGAAAGCCTCCCACCAACTGTAGGCTATGAGGCGACCAGTGAAGAGGTGCCACGGCAAGAGCCATAGGAAGATGAAGAGGGAGTATGCCGCCACCATGAGATACATGCCATAAGGGGCAATGAGGATGATGAGGGTGACCTGGAGGATAATCTGGAGGATGTTGAGCCACATGAAGATGTCGCTCCTGCCATTGCTGATGGCAAGATTCTGATACATGGTATGGAGAGGCATGAAGGCACCAGAGAGGCATAGTAGTTGCAACAGAGGAACACACCCCAACCATGCAGAGCCAATGGTGATGAGGATGAACTCGCGAGAGACGAGAGCCAGTCCGAACATGAGGGGCATGGAGAGAAACGCCGTAAAACGTATCATCTTGCGATAGACCCGTAACTGGCTGTCGCTACTTTCCACCAAGACGGGTTGAGCCAGTTGCCCAACGGTGTTGGTGATGAGCGAATGAGCCATGGTGTCCCACTTAAACGCCTGAGAGTAGTTGCCCACCTGAGGCATGGGGAAGAGTCTGCCGAAGATGACGGTGAGCACGTTGTTGGAGGTGGTATTGATAATCTTGGTGACCAGAATCTTCATGGCAAAAGGTGCCATCTGACGCACAGGAGCGAAGTCGAGCGTGAGGCGAGGTTGCCAACTGACGTAATAGTATCGTCCCAGATTGAGAGTGGTGATATAGGCTATCTGTTGCCATGCCAGCGACCAGTAAGAGAAGCCCAACAAGGCGAGTGTGATGCCCACAGAGCCAGAGACGATGAGGGCAAGGGCGCCGATGATGGCAATCTCCTTATTCATCATGTTCTTAGTCATATAGCCCCCATGTGCTATGCCCAGAGACGAGATGAGGAACGAGAGAAACACCACCCTTGACACACTGACGAGGCATGGCTGGTGGAAGAAAGAGGCTATCAGAGGAGCACAGAAGAAGAGTAGTGCATACATGATGACAGACATCACCACGTTGAAGGAGAAGACGCTGTTATAATGACGGTCCTCAGGACAACGGATGTTGACCAGCGCCTGAGTGAAGCCAGCACTCTGCAGGTCGCCCGCTATGGCAGTGAAGATAGTTAGCACACCCACGATGCCATAGTCGGCAGGCGACAGCAATCGGGCAAGGAAGATGCCGATGACGAGGTTGAGCACCTGTGTGGTGCCACTGTTCATGGCGCCCCAGAAGAGTCCTTTGGCTGTTCGTTCTTTAAGAGAAGTCTGTGACATGAGTATTTTTAAGTTTCGCAGTGGCTCAACTTCTTAGGAGTTAAAGGAGTTAGAAGGAGTTATTGTGGCTTGCAGCCACTTAGGAGTTAGAAGACATTAGTTACAACTACGGTGAGCATTCCGCGAATGTTGAGTTATTATATTATTTTGCCACTAAATAGCGGATTAACCTATATATGAAATCGGAAAACCATAAGGGGAGGAGGCTGGAACGGAACATGCCGTACAGCAGTTTGGCTGAGATATGTTCAGGAAAATAACGCAGTATATGGTCAGCCTCATGAAGAGGGATGCCCGACTTGCGGCACTCCCTATAGCAGTTGAGCACACCAATTTCTAGGCTCAGAGGCAGGTGACCGCGCATGTGGTAGAAACTGAGCACCCGCTTCATGGCACGGAAATAGGAGAGTATATTCTTCTTGTCGATGTTCTTGGTGTATGAAGAGGTGTTGTCAGTGCGATACCAATAGACCACCTCGTCAGTAAAGGAGCGCGAGGTGACAGCCGCCAGACGGGAGGTGGCACAGACATCCTCGGCAAAGTCGATGCCATCGAAGAAAAGAGGTGACACCTTGCTGATGACACCAGACTTATAGAGTTTGCCCCACACACGGAGGGAGATTAGGTTCTGACAGAGAGCCTTATTGAAATAGGTGTCGGCACCGTCATGACAAGGCAGGAAAGAACCACTCACCTTGCCATCGTGATACTCAGCATAAGCCCCCTCGACAATGTCGGTATCAGTCTGTTGCATCTTGTTGACCAGTATCTCTATGGCATTGGTGGGAAGGATATCATCGCTATCGGCTATGAAGAAACAATCACTATGCACCTCAGAGAGCAGGTGAGCACGAGTGCCTCCCAACCCTTTGTTCTGTGCATTGCTGATAATCTTTACGTGAGCCTTACGATGGGGATAGCGCTCCATGACCTCATGCAGCACCTCGATGCTGCGGTCAGGAGTGCAGTCGTTGCAGAAGACATACTCAAGGTCTGTGTATGTCTGCTGGAAGAGCGACTCAGCACACTGGGCTATGTACTGCTCTACACCATATATGGGAACAAGGATGGTAACAGTCATGTAGTATAAATTTTTATATATTCTGTCTGCATGGTGACCAGTGCAAAATGTCGCTCGGCAAAGAATCGTGCCTGTTTTGCCAGCGACACCCTGTCAACAGAAGGAAGTACTTCCTTAAAAAGATGTAACCACTGCTCTACATTATTATCCCTAACAGATAGTGGCCATTCTTGGGGCAAAGTGTCAGAGAGACCAGGGCAATGATTTATCATCAAGGGCAAACCATTCATAGAGGCTTCTATAGCAACAATACTCAGTCCCTCATGTATGGATGGCATTATCATATAATCAAAATCGCCCATTTTATCGACGAGATTTGCTATTGGTCCACCTGTTTCTACATTCTTAAATCCTTTTAGGCGACTCTCCACCATCTTTTGTAAACGTCCACTACCATGAATATGGAAGAAATATCTATCGTCATCTTGCAACAGAGAAACAATCGTGCAGAGGGTACTGATGCCTTTCTGCTCTTCAAATCTACCAGCAAACAGAATATGGGCAGGAAACTGAGTCGGAAAAACCTTAATACCATACTGTGGAACCCTTACACCATTATATATAATGGGCGGTAGCGGACCACCATATTTTTCCACGTATGCCCGTTGTACCCCCTCTGAAATTGCGACATTAGCATTACGAAACTGCATGAACCGCTCCACTCTCGGACCTATAAAGCCCATACCACTCCAAAGGCGAGTATTGTGGATGGTGCGAATCACTCTGACGTTGATGAAAGGAAAAATTTTCAACGACAACCACAGTGCCATGTCAGGCATCTCTGTGTGTGAGTGTATTATATCAGGACGATACCTCAACCACAACCATAGCAAACGCAGGGGAAATAATGCCGAAACAAGACGGTCGGCATAATAGTGTACGTGCCATTTAACAGGTAACCATGAGCGATGAAATGGGATATTTTCTTTTTTTAGTTCTCGCATCATAGATGAACTGAAGGCAGAACACCCCCGTTGCAACTCTACGATATGCTGTTCCACATCCCGATTATGGTATCTCGCAATGTTGATGGCAACACTTTCTGCACCACCAACATCTAACCTCGCTATTATGTGGAATACCCGTTTCATTTCTTTTATGCAAAAATATGATGTGCTACCAATGAGAGGTTATGCCACCAGAGGAAAATGGTGAGGGCGAACATGAGCACCAAGGCTGATAGACGCAGAGGTATGGGTGCCTTCTTCAGCAGGTAGGCATAGGATATGGGTAGGATGAAAGCCCAGTGGGCAGTCATGATATAGACATCAGAGGAGGCGAAATTGAGTCCTACATGCAGGAGCATATCACAGAGGAACATGGAGAGAGCTATCCACATAAGTCGTGAATGTCTGCCATACCACAAGCCGAGGAGGAACAGCGAGACGATGGTAGCCTCTACGGCATAGTACCACCAGTGGTTATACCTCACAAGAACAGGGCGATGCCCCTCACGATTGGCATCCTTCAGTGGGTAGTCTTCATGCAGCAGTAGTCCCTCGCCAAAGATATTCTCCACCAACGATGGCATGCGGTCGATGTGGTATTCAGTGTTGGTGACTATAGGATTATCGAAAATCTGGTGCTTACGAATTTCAGCCATCTTAGCCTCCTCAGCCTTGTGCTTTCTGGCAAAAGACTCGTTCTTAGCCGATTTCTTGTCGATGATATTCTGTTTTAACTCCTGTTCAGCCTTCTGTGTGGTATCCAACTGATAGGAATAAGCCCCATAGAGTAGGGCGAGAGGGATGAGGTAGAAGAGAAAATGCAGGCATACACGAGCGAAAGGCTGTTTGCCGATGCGAGTAAAGAAATCAGCCAGTCCCACCTTCACAATGTTGGTAGTGGTGACACCAGTAGCAAGGAATGCCAAGGGCAAAGACTGCCACAGAGGCATGGTGCGCTGCCCTCTGACAGCCCTGCCAGCAAGATATATGGCAAGCAGAATCAGAGGAAGGGTGACACCCATGTGATCAGGGAAGAAAGTGATAATCATCACATGAGAGAGGGAGAAGAAGAAGATGGTGAGCAACAGACTGGCGCGCCACGACATGCGGATGACCTTTCTCACGATGCGATACATAAGCACCCATGAGCAGGTGGCGAGCAGAGTCCACAAGACAGCCACCACATAGATGGCACAGTTGATGTGCAATTCACTTCTCAGCATATCATTCACCTCATACATAGGCCACATCATCATGGCAAGCAGGGGGTGGCGAGACAAGACATAGACAGGTCGGAAGGATGACACCACGATGTAGGTGTAGGTGTCGAAGCCAGAGAATTCGCCATGATTCCAGAACTGACTCCAGGCACCATAGCGGGTGCTGGTGAACAGGTCTGGTTGCCATTGCAGCATCATGATGTTGAGAGCCGCCATTATGAGCAGTCCCAAGAGCGTGATGAGCAGAGTCTCCTTATGTCGGGATATGAATAATCTTATCATGAAAAGTATTCAGTAAGCATGATGACATTCCAAATGAATATGTAACAAGCCATAAGAGTTATGAGGATGGTGGCTGGTCTGTGCCATCGTGGAGCGATATTCTTGAGCAGATAGGCAAAGACTACAGGCAGCGCAAACATGTAGTGGGGCGACATGATATAAATCTCGTTGATGCCGAAGCCAAGTCCCATGTGCAGGGTCATATCCATAAGGAATATGGACATAGCCGTCCACATAAACAGATGATTCCTGCCAACCCACAAGCCAAGCAGGAAACACAGTATTAGCAAGCCCTCAACGACGTAGTTGAACCAGTTGACATAGCGCACTATCACAGGACGGTTACGCAAGACATCGCCAAGGAGGTAGTTCTCATGAAACATGATACTCTCGCCAAAGAGGTTTTCCACCCCCACATCCCATCGCGAGGTGGTTTTGTCTGTCCACCCCATAAACTCACCCTTCATAAAAGGCTTGCCAGTGTTCTTGTTCCATATCTGCTTATGGTCGTGACAATATTTGGCAATAGCACGTTGCCTGATGATACGATTCACCTCTTGAGCAGCCTTTACGGAGTCGGGCTCCTTGCCATTCACCTGTTTCAGAGAGTCGATGACATGTCTCCTGATATTCTCAGTGCGCTGTTGCTGAACACGAGCCTTCTGTTCCTGTCGAGCCCTATATTTCGGAGCCTCCCATGTGGAGTATTCCCAACGAGCGAAACTCCATATTATGCAGGCAGGAATAATGACGGCAAAGAGGATGTAGAGAGGTTTGAAGAATCTGCGGCGACGGGTTACCAGAGCAGCCAGAAATACTTTCAGTCCGTTATTGAGTGACACACCAGCAGTAAACAGGAATATCACGATGGTTTGCCACATATTGAGTGCAGAGCGCTTCTTCAGTTTCTCACCAGAAATCCAGAGGGTGAGCAGCAGACAGAACTGAGACATCACAAAATGGTCTGGCACCATGCTGGCAAGCATTATGTAAGAGAAAGAGAAATAGAGCAGGCAAAGGATGTTGGATTGCCTGATGCTCAGTTGGATGACATTCCTGAATATGCGGAAAAGAAAGACCACGGAGTAGGTGGCGCAAAGTATTACTGCCACAGCGGCGAGAATGGTAGCAAAATTGGTGCCAGTGGTGGTTATGAGCCAGTTGTTGACACAGCTGAAAGGCCACATGAAGAACGCCAGAAGAGGGTGGCGATAGATGTTGTAGGCAGGAAACCATTCAGAGATAACCTGATAGGTCAAAGGGTCGAAGCCAGAAATATGGAAATGCCTTACAAAGAGACGGTGGTAGTTATCGCTTGGCACGCTGAACACATCCCAGTACCTGCATACCGTAACAGCATTAAGCAGGGAGAATGCCAATAGCGCCAGTGCTACTGTCAGCCTCTCTTCTTTCCTTATGGAAAAAAGTCGGAATGATGTGTAAACGAATCTCTTAAATTTGTTCATACACTTTGATATATTGTTGTGCCACAATCTTTTCGCTGTAACATTCTATGACTTTTGCTCTTGCCGCCTTGCCCAGTCGTTCGTTGTTTTCAGGACTGAGCACATAGCGAATGCCGTTGGCAAGGTCTTCCACATTCTGGAATCGTGCCAGAAAACCGTTCTCCTTGTGGTCTATCATCTCAGGAATACCACCAACGTCGAAGGCTACGCAAGGCACTCCGCACGCCATAGCCTCCATGATGGTGTTAGGCAGATTCTCAGAGAGGGACGGCAACACAAAGGCATCAACACTATTATATAGCTCTACCATCTCCTCCTCATTATTTATATAAGGTATGTCACGACCTAATGCTATGACCTCAACCTTCTCGTCGCCTTTCAGCATCTTCACGGCTTCATCCAGATAGCTCATGCCCTTCATGGGGTTGTTCACATCCTGTGCCACAAAGAGTATGCGACGAGCGTGAGTCTTGCTCTCCATAGGAGCAAACATGTCGGTATCAATAGGGTTGGGGATGGTTTTTACTGGTAATAGTTCTGTCAGCGGACTGCTTTGCACCTCATCCATTAGCCAGCGGCTACAGGTTACAAATTGTATCTTGTTGAGAGAATAAAGTTTTTTCTTGCGCATCCATGTCCAGCGTTCCAAGAGTGTTTCGCGTCTTTGGCGTGCTATGTGGTATGCACCCATGGTGTTCCAGGCATCGTGCATGGTCCATACCACCTTCTTGCCATCCTTGATAAACTGCCTGATATTGCTAAGCGACAGGAACCCCTGGTTCACCCAGTGCAGGTGTATCACATCAGCTTCCTTATACTCCTTGGTGTGGGTGATATCCTGTCCGAACAGGGCTATGTCAGTTGCCCAAAGTTCTTTCTTTGACAAACCGTTGAAAGCCCATATCACCATGCGCTCCATAACGCTTGATGAAGACTGCTTGCTCCACAGTTTCATATTCTTGCGGCACATCATGGTGACATCTACACCATTATGGCGTAAAGCCTGTAGCAATCGGCTGGCAGCTATAGCTGCTCCACCTGCCTTTTCATATGTGCTGAGCAATAGAACCTTCAATTAACTTTCAATTCTTAGTGGCAAGATAGTTGCGCAGAGGGTTGGCATACATCGTCATCATACGTTCGCGAAGGAACGGCTCGTCAGGATTCGGAATGCTCACTTTGGCTATCTGTTCCTTCAGGTAAGCCTCAAAGTCAGCCTTATCCTCAGCCGTATATTTGTCGCTGTTGCTGGTGCCGTCGAGTTCGTCCATAGCAATCCAGTTGCAGGGGTATATTCTGTATCGGGAGTGTATCTCGTGATCTATGTGTTCAGCCACCAGTCGCAGAATATCCTTCTTAGGCATAGCGGGGTCGAGGGTGTCGAGCCATGGGTTGATACATGGCGAGAGTTCGTAGTGCACCTTGCCCTTCTTGCCCATGATGCCAGTCTTCATATTGTCGAGGTCGTCCTGCTTCGACTTCTTCCATGCGGGGTTGTCTCTCTTAGCCTGAAACTCCTGTGCCTTGAGATAGTCGCACGGGTCATGTTCGTAAGATATGGTCAGTGGGGCTATGTGCAGATGCTTCAAGGCGTCAATGACATTCCCGTTATCGTCCCCGTTCTTTTCATACCCCATGCAGAACATCTTCAGCACACTATCCTGTGTGCGGTCATCGCTGTCCTTGGCTCGTCCTTCGCGCTGTGCTATCCAGATGTTTTCACGTTTCTCGTTGATGGCAAAGTGCATATACTGGCTCATGAGGACAGAAGAACGCATCATCTCGTGAGCTGTCAGTCCTCTGCGCACGGTAAACGTCTTGTTCATGCGCACCAGTTTCTTAATCCACGGATATATGAGCAGGTTGTCGCCTATGCCTATCTCGCAGGTCCTTTCAAACCCGTTGCTGTACAGCATCAGGTCGAGAATAGCCGAGTCGAGCACTATATCGCGATGGTTGGAGATAAAGAGGTAGCGGTCCTTTTTGTTCATGCTCCTGGGGTAGGCGAATGATGCGCCCTTGGTGCATCTCCACAGTTCGAGTTTCACCACAGGTTTCATAAAACGTATCTGGAAATCCTGTGAGGTCTTTACACCTTTATACATCAGGCGCAGCAAACCATTACGCACAGCCTTAGGCAACCAAGGCACAAAGCCCTTCATAAGCAAGTTAAACTGTCTGTCATTGAGCAGTTCTTCAAAGACTACAGGCATCTCCTCAGGCTCGTAGGGTCTTATCTCGTCAAAATCGTGAATAGTCATAAGGGGTTCAAGAGTTCAATAGTTCAATGGTTAGAATTGATTCTCAACGATATCAGCGAGCACCTCACCCATGTTGAGGCCAGCAGCCCTTACCTGTTGTGGAATGAACGATGTGGGTGTCATACCAGGTGTGGTGTTTATCTCGAGCATGTTAATCTTGGCATTGGCACTCTGTGGGTTGCTGATGATGTAGTCCACACGAATGATGCCGTTAGCATGCAGAATGTCGTATATGGCAGAGGTAATCTTAGCCACACGCTCAGCCACCTCTTTAGGCAGTCGGGCAGGGGTTATCTCCTGCACCTGGCCGTTATATTTTGCGTCGAAGTCGAAGAACTCGTTTTCGCTCACCACCTCAGTAGCAGGGAACACTACGCTCTTGCCCTTCGTCTTGTATATGCCCTGTGATATCTCCATGCCCTCCAGCATACCCTCTATCATAACCATATCGCTCTGTCCGAAGGCGAGGTCGAGGGCAGCCTTCATCTGTGAATATTCCTTCACTTTGCTCACTCCGAAACTACTGCCGTCAGCAGCTGGTTTTACAAAACAAGGGTAGCCCACTGTCTTTGTTATCGCCTCGTCAGTGATACTGCTTTCTTCACCTTTGCGCACCAGAATGCTCTCAGCCACGCTAACTCCGAAATGGCGCAGGTAGTTGTTGAGCACAAACTTATCGAATGTCAGAGCCTCTACCAAAACACCGCTGGTGGAGTATGGCATACCGATGAGGTCAAAGTAACCCTGCAACTGACCGTTCTCGCCTGGAGTGCCATGTATGGTGATATAGGCATAATCGAAATGCTTCTTCTCTCCATTCTCCATGAACGAGAAGTCATTCTTGTCTATCGGTGCCTGCTTGCCGTCGGCAAGGTTTACGTGCCAGTCGCCTTTCTTCAAATCTACGATGTAGCAGTCATACTTGTCCTTGTTAAAGAAAGAATAGATGCCTGCTCCTGATTTCAGTGATACGTCATGCTCTGATGAGTCACCACCACAAATGATTGCTATTTTTTTCATATATTAGTAAGTGTTTTATGTTTTAGTTTTGTTCGTTCAGATAGTCTCTCGTAGTACCACCGATGTAGGCTCTCCACTTTTCTATAAGTGCGGCAAAGTCCTCTGGCCATTCGCTGGTGAAGTCCATTTGCTCGCCTGTCACGGGGTGCTTGAACCCAAGAGTCTTGGCGTGCAGAGCCTGACGTGGACAAGCCTTGAAGCAGTTTTGTATGAAAGCCTTGTATTTTGATGATTTCTCGCCTCTGAGTATCTCTGTGCCACCATAGCGCTCGTCGCCGAAGAGTGGATGACCAATGTGCTTCATGTGGGCACGAATCTGGTGGGTTCTGCCAGTCTCGAGAATGCACTCCACGAGGGTTACATAACCGAATTTCTCTATCACCTTCCAGTGGGTTACGGCTGGCTTGCCTATGCCTGAGTCGGGTGCTGCCACCGTCATGCGCAGTCTGTCCTTTGGGTCACGGGTTATGTTGCCCTCTATGCGTCCTTCGTCTTCAGTGAAGTGTCCCCATACCAGACAGTGGTAGGAGCGATGGGTGTCATGCACAAAGAACTGCTTGCCCAGATTGGTCTTTGCCTCAGGGTCTTTAGCTATCACGAGCAGTCCGCTGGTGTCTTTGTCTATGCGATGCACCAGTCCCACCTCAGGCGAATTGGGGTCAAACTCCTCGCCCCCTCGTTTGGCTTTCAGCGCAGGGTCTTCATGCAACATGTGCCATGCTATGGCATTGATCAGTGTGCCATTGAAATTGCCTGCTCCTGGGTGCACCACCATTCCAGCCTCTTTGTTTATCACCATCAGCACCTCGTCTTCATACACTATGTTGAGCGGAATGTCCTCAGGGTATATGGTGGTATCGTGCTTGGGCTGGTGAAGCATCAGCGTCACCACATCGCCAGGTCTCACCTTATAGTTGCTCTTTACGGGCTTATCGTTTACGTGTATGTATCCAGCCTCCGCAGCCTGCTGTATGCGGTTGCGTGACGAGTGCTGCATGTGCTCAAAGAGGAATTTGTCTATGCGCAGAGGCATCTGTCCTGCATCAGCCACGATGCGGAAGTGTTCATACATCTGTCCTTCGTCGCCTGTTGAGGCTTCCTCTTCCAGTTCGATGTCGTCAATGTCCTCTATGTCCAGTTCGTCTTTCAGCACTGCAATATATTTTTTATTTTTTACTTCCTGTGTTTTGCGCAGGGAGGCTCTCTTTGACCACCTCAAATTCGTCCTGCATCGACTCTGTCTCGCCTGCACCGCCTACGGCACCGCTTCCGTCTATTATCTCTTCCTCGTAGTATTGTATAGGTGCATCAGTCATATACACTGAGTCGGCAGAGTCACGCTGACCGTTGCCCACCTGTATCACCAGTGTAGCCTCGATAGATATGCGCTCGCCAGCTCTCACGTTACGACCATTCACCAGTATGCCATACACCCAGTCTTTCTCGCCAGCCACATACTGCGGTTCTCCCACCTTGAATCCTAAGGACAGGAGTTTCGCCCTTGCCTCACGCAGACTGCTGTTGTCTATAATGTCAGGCAGGGCGAGGGTAGGGGTGCTCTCAGCGTTTATCGTCAGGTAGATTATTCTGCCACTCTTCACCATAGTGCCAGGAGCAGGCATCATTTCCAACACCGTGCCAGGAGGCAGTGTCTTAACATATCCTGTGTCAGATACCTGTACCTCCATTCCCAGGTCTTCAAGCGCCTCTACAGCGCTCTCAAACGAATGTTTTCTTACGTCAGGCAAGGCTATCGACTCTCCATGATGGGTGTATATGCCCATCATAAACTGTGCTCCTATGCACAATATCACTATCACGGCGAGCATACCAGCCAGGTTAGCCCACAGATAACGGCTCGTCAGTTTTTGAAAAAATTCAGAAGGTGCCACTTTATGCTTTATAAATAAAATTTATAGTTCCTTGCAAAGTTACTCTTTTTTTTGTAATTTTGCAAACAATTATGAAAATATTGCGCAAATACCGCATTTCATTGGCTATAGCCTTGGCTATATGGGTGGTTTGTCTCATACCTATACCAGAAACTCCGCTTGACAAATATTCCTTTGTTGACGAGTGGACACATTTCGTTATGTATGGCATCCTCACCATCTCTATGCTTTATGAGAGCAGGTCGAGGGAAACATCTACCCACATCTTGCTGATACCTATTGGCAACGGACTGCTTGTGGAACTGGCTCAGGCTTACCTCACCACCTGTCGTTCAGGCGATTGGTTTGATGCCCTCTGCAACACCCTCGGTGTCTTTGTCGGAGCAGTAATCTTCTGGTCGCTGTCGCAGATGAGGAGGAAAAAGTAAAAAGCAAAAAAGGATGGCGATTGCCATCCTTTTATAGTGTGGAGCTGGGGAGAATCGAACTCCCGTCCAAACGGTGAAACCGTGTGCTTTCTACATGCTTATCTTGGACTTCATTTTCGTGCTACGGCAAGACCCAAGCCACCAACCGCAACCTTATCCCCATAAGATTTCACAAGAGCATAGAGGCACTACCCCTGCTATCCCCGATATTTCTGCACCGCTTTAATCAGTAAGCCTCAGGGAGAGGGCTCTGAGCGATGTCTCGTTCCCTGCCTTGCAGGGATAAAGCAAGTCTACTATACTTCGACTAGGCAGCGAGAGCGTAGTTGTTTTCGCCAATTAAATTGTTGACCGACGAGATTATGGAGTACACAGTCTTAACTCCGCATGCTTACATACAACCTCAGTCCGCTGTCAAATCCAGTCAACCCCGAGCGTTTTTTCGTAAGTGAGGGTGCAAAGTTACTCATTTTCTTCGTATTGCCAAAGAAAAATCAAACTTTTTTCACGCTCACCCTGATGTTTCTACCAAACTTCTGGTTTATGTCCCTCATCATCCTGCGAAAGTTCGGTCCGTGGGGAGTCTTGTCCTGCTGCTTCGTGGTGATGAGGTAATAGTGTATCATCTCGTGTATTATGATGTCTTCCCACATCTCTTGTGACAGGTCGTAATACGCGCTAAACCGCATGTGCAGATTGTAAATCTCCCTCTTGCCCAGTCCGAACAGTCCCCTCTTATATGAGTAGCACAGCGACCCGAGGCGCGTTCTCGCCCTCCCTAATTTTATGGGCAGGGGAGGCAGCACCCCACCAAACATCAGGCGGTTATATTCCTCAAATCTGCTTGTTATGAAGTTCAGGGTTATCTGCATCTTGCTATCGGCAAGTTTTATCACCGATTTCGCCCGCAAAGGTAGTTTTTTTTGCTGATGTAGGCAATTTTTGTTGCAAAATTTGTTTGTTTCGAAAATAATCCGTACCTTTGCTGCGTAAATTTAACGCAATAAAGATATGGAGACCCTAAACTATCATTACAAGTACCCCCATCCCAGTGTCACCACCGACTGCGTGATATTCGGTTTCGATGGCACCCGTCTTAACATACTGCTCATAGAACGCGGTATAGAACCCTACAAAGGCAGGTGGGCATTCCCAGGCGGCTTTCTCAATATAGACGAGGCAGCCGAAGACGGAGCCCGTCGCGAACTCTTTGAAGAAACAGGACTCAAGACAGCCTACATCAGACAGTTTCACACCTTCTCAGCTCCTGACCGCGACCCTCGCGAACGCGTCATCAGCATAGCCTATTATGCCCTGGTGCGCCTTAGCGACGTCAAGGCAGGCGATGATGCAGCCAAGGCACAGTGGTTTCCCCTTGACAAAGTGCCCTCACTTGCCTTCGACCACGACCTCATCCTGCGCATGGCAACCACAGAACTTCGTCGTCAGATACACTTCGAGCCCATCGGTTTCGAACTCCTGCCCTCTAAGTTCACCATGACCCAGCTGCAGCATCTCTACGAGGCAATCCTCAGCGTAAAGTTCGACCGTCGCAACTTCTACAACAAGATGCTTAAACTCGGCATCCTCAACCAGACCGACGAAACCATCCCTCTGCCCAACAAGAAAGAGGCATTTCTCTATAGCTTCAATGCCGACAGTTACAACGAGATGAAAGAAAAAGGCTTCCGACTCGAATTCTAACCCTTAAACTTTTGAACCTTTAAAACCATTGAACCAAAATGAAGAACCTATTACTGAGCGAGGCTATCGGCGACATCAGTGGCAAGCCTTACGAATTCCATTGTCGCACCAAGAATTATGATGCAGTCAATCTGCTCCATCCCAAGAACGACTATACCGACGACACCGTTTGCACCTTCGCCTGTGCCGAAGCCCTTATGAACGGTCTCGATGTAGCCCAGAACCTCTGGCACCGATGCCGTGAAGAACCGTATCGTGGCTACGGAGGTGGTTTCATGCGTTGGCTCACAGGCAGAGAAGTCAAACCAGCCTATGGCTCCTACGGCAATGGTAGTGCCATGCGCGTATCCTCAGCAGGTTTTATGGCTCAATCAGAGAGCGAGTGCATCGACCTTGCCACCAAAACCGCCGTGCCTACCCACAACCATCCAGAGGGCATCAAGGGTGCCGTAGCAGCAGCTCTTGTCACCTTCCATTGCATGCATGGTAAGGATAAAGACTACATCAAGGAGAATGTGCTCAAACAATATTACCAATCATGGTATTCGCGCACCTATGCCGACATCAAACCTGACTATGACTTCTCCGAGACCTGCCAGCTCACTGTTCCAGTCGCCATCATCTGTTTTCTCGAAAGCAAAGACTATGCCGACTGTCTCAAACTCGCCATCTCCCTTGGAGGCGATGCCGACACCCTTGCTGCCATCGCAGGTCCTATGGCTTACTCCTATTATAAGGAAATGCCTGAAGACCTCATCCAACATGCCAAAACCAAACTCTCCGACTGGATGCTTGACCTCAACGACCAGTTCGACACCTTCATAGAAGGGAGGAAGTAAAAAACTGTACCTTATACTTATTCTTGCTATGCTTTAACCCCATAAAAGCTATGGTTTAAGGCGATAAAAGCTATGCTTTTAGCAAGCTAAAAAAAGCCCCCTCTCCAGTGAAACGGCTGGAGAGGGGGTGGTGAAGTGAAGAGTATCCTTTGCTCGGGGGCAATGGCATCCTTTCCAGTAAATGTGCAAATGTGCAAATTGCACATAGTTTTTATTTTCAGCGTCAGAGGTTGTAGAGTAGGTAACAGAGAGTAATATATAATGTAATATATTAATAATCAATATATTATATATAAATATACTTATATATATTAAATAAAAAAACTCATTTTTTTACTTCTTGAAAAAAAAATGAATGCAATTTGCACATTTGCACAATTTTTTTCTTTTTCTTTTTGTTGTTTCGGAAATAAGTCTTAATTTTGCAACAGAAAACAAATTATAAAAATTTATTACGATGAAAAAAACATTTTTAGTAATCAGATATTAGATTTTGATATTTTATGCAGATAAACCTAAGCACAACCGATGTTGATTGGGAATTTGAGTTGGCTAATAGATACCTGCCAGTAAGGTTGTCCACAACATATTTCGATGGATTTGGCGAGTGTATAGTCATTGTTGCAAATAGAGCAGATGACATGACTACAGAAATCACAGAGAACAAGAACTCAGAAGTTTTTATAACCCTTATGGATAAATATCTGTACGAGGATGTGAAATCGAAAGTATTGGCAATGGATTATTGGTTGCCAAACACACATTACAACACTTTTGATGGATTTGCTGATGGAATTAATCGCAAGATTCATTTAGATGTGACGGTTTTCTAGACATAAACGATATGAAATAGTAACCAAACCTACAAATATGACTATCAAGCAATACCTAAATAGCGAAAGGAATTCATTCGATTCCTTATTGCATGAGTATGACAATTCACAACCTTTATATCCATGTGTAGTATTAATAACCAGAGCTAACTCTTTTGCATTTGATTCGTCTCCCATGTTTTGGGATATGGAAAAAGGTTTTTTTCTGAAGGAAGATAAAATCATTCCAAATATTGATTTACGTGGATCAGCAGATAATCTCATACCGCAATTATATTTGAAATTTTCTTCAAGATATTATAATATTTATGAAGAAGATAAGCATGTCGGATTGACATATACATTTTACTCAAAGACCGCATGCCACAAAATCTACCAGTTCTTCGACGAAGATGGTGAAGGTGCTCAGGGCATTGTACCTTTTTCTTATAAACAAATGTCATCTTTCATAGAAGACCCCAATAACCATCTAGATTGGTTAGCTAATAGTATAATTGATGAAGAGGATGTTGTTGGTATGGTTGTAATTGAAGGAGCTATTTCAGGTAGGAGAGAGGGAGTGTTCGCATTGTTGCTTAAAAGACCTTGGAAGAATGAGAGACCCCACATATTCGACATCTACGAAGTCTTTGACTATCAAAAAGTCTACATGGAGTCTTCGTATCTGAAATCATATAAAACTAAGATATTAGTATGGGCATTTGTGCATGATTTGAAAAAACTTTCAAATCTTGGTAATAAAGGGATCATGAACGATGAAGAAAATACTAAGGCATTTGAAGAATTCATCAAAGCAAATTATGATAATTTCACAAATGAACAGAAAGATGAATGTTTTTTACTATATCCTGACACCTATAAGAAATACACTCCATCTAATGAAATTTATCAAGGACTAGTAATCGATACCATAATGAGTATGGCCACAACTATTCGGAGATGGGGAATCGGTGGCACCTATGCTATTGCTGCTATCACAGGAGACGAAGAGGTATCGCGATTAATAGTTACAACAATTAAGAAGATAGACAGAAATAAGAAATTAACCTTGACGCTTCCAACAGAATACCATTTCCCACTTATCGTTTCTCTCACATTCTTAAATATAATTTATGGGGACGACATAACAATTAAAGCCCCAATAGGATTTTGGCTATATTACTTATTATATGACTATCGTAAAAGGTGTTCAGAAGAAGAACTCCCACTTATAAATACACTCCTTGTTTTTACATTGAGGAATAATTCTGATTCTTTCTCAAAGCTAATAAATGTAATAAAACAAGCAACTTTTAATGATGAGATAGTCACGAAAGGATTCTTCTTTACAAAAACAAGAATGGTTCAGTCGAACTGGAAGAGTCGCGATGATTTGACGTGTATCTATGAGCTTGTTTATCATTTTACGGGTAACGGCGAAAGTCAGTGGCAAAAACTATCGGAACAAGAAAAACAGTTTTGGTGCAAACGACTCGATGACGAAATAGAATACAATAGCATTCTTCAGCAAATTCAAAGGGATGCTAGACATAATGCCATGGGAATGGATAAACAACGTGAGTTCTACGCTTGCCAATTATATGAACACATAAAGTCAGAGATAGAAAATAATAATTTCTATTTGAGAGATTTTAATTGAATTCGCCTGAGCAGGAGCAAATCTTCATATATTAGAGAAATGCTTCTGCTATTTCTTTTGATACTATTGGAATATTTGATTTTAATAAAGATATGGAAAAATATTACTGAAATGTCATATTTACTACTAATATTGTTATTTTTCATTATCATTATGATGGTGCTGCGGACAAATTGAAAAATCGCATATATTTTTATCTTTATTAACCCGTTCTACTTTGTTTCTTAGACATAAATCCTATATCTTTGTAACTCAACGATGGTAAACATTCCCTTCGTTGTAAATAAAAATATGGAGAATTATATAGGAAAACTACGCTTTTGCGAAGACTGCATCCATCGAAGATTAGTAGATGGATTGCCAAAGGATGAGTTACAATGCGAATTATTCCCTCAAATTAAAATCTTTTATTCAACTGATGCGGACAAGTGTATATCGAAAGGAGAATTTGAGGAGTTAAACATTAGTAATTAAATGAGAATATGAACTCTCAAAAAAATGCGATTGACCAATCTGGTCAATCGCTTTTCCTTGAGATAAGATGTTGTTATATGTATATTTTTTTCTTTTGGACAAACTTTCTTCTCAAGAAATCAACCAGTTTCAAACTGTTGTTGATAATTATGCAAACGAATATTATTTCTCTTGTTTTCTCTTATTCCAAATAACGGTGATACCTCCATCATCGGAGCGCACGTTTCGCACCTTAATTTCAGATAGCCCCCATATGTAGGTTCTATAAGTGTCATTAGGGTCATATGGAATCTCATCTTCTTCAGGTTTACCATAGTATTCAGATATGACCTTAACAAACGCCATGTATGTAGGAACGGTTTGTCGTGATGTCATAAAGTTGAGCATTCCTGCATACTCTTTCCCCTTATATGTTACGGTGCCCATGTTCAAAGCACAAGGAACACCACAGAACTTCATAACGTAATAACTATATGTCTCGCCATTTCTATTGTTCTCTTTTAACTCTACATCAGTAACTTTTCCAGTTGCTTCCATCTTCTTAATTATCGACTCATAGTCATCAGCTACAAGTTCTTGACCGAAGAAATCGATAATGAAAGGTTTTTCTGGAAAGAAATCTTTTTGTTCTGTCGTATCTTGCCTAACAACTTCAGCTGGATTATTTTGGATGCACCTTCTCTTGCATCCTGCAATAACGAGGAATAAGGCAATTGCAAAAATTATTTTGGTTATATTCATGACTAAATCTTTAGATTATTGTTATAAAGGTTTTATGACCTATTTATTAATTTCCTGTTATATATTGTTTATCTTTACTTTTTGGATCACTTGGATTCAAAACATGTTTTTTATATTCTTTTTCTACTGCTTCATGGTGCTTTTTTGAATATGCAGCCATTGCTTCTTCTGAACGAAATTTCATGACGTAAGGATTTAGTAAATCTGCTACAAAGGTAATGAAAAAAAAATTTAGAATCAATAGGCGGGAGAGTTTTTTTGTTAGAAAAAGTGGGAGGGAAAGATGCTCTACCCCACTTTTGACCCAACTATGGTGATTCTTGCTTTATAGGGAGGAGGGATTATATGATGGATAAAGCGTGACAGTTACAGTTGTTACAGTTTTTTTCTGCAAGCCTTGCAGAAAATTGTGGGAATAAAAGAATTGTTGTAACTTTGCGACAGAAACTAAAAAAAGGAATAGAGAATGGATGTGAAAGACAATAGCATGATAGATTTTGTGGTGGTAGAGGACTTGTCGCAGAGTATCATTAAGGTTGTTGGTGTTGGTGGTGGAGGATGTAATGCCGTCAGGAATATGTATAATGAGCATGTGACTGGTGTGTCTTTGGTTGCTTGCAATACTGATAGTAAGTCGCTGGCACCTTCTCCTGTGCCTGTGAAACTGATGCTTGGTGAAGGTTTGGGAGCTGGAGGCAAACCTGAAAAGGGTCGTTCTGAGGCTGAGATGAATATTGATGATATCCGCAAGCTCTTTGACGATGGTACTAAGATGGTTTTCGTGACTGCGAGTATGGGTGGTGGTACTGGTACTGGCTCCAGCCCAGTAGTGGCTCGTGTGGCTAAAGAACTGGGACTGCTCACCATAGGTGTTGTGACTATTCCTTTTTATTTTGAGAAGAAAGCGAAGATTATCAAGGCTTTGCGTGGTGTGGACGAGCTGCGCAAGAATGTTGATGCTATGCTGATAATAAATAATGAACGCCTGTGTGACGTGTATGCTGATACTCCAGTTTCGGTGAAGGAGGCTTTTGCCCGTGCCGACAGCATATTGAAAGATGCTGTGATGGGCATCTCTGAACTGATTACGGTATATAGCGATGGTGGCATTATGCTTGACTTCCGCGATGTGGAGACGACTATGCGTAATGGTGGTGGGGCGATAATGGCTACTGGCAGAGCGAGTGGTGACAAGCGTGTGGAGCGTGCCATAAAGAATGCCTTGGAATCCCCCCTGATATATGGCAGCGATATAAGTCATGCTAAGCGGATTCTGTTTAACATATACTCAAGTGACGAAATGCCTGTAATGGTGCCTGAGATGCAGGAGATAGATGATTTCTTTGACAGCCTGAACCCAGAGATAGAGGTGATATGGGGACTGTCAACTGATAACGGTTTGGGCGAGGATGTTAAAGTCATTATACTTGCTACTGGCATGGAGGAGAATTATGAGGTGGATGATGAACTGAAGGATGATGACTATTATGAGAGTCTTATCACAAAACTCTATAAGCCAATAACGAAGCCATTGGAAGAGCCTATACCTAATCCTCCATTGGAGGTTATTACGCCTCCAGAGCCTGAACCTGTAGAGGTGGAAGATAGTGTAGAGAAGAAAGATACACCCCAGCTCGTGAAAGAAGATAAGTCTGGCATTATGCAAGACATAATGAATGGTGCAAGGAAATGGCTGATGAGTGTAGTTGAATAAAAGCTCCTGATGGATAAGGCTCCAGAGAATATAGCAAAAGAGTTGTCGGTACTAGTAAGAGAACTCTCGACAGCAGGTCGCAATGACCTGTTGTTGCAGGCTATTGGTGTATCTGTCTTGGAAGATTTGCGCATAGAGGCTGCTAAGGGCAAGCTGAGTCGTCTACTGATAACAAAAGACTATAGGTTTATTCTCACAGATTATGACAACAGGGAGATAGAACTGACTCCTGTTCACAAAGCCGTATACCTGCTATTCCTTAACCACCCTGAGGGGATAGAATTCAAACAACTCGCTGATTATCGTGAGGAGCTTCTGGGATACTATATGCGTACGGCTCGCATGATGGACAAGCAGGCTATAGAGGAAAGTGTGGATAAACTGATCAATCCGTTGAACAACTCTATAAACGAGAAATGTTCAAGAATAAAGAATGTGTTTCTTAGTATGATGGACAGATATACGGCTGATTTCTATATCGTAAGCAGTCATACCAAGAAACATGTAGCAGGTTCATCAAAAACATGGTATGAGCGTCTGAAGATTGTCAAACTTCCTCGTGAACTAGTGATTATGGCTTCATTTTAACCCCACATACTCACTTAGGGGCTCTCAAAGCGCATGGATACTGGGATGAGGTGAGTGGGGTTGAAAGTGCTCTACCCCACTCGCGACCCCACTTTTGACCCCACTATGGTGCCTTTTGCTTTATAGGGTATAAGAGTATGTGTGAGGGGGGATAAGTGTTTCGCGTTTCAGTGTTTCAGTGGGTATTTGTGATTTCAAAAAACCTTACTTTGGTATATAACTAATTAATAATAAATAAGTTATATAATAATAAGAGAGAAATGAAACCCTGTATACCCCCTACTGAAACGCTGAAACGCTGAAACGGTCAAATAGATACTTCTATTCTAAAGAGCATTAAATCAGCAAGTTACGAGCCAGGCTACTTGTTCCTCTTGTCAGTATTAACTTAAAATGAGGACAGTTAGTGTCAGTTTATCCCCCTAAAAAGCATCTGAAAAGATACTGAAAATACTTGTTTCTGTGTTTTTTATCCTAGTTAGTGCACATACGGGTTATTCGGAAATTTCATCTCACATCCTCATTCAAGGGTGTTTTGCGCTAAAAAGTAAAGTTATCGGTTAGTTTTCATCTTCTATTTCTAATTTATTATTCCTCCAAACAAAGGGATAGAAAAAAGCGATTTTTGCTGACAAAGTGAGTTTTTCTGAGGCCGCGAGAGTGAAGAATTTGGAGGCAAGAGGAATGTTGGCTTCAAATTCTAAAACCTCGCGAATTTTGTAAGAAACTGGTTGTCAGAGGGTTGAAAAATGGGGCGATTTTTATGCTGTGGTATTGGTGTAAAAATCTGTGAATAAGGGTCGAATTTTTGGTTGCAGAAGCATTGGTTTTGCATGCAGAAGTAATGCTTTTGCAGATAAAAGTAATGCTTTTATAGGTGGAAATTGAGAATGCCTTGATTTTTGGCTAAAAATGGGGCTTGGAAGTCTCCAGATTTGATTTTGAAACGGAGGTTTTTCATTGAGCAGAATGTCACAAAACAGGGCATTTTGCTTTCACTTTGTTTTTGGTTGTTTTCTTAATTATCAATTGTCAACTATCAACTATCAATTGTCAACTATCTGATTGCATAAAATAAGGTATTATACCTATTTATTTTATAAAAAGTTGTGTAGTTCAACTTTTTTTAGTAATTTTGCACCTCAAATTGCAAAATTATAAAAGACAAGAAATATGAAAATTACATTTGAAAACCCAGAGAAGGTAAGCGGACTGATGACCATCACCGTAGAGGAGGCTGATTATCAGGATAACGTGAAGAAGCAGCTCAATGAGTATCGTAAGAAGGCTAACATTCCTGGCTTCCGTCCAGGTCAGGCTCCTATCAGCATGATTAAGCGCCAGATAGGTGCTCAGGTGAAGGTTGATGCTATCAACAAGCTCGTTGGCGAGAAGCTGTATGAGTATGTTAAGGAAAACAAGATAAACATGCTTGGCGAGCCTATGCCACACCTCGGCGAGGAGCCTGTTGACCTTGACCAGCCAGCACCTTACACTCTGAAGTTTGACATCGCTGTGGCTCCAGAAATCGACGTTAAGTTGTCTAAGCACAATAAGATTGTGTACTACAACATCAAGACCGACAAGAAGATGATTGACCAGCAGATTGATGCTTATGCTTCACGTGGCGGTTCATACGAGAAGGTTGACTCTTACGAGGACAACGATATGCTGAAAGGTGACATTCGCGAGCTGAACGAGGACGGCACCACTAAGGAAGGTGGTATAGAGGTTTCAGAGGCTGTGATACTGCCTTCATACATCAAGGTTGACGAGCAGAAGGCTCTCTTCCAGGGATGCAAGGTGGGCGACATCATCACCTTCAACCCTAAGAAGGCTTACCCAGAGTCACCAATAGAGATTTCTTCACTGCTCAAGATTAAGAAGGAGGACGTGGAGAACGTGAACAGCGACTTCTCTTTCCAGATAACTGAGATTTCACGCTATAAGAAGCACGACATCAACCAGGAGCTCTTCGACCAGGTGTTCGGTAAGGATGCTGTGAAGGACGAGAAGGAGTTCCGCTCTAAGATAGAGGCTCAGCTCAAGGAGCAGCTCGATGCTAACGCTGAGTACCGTTTCCTCGCTGACGTGCGTGCATACGTGGAGAAGAAGCTCGGCAAGGTGCAGTATGCTGATGAGCTGATGAAGCGCATCATGCTTGCCAACAACAAGGATAAGGACCAGAAGTATGTGGATGAGAACTACGAAAACTCAATCAAGGAGCTCACATGGCACCTTGCCAAGAACCAGCTGCTGGAGCAGACTGGCGTGAAGATTGAGGATGCTGACGTGAAGGCTGTAGCTAAGGAGATGACCAAGATGCAGTTTGCTCAGTATGGTATGAATAACATTCCTGACGAGTACCTCGACCAGTATGCTGAGGAGATGCTGAAGAAACCTGAGCAGGTGGATCAGTTCATCAATCAGGCTGCTGACCGCAAGCTGATGACAGCTCTCAAGGAAGTTGTAACTCTCGATGAGAAAGAAATCAGTTTTGAGGAATTTTCTAAGCTTAATTAGGAATTAGAAATTAGGAATTAGGAATTAAGAGGGCTGTTACCAATCGGTAGCAGCCCTCTATATTTTTTACGTTTAATCGCTAATTCTTGCGCTCCAGTAGGTGCTCAGGAGAGCAGAGCCCGGAGCCTAATTCCTAATTTCTAATTTCTAATTCCTAATTAACTAAAGGTTTATCGCTTGCATCAGTTTCACAGCATCCACGTATTGTGCTATGCCCTCGGCAACCTTCTTGGCATCCTGCATGGCGTGGACTACGGTAGCCTGACGACCTACCACATCGCCACCAGCGAAGACACCCTTGCGAGTGGTCATGCCGTAAGGCACATCGCGTGTGATGAGGTATTTATGCTCGTCGTTCTCCAGTCCTGAGGTGGTGCGCACAATCTTGGTGTGAGGCGTAGCGCCGATAGCCATGATGATGTTGTCGGCAGGCAGGGTCTGCACCACTGGTTCCTTGTCAGGTTCCCGAGTCTCAAGCACTATCTCCTTGATGTCGAGAGAGTCGTCAACGTGTATCTCCTTGATGCTACTCCACCAGTTGAAGTTTACGCCCTCCTTCACGGCATCGTCATATTCAGCCATGAGAGCCGACATGGTGTCGATGCCTTTGTGGTAAATCACATCAACCTTTGAGGCACCTATGCGCAAGGCAGAGCGCGAAGCATCCATCGCCGTGTTGCCACATCCTATTATCCACACCTTTGCCCCCTCGTCAACGGGTATCTCGTTGCGTGCCATGAAACCCTCAGAGATGAGTTCGATACGACGCAGGAAGTGGGTGGCAAAGCGTATGCGCTTGAGGTCGGCACACTTGAGGTCTTCCCTCTGTTTGCCATTCTGCCAGATGGGTATCTCGAGCGACTTAGGTTTGCTGGTACCTGTACCTATGAAGATAGCATCAAAACCCTGCGCAAAGAGGTCGTCGATGGTGGTATCCACGCCGATGTGGTAGCCGCGATGTATTATCACGCCCATCTTCTCTATGTGACGTATCTCGCGTGCCACCACCTCCTTAGGCAGTCGGTATTCGGGTATGCCGTAGCGCAGCATTCCACCACACTGCTGTTCCATCTCAAACACCTCGACGGCAAAGCCCATCCTGCTCAGGTCGCCAGCAACGGTGATGCCTGACGGGCCAGCACCGATCACAGCCACCTTGCCACGAGTCTTCTCGGCGATGTCTTCGTGGGTCAGCCCGTTCTCTGAGTCGAAGTCGGCTATGAAGCGCTCCAGTTTGCCTATATGCACAGCCTCGCCCTTCTTGCCCAAGACACAGGAACCCTCACATTGTTTCTCATGTCCGCACACGCGTCCGCATACAGCAGGCAGATTACTCTTGGCGCGTATGATGCTGATAGCATTGCCCAGGTTGCCCTTCTTCAGTTCGTGAATCCAGTCGGGAATGTCGTTGCTTATCGGACAGCCCTTCTTACACTGGGGCACCTTACAATGCAGACAGCGCTGAGCCTCCTGTATGGCTTCCGCCATGGTGTAGCTCTCATTAACTTCGTTCAGCATAAATTAGATTATAAATGATAAATTTTTACTTTTTACTTATTACTTATTACTTTTTACTTTAATCCACTCCTCATGTTCCTTCTCCATACGTTCGCTGGTCCAGTGCTCGTTGACAGGAGTGATGACACACTCCTTAGGACAGGTGAGCGTGTTCCATGCAGCATAGCTGGTGGTAGGAGGACACACATTGTCGTTATAGCCCCAGGTCATGCGAACAGGACACTTGACGATGCGACAGAAGTTTATCACGTCATAGTATTGCAGCACGTTGACAACCTGCGGAGTGAGTATCTCGGGTTTGAAGTGAGGATAGCCGCCCGTGCGTCCCTTGTCGGTATAGGCAGCCATATCGGTGAGGGCAGGGTGGTTGACGCAACAAGCCGTTACGCGAGGGTCGAGAGCAGCAGTGACTAAGGCGAGTGCTCCACCCTGTGAGCCACCCTGTACGGCGAGGTTCTTGCCATCCCATTCAGGCAGAGAGCAGAGGAAGTCGGTCCAGCGCACCATGCCAGCATATACATGACGCATATAGTAAGCCTCACGGTTGTCTATACGATTGGTGAAATAACCATTGTCCTTAGAAGCAAAGGCACTGGTAATATCCTTGAATGTGCTCTCAGAGAGTCGTGGGTCGAGACCGTGAATTTCTACCTCAAGACGTATGAAACCGTCCTCAGGGTAATACTTATGGCGCATAGGGAATCTGATGGTCTTCACACCTGCTCCAGGAGGAGAGAAAGCAGCAGGCAGTTTCTTGCCCTCACGGTCTTTAGGCATGAAGAGGTAACCAAACATGCTATGCTCCTTGTCTATCTGCAAACGGATGAGCCAGCAGTCTATCTTGTCTGTGCAATATTCCTTTGCCAGTTCGCGTGTATATGAGAGAGGTGTCTTATGCATTTCATCGAGCGTCTGCTTCCAAAAATTGCCGAAATCATCGGGCATTTTGGTGAATGGAAGTATCTTATCAACGTCGTAACCCACCTTCACATGATGCTGGGTTGCCTCGCCGTCAACGGTAGCCTTGAGCACGAGGTCGGTAAAACCAGGTGCAGTACGAGTACCGATGTTTATGACAGCCTTGCCGTTCTTGAGTTTCACACTACCCTTGGTAGAGGCAGGCATCATGTCCTGTGCCACCTCGTAATCCACTTTCACGTCTTGAGCATAGCCATACTTGAAGAGTTGCACCTCTACGTTAGCCTTCTCGCCTGTCTTGTAGAGCCAGTCGGCATGGTCAGGTGTTGTTACCCAAAGAAAATCACTACGGTAGGGATAGTTCTCTACCGCCATAGCTGCCATGATATTGAGCAGCATGATTGCAATAATAGTTACTTTTTTCATATAAACCAGAATTTTTTCTTTTTCTTCTTTTTGGTTGTGTCGTTGGCAGCAGCAGCCTTCTCAGCCTCCTTGGCAGCCTGCTTCTCGGCTTTTATTCGTGCTTTCTCAGCCTTGCGAGTCTCCTTCTCAGCTTTCTTGGCTTGCTTCTCTGCCAACTTTCTCTCATATTTCTCGGTCTGGATTTTAGCCTTCTCTATTTCTTCATCCGTCCACTTATGGATACCCTTGCTGTCGTGTTTGGTGAAGTAGGTCTTGTAGGTGTAGTAATGCTCGGTAGCTGTCTGATGATACAGGAAATCAACACCGATGTTGAACAGAGACTTTATCCACATAGCAGTACCAGTGGCAGTCTTACCATCGCTCTCCAGATCGACAGTTGCCTTGTGGATATTTAACAAGCCCACCTTAGCTTCGCTGATGACGGCGCTGAGACTGCCTATAGGCAGTTTGCCACGATTGAGGCGCAGAGCTTTCTGTGTCTTCTTACCCGTGATGTCAAACTTATATTTTGCCTCGAAGCTGGCAGTGCCTATCTCCTTAACCTCCATCACTTCGCCAAACTTGAAGTTCTTGGTGCTCATAGTACCCTGCATAGAGCGTAGGTAGCGAATGCGTCCATCTACCATACCTCCTGGTGTGCCGTGTATATTGAAGTCAAAGCGAATATTACCAAACTTGGAGTGCAGCGTGCCATGAAAATCCTGGTCAGTCTTATAGATATTCATGTAGCCATTATAGTCTATATCGCCAAGTTTGCGCATCTGTTCCTGCATCTTCAAATCAGTTGTTTTGGCGAAATGCCCTACGAGCTGCTCCTTAATGCCGCCATGCGCCTTCATGCGTATATTGCGGAAGTGGAACTTGAATTTCTTCTTTACCGTGATATCTTTCATTACGCCCTCAGCATGGAGGTCAAGACGCTTCTTCGATTCATCCGTGACATGGATATTGCGTATGTTGAGATTGTCCAACTCACCATCAAAATTAGCAGTGACCAGCAGAGGCGTGGTGAAATTTCTCAAAGGTGGCACTCGATAACGTGCGAAGTCCCTGCAGATTACTCTCGCTGAGAGCGACGAGGGAGAGAATGCCAACCTTGGCTTCATCACCATCTTACCTGGTGTCTTCTGGCTTGGCGCTTGTCTGAAGGTAATCTTCAAAGGTAGCTCTGAAATATTCGCCGTAGTGCTGCCCGTCCTGACTTTTATATTCTTCACCATAGCCTCGATAGGCTGAGAGAAGTCAAACTTCACCTTCTTTCCCTCCTCCTTGAATGGTATAGAAGAGAAATCTGCGTTATCGATGGTGAAATTCCATCCTTGGAAGGTACCACTGAGATTTTCTATTTCGCTCTTCAGACTGGTTTCGCTTCCCATTGCCAGCTCCAGCGCATCGAACGCCACAGCAGTGGATGAATGTTCTTCGCGAGCCTTGAGGTCCTCTATAGTGATATGCTCAGGCAGGTCATCGCCCAGATGCCCACTAATCCTCACGTTGTCCACGACGACGCTGAGATGATTGGTATCCAACTGCTTTTTGCCATCAAACTTGTAAAGCTTATGGGGCTGCGACCTGACATCCCATTTGAAGTATGTTCTTTTCAGACTCAGCAGTTTCAGGTCCAATGCCAGAGGGGTATTGATCTTCTTCTCTTCCTCTTTCTTTTTGTCTTTGTCGTCCTTGTGTGATAGTTCCTTTATGACATCAAGCGCAAACTGGTAGTTGGCAGCCGTGTCAGGACGTTCCTTATAGAATGTGCCCTTTGCTCCATGCAGATAAACACGCTCTATCTCCACCTTGTGGTCAAAAATCCTCGTAAGGTCAACCATAGCCTCCAAGGTGTCCACCTTCAGCATGGTGACATCCTGTTTGTCATCAATCTCCAGACCATAGAGGGCTATGCCTCCCTTGCTGAAACTGATGGCTATCTTGTCAACCTTCACTCGTGTGCCAAGTGCATCCTGCAACATATCGACGCCCTGAGCATACAGCCATTGCTGCACTTTGTCAGTAGAAAGTGCATAGATTACACCACCCACAATAACGAGTAGCGCAACCAATATACCGATTATCCACTTAAAAATAGTTTTCATTTAAGGTTTTGGTTATGAGGTGAAATTGTCACTATGTTCTGCAAAAGTAAGAATTTATTCTTAATCAGCCAAATTATTATGGCGAAAATGTTAAAAAACTAACCGTATTGCAATAATTTTTTCACGCGTACGTTATAAAAGAGGTATGATTGAATATATAAAAGGCGAACTGACTGACATCACCCCTGCAACAGCGGTGATAGAGGCAAGAGGCGTAGGCTACTTGCTCAACATATCTCTGAACACCTATACGGCGATACAGGGGAAGAAAGAAGTTAAGTTGTACGTTCACGAGGCTATAATGACTGGTGGACGTGACGATAGTTACACACTCTACGGTTTCTACAACAAGCAGGAGCGTGAACTGTATCGTATGCTCATTACCGTTAGCGGAGTGGGTAGCAATACAGCACGTATGATACTCAGCGCTACGAGTGCCACTGAACTCGTGAACATCATCTCAACTGGCAACGAGAAGGCTCTAAAGGGCGTGAAGGGCATAGGACTGAAGACGGCACAGCGCATCATAGTGGACCTTCGTGACAAGATGGCTGCGAGTGGTATCATAGCCGATATCGCTTCAGCTTCAAATGGTGCTAATGCTGCTGGTGTGGCACTCTCGGCTCAGGCATCACAGACCCACGACGAGGCGATAAGTGCCCTCACAGCACTGGGTTTTGCCCCTGCACCAAGCAGCAAGGTGGTAACAGAAATTCTTCGTGGCAATCCTGATATGCCTGTAGAACAGGTTATCAAGCAGGCGCTGAAGATGATTAAATAGTTTACAGTTTAGAGTTCAT
>Ga0310691_10000841_pt1 | contig 52360 bp, 48 predicted proteins | sample 176DNAGHGlowgp2_FD_203887 | JGI IMG/M metagenome (GOLD analysis project Ga0310691, IMG submission 203887) | Sheep rumen microbial communities from Palmerston North, Manawatu-Wanganui, New Zealand - 1766 DNA GHGlow gp2 (v2) (version 2) | ecosystem: Host-associated > Mammals > Digestive system >... | reverse complement strand
TGGACTTCCTTCACCTAAAATATATAACTATGAAAAAATAGTAGATGATGTAGAAGATCTATATAGGGAACATTTCCCTTTAAAAGATTTCTATTATACATGTACTATGGGATGGGATAATTCTGCTAGAAGAGAAGAAGGTTATACTATATATTTCAATTATTCATTAAGAAGTTATTATAAATGGCTTAAATATATAATTGAGGAAACTAGAAAAAGACATCCTATAGATAAGAGATTTGTACTTATTAATGCATGGAATGAATGGGCAGAAGGAACTTATCTAGAACCAGATAAGAAATATGGATATGCAAATATTAATACTTTATCTAAGGCAATATTTGATATCCCATTAGAAAAAGAAAAAAAGGGTAAAAATGAAAAATAATAAAAAAGTAAAATATGTATTAATTGGAATTGTTTTAGTATTATTTACTGCCATATGTTTTATGATATATTACGTACATGATTATTATAGAGCAAGTAATTCTGTAAATAAGTATTTAAAAGATAGTGATACAGTTAAAGTAATTAAAGAAGATGATATATATTTCTTTGATGGATATGGAGAAGATGATGCTATTATATTTTATCAAGGTGGTAAAGTAGAAAATATTTCTTATGCTCCTTTATTAAATAAGTTATCTCAAAATGGAATAGATTGTTTCTTAGTAAATATGCCATTTAATTTAGCATTTTTAGATATTAATGCTGCTAATAAAGTTAAAAATAAATATGAATATAAAAACTGGTATATTATGGGACACTCTCTAGGAGGAGTAGCAGCATCTATGTATGCAAAAGATAATAATGTAACTGGATTAATATTATTAGCATCCTATCCATCAAATAAGATAGATGATAATATTAAAATACTTTCTATATATGGTTCTAATGATGGAGTTTTAAATAAGAAAGCATATAATGATAATAAAAAGAATTTTAGTATTAATACTAGAGAATATATAATAGATGGCGCTAATCATGCCAATTTTGGTAATTATGGAAAACAAGCTAAAGATAATGAATCATTTATTGATAGAGAAGAACAACAAGATATTACAGTTAATTATATAAAAGAATTTGTTTTAGGAGATTAATATGGAACAAGCTGTAATGCATTTTTCTTTGGATAATTTAAAAAGCAGAAAACTGGATACTGGAGAACTATTAAGAGTATCTTATACTAGTTCTGGTGGTATGAATGGAGGTTATCATAGTACTTCTTTATCGCTTGAAGATAAAACTTTAGAAGTTATAGATCAAGAGTGGCATCATGGTGAGAGAGTTAAAAAAGTATATAAAGTAGATGATGATACCATAGGAAAAATTAAATCTATAGTATTTGAAAATAATATGGTAGCTTGGAGTGAGCTTCCAGCTGATTTCAGGTTAAGAGCAGATGATGCACCAACATCTAGTATGAATTTAACTTATTCTAATATATCTACTTCAATATCTACTATTGTATCTATGGATGATGAAGAAAGAGAAATATTTAGAGAAGTAAGTAATCTAGTGTATTCTTCTATTAAAGATGAAAACTTAGTATCAAAAGAGACTATTCAATCTAATGAAAATCCTATGATGATGGGTTTTGCTGGTATGAGTATGATGAAAACTCCTGCTAAGTTTTGCAGTAAGTGTGGTCTTCCTTTACAAGAAGGACAAACTGAATGTAGTTGTGGATATAAAATAAATAGTTAACATCATGTGTTAACTATATTTTTTAATTGTTGGTTTATATAATACGTGTTATTATTAAAATAGAGGTGAAAGAATGAAAAGATATTTAATATTATTATTAGGTTTATTACTTTTATTGCCAACAGTTGTTAGAGCAGATGCTTTAGGAATATCATTACATTATAACAACAAAGTTGTAACTGGTGGATATCTTGAAGTTACTGTTATTCCTGGCAATGAAAATAGAAAAATTAAAGAATTGTCACTTTCTTATGATACTAATATGCTTTCAATAAGTAAAAGTGATATTTCAGTTTCAGTGTGTGGAATGGATGTATTTAGCGGTCCAAAAGCTAATAGTGAAGGATTAAAAATTAGTATATCTGATGGTAAAATTACAATTAAAACAGATAAGCCAATTGGATATGAGGCATGTCCAAGTGGTACTCAAGATGTTGTAATTGGCTTAGATTTTAAAGCATTAAAAGCTGGAAAAGCAGATGTTACATTAGATGCAAAAAATTATTTTTGTAGCGGAGGATCATGTGAAGATATTGTAATACCTGTTAATATTAAAGATCCAGATTTTAAATGTCCTGAACCTACAAACTGTGTTACTGCAGCCGAAGAGACTGAAGAACCAAAAGAAGAACCTAAAGAGTCAGAAGAAGTAAAACCAGTAACTAATGAAGAGAAGAAAGAAGAAGTTAAACAAGACAATACTCTTCTATATATATCGCTTGGTTTAAATGCAGTACTATTCTTAGGATTAATACTTGCACTAATTCTTAAAAAGAAACCAGCACCAGTAGTTGTACCAGAATCAACACCAGAGCCTGTACAACCAAATGCTGATACTAATAATAATGAACAATAATATATAAAAGTTCTTAGAAATAAGAACTTTTTATTATGGTATAATGTTTATTAGAGGTACATATGAAAAAGATTATATTAAAAATAGGTGGAATGAGTTGTAGTGCATGCCAAAACAAAGTTGAGAAATATCTTAATAATCAAGATGGAGTAAATGCTTTAGTTAATTTAGTTATGCAAAATGCTACTATCGAATATGATGATTCTAAATATACTTTAGAAGATATAGAAAGATTTGTTAAAGAATCGGGGTATGTTAGTTTAGGATTATTTAATATTAAAGAAGAAGAAAAGAAAGATAGAACTTTATTATATTTAATATTATTATCTATCCTTATGATTTTTTTAATGTATATCTCTATGGGAAATATGCTCCATTTACCTATGATAGATTTTATAGATAAGATGAAACATGCTAAAGTTAATGGAACTATTACACTTCTTATTACAATTGTTTATATGATATATGGTTATCCAATAATCAAGAGTGGTATTACTAAACTAATTGATAGATCACCTAATATGGATTCTTTAGTATCTATTGGAGTAATAACTAGTTTTTTATATAGTTCTGTTAATTTAATAGTAGGTAACTATAATTATTTATATTTTGAATCATGTGCAATGATTATATTATTTATAAGTATAGGTAGATATATAGATAAGAAGTCTAAAGAGAAGACTAAGTCTGCTATTAAAGATTTAGTTACTATTACACCTAGTAAAGCTCTTTTAAAAAATGGTAATAAAGAAATAGAGCTTACTATAGATGAAGTTATGCCAGGAGATATATTAATATGTAAGCCTGGTATGAAGATTGCAGTAGATGGTGTGATTGTAGATGGTGAAACTCATTTAGATGAATCATTTATTACTGGAGAAAGTACTTATAATAAGAAGTCTAAAGATGATAAAGTACTAGCAGGAAGCATCAATATAGATGGTTATATCGAATATAAAGCACAAAAGATAGGTTATGATTCTACGATTTCAGAGATTATTAGGTTAGTTGTTGATGCTACTAATACTAAGATGCCTATTCAAAGAATAGTAGATAAGATATCTAGTATATTTGTACCTGCAATAATTATTATTGCAATACTTACATTCATTGGATACTTGATACTTGGTAAATCACTTGATAGTGCAGTAGTATCATTCGTAACAGTACTTGTAGTATCTTGTCCATGTGCACTAGGATTAGCTACTCCTCTTGCAATAGTAGTTAGTGAAGGAAAATGTGCTAAGAAAGGAATACTAGTTAAAGATAGTTCAGTACTTGAAAATACTTACAAGATGGATACTATCATATTTGATAAGACTGGCACTCTTACTTATGGAACACCTAAGATATCAAATTTTAATAATTTTTCTAAATATGATGATAATAAACTAATGAGTATTATTTATTCTCTAGAACATAATTCTAATCATCCAATATCAAGAGCGTTTACAGGAGATTATGAACTGTTTGATACTAATAAATTTAAATCTATAGATGGTATTGGTATATATGGAGAAATAGATAAGAATAAGTATTATATAGGTAATAGTAAAGTACTTAAAAAGATTAAGATTAAAAATGATTATTCTAAACTGGAGAGTGTACTATTAAAAGATAATAATACAGTTATCTATGTTATTGAAAATAAGAAAATAATATCAGTAATAGGTGTTAAAGATATTATTAAAGATAATGCCAAGATAGTTATTAGAAAGATACTTGGTATGAATAAAGATGTAATAGTATTATCTGGAGATAATGAAGAAACTACTAAACTAGTTGCTAAAGAATTAGGAATAAAGAATGTTATAGCAAATGTTCTTCCTATGGATAAAGATAAGACTATCGAAGAGTTAAAAGAAAAAAGTCATAAAGTAATGATGCTTGGAGACGGTATTAATGATGCTCCATCACTTGTTAGATCTGATATAGGAGTATCATTCTCCTCAGGTACTGATATAGCAGCTAATTCTTCTATGGTAATACTTATGAATAATGATTTATCATGTGTATTAGACTTGATTAATATAAGTAAAAAAACTATAAGAGTTATTAAGCAGAATTTATTTTGGGCATTTTTCTATAATATTTGTATGATTCCTATAGCAATAGGATTATTCAAATCATTTGGTATAGAGATAAATCCTGTTATAGCAGCAATTGCTATGACTATTAGTAGTCTTACTGTAGTATTAAATTCATTAAGATTAAAATAGTATTATTCTTATGTAAATGTTATAATGTTAGTATTGGAAAAGAGTGGATATATGGAAAATATATATGGAGTTACATATGAGAAGCTAGAAGAATATTTCTTATCGTTAAATGAAAAGAAATTTAAAGCTAATCAGTTGTATACGTGGTTATATGATAAAAAAATTAAATCTTTCGATGAGATAACTGATATTAAAAAGCCAGTTATAGAAAAGATTAAAGAAAGTTTTTATCTTGGTGATATCAAACTTGTCAATGTCGAAAGAGATAAACTTGTTAATAAGTATTTGTTTGAGCTAGAAGATGGAGAACATGTAGAAAGTGTTCTTATGAGACATGATTATGGTACTAGTGTATGTGTATCTAGTCAGGTTGGATGTAACATGGGATGTAAGTTCTGTGAAAGTGGAAGAAGAAAAAAAGTAAGAAATCTTACTAAAGGAGAAATGACTGAACAGATACTTAAGATAGAAAATGATATAAATGAAAAAGTAACACACGTAGTAATAATGGGTATTGGAGAACCATTCGATAATTATGAAAATGTAACTGATTTTATTAAGATTATTAATCATCCTAAGAGTTTAGCAATAGGAAGTAGACATATAACTTTATCTACATGTGGTATAGCACCAAAGATAAGAGAGTTTGCTCATTTTCCATATCAAGTTAATTTAGCATTAAGTCTTCATGCTCCAAATGATGAACTTAGAAACAAGATAATGCCAATAAATAAAGCTTATCCACTTAAAGAAGTAATAGATGCATTAAAATATTATTACAATGAGACTAATAGAAGAATAACATTTGAATATATAATGCTCGATAATATTAACGATAGTGCTAAAGAAGCACAAGAATTATGCAAGTTATTAAAGGAATTAAACTGTTACATCAATCTAATTCCTTATAATGAAACTAATAATATTGATTTTAAAAGAAGTAAAAAAGAGAAAATTCTTGAGTTTTATGATATAATTAAAAAGAATAATATGAATGTGACAATAAGAAAAGAGTTCGGATCTAATATAAGTGCTGCGTGTGGACAACTACGTAGTAAAAAGGAGGACCTATGAAAACATTTTATTTAACAGATGCTGGTAAGATAAGAAGCCACAATGAAGATAGTGTTATAATTACTAAAAATCCTGCTGGTGATTACCTTATGGCAGTTGCAGATGGTATGGGTGGACATTCAGCTGGAGAAGTTGCATCAAGTTTAACAATTACACACTTATCTAAATGTTTTAATGAACAATTTTGTAATATGGAAAAATCTAAAGCAGTAGATTGGCTTAGAGCTATGGCTACTGAAATAAATGATTTAATATTTGCTTATGCTGACGAACATCCAGAAAGTAAAGGTATGGGTACTACTTTAGTATGTGCAATTATTACAAATGATTATGTTTTAATAGGTAATATTGGAGATTCATCTGGATTTGTAGTTAAAGATAGCAAACTACATAAAGTGACTTATGATCATACTCTTGTTAATTTATTATTAAAAGCTGGAGAACTTACTCCAGAAGAAGCAAAAGAACATCCTAAAAAGAATGTTCTAATGAAAGCACTAGGTGCTAATAATCCAATAGATATCGATATTTTTGATTGCGATATGGATATACAATCAATATTACTATGCAGTGATGGATTAACATCTATGCTTGAAGAAGAACAAATAGAAAAAGTAGTTCTAAGTGAGCTTGAGATTGAAGATAAAGTAATTAAGCTAATTAGAAAAAGTAATAACCGTGGGGGTAACGACAATATTTCAATAGCATATCTTGATTTTGTAGAAAGCGGTGACTAATAGATGATAACTAAGGGGCAAATTATTAATGATAGATACGAGATCTTAAAGAGTATCGGTGAAGGTGGAATGGCTAATGTTTATTTAGCATTAGACAAGATCTTAAATAGAAAAGTTGCAATTAAAGTTTTAAGAGGTGACTTATCTAACGATGATAAGTTTATTAGAAGATTCCAAAGAGAAGCAATTGCAGCATCTAGTTTATCTCATCCAGCTATCGTAGAGATGTACGATGTAGGAGAAGATAATGGTGTCTATTATATAGTTATGGAATATGTAGAAGGAAAGACTCTTAAGCAACTACTTAAGAAAAGAGGAAATCTAACTATTCCTGAAGTAATAGATATTATGCTACAACTAACTGATGGTATAGCACATGCTCATGATAGTTATATTATTCATAGAGATTTAAAACCTCAAAATATAATGATAAGTGATGATGGAGCTATAAAAATAACTGACTTTGGAATAGCTATGGCTCTTAATTCTACACAACTTACACAAACTAACTCAGTTATGGGAAGTGTTCATTACTTACCACCTGAACAAGCTAGTGGTAAAGGATCAAGCACTAAATCTGACATATACTCAATGGGTATTTTAATGTATGAGTTATTAACTGGAAAACTTCCATTTAAAGGAGATAATGCAGTAGAAATAGCTCTTAAACATATGAAAGATCAAATACCAAGTATTAGAAAGATCAATCCAGAAATACCACAAAGTATAGAAAATATAATTATTAAGGCAACTGCAAAGAATCCTAATAATAGATATAACGATGTTAGAGAAATGCATAAAGATATTGAGACTTGTATGGATCCTAAGAGAATGAATGAACCTAAATGGGTTTATAAGTATCCAGAACATGATCCTGATGATAAAGGTGCATTTAAAGATGAAGAAGAACTAAAAGAGAATTTAGAAGAGAAGGTATCTAATCAAGTGGTAAATAAAAAGAAGAAAGAAAAGAAAAAGAAGAAAACTGTAATGGGTAAGATTGCAACAGGAATAATAGTTTTACTAGTAGCAGTTTTAATTGGTGGATTATGTTTCATAGGATATAGATTATCTGATGTTCTTAAACCAACTAAATATGAAAAGATTCCAAATGTTGAAAATTTAAGTGTTCAAGATGCTGAAAAAGCATTAACTAATATAGGATTCTTAGTAGAAGATGAAACTATAGAAGAATATAGTAAAGAAGTTGAACAAGGTAAGGTAGTTGGTACTACTCCTGAGATAGGTAGAAAAAGACCTGTAGGTACTAAAGTCAAATTAATAGTATCTAAAGGAAGTATACCGACATTTAAAATGCCTAACTATGTTGGAAAGAATAATATAGAAGTAAAAACTACGCTTGAAAAAGTGTATAAGATGAAAGTTATAGTAGAGCCTAAAGATGTAGATATTACTGAAAAACAAGATACAGCACTTATAATAGAGCAATCTATTAAACCAGGTACTGAAGTTGAGATTAATGAAGAACATCCTACTGAAATAACTTTATATATACCAAATGCTTATGACTTCTATCCTAACTTTGTAGAAGAAGAATGGACAGTAGAAGAAATAGAAAAATTTGCTGAAAAGTATAATTTAAATTTAATACTAAAATATGTAGTAAGTGATGAACCAGAAGGAAAGATTATTAAACAATCTAGAACTGGTAAGATAGTTGAAGGAATTGATCTTACTATTACAATAGCTTCTAAACAAGAAAGTACTGAAGTTACAAACAATACTGAACCAGTAGAGGCAAATACACAATAATAGGGAGTTTTATGATAGGTCAAATAGTCAAAATAATAAGTAATTTATATTTTGTTGAATCTGATGGTGAAGTCTATAGATGTAATTCTAGAGGAAACTTTAGAAATAGAATGATTACACCAGTAGTAGGAGACTATTGTAAGTTTGATAATGAAACTAATTACATATTAGATATATTACCAAGAAAGAATTACTTAGATAGACCACTAGTAGCTAATATAGATCAAGGACTTATCGTAACAAGTTTAAAAATACCTGATTTTAGTACTAATCTATTAGATAAGTTAATAACAGTTATGGAGATTAATAATATTAAACCTATAATATGTATTACTAAAGAAGACCTATTAGATGATAAAGAAAAAGAATTATATAGAGAAGATATCGAATATTATAAAAGTATTGGATACCAAGTATTCTATAATGATCAAATAGAAGAAATAAAAGAAGTATTTAAAGATAAGACTACAGTATTCACAGGACAGACGGGAGCAGGAAAATCTAGTTTATTAAATAAGCTAGATCCTAATCTAAACCTAGAAGTAGGTGAAGTATCTGTTGCTCTCGGAAGAGGAAAACATACTACTAGAGTAGTCGAACTTATCAAATTGTTTGATGGTAAACTAGTAGATACTCCTGGATTCTCTAGTATAGATTTAAATGTTTATACTGAAGAACAAATAAAGAACTCTTTTGTAGAATTTAGAGATAGTAATTGTTTATATAATGATTGTTCTCATATAAAAGAAGGTTCTGATATATGCGAAATAAAAAGAAATGTTGAAAATGGTGTAATACTTAAATCTAGATACGATAATTACATTTCATTTATAAACAAAGATAGGAGATATTAATATGAAGAAGATTTCTGTATCGATATTAAGCAGTAAGAATGTTGCTAAAGACGTCATGAAATTAAATGCTAGTTCAGCTGATTATATACATATAGATGTTTGCGATGGACATTTTGTAAAAAATAGATTTAATCCATTTAAAACACTTTATAAATTATATCCAGAAACTACAAAGAGATTAGATGTTCATCTTATGGATAGAAAACCTAAGAAGAATATTAATAAGTATGCACTTTTAAATACTGAATATATTACAGTACACGTAGAAATAGATAAATTAGAAAAATATTTAGATATGATAGACCAATATGGAATAAAAGCAGGACTTGCTATTAATCCTGATACACCAGTTGAAGCATTAGAACCATATCTAAATAGAATTAGTGTAATAATTGTTATGAGTGTTTATCCAGGACTTGGTGGTCAAACATTTATAGAGGATACTATTAAGAAAGTTTTAAAGATCAAGAACATGATAGTTAAAGCTAAAGCAGATATCAAGATAACTGTAGATGGTGGAATCAATGACGAAGTAGCTAAAAGCTTAGATTTTGCTGATATTATAGTAAGCGGAAGCTACGTAGTTAAAAGTGATAACTTCAATGAAAAAATTGAACTTCTTAGATCTAATGCAGACAAGTTAAAGACTAAAAAAAGAACTGTAAGAAGAAAGATTAAAGAAGAAAATATAGAGAAGAAAAAAACTAGAAAAAAGAAAGAAGAAAAGAAGGAAGAATAGTTAGAAATTCTTTCTTTTTACTTTACTCAAAATTAAATATGTATTAAACTTATATTATAAGGAGAGTAGGATATGAAAAAACTAGTTAAAAGAAAAACTAAAGCAGAAAAAACAACTAAGAAAAATAGCATCGATAGTATTCTAGCTAAGGTATTATGTTGTTTTGTTTTTATATTGGGAATTTTTACATTAGCAACATATCAGGCTTTTAATCAATTTAAAGATGATGTCAATAATAAAAAGTCTATTACTTATACGCTAGATGTTAAGAGTTTTAGTAATTCAGAAGAACTTTCTGGATGTAAGACTGTGTATGCTGAAAAAGTTGATGATGTAGTAGAATACTCATTTGACAAAGGTGTTACATGGCAAAACTCTAATTATACTACTGTTTGTGAAAACAAAACTATAACAGTGTATGGTATGAATGAAAATGAAGATATCATTGCTGAAGGAGAAATGGAAGTTGATGATCTTGATGAAAGCTTGCCAAAAATTCATCTTGATTATGAAACTGAAGTAACTACACTTGATAGATCTGATTTATTAAGAGGAGTTACTGGTGAAAGTAATGATGTAGATGCTACTAAAAATATAGTAGTATCATATGAAGAATTCGACGATAAGAATATGTTAGTAACATATTTCTTAGAAGGAGAAAATGGAACTACTACAGTAGATAGATTAGTTACAGTTGCAGATGACAACGATGAATTAGCTAATACTACTGCAGAAATAAAAGATGCAGTTCCAGAGTCAAGAATCCTTGAGTTAGTCGAAGATGAAACTGAAGAAGATGAACTTGCTAATATTGATAGAGCAGGTACACCAACTGCAGAATTCACAGCTGCAACTTATAATTGCTTAAAAGGTGAGACTAAAGCTGCAAGAGTTAAAGTAAAAAATCCTGATGGAAAAGTTAAATTATTAAAATATGGTTCTGATAATAATGCTGTAGCTACAGTAGTACTTCATCCAACTAGAAAAGGTGAATGTAAAGCTACTGAATGTGCAATATTACAAATTAAATGTACAGGTTCAGGTACAGCTAAAATCAGTGCTACTTTATCTAATAAACAAGTTGCTACAGCAACAGCTAAAGTAAGCGCTGCTGGTAAAGGATTTATAGAATTCAATAGAAGTGAATATACATGTTTAGCACATCGTTCAACTATGGTTGGTATCAAAGTTGAATCTGATTCACATGTTGTTACTTTATCATCTCTTAAATCTTCAAATACTAGTATCGTAGGAAATATTAGAAAAGTTAAAGAAACATATTCTGGAAATGATAGATATTATTTATATTCAGTAGAATGTAAGGCTGCTGGGGCAGTCACATTTACAGCTACTGCATCAAGTGGTAAGGAAGCTACATCAAAAGCTACAGTAAGAAATAGCTCTAATGGTTTACCTTATTCAGCACCAGAACAAATCGTGTGTACTAAAGGAACAAGTGGACTTGTTAATATTCAAGCTTATGCTAAAGAAGGTGATCATAAACTTGAGTATGATTTCCTTAAGAGTGTAGTTTCATCTGATCCAGCAACTGCAACAATCTTAACTTCTAAGAATATTATGACAAATTGTATGGGGTGTACTACATATGAATATTATTGCTTAAAGACTGGTACAACTACTTTTGTTGCTACATCTAAAGCAGGTAAGACAATTAAAGTTCCTATAAGAGTATACTCAGATAGTAAAATATCTTCTGCAGGATTAATTACATTTGATAAAGATTATACTTGTACTGCAGGTAAATCAATTTCTGGTAAAGTTACAATAGTATCTGGAGGTAGTGCAACACTTAAATCACTTAAATCTTCAAATACTAATATTGCTACTGTTACTAAGGGAACTACAAGTGGTGGAGTAACATCATTTAAGATTACATGTAAGAAAGCTGGAAATGCTAATATTATTGCTGAATCTTCATCTGGTGCACTTCCTGCTGTCGCAAACCTATTAGTAGTTAAATCAGCAAGTGATCCTGGAAAGATAACATTAAGTAATCCTCCAAGTACACTTGAAATTGGAAAGACAACAACATTAAATGTTACTTCTACTAATAAAGGAATAAAGAGTGTAACAACATCTCTTCCAAGCGCATGTACTGCAAAGATTACTGGAAGTTATATTAATAATTCTACTAATGTAACTACTACTCAAGTTTCTGTTAAATGTACAAGTGGTACATCTGTAACACTTAAGTTTACAGGTGAAAGTGGAGCAACTCTTTCTCATACATTTAAAATAACTGGAGTAACACCAGTAGAAGACTACGTTAAATTCGGTAGTTCAAGTGTTGCATGTTACGAAGGAAAGAGTGTAAATCTAGTAGTTAAAACAGTAACAGGTGTTAAATCATTTGCATCTAGAAATACTAGTATTGCAAAAGTTGCTAAAGATCCACATCTAGCTGTTGATTGCGCTGGATGTATCGTATTAAAAGTAAGTTGTATAAAGAAAGGTAATACTGAAATAACTGCAACAAGTAACGGTGGTAAAACTGGAAAAACTTCAGTTAGAGTATTAGCTTCAAGTACAGTACCTACAGGTGTTAAGTTTAATAATACTTCTTACACATGTGATATGACTAAAGGTAAGAGTTTCAATTTAACTGTAACAACATCTAATAGTACAATTACATCACTTAAGACAAGTAATACTGCTATTGCTACAGTAAAACTTGGTGATAGAAAGCAAGTTACTGGTGGATATCAATATAGTGCCACTGTAACATGTCGTATGGATGGATCAGTTAACTTAGTAGCTATTGATAATAAGAATATTAAAGCTACAGCTAAGTTAACAGTATCTGGAGCTGGAAAAGTTACAATTCCATCTACAATAAGTTGTAAGCCTGGAGAAGTTAAACCATTCCTAGCTAAAACTTCAGCTCCTTTAAATCAAAGTGGAGCATATATAATACCTTCTATAGCATCATTCAAGTCAGCAGATCAAGCAATTGCTGAAGTACGTAGTAGTACTGGATTACAAACAAACTGCATAGATTGTAGAATGCTAGAAGTTGTATGTAAAAAAGAAGGAAATGTAACTATTTCTGTAACTAATACTTTAGGAGCTGTCGCTTATTCTAAAGTAACAGTAAGCAAAAAAACACAACCTCCTAAAGTAACATTTGCTGAATCTTCATATACATGTGATTTATCTAAGACTAAGACATATAAAACAAAAGTAACTTCTGGAAGCGACACTATTAAAACTTTAACAAGTAGTGATACAAATGTTGCTACAGTTAAATTTAGTCGTGCTAGCAATGCTACTGCAACAATTAATGTATACGATGTAACAGTAACATGTAAAAAGTCAGGAACTACTACACTTACTGCTACAAGCAGTTCTAATGTTAAAGGAACAATGAAAGTTAAAGTCACTAATGGTGGTGGACAAACAGTTGATCCAATACATTTTGAAAAAGATTCATATACTTGTGAACCAGGAAAGACAATTATACTTCCTGCATATTCAAGACTTGCTGCAACTAAAGTAAGTTCTAGTGACAAATCAATTGCTTCAGTTCAATTGATCAAAGATATTCCAATAATTAATGTTAAACAAGATGAAGAAAAAGTATATAGTAACTGTGGCGGAAGTTCAGTAATAATTGGTGATGGACCTAATACAAATTACGTAACTAACTGTATGGTAGTTGCACCAATATCTCAGGCAGAAGTAAAATGTATTAAAGCTGGTACAGTTAATATAACTATAACTAATACAGCTGGAGCTAAGGGAGTTGCAAAAGTAACAGTTAAGAAAGCTGCATCTAAGACTGGAATGAGCTTTAATAAGTCTAGTTACTCTTGTGAACCTGGAAAGAAAATTTCTGCAACAGTTGAGTTAAAAAATCCTAAAAACTCTGATTATATCAAAACTATCAGTAGTAGCAATACTGCTATAGCAAAAGTTGCTAAGACTGGTAACCAATATGGTGGAGGAAATTCAACAACTACTTCCGCATATCAAAAAATAACAATTACTTGTGTTAAAGCTGGAACAGTTACTCTAACAGCAACATCTAATAAAGGTGTTAAAGGAACTGCAAAAGTAACAGTTGCTAAAGCTGCAGCATCAAGTACAATTAAGTTTAACGAGTCAAATTATAAATGTGTAAAAGGTAAGAAGACTAATGGACAAATAGTAATTAATAATGGAACACTTAAGAATGTTAACTCTGATAATATCTTAGTTGGATACTTATCAATCGGTTCTAAGAAAGCTAATGGAAATGGACAAGTAGTATCATTTACAATCACTTGCTTAAAAACTGGAGAAACTAAGATACATGCTACTGATTCAAATGGAAAGAAAGCAACTGCAACAGTTAAAGCATCATTACCAGTTGTACCAGTTGAACCAGGAACTAATAAATCAATGTACTTTGCTGTATCTTCTATAAGTTGTAATGCTGGTAAGAAAGTTTATACAAGGATTATGACTACTGGAGGAGAAACAATTAAGTCAATGAAGAGTGATGATGAGAGAATTGCTAAGATTATGGAAAATAATGAATTTACATATTCTAGCAAAGATGCTCACGGAGTTATAATTAAATGTTTAGCTGATGGTACTACTAAAGTATCTGCAACTAGTGGATCTAATTCTACAACATCTATACCAGTTAAAGTTGGTGCTACAAGAGATGCTATGATGGATAACGATATGCCAATGTTAGATCAAACTAGCGAAGGACTAAATGAATTAGTTGACGAAGTAACTGAATAATAAAAAAGAAAGAAGTAAAACTTCTTTCTTTTTTGTTTTATTGAGATATGATACAATTAGAATGGTGAAAAAAGTGAAAAAGAAAGTTTATTTAATATCATTAATAGGTCTTATTATAGATTTTTTTACTAAGCTATTTATAAGTAGTAAATTATCTCTAGGTCAGTCTAAAACTATAATTAATAATTTCTTTTCTTTAACTCTTGTACATAATAAGGGAGCAGCATGGGGATTATTATTTAATAAAGTAAATCTACTATTAGTTATAAGTGTCATATTTTTAGTTATTTTTATCTATATGATAGAGAAAAATGAATTAAAGAAATATGAGGAGATATCGTATGGACTAATCCTTTCTGGAGTAGTTGGTAATATGATAGATAGATTATTTAGAGGATATGTAATAGACTTTTTAGATTTCAACATATTTGGATATAATTATCCAGTATTTAATATTGCAGATACACTTATAGTAACAGGAGTTATTATAGTCGTTGTATTCTACATAAAGGAGTTGTTAGTAAAATGGAAGAAAGATTAGATGTATATGTAGCTAATAAATATGATATATCTAGAACTAAAGCTAAAAAGCTAATTGATGAAGATAAAGTACTTGTTAATGGATCATATGCTAACCCTTCTTTAAAGGTTACTGATGCTGATGAAATAGAAGTAATTGATGACCTTAGCTATGAGATAACTATAGAAAAAGAGAATATACCAATCGATATAGTATATGAAGATGAGTACTTATTAATTATCAATAAAAAAAGTGGTATGGTAGTTCATCCAGCTCCTGGTAATTATACAGGTACTTTAGTAAATGCTCTTTTATATAAATTTGATTTAGAAGGAGTGGGAGAGAAGAATAGACCTGGTATAGTTCACAGAATAGATAAAGATACTAGTGGTTTAATGATAGTTGCTAAGACAGAGAAAGCCCTTGAAGTACTTAGTAATATGATAAAAAATAAAGAAGTTAAAAGAAAATATATTGCTATAGTAGATGGAGTAATTAACCATGATAAAGGTACTATAGATGCTCCAATTGGAAGAGACAAATCTAATAGACAAAAGATGGCTGTAACTGATGTGAATGGTAAAGAAAGTATTACTCACTTTGAAGTACTTGAAAGATTTAAAAATAATACTCTTGTCAAATGTACACTAGATACAGGAAGAACACACCAAATAAGAGTACATTTTGCATATATAAATCATCCAGTTACTAATGATCCGTTATATGGAAAAGAAAAGATTAAAGACTTTGGACAATTCTTACATAGTACAAGTATAGAATTTACTCATCCATTTACTAATAAACATATATATTTTGAGGTAGCACCTCCAAAGGAATTTGAAGAATTTATAAATAGTATTAAAGAATAATGTAAATAATTACATATTTATGTATTTTTCTTTATTTAAGATAAGATAAAGTGTATAATTATAAATATTTAAGGAAGTGATTAATATGATTGAATCTATGGATAGAAAAAACTTAATAGCAATGAAACTACTTCATTATTTAATTACTAATCAAAACTATAATCCTATTATCTTACAAGGTGTAGATAATGAGATTTGGCTTGAGAACCTAGATAGTGACTATCAAGTAGTAAGAATAGTTTCTAATCATATTATCAATGATGAACAATTAGATTTTGATTCTTTTAAAACTAAAAGAATTGTTAGAAAAATAAAACAAAAAACTTTAACTATGAAAGTTAAAGTACTAAGTGTCTATGTAGATGCTGATGAAGATCTAAAACTTGAAAATGAAAAAAATATCGATAAGATATCTATATATGATGAAAAAGATTTCAGTAAATATAAATTTGTTACTGATATATTTCCAGATATTAATAAGAAATTAGAATTCAGTGAGGAAGGATTACAATTATTCCTTAGAATAACTAATGATATTAATTCTAAGAATAGAAAGGAATCTGTTAAAGTGGATGAGATATTTAGACCTAAAAAACCTATAATAACTATTGGACTTATAGTAATTAATACATTGATATTCTTTTTAGTATTCTTACTTAATGATGCAAATGGGATAGATGCAGTATTCGACCTGTTTGCAGTTCATGGTCAAAGTATTATTGAAGGTGGACAGTGGTATAGATTAATTACTGGTGGCTTCTTACATGCAGATATATTACATTTACTTTTCAATATGTATTCATTATTTATTATTGGTAGTCAGATGGAAACATTTCAAGGTAAAGCTAAATATTTAACTACTTACATGTTTGCTATGATTACTGGTAGTATGCTTTCAATGATACTTAATACTGGATATTCTGTAGGAGCAAGTGGTGCTATATTTGGACTTTTAGGTTCTATGATAGCATTTGGATCATACTATAGAGTATATCTAGGAGGAGTAGTAAAGAGTCAAATTATTCCGCTAGTAATAATTAACTTAATACTTGGATTCCTATCTGGAGGAAGAATAGATAACTTTGCACATATAGGTGGATTAATTGGTGGAATACTAATTACTAATGGACTTGGAGTTAAGTATAAGAGCAGTACATTCGAAAGAGTTAATGGAATTATACTATCATTATTATTCGTAATTATTATGGTTGTTATTTCATTTACTTTAGTTAAATTTTAATTGATAAATATATAAACCAATGATAAAATTATAGTAGATAGCAAGGTGATGAAAATGGATGAAAATGAAAATAAAATCGAGAACACTACGATGTATGATATAGAGACTGTAGAAGAGTCTTTAGTTAGTTCTACATTAAAAGAAGTTTGCCAAGCATTAAAAGAAAAAGGATATAACGAGATCAATCAGTTAGTAGGATACATTATGAGTGGTGACCCTGGATATATTTCGAGTCATAAAGACGCTAGAAATAAAATGACTAGTGTTGAAAGAAGCACAGTTATCGAAGTCCTATTAAAGAATTATGTAAGTAAATTATGAGATATTTAGGACTTGATTTAGGATCTAGAACACTTGGAATATCTATTTCCACAAGTGGTATTTTTGCAAGTGATTTAAAAGTAATAAGACACAATGAAGAATACGATAAATTACTAGATGAAGTAAAACAAATAGTAGAAGAAAATAAGATAGATGTAATAGTACTTGGTCTTCCTAAGAATATGAATAATACTCTTGGAGAGAAAGCTAAACTATCTTATGAGTTCAAAGATAAACTTGAAAAGGAAACAGGTAAAGAAGTAGTACTAGAAGATGAAAGACTTACGACTGTTATAGCAAATAATACTCTAATAGATAGAGATAAATCTAGAAAGAAAAGAAAACAAGTTGTTGATAGTGTGGCCGCAACGATTATATTACAATCGTATTTAGATAGAAAAAAATAAAAGGGAAGAGGTAAATTTTATGGATGACAAAAATAGTTTCAAAGTAATTAATGATAAAGGAGAAGAAATCATGTGTGATATTCTATTCACATTTGATTCAGAAGAAACAGGAAAGAGTTATATAGTATATACTGATAATTCAAAAGACCAAAAAGGAAACATTCAAGTATATGCATCAATTTATGATCCAAATGCTGAAAATCAAAAATTAGAACCAATTACAACTGAAGCAGAATGGAAAGTAATTGAAACAATCCTTAACACATTACAAGAAGAAATTAAAAATAAAATAGGAGAAGGAAGCGAGCAATAATTTGCTCGTATTTATTTCAATATGAAAATACTTAGAAATGCAGCATTAATAATGTTTGTATTTTTACTTATAGCAGTAGTTTCATTAACACTTGTCTACAAGACTAATATAGAACCAGTAGATGCAAATGATACTACACTGATAGAAGTAGAAGTACCACAAGGAGCAACAAAAAAAGAAGTAGGAATTCTTTTAAAAGAAAAAGGATTAATTAAGAACAGTGATTTCTTTTTAGTATATTTAAAGTTATTCCCATCTAAAGATTTTAAAGCTACTACTTATTATTTAAATAAGAGTATGGACTTAAAGTCTATAGTAGCAGAACTTGAAAAGGGAAATGATATTAATAAGAATCAAATAAAGATAACATTTAAAGAAGGAATCAATATTACTGATGTAGCTGATATCATTGCAGAAAATACTAATAATACTAAAGAAGATGTATTAAAACTATTACAAGATGAAGAGTATCTAAACGAAATAATAGAGAAGTATTGGTTCTTAGATGAGTCTATTAAGAATAAAAAATTATATTATAGTTTAGAAGGATACTTATTCCCTGATACATATTACTATGCTAGTAAGGATGTAACAGTTAAAGAGATATTTGCTAAGATGCTTAAGAAGGAAGATGAAGTATTATCTACTTATAAAGATGAAATAGTAAATAGTAAGTATTCACTTAAAGATATTGTTACAATGGCATCTATTATCGAAAAAGAAGGTAAAAAGAGAGATTTTGACAAGATATCTAGTGTGTTCTATAATAGGTTATCTAGTTCGATGAAACTAGAAAGTTGTGCAACACTTTATTATGGAGCAAGAAAGAAATTTTCTGATGTTGGAATTGCAACTAGTGAAATGATTCAAAATAACAATCCATACAATACATATCAGAATGCAGGACTTCCAGTAGGACCTATATCACTACCAGGAAAAGAAGCACTTAATGCTGCTGTTCATCCTGCAAAGACAGAAAACGTTTATTTCTTATCCGATAATGAAGGAAATACATACTTTTTTAAAACATATGCTGAACACCAAGCTAAACAAAGAGAACTTGAACAAGCTGGTAAATGGCAACGATAGAAAGAGAGACGACTAGATTATGGTAGGTAATTACCACTCGATGATAAAAGATATTAAGAAATATGCTGAAGAACATAAAGTACCTATAATGCAAGATGAAGGAATAGATTATTTAACTACATTTATTATTAAACATCAGATAGAGACAGTTCTTGAAATAGGAACAGCTATCGGATATTCAAGTATCATGATGTGTCTTGCTAATCCTAAAATTAAAGTAGTTACTATCGAAAGAGATGAAGAAAGATATATGGAAGCTTTAAAGAATATTAAAGCTCTTGAACTAGAAGATAGAATTACTCCAATATTCAAAGATGCATTAGATGTTAAATTAAAAGAAAAGTTTGATTTAATATTCTTAGATGGAGCTAAAGGACAAAATATTAACTTTATGGAACACTTTGAAGATAATCTTGAACACGATGGATATTTTATTACTGATAATATTAATTTCCATGGATATGTTGATAAAGATGAAAATGAAATAAAGAGTAAGAATCTTAGAGGTCTTGTAAGAAAGATTAAAGCATATAAAGAATATCTTATGAATCACGATAAATACGATACTGAATTCGTTAATGTAGGAGACGGTATTGCAATAACACAAAGAAAAAAAGAGAAGTGATAGGATATGAAATTAACTGTAGCAGTTAATAATAAAAATAATATCTTAGAGTATAAAAAAATAGGGGCTGATGCCTTTATTTTTGCGTTAAAAGACTATTCATGTGGATATGAAAGTTATTTTACTTTAGAAGATATTAAAGCTATTAGAGAAGAAAATAAAGATATAGAAATATTTGTATCTTTAAATAAGAACTTCTTTAATGAAGAATTAGATAATTTAAAAGATATATTAATAGAGTTAGATAAATTAGGTATTACTGGAGTATTATTCTATGATATGGCTGTACTTAGTTTAAGAAATAAATTAAATCTTAAACTAGATTTAGTATGGGATCAAACTCATATGGTTACTAACTATAATACATGTAATTATTATTTTGATAAGAATGTTAAATATGGAGTAGTATCTAAAGAGATAACTGTAGATGAGATAATAGAGATAGCATCTAAAACTAAGATGAAATTAATGACTAATGTATTCTGTTATCCACTTATGAGTTTTACAAGAAGACACTTGTTAACTAATCATTTTAAATCACATAATAAAGAGAAAGAAGAAAGTAGATATACAGTTATCAATAACAATGAAGAATATATAGTTAATGAAGAAGAACATGGAACTGGATTATACTATGGAAAACTTCTTAATGGATCTAATATAGTTAATAGATTAAATACAGACTATGTTATTCTTAATGAAACATTTATAGAAAAGGAATTATTTACTAAAGTATTAGTATTATTTAAGAAACTTATAGATACTAAAGATGAAAATATAGAGAAAGAGATAGATAGTTTAATAGGAGACTATAGAGGCTTCTTCTTTACTAAGACAATCTATAAGGTGAAGAAAAATGACTAGAGTAGAACTTTTATCTCCAGCAGGAGACTTAGAAAGACTTAAGATAGCACTTCTATATGGTGCAGATGCTGTATATATAGGAGGACAGGATTACAGTCTTAGAGCTAATGCTAATAACTTTAGTATTGATGATATTAAAGAAGCATGCTCATTTGCTCATAATCTAAATAAGAAAGTATATTTAACTTTAAATATAGTTTTCCACAATGAAGATATAGATGGAGTAAATGAATTTATTAAAGATGTAGTAGATGCAGGAATAGATGCATTTATAGTAAGTGATCCATTCTTAATTAAATATATTAAAGGTAAATACGATGTAGAAGTACATTTATCTACACAAGGATCTACTACTAACAAAGAAGCAGTATTATACTGGAAAGAAGAAGGACTAGATAGAGTAGTCTTAGCTCGTGAAGTAAGCATTAAAGAAATAAAAGAGATAATGGATTATTCTCCAATAGATCTAGAAGTATTCATACATGGTGCTATGTGTACTTTCTATAGTGGTAGATGTTGTCTATCAAACTATTTTACTAATAGAGATGCTAATCGTGGTGGATGTGCACAAATATGTAGATTTGCTTTCGATATAGATGATAGCGAGTCTAAGTTCACTATGGCTACTAAAGATTTAAATATGTCTGCATATCTAAAAGAACTATTAGATAGTGGTGTTAAATCATTAAAAGTAGAAGGTAGAATGAGAAGTGCATATTATTTAGCTACTGTAATATCATGTTATAGAAGACTAATAGATGCATATTATGCTGGAACTCTTACTAAAGAGTTAGTAGCTAAAGAAAATAAAGCACTATCAAGAGTAGCTAATAGAGAGACAAGTACTCATTACTATTTAAAGAAAGCTGATGAAAACGATCAGTATTATACAGGAAGACAAGAAAACTCTAATCAAGATTTCTTAGCACAAGTACTTGATTATGATAAAGATAGCAAAATAGTAACAATCACAGAAAGAAACTATTTCGAAGTGGGTAACGAAGTAGAAATATTTACTCCAAAAGGAGATATAATATCTTTCACTGTAGAAAAGCTATATGATGAAGAGATGAATCCTATAGATGTAGCAAGACATCCTGAAGAAATATTACATCTATATGTACCTACTGATATAGATATTGAGAAGGATTCAATGATGAGAATAAAAGTGAAATAATATTTCACTTTTTTATTTTGTAAAAAAGTGTTAATTTACGAAATGATAACATGCTTTATATACTTATTAATGTTATAATCCTCTATGATAGTTTATTTAAGATAGGAGTATGTATATGGAAAATAATAACGAAAATATAAATACAGATGAAACATCTTCATCATTAAATAATAATGCAAATGGTATTTTTGCTAAACCAATCGAAGAAGTTGATTATGTAACACCAGTAGCAAGTGCAAATGCTAGTAATCAGGTATGGGCAGGACTTCCTGAAGAGACAAGAGTAGAACAGCCACAAGTAGTACAACCACAAGTTGTACAACAAGTAGAAGTGCAACAAACTGTACAACCACAGGTAGAGCAAGTAGTACAGCCACAAGTAGTAGAAACACCAGTATACGAAGTACCACCAGTAGCATACACTCAACCAGTTCTAGAAGAACAAGTACAAAATGTTATGCCAGCACCAGAACCACCAGTTATGGAAGAACCAAAAAAAGGTGGAAGTAAAGTATTGCTTATAATTATTCCAATTATACTTGCTTTATTTGGAGGAGGAATAGCATTTTTCGCACTTACTAGCTCTAGTGAAAATAATAAAGTAATGAAAGATGCTGAAGTAGATGGATCATCTTGTTATGACGGACATTGCAATATCTATGTTGGAATGGAATTATATGAAGTAGGAAAAAAAGAAAATGCTATTTTAGAAAAAGAAGCATATATATATAAAGATAAATTAAAATTTGATCTATATTTAACATCCGATAATATTGTTTCAGATTATAAAGTATATGTAAAAGCTACTAATGAAGATGTAACTAATATTAATGATGAAAATGAGTTGAGGAAAAAACTAGGATTATTTCCATTTGGGAAAAATGTAGAAAAATTAACATATACCGAAGAGGGATCTAATGGTGTACATATTAAAAATAATATTATGTCAACTTATAAATCATATATATTTACGGATAAAGATAATAATATACATGTATTTTATTATTATTATAAGGGAAAAAATAAATTAGATTCTAAGTTAAAAGTAGGTAAAACATATACAGTAACATTTGAAGTTATAGAAGAAGATATGGGCGATGGTTATAAAAATCTAATAAAGAGTGTTAAATAATAAAAAGAACAGAGATGTTCTTTTTTATGTGTTATAATTGTTAATAGGTGATTTTATGGAAATGATAGATACTATTAAAGAGAATATTTTAAAGAAAGAAGAGACATTATCTAAATATGCTTGTAAGAGTAAGGATGCTATTAGATTAGAAGATGAAGAAGAGGATGTAAGACCAGCTTTCTTTCATGATACTGATACTATTATTCATAGTGCAAGTTATTCTAGATATTTAGATAAGACACAAGTATTTTCTTTCAGTGATAACGATCATATATCTAAAAGAATGATACATGTACAGCTAGTATCTAAAATAGCTAGAACTATTGGTAGATGCCTTAATCTTAATGAAGATTTAATAGAAGCAATAGCACTAGGTCATGATATTGGACATACTCCAATAGGTCACACAGGGGAAGCTATTCTTAATAAGATATCTCTAAGAGAAATAGGAATGCCATTTATGCATAACATGCAAAGTGCTAGAAATTATTTAGAGATAAAGAATAAGAACTTAACTATACAAGTATTAGATGGTATGATGTGTCATAATGGTGAAAAGATAGAAGAAGAGTACTATCCAGTTAAGAAGACTAAAGAAGAATTTTTAAAAGACTATTATGAAGCATGGAAGAGTAAAGACTATGAAAAGACATTAAAACCTATGACTCTTGAAGGATGTATAGTAAGAATAAGTGATGTAATCGCATATATTGGAAGAGATCTTGAAGATGCTATTACATTAGGAGTTATAAAAAGAGAAGATATACCTAAAGATGTAACAGATGTTATGGGTAATACTAATAGTGCAATAATCAATACACTGATATTAGATATAGTTAACAATAGTTATGAAAAAGGTAAAATAATAATTAGTAAGAATATCTATGAAGCATTAAACAAATTGTTAAAGTTTAATTATGAATATGTTTATGCTGCTGCTAATACTAATGAAAGTATCGAATATTATGAATCTGGTATGAATAAAATATATAATAAATATCTTAATGATTTAGATAATAATAATACTGATAGTAAGATATTTACTATATTCTTAAATAACGAAAGTAAAGAGTATAGAGAGCATACTGATAACAAGAGAATAGTCATAGATTTTATAGCAGGAATGACTGATGATTTCTTCCTTGAAGAAATAGAAATGTGTTAACCTAAAAATATTGACAGTTTATTTAAATTGTGATATGATTTTGGGTATTAGATTGAAAAAGAGGTGTTTGTTGTGAAAGAGAAAAAACCAACATTATTAACTGAAGAAGGATTAAAGGAATTACAAGCAGAGCTTGATGATTTAATAAATGTTAAAAGACCAGCTAATTTAAAGGCTATTAAAGAAGCTAGAGCACTTGGAGATTTATCTGAAAATGCAGATTACGATGCTGCTAAAAACGATCAAGCTGAACTTGAAGGTAGAATAAAAAAGATTGAAAAGATGCTTGAAAATTATGAAATAATTGAAAACAAGAAGACAGATAAAGTTGCTTTAGGATCAACTGTTGAAATCAAGTATGTTGATGACGATGAAACTGACGAATACAAAATAGTAGGAAGTCAAGAAGCAGATCCATTCCAAAGCAAGATTTCTAATGAAAGCCCAATTGCAAAAGCAATCATGAATAAAAAGGTTGGAGACATAGTAGAAGTTGAAAGCCCAAATGGTGCTTACAAAATAGAAATTACTGAAATTAAATAGTACGTTAGGTACTATTTTTTGTTGATATTTTGCTTGTTTAATAGATATTAATAAGATATAATATATAAGGAAAGTGGAGGTTATTATGGCTAAAAGTAAAAAAGCAAAAGAAGTATTTATAAAAATAGAAAATGAGTCTTGGAAAAATGCCTTAGATAAAGCTTTTAAAGAAAAAGTAAAGGAAGTAAATGTACCTGGATTTAGAAAAGGTAAAGTACCAAGAGATATATATGAAAAGAAGTTTGGTAAACAGAGTTTATATTTACCAGCTAGTGATTATGTAGTAGATGAAGCTTATCATAGAGCACTTGAAGAATCTAAACTTGTTCCAGTTGTTATGCCACGAGTAGATATTAAGAGTGTAGATGATAATGGAATAGAATTTGTATTTACTATTATTACTAAACCAGAAGTTAAAGTTAAAAACTATAAAGGATTAAAAGTTGCTAAAGATAAAGTAAAAGTAACTAAAGAAGAAATTGAACATGAACTAGGACATCTACTAGAGGATTATAGTGAGATTAAGACTAAAGAAAAAGGAAAACTTGAAAAAGGTAATATCGCAGTATTCGATTTTGAAGGATTCTTAGATGGTGTTCCATTCGATGGTGGAAAAGCTGAAAACTACGAACTAGAAATAGGTAGTGGTAAGTTCGTTCCAGGATTTGAAGATCAAATGGTAGGAATGAAACCTGAAGAAGAGAAAGAAATTAATTTAACTTTCCCTGAAGATTATCCTGCTAAGAACTTAGCTGGTAAAGCAGTAGTATTCAAAGTTAAACTACATGAAGTCAAAGAAAAAATTGAAAGAGAATTCAATGAAGAATTATTCGAAGATTTAGCTATCGAAGGTGTTAACTCTAAAGAGACTTTAATGAAACATATAGAAGATGATATTAAAGCTGATAAAGAGAAACATGCTGAAGATGAATATATAGATAAACTCCTTGCTGAAGTAGCTAAGAATGTTGAAGTAGATATACCAGAAGAAATGGTAGAAGACGAAATTGATAGAATGGTTAAAAGATATGAACAAGATTTAAGAATGCAAGGATTATCTATCGAAATGTATTATCAATTCACTAAGTCTACTGAAAAAGATTTAAGAGCATCTATGGAAAAAGAAGCTTACAAGAATACTCTATATAGATTAATGCTTGAAGAGATTCAAAAACTTGAAGAAGTAAAGATTTCTGACAAAGAATTAGATGAAGAAGTAGACAAGATGGCTAAAGAATACAAGATGAAGAAAGAAGATTTCTTAAGATCAATTGGTGGAGCAGACGTATTAAGATACGAACTTGAAATCAAGAAAGTAATAGATTTACTTAAAGAATTAAATAAATAGTGACAAATAAAAAAAAGTTCTTAACCTAGGAACTTTTTTTTTGTTTATATTTATGCTATATTTATTATAGAGTAGAAAGTAGGGATACAATATGGATACTAAAGAACCAGTTGAAGAGAAAAAAGAAGAAGTAAAAGAAGAGAAAAAAGAAAAAGATAAATATGAAGGAATGACTGAAGAAGAGATAATAATACTTGAAGGAAGAAGAAGTAAAGATAAGAAAGATGTTTATTGTTATGTAGCTATGACAATTATTGCTATATTGATACTAATGCCACCTGCTTTTAGAATTATTTTTGCAGGGTCTAAACCTAAGAGTACTATCGAAGATATCGTATATCTTGATATGTCTTGTTCTCATGGTTATTTCGATAATAAAGGTGGAATGGTTTCTGAAGAGGTTGAAGGACATTTCCGTGATGGTTACGTATTATCACTTGATTATAAGTTTGCTTATGATAATGTAAATGAACCTAACTTAACTGATCCAGTTGTAACTCCACTTGTAGATTTAGCTGAGGCTAACGATAAAGTTAAAATGGTTGTTAAAGATAATACAGTATCTTTTAATATAGACTTTAAAAACAATAAAGAATTATTAGATGATCCTAGTTTTAAACCATATACTAAGACAGCACCAGCTCAATTAAATGAATTCCAAAATCAACAATTTACATGTACACATGATTCTAAAGAAGTTAAAGAAGATACTTCAAAAATTAAGTAATAAGAAGAGGGTAAATATGGAAGTAAATAGAAATATTAACAAGTACATCTTTAGAGGATACGATATTAGAGGTGTATATCCAGATGAATTAAATAGTGAAGCTGCTTATACTATTGGTAGAAGTTTTGCTACATATGTAAAGAAAATGGGGAAGAAGACTGCTATAGTAGGTAGAGATAATAGATATTCATCTCCAATATTATCTAAATATTTAATAGATGGATTAATCGATTCAGGATTAAACGTAGTAGACTTAGGTCTAGTTACAACTCCAATGTATTATTATGCTTGTATAAGACTTAATAATCCTACAGGTATAATGGTAACTGCTAGTCATAATCCTAAAGACGATAATGGTTTTAAATTTGCATTTGATGAAAGAGGAAATGCTAGAGGAGAAATGATCGAAGAGTTCCGTGATTTTACTCTTACTCAAGACTTCCTAGAAGGAAGAGGAGATTACAGAACATACGATATTAGAAAAGAATATATAGAATTATTTAAGAAATCATTAGATTTTGGACCTAGAAGATTAAAAGTAGTACTAGATCCAGGTAATGGAACAACATCTATAATAGCTAAAGAACTATATGAAATGTTCCCAATAGATGTAGATGTTATATATGGTGAAAGTGATTCAACATTCCCTAATCACCATCCAGATCCATGTGTAGAAAAGAACTTAGATGGATTAAAGAAGAGAGTACTTGAAACACATGCTGATTTAGGATTAGGTTTCGATGGTGATGGAGATAGACTTGGAGTAATAGATGAAAATGGTAATTATATAGCAACTGATAAATATATGATTATCATAATAAGAGATATTATTAACAAAGTAGCTAAGAAAGAATTCTTATATGATGTTAAATGCTCTAAGAGTTTAACTGATGAGATAGAAAAACTTGGAGCTAAGGGTATTTGCTATAGAACAGGTAACAGTTATACTAAAGCTAAAGTTAAAGATGATAATCTTCCATTTGGAGGAGAGTTATCAGGACATGTATATTTTAATGACAAGTGGCCTTGTTTCGATTCAGGACTATATGCTGGATTAAGACTAATAGAGATACTATCTCACAACGATAAAAAAGTTAGTGAATTATTAGATGGAATAAATAATTATTATTCTACAGAAGAATTAAAGTTTAAATCTATTGATGAAAAGAAATTTGGAATAGTAGAACAAGTAAAGGAATATGCAATGAGTAAGGGGTATGACTGTAATACTATCGATGGTGTTAGAGTTACATTTGAAGATGGTTGGGCTCTTGTAAGAGCAAGTAACACTGGACCTAATTTAACAGCAAGATTTGAAGCAACTACAGAAGAAAAGCTTAATGCATATCAGGAGGAATTTGTTAACTTAATTAACGAATACAATAAATAATGAAAGAAAAAGAGTACATATACAAATTTAATCTAGTAACAGCTAATATATTCAGTATAGTAATATTTATATTATTAATAGCATTAACAGTATTTTGGATTTCATTACAGTCTAGTGGACTTACTGGATCTGTAGAATTCATGTTCTTTTTACCATTAATGCTAGGATATCTATGCTTACATGAATTCTTACATGGAGTAGGGTATGTAATAGGAGGAGCTAAACCTAAGAATGTTTACTTTGGAATAGCACTAGAAAAAGGAATACTATACTGTCTATGTAGACAAGAAATATCAAAGAAGGGAATACTTATATCACTTCAAATGCCATTTATGGTAATAGGAGTAATTACATATATAATAGGTATGCTTACTCATAATATGATGTTAGTAACACTATCTATATGTAATCTAGTAGGAGCTTCTATGGATATGGCTATGTTTAACTATATAGCAAGACTTAAAGATGTTAGATATAGTGAAACAGATGCTAATGATGAATTTGTATTGGTTAGTAAAGAAGATTTAACAAAAAGAAAGAGTTTATTCTTAACTCTTAAAGAAGTAAAACCATATAATAAAAAAGACTTTGAATTTAAGAAAATAAAAAGAATTACTATTTCTAAAATATCTTGGGTATTTATAATACTACTATTATTAATAAGCCTTCTACCAATTATTATGGAGTTTATATAAAAAGAGCTACACTTTCGTGTAGCTTTTTTTATTTACGTACATATCTTTTTACGTTTCCATCAAAACTAGTACTATTTACTTTTCCATATGTATTCATTTTCTCTTGATATTCTTTTTGAGCATCAAGCATTTCTTGTTTTAATCCTTTAAATTTCTTTCTCATATCTTTGTTACTAGGATATCCATTTCTTTGATTTTTTAGACGAAGTCTATCATCGTTCCACTCTCTAAATTTTCTTTCTTCATCTTCATAAAGTGCAAATGCCATTAGACTAGTAAATCCTCCCATGATTCCACCTAAAACTAATCCAGTAGGTCCTAATTTACTATCATCATAATCTTGGCTAACTTCTCTTAACTCGACTAATCTATCTTTGATTTCTTCTTTTCTTAAGTCTTCACTAGTATCTTCAGTCTCCTTAATTAATTTTGTTTTTTCATGAAGAACATCTTCTAGAGGAGCATTCATTATTTCTTCTGCTGAAGAATCATCTAATACTTCATATTTTTTTATAGTTCTTTTATATTTACCATGTAATAATCTTCCATCTTCTTCCCATGGTTCATATATAGTAATAATTTTAGATCCATCTGTTTTAAGTTCATATCCTTCTTTTTCTTCCGTCATTTCTCTTGTTTCAACATTATAAGTTTTACTTTTTGTCTTGTAGTTTCTATCTATTGCTCCTCCTATAACAGAAGTAGCAGTAGTTGCTAGTACTGGAACTAGTGCATAAGCAATCATCTTTGCCCAAACAGCTCCAATTCTAATTCTTAGATTTTTAATTGCTTTTTTATCATCCTCAATATGTTTATTATCTTTTTTTAAACTATCTAGATTTTTATGGAATTCACTAAATGCAGTCTTTTTTTGTTGTTCAACAGTGCTGTAATAATCATTGTAATAATGTTTTGCTATTTCTTTTATAACACTTCTACTTAGATAGTCATATCCAAGTCCATTTTTTCTAATTCCTTCTAATTCATTATATTTAATAGTGCTATCTATTATTGAAATATCTTTTTCTATTAGTCTTCCTATATTTTCTTGATTAATTCTTTTTGCTTCAGTTACAAGATAATCTAATAGAGTAGTTCTGTCATATACTTCTTCTTTGATAAGAACTTTATATACAGCTTGATAAGCTTTACTGATTATTTCTTTTAAATCATCTCTATTATATGGCTCAACACTATTGATTGTATTAATAACTTCTTTAGCTTTTGCTATGTATAGATCGATACTTTCATAATCAATATCATCAACTTTTTCTTCAATTTGTCTTGTTAATAAATGTAATTCATAGAAGGGTAGATAACTTTCATTAGCTAAAGCTTCCATATTATCTAATTTAGAACAAATACCTTCAAGAAAGTTAGCATGTATTTCATTATTCTTTGGATTAAAAGTACTGAATCTAGAATTAACATCTTTCTTAATAACCTCTAATTCTTTTTTGTAATCATCTACATTGATAATTCCATCAAGTAAACTTATAATCCTTTCAATATTGCTAAGTTTTGATTCGTAAGTAGAATATCCAATTTTTTCTGTCATAAATATCTATCCTCAATTTTAACTGAGTCTCGCATAAAAAAAGACTCTTATATTTCTATAAAAGTCTTGTTCTTTATAATTAATCCGAGATGTTAATCTGTCCTGACGAATTAATGCACATACTTGTGGAACTACTCCCTCTCAAGATATTTGTATTATACCATAAAAGCCTCTAATTGTCAATGATATCAAGGACTTCAAAAAAATACACAATAGTGTAGTTTTATTTATGTAGATATTTAACTGCTTGTGGCTCTATCTCTGGCATTGTTATTTCATCGATATTACCATATCTAGTTGTCTTTTCTTTATACTCTTCTTGAATACTTAATATTTGATCATTAATACGTACTTTTTCTTCTTTAATTCTATCTTTAACAACAGCTTTTCTCTTTAATTCTCTAAATAGTTCTCTTTTAGCTATACTTAACTTCTCTGGACTTAAAAGTCCTAAGAAAGCTAGAAGTACTTCTATACCAATACCAAATACTCCTCCTACGATAGATAATGGAAGTATATATTTAGTACTCTTTCTAGTATCGTTTTTATCTTGGAATGTTTCAGTTACAAGTATTACTGAATCTGTAGTATTTTCATCAGCATCAAGAACATCTTTAGATTCCATATATTTATATTTTTCTTTAGCATTTTTAATTTCTTCTATATCAAATTCTTTTTTACCTTCAGTAGATCTAAATTCATATGCTTTAACATTTCTAACATATCCGATACCACTAGGATTCTTTCTCCATGGAGTACATTCTTTTACAGTAGCAGTATAAGTTGTTTCGTGTTCATCGTATACTGAGTCTTCTTCTCCAATTTGTTTTTTAGTTTCATAGTTTACAGTTCTTGTAATTGTTTTGTATTCATCGATTCTATTAGATAATGCTTTACCTAATTCATGACCACCAACTATTCCAATAATAGGTACTAAAACAAATGATAATATTTTAGCAGTTAGAGCAGATTCTCTTAATCTTAATCCTCTTATTTCACTCTTATTATCTTTGGATTCATCTTCAACTACTTTTCTAGCATATACAATTTCATTTATATGACTAGCAAGTTCTTTGGCAGCCTTTTCTTTTCTTATTTTAAAGTTCTCATTCTTATCACTTAAGGTAAGAAGAGCTATTTCTCTAATAATACTAGGGTTTAAGAAGTCATATCCTAATCCTTCTTTTTTAATATTTTTAAGTTCATCTCTAATAACATTTCCTTTAGGTAGATCTTTTATATCTTTTTCAGTTAATCTTCCTAGAGCTTCTCTTATCTGATCGTTATTAATATCTATTACATATTTTAATACATCATTTTTATCAAGCATCTCTTCATTAAGAATTACTTTATATATACTTTTGTATGCTTTATCTATAATATGAGTTAAATCTTTTCTATTATGTGCATTTAAATCAATTATCTTTTTAATAAGTGCAATTGTATCGTTAACAATTTGTTCTACATTTTCTTCATTAATATTTTCTACATCGTTATTAATCTGATTAGATAGAAGATGTACTTCGTAGAATGGAAGTAATTCTTCTTCTAGTTTATCAGTTAAAGTATCAACTCTTTCATTAAATGGTGTAAGAGAGTAGTGCTCATAGTCATCTCTCATTGTAGATGTAGGCATATTTTTACCACTTATATCAGTATTATTTAAATCATTATATATAGCTTCTAATTTTTCTTCATAATCACTAGTATCTATGATACCTTCTAATTTCTTAATAATACCTTTGAAGTTTTGTACTTTAGATTCAAATACTTCATATCCTTTACTTCTTAATCCCATAGTGATCCCCCTTTTTTTAACGTTAGCTATTATAACACATTTGTTCGTGAAAGTCAATTTTGACTTTATCTATATAATAGTGTATAATATAGGACATTCAAAAAGGGGAGATTATTTTGGAAAAAATAAGTTTAAAGAAATTATTAGCGGTTGTAGTTGCACTTGGAATACCAGTTACTATGAGTGGATGCTCTAAACAGGTAGAGTGTGATATACCTGTAAGACATCTACATTTATATAAGAAAAATATATCTAGCACATTAAGTATAAATAAATATGTAGATTCAGAATTAGAAGATTACTGGGGATATACAAGAACTCCAGAATACATGGAAATAACTAAAGACGATGAAGCTTTTTATAAAGCTGCTAAAGAGTTATATAATGGTGAAGATAACTGGCGTTATCTATTTGCAGTTATGAAAAGCAATCCAGATTTCTTAGAGTTCTATTATGAATATACTACGACAGAGACTTATACTACTACAGACTCAAAAGGTAATACAGAAACACATACTAGAACAGTTCATCACGATGGATGGCATACAAATGCTTACGATAGTGATAATACAGGTAAAGTAAGAATGGGTCACTTTAGATATCATGGATTTAGAGTTATTCAAAAAGATGGTAAATATCAAAGACAAAAGAGTAGAAGTGTAGATGATATAAGAGATATTATTTATGACTATCCATATTATGAAGATGATCCAAGAGATCTAGTATATAGTTATCATAACTGCAATAGAAAAGATCTTCCAAAATTAACTCCTGCTAGTTTTGCAAGTGATTTTAATCATCCAAGACTAGATACTGATGAAATTAATATTAATAAAAGCAAAAATAAACAAAATGAATTAACTGCTAATAATGAACCAACTATAGTAGTAGATAGAAATAATGATAAAGTATATATAAAGGAGCGTAAATATGACTAAACCAATGTCTGAAGAAGAAAGAGGAGCATACTATTTAAAAAGCTTAGAAGTAGTAGAAAACGATGAAGAAATAAAAGAATATAATGATGGATTAACTTTTAAGAAAAATCTCCTTATTTCAATAAGTATAAACACAAATGCTTTTAGAGTATTATTACATCCTATAACATTTTGTAGAAGAGAAAAAGAAATAAGAAGACTTGAAGATATTAAATTTGAATTTGATTCATTAAAAAATGCTCAATTACCTACTTTCTTTTTTGAAGAATCAGGTGATCTGAGAGAGGACTTTAAGAACGCTACTTATACATTCAAACCTAATGCTATTAAAGAATTTATGAAACAAAATCCTATTTTCGATGAAGAAAAAGATAAAAAACTAGTTAAAATAAGATAATTTTTATTTTTTAATTAGTTTTTTTTTGTTATACTATTAATGAAACTGATATCAAAGAGGTGTAAATATGAGTGGACACTCAAAATGGGCAACAATTCATAGAAAAAAAGGTGAGCTAGATGCTCAAAGAGGAAAAGTATTCCAAAAGATAGCAAAAGAGATTTATATAGCAGCTCGTGGAACTAATGGAGATCCAGATGCTAATCCAGCACTAAGAGCTGTTATTGAAAAGGCAAGAGCAAACAACATGCCTAGAGATAATATTCAAAGAGCTATCGATAAAGCAACAGGTAATGGTGATCAAGAAAACTACGAATCTATTCGTTATGAAGGATATGGTAGTGGTGGAGCAGCTATTATGATAGATTGCCTTACAGATAATAGAAATAGAACTGCTATGTTAGTTAGAAGTACATTAACTAAAAAAGGTGGAAATCTAGGAACTGATGGTTCTGTATCTTATTTGTTTGAAAGAAAAGGTGTTATCGTAATAGATAAAGCTATCGACATGGACACTATTATGATGGCAGCACTAGATAATGGTGCACAAGATATTGTTGAAGAAGATGAAAACTATATTATATATACAGATTCAGATGCATTATTAAAAGTTAAAGATGCATTACAAGAAGCTGGAGTTCAAGAATTTTCAACTTGTGAAGTTTCTTATGTAGCTAAAAATCCAATTGAATTAGACGATGAAAATACAGACAAAGTAATGGAATTAGTAAGTATGCTTGAAGATATAGACGATGTTCAAGATGTTTACCATAACGTTCTGTTATAGGTGATTTGTAGTGAACATTGGAATAATTGGAACAGGAGCGTATGGACTAGCTCTAGCTCTACAATTTGACAAGAAGGCTAAGAACAATGTCAAAATGTGGACTAAATTCGAACAAGAAAAAGAAGAGATAGTTACATATAGGGAAAACAGAAAAGTATTACCAGGAGTTAGAATTCCTAAAGATATAGAAATATCTAACGATATGGAATACGTAGTAAAAGATAGCGACATAATAGTAATAGCAGTTCCAGCAGCATTTGTTGGAGATGTTAGCAAAGAAATAAAGAACTACTATAATAAGAATCAACAATTTGTACTTGCATCAAAAGGAATAGAAAGAGGAACTTGTTTATTTGTCGATGATATATTTAAGAAATATGTTAAGACAAAGAATTATTGTGTTATAAGTGGACCAAGCTTTGCAGTAGATATAGTTACTAATTGCCCAATTGGACTTACTATTGCAAGTGAGAGAAAGAAAACAATTAAAATAGTTAAAAAAGCTTTAGAAAATGATTCATTAAAATTGAGAGAATCATCAGATGTAATAGGTGTAGAAATATGTGGATCAATCAAAAACGTAATTGCTATTGCAGCAGGTATGTTAGATGGTTTAGGATATCCAGAATCTACACAAGCTATGTTTATTACTGAAAGCTTAAATGACATTAAAGAATTAATTAGTAAACTAGGTGGAGATAGAGATACTATTCTTACTTTTGCAGGATTTGGAGATTTACTTCTTACTGCTACTAGTAAGAAGAGTAGAAACTTCTCATTTGGTATATTATTAGGTAAGAAGCTTCCTCAAAGTGAAATAGATGAATATGTCAATAATACTACTATCGAAGGACTTTATACTATTAAATCTATATATAAACTTTTAAAACATAGAAAAGTTAGAATACCTATAATTAATTTGATATATGATATTATCAATAATAAGAAGAAAGTAGACGAACTACCAAAATTCTTAATATCAAAAAAGTAAAGTTATCTTAAAAAGATAACTTTTTTGTTTATTATATTTATTTTTGATATTATAATTATTATAGGTGATAATATGAATAATAAAGGGTTCACATTAATAGAGGTACTAGCAGTAATGATAATACTTGGTATTGTACTTATGATATCAGTACCAAATATTAGTCAATATATTACTAGATCTAGAAGATCTTCTTATATAACAGATGCTAAAAGATATGTTGAAGCAGCAAGAAGTGAAGTAGAATCAGAAAGACTTAAAATGACTAGTAAGAATACATGTTATTATATTCCAAGAGAATGTCTTCCAGTAAATAAAGGACAACAAAGTCCATTTGGAGATTGGAATGGATTATATGTAGTTGTTACTTATGATGGAAAGACACATGATTATTATTTTACTAGTACAGATACTAGTGGAATTGGAATAAATCTTACATATGCAGATAATTTAACTGAATTTAAATTAGTTAAAAATAAAGCTTCTGTTAAGACAAATGTCTGTGTAGGTAATAGGACAAATATAAAGATAATAGGGGCTGATTGTGGAGTTAGAACAGCTACAAATAAAACAGCATCTATAAGTAATAATATAAAAGAAAGAAGTTGAAAGATTTAACTTTCAACTTTTTAATTAAACTAATTTACTTATTTAAGTAATTAATATATAATAACTCTATAAAAAGAAAGAAGGCATGGAAATGAGAGAATTTACTGAACAAGAATTAGTAAGACGTGAGAAAGCGCAAAATATTCGTGAAAAGGGTATGGATCCATTTGGACATAGATTCGAAAGAGATTCATATGCAAATGATATAAAAGAAAAGTATAAAGATATTCCACATGATGATTTTGAAAATATGACAGATACAGCTACTGTAGCAGGAAGAATTATGTTTATACGAAAAATGGGAAAAGCATCTTTCTTTACAATTAGTGATAAGACAGGAAATATTCAAGTATATATATCAATCAACGATGTTGGAGAAGAAACATACGAATTATTTAAGACTGCTGATATCGGTGATATAGTAGGTGTTCATGGTAAGATAATGAAGACTAAAACTGGTGAAGTAACAGTAAAATGTTTAGAATACACACACTTAGTTAAAGCTTTAAAACCACTTCCAGAGAAGTTCCATGGATTAACTGATATAGAAGAACGTTATAGAAGACGTTATGTAGATTTAATAATGAATGAAGACTCTAAGAAGATTGCATTTATGCGTCCAAAAATAATTAGATGTATTCAAAATTTTATGGATAGTAGAGGATTTACTGAAGTAGAAACTCCAGTACTAACTACTCTTTTAACAGGAGCTAGTGCTAGACCATTCGTAACTCATCATAATACACAAGATATAGATATGTATTTAAGAATAGCTCTAGAGCTTCCTCTAAAGAGATTATTAGTTGGAGGAATGGAAGCTGTATACGAGATAGGTAGAGTATTCAGAAATGAAGGAATGGATCCAAAACATAATCCTGAATTTACTTTGATGGAAGCTTATCTAGCATATAGTGATCTAGAAGGTATGATGGATTTAACTGAAGCTATGTACACTACTATTGCTAAAGAAGTAGCAGGTAAGATGACATTCAATTGGTGTGGAAATGAAATAAATCTAGAAGGACCATGGAAGAGAATAAGTATGGTTGATGCTATAAAAGAAAAGACAGGAATTGACTTCAAGAAAGAAATGACTGTTGAAGAGGCATTAAAACTTGCTGAAGAGCATGATATTCATGTAGAAGAACATGAAAAGAATGTAGGTCATATTATCAATCTATTCTTCGAAAAGTATGTTGAAGAAACACTTATTCAACCAACATTCTTATATGGTCATCCAGTAGAGATATCTCCACTAACTAAGAAGAATCCAGATGATCCAAGATTCGTAGATAGATTCGAATTATTCATTGGCGGAAAAGAATTTGCTAATGCATATACAGAACTTAATGATCCAATCGATCAATTAGAAAGATTTGAAGAGCAATTAAAAGAAAGAGATAAAGGTAACGATGAAGCTAACGATATCGATATGGACTTTATCGAAGCTCTAGAATATGGTATGCCACCAGCTGGAGGAATTGGATATGGAATAGATAGACTTGTAATGCTATTTACTGAACAAGAAACTATTAGAGAAGTAATACTATTCCCTACAATGAAGTTAAAATAAAAGATAATTAATAATTATCTTTTTTTTATGTTAAAATATTTAGTGAGGACTAAATTATGAAAGATAATAAGAAGAAGATATTATTAATCATATTTACTATATTAGTATTTATACTAGTATCTTTAATACTATCTAACAAAGATATGCAAAATGATACTTTTTATACTATTAAAGTAGGAGAAGCTATAGAGAAATATGGTGTAGATATGAAAGATCATTTCTCTTTTATACCTGATTTAAAATATACTTATCCACATTGGTTATACGATTTAAGTATATTTAAAATATATAAACATTTTGGTTTTAATGGATTATTTGCATCTAATATAGTACTTACATTTATACTTTGTTTTACTATGTTTATTACTTCTTTTAAGATGAGTAAAAACTATGGTATGTCTTTTATTACAACTTTATTTGCATCTGCTTTTTTAAATCCATTTATTACTGTAAGAGCACAACTGGTTAGTTATATACTTCTACTTTTGATACTATATTTTATAGAAAAATTAAGGCAATATGGTAATTATAAAAACATATTGTTTATAGGAATATTATCTATACTTCTAGCTAATGTTCATGCTGCTTTATATCCACTTGTATTTGTATTATTCTTACCATTTATAGTATCAGATTACTTATATAAATCTATTAAACCAGATAAATCTAGTATCTTAGAGATAGATAAACCTAAGAATACAAAACTATTATTAATAACTATTGTTATTTGTATAATATGTGGATTCTTATCTTTAACTGGTTCATCATATACGTATATATTTAATATTATGATGGGTAATAGTACATCTGTAATAGTAGAACATGCACCAGCATCTCTAATTAATAATCCATTTATATTTATGTATATGGGAATAATTATAATAATACTTTTATCTAAGAAGTTTAAAATATTACTAAGTGATCTATTTATGATATGTGGATTAATATTATTATCACTTATGTCATTAAGAAGTTTTGCACTATTTATAATACTATCTATATATAGTTTTGTTAGAGTATGTACTACTTTAGAAAAGAACTATCTTAAACATATAGATCTAAGCCAAATATTTACTAATACTAAAACAATGATAGTAGTAACAATACTTCTTTCTATAACATGTATATTTACTTTTGGATTTGAACTTAAAGAAGAATACGTAGATAGTAGAGAGTATCCAACTGATATGGTTAAATATATTAAAGAGAATATAGACTATAAAAATATGAGATTATATAACGAATATAATACAGGTAGTTATTTGATGTTAAATGATATAAAAGTATTTATAGACTCTAGATCAGACTTATATATGAAAGAGTTTAATAAAGATTGTCACGTATTCGACGATTATAAAGATATGCCATATAACTATAAGTATGTACTGGATAAGTACGACTTTACTCACATACTTATTTCTAATAGAGATAAGTTTAATGTAATACTAGAGTATTTACCAAATTATAAAATAATAAAACAAGATGATAATTTCGTCTTGTATGAAAAAATAAAATAGGTATTCTTACGAATACCTTTTTTGATACGTTTGTTTGACTTTTAAAGGCTATTGTGTTATAATTTAAGGCAATTTATGGGGGATTTTATGGAAAAGTTTATAGGAATAGTTATAGTAATATTGACTTTCTATATTGGCTTAATAATTGGTATGGTATGCTTTAATTATCAGAGTACAACAATTACTACTAAAAATAAAGTAAATGATACTCAAAAAGTAGAAGTAGAAAAAGCCATAGATTATTTTGATTTTGGTTTTGAATACGAAGAACACTACATGTAATAGGAGTTAATATGAGACTAGTAGTTAATAAAGAATCAGAATTATATGATTATTTAAGAGATAACTTAAATGAATCAAAGAATACTATTAAAGGATTCTTAACTAAAAGAATGATAACAGTTAATAATAAAGTAGTTACTAAATATAATCATATTGTTAAAGTTAACGATGAGATTGTAATAGGTAATACTAAGATAGAGAATGTAGCAAATAAGATAGATATATTATATGAAGATGACCATATAATAGCAGTTAATAAACCGGCTTCTATTCTTACTATTGCTACAGAAAAAGAAAAAGATAGAACTTTATATAACTGGGTATCTAATTATGTTAAAGAAAGTAATAGAAAAAATAAAATATTTATTATTCATAGACTTGATAAAGATACTAGTGGAATAGTTATATTTGCTAAAGATGAGAAGACTAAGAATTTGTTTCAAGATAATTGGAACGATAATGTTAAGAGAACTTATCTAGCAGTAGTTCATGGAAAGACAGATAAAGAAAAGACTATAATAGTTAATATGTCTGAATCTAAAGATGGACTTAATACTTTTGTATCTAGTAAAGGAGATAAAACTATTACTAGTTATAAAACTATTAAGAATAGTGATACATATAGCTATATAGAAATAGATATAAAAACAGGTAAAAAGAATCAGATTAGAGTAGCTCTTTCTCATGATGGCAATCCAATACTTGGAGATAAAAAGTATGGAATAAAAGATGAATCTAAGAGAATGATGCTACATGCTAGTAAATTAGAATTTATTAATCCTGTTAATAAAAAGAAAATGGTTTTAGAGAGTAAGCCAGATAAATTATTTAATTATTATTGCAAGAATATATAAATAATATATAATGAATTCGTAGGTGATTTTATATGATGAAAAAATTAGGGATTGAAAAAAAAATCGAATTAGTAGATAGAGGACTAGGTGCTGAGATATTTAGTGGAATAGTTAATGGTATAGGAGCGCTTCTTGCACTTGCTGGATTAATTCTATGTATAGTATTTGCTGCTAAGCAACCAGGAGCTAAGTTACTATTATGTGCTATCTTTTATGGATTAGCAATCTTTTTAACATACTTATCTTCATGCTTATATCACTCTTTAGCATACAATAATGGTAAAAGAGTATTTAGAGCATTAACTATATCAGGAGTAGATATATTATTTACTGCATCTATTGCAATATTTGCATTAACACTATTAAGTGGTAAAAAAGAATTATTATTAGTACTTGGATCATTCGGTATATCTGGATTATCAATAATAGCTAATATTATTAATTTTGAAAAATATAAATATGTAAGAATAATAGGATTCTTACTTCAAACAATGCTTGGTTTTGCAACACTATATTTTTCATTACCACTATTACCACACATGGCATTTGTATTAATGCTAGTTAGTGTATTATCATTTATAGCTGGATTTATATTCCATATATTTGGATATCAACTTAGTTATTTAAATTCAGTAGGACACATAATTACACTTAATGGTAATGCATTTTTATTCTTTACAATATTACTATATGTTATCTAACATATAGTTTTTGTACATTTAGGGGGGGAAAATTTATGACAAATGAACAACTAACAAGATATATTAGAACATTATCTTCATGCTTCTCTTTTATTAAATTAAAAGTAGATGTAGATGCTATTATTAAAGAAGAAAGAGAAAAAGATACTAGTGAAGAAGAACAAAATAAAGAGATTAAAACAAGATTTAAACAAGAAGTTAGAAAGCAAGTACTAGATGCATACAACAAAGATAATAATGAATTCTTTAAAAATATGGGTGAAGTATTAAATGATGATAATATCGATGCTTATATGAAGACAACTATTCTAAATATGAGTATTGGAGTTATTAATAGACAAAAAGAACTTGATTATGCTTCTTGTAAAAGAATTATTAGTAAGAGTGCTCCTATAAAGAAACTTCTTAACAGTTTATTTATCGAAGAAGATGATGAAAATACAGTAGAAGAAGAACTTAATCAAAAATATAATCATTTATCTACTTTATTTAAAGCTTATAAACAAGAGTTCTACGTTAAAGAAAATAACGAAAATCATGGTGGATTAACTATGAAAGAAGTTAAAGTATTAATGGATAGATATAGAAATGAAAACGATTTAGAAGCTAGAGATAAAATAATTGAAGCTAATATGGGACTTGCTAAGAGTGTTGCATATCATTATTACTCTAAGATCAATTCACTTATAAGTTATGAAGATTTAATTCAAGATGGTCTAGAAGGACTTATGAGAGCAATTGAAAAGTTCGACTACACTCGTGGTGTTAGATTTAGTACTTATGCTATGTGGTGGATTAAACAAAGTATTATGAGAAGTTGTGAAACGAATTTTAGAGCACTTACAATTCCAGTTAATAAAGTATCTAATATAATGACAATTCATAGTAAAATTCAAAAACTTGAAAGAGAATCAGGTAAGACTCCAACTAAAAAAGTAATAATGGAAAAACTTCATTTATCAGAAGATGCATATGAAGAATATAAAAGATTGATAAGATTACCAGATAGTTTAAATAGAAAGATTAACAAAGAAGATGGAGAACTTGGTGAAGAACTTGGTTCTACATTAAAATCAGAAGATAGTGTCGAAGAGATGGCATCTAAAAATATAGATTCTATTATTATGCAAGAAGATCTCGAAAATGCATTAGATGCTAGAGAAAACTTTGTCATAAGAGAAAGATTTGGATTTAATAATCCAGAGCAGAGAGAAAGAACTCTTGAAGATGTTGGAAAAGAGCTTAACATAACAAGAGAAAGAGTAAGACAGATTCAAGCTAAATCATTAAGAAAATTAAGAAACTATTATAAGAAAAAAGGGAATTCAATTTATTAATTCCTTTTTTTATGTTAAAATTAATCAAGGTGATAGATATGAACAAAGATAGATTTGTCCAAGAACTCTCTAAACAGATGAATATGAATGCAAGTGATTGTGAAAAGATAAACGAAATACTTGAAAGTCATTTTATAATAGGTAGAAATAATAAATTTAAGATATTAGAAGAGATTAAAAAAAGATTAAATATAGATGATGATCTTGCTGAAAAGATATATGATACAGCAGGTAATATCTTAGAAGAAAATATAAAGAATAGATTAAAACATCCATTTAAAAGAAACAAAACTAGTAATTAACTAGTTTTTCTTTTTTTATTTTGCTATAATCGTATTATAAGATAAGATAGAGAGAGTAATACAATATGCAGGGTAGTTTGGATAAAGTTGAATATGAAATTAAAGATTTAAAATATGCTAATAGTGATAATTGGTATAAGATTGACATTAAAGTTCCTATGGAATTAGGATGGATTAAAAGATTGAAATTCGTTATAGAGAAAGACGGAGTAAGAAGTGCTTTCCCTCTTGAATTTGTCGATAAAAATGACGGATATGCATTCTTTAAAGGATATGTTAAGCTTGATACTGCTGCTTTATATCACTATTATTTTACTTTTGAGGCAAATGATAAATTTGTTTATTTTAAAAAGAAGAATATAACTGATGAACACAGTATTTGTGATGAAGAAAAATGGAAGTTAAGTGTTAATTATGAAACACCAGAGTGGGCTAAAGGTAAGATAATGTATCATATCTTTGTAGATAGATTTAATAGAAAAGATAATGAAAACTTCAAACCTATGCCAAGAAGAAATATGTATAGAAACTGGAATGATAAGTTAAAACTTGGCCCTGATAAAGATGGTATATGGAATAATGACTTCTATGGTGGAAATCTTAAAGGAATAATAGATAAACTAGATTATATTAAATCTTTAGGAGCTACTATTTTATATTTATCACCAGTTGTAGAAAGCCAGTCTAATCATAGATACGATACAGCAGACTATGAAAATGTAGATCCATATGCTGGATGTAATGAAGACTTAAGAAAACTATGCTATGAAGCTCATAAAAGAGGTATGAGAGTAGTACTGGATTCTGTATTTAATCATACTGGTAACGACTCTAAATATTTTAATGAATTTGGTAGTTATCCTAATCTAGGAGCATATCAAAGCAAAACTTCACCGTATTATAAATTCTATAGAACTAACTATGATGAGGGATATGTTCCTAAGTTTGAACTTGCTGATAAGTTTCCTAGTATTGGAGCTCGTAATAGTAGATGGATAAACTATATATACGAAGCAAGAGGAATAGTAGACCTATGGTATCATTTCGATAAAGATCACAAGAATGAACCAGAGGTAGCAGTACTTCCTGAAAACATTCAAAAATGGGCACAAGATTACTTTACTAAGAATTTAAAACTAGATGAAAAAACTATTAAATATCAAGATAATAAATTCTGGTATAATCATCATGGTAAATATGTACCTATAAATAATCGAATGATTTATATTCTTTATAGTTTAGAAGATAAAGTAGAAAAAATAGATAATATTAAAGAAGTATTTAACTTCTTAACTATAGATGCACTACTAGTATTCTATAAGACTAAGAGTGGAGATAAATTATCTTTAATATTTGATGAATTTAAAAAGATATATCCTGAGAATACTCTATATCATATTATTGACTACATTAGAAAAGTAGATATTACTAAAGCAGTAAAGAAATATACTGATGAAAAGATAGATGAGAAGAGTAATAAACCATTTAGAAAATATTTACATAACGATAAGAATATGTTCTCTACTTGGTGGGGTATGCCTAACTTACCTGTATGTAATGGAAATTCTAAAGAGTGGCAAGACTACATATATGGTGAAGGTGGAGTTATAGATAAATGGTTTAGTCTAGGAATAGACGGATTAAGACTAGATGTAGCAGACGAGTTAAGCGATGAATTTATCGAAGGAATTAGAAGAGCAGTTAAAAGAAATAAAGAAGATGGTTTCATAATTGGAGAAGTATGGAAAAATCCAATGCGTATGAATAGAGGATACATATCTAGTGGAAAAGGTATGGATAGCGTTATGAACTATCAACTAGCTGATGCTTTGATAAGATACTTTAAATATGAAGACTTTCATAAATTAAGAAATATAATTAGAGAAATAGAAAACGAGTATCCTAAAGAGACTATAGATGTACTCATGAATTTTACTTCTACTCACGATATAACAAGAGCAATCAATATATTTGGAACTTATGAATTCCAGTATTCTGGAGAATGGGCATGGAATCCTAACAATGGTGATATCGGATATGCTGGAAGTAGAAAGCTAACTAAAGAAGAGTATGAAAGAGGAAAAACTATTTATAAAGCATATGTTTATACTCTAGCATTTATGCCTGGAATACTATCTATTTTCTATGGTGATGAAGCAGGACTTGAAGGACATGGCAATCTAGCTAATAGAAAAGCATTCCCATGGGGAAAAGAAGATATGGACTTAGTAAACTTCTTTAGATCTATTGGTAATATTAGAGAAGAAGAAAAGTTCTTAGAAAAAGCTGATCTCAATGTAAGAGATGTTAATCCACAGTTCTTTATGTTCGAAAGAGAAAGTGATGATGAGAAAGCATTAATTACAGTTAATAGAAGTTTTGAACCTATTAAGACACCAATACCAGAAGATTATTATGCAAGTGATGCTAAATATGGTCTAAATGGTTCTGATAAATATGAGATTAAACCTCTAGGAGGACTAGTCTTAAAGAAAAAATTAAAATAGTGTAAAACTAAGTAAAATAAAATAAGTTGATATTAAATATATCAGCTTTTTTATTATAAAATATAAGAGGATAAGGATAAGAAAAGAGGGTTATTTATGTACAAGGTAATATATAACAAAAAAATTAGTGCTAATTCTTATGAATTACTAGTAGAAGCACCACTTCAAATAAAGAAAGCTATACCAGGACAATTCGTTATAGTAATGGCTAAAGAAACTAGTGAGAGAATACCACTAACTATTTATGATTATGATAAAGAAAAAGGATTATTATATTTAATATATCAAGTAGTAGGAGCATCTACTCTAGAACTTACTCATGTTAAAGATGAGATATTTAGTGTAGCAGGTCCACTTGGAAATCCAAATGAGATTTGTAAAGAACCAGAGAAGTTCAAAGGAAGAAAGATTGTTTATGTAGCAGGTGGAGTTGGTATAGCACCAGTTTATCCACAAGTTAAATACTTACATGAACATGGATTTGATGTAGATGTTATCTATGGAGCAAGAGAAGCTAACTTACTACTTATTAGAGACAAGATAGAGAAAGTTGCTCATAAGATAATGTATGCTACTGATGATGGATCTTTTGGTAAGAAAGGATTCGTTACTGATATATTAAAAGAGAATATAGATAAATACGATTTATGTGTTGCTATTGGACCAGTAATAATGATGAAGAATGTAGCAGCACTAACTAAAGAATATAACTTACAGACAATCGTTAGTATGAACCCAATAATGGTCGATGGAAGTGGAATGTGCGGTGCATGTCGTTGTGAGATCGAAGGAAAGCCTAAATTCGCATGTATTCATGGACCAGAGTTCGATGGACACAAAGTTAACTTTGATTTACTTCTTAAGAGAATGGCTGTTTATAAAGAAGAAGAAAAAGTTAAGATGGAACAAATGGAAGAAGTTCTATCTAAGGAAGAAGCTTAGGAGGTACAATCATGGATGTTAGTGTAAAGATAAGAGGAAAAGTTCAAGATCCACAAGTTAGAGTTACTAACTTTGAAGAAGTTGAACAAGGATATACTGATGAAGAAGCATTAAGTGAAGCAGCAAGATGTTTAACTTGTCCTAGACCTAGATGTGTTGAAGGTTGCCCAGTAGGAATAGCAATACCTGACTTTATCAAATGTATTAAAGAAGGTAATGTAGCTGGTGCTTACGAAGTAATTAGTAAAACATCTAGTTTACCTGCAGTATGTGGAAGAGTTTGTCCACAAGAAAAACAATGCGAAGCTAAATGTGTAAGAGGTATTAAAGGTGAAGCAGTTAGTATAGGTGCTCTTGAAAGATATGCAGCAGACTATGCTATTAAAAATAATCTAGCAGCAACTAATATTCCACCTAAAAATGGTAAGAGAGTAGCTGTAGTAGGAGCAGGACCTGCAGGTCTTACTTGTGCTGGAGATTTAGCTAAGCAAGGATATGAAGTTACTATATACGAAGTACTTCATAAAGCTGGAGGAGTTTTAACTTATGGAATTCCTGAGTTTAGACTTCCAAAGAGAATAGTTAAAAAAGAAGTAGAAAGCTTAGAAAAACTTGGAGTAAGAATTCTTACTGACGTACCAGTTGGAAATGCTGTTACTCTAGATGAGTTAGAAAAAGAATACGATGCAGTATTCTTAGGAACAGGAGCAGGACTTCCTAAATTTATGGGAATACCTGGTGAAGATGCTAATGAAGTATTCTCAGCTAATGAAATACTTACAAGAATAAATCTAATGGGAGCTTATGATGATCATAGTACTACACCAATTAAGAAAGCTAAAAAAGCATATGTAATAGGTGGAGGAAACGTTGCTATGGATGCAGTTAGATCTCTAAAGAGACTTGGAATAGATGCACATCTAATGTATAGAAGAGGAGAAGAAGAACTACCTGCAAGAAAGATGGAAGTAGAGCATGCTAAAGAAGAAGGAATAGTATTCGATTTACTTCAAAATCCTAAGAGAATTATTACTGATGAAAACAACAGCATTACTGGTATGGAAGTAGTTAACATGGAATTAACTGAACCAGGAGAAGATGGAAGAAGAAGCGTAGTTGAAAGAGCAGGATCAGAACATATAGTAGAATGTGACATGGTTGTAATGGCTCTTGGAACTAGTCCAAATCATGGTGCTCTTAAAGAAAGTGATATAGCTCTAACAGATAGAGGATTAATCGTAGTAGATGGAACTAAGACATCACTAGATAACGTATTTGCTGGAGGAGATGCAGTAACAGGAGCTGCTACAGTAATACTTGCAATGGAAGCTGGAAAGAAAGCAGCTAAACAAATAGTTGAATACTTAAATAAATAAGAAAATCTTATAGAAGATTTTCTTTTTTTATACTATAATAATTGTAGTTAGGGAAGGTGAGATATAATGGCTAAATCAAAAGTAAAGAAGACTCCTGTAGTAATACTTATAATACTATTAATTCTTCTTCTAATAGGACTACTAGTAGGATTCATTGGATTAAGTATTAAAGTGGAAGATAAGAAAGATGCATACGAAGTAGGACTTAATCATAAAGATATAGAAGAAGCATCTATTAAATGTACATTCTTTGGAAAAGAAGTTAATAACATTAAGAAAGATAAAGAGATAGATACAAGTAAGAAAGGTGATCAAGAAATAACTTATACTTGCTCTAAATTCTTATTTAATAAATCTATTAAAGTAAAATATACAGTAGTTGATAAAGATGAACCTAAAATAGAATTAAAGGGTAAAAAAATTAAAGTAGTAACAGTAGGTAGTAAATATACTGAAGAAGGATATACTGCTACTGATGATGCTGATGGAGAATTAACTAAAAATGTTAAAGTAGATTCATCTAAAGTAAACTATAACAAAGTAGGTAACTATAATATTACTTATACAGTTACTGATTCAAATGGTAATACTGGAGAAGTAACAAGACAAATAAAAGTAAGAACTGCAAATGGTTATTATGGAGGATGTGGAGAAGAAAATACAGTATATCTAACATTCGATGATGGACCTAATAATACGACTACACTTCAAATACTTGATATTCTTAAGAAGTATGGAGTTAAAGCTACATTCTTTGTAACAAGTACTAATGGTGGAGATGATTCAGTAATTAAAAGAGCATACGATGAAGGTCACAAGATAGCAGTTCATACAGCATCTCACGATTATGCTAAGATTTATAAGTCAACTACAGCATTCTGGGATGATTTTAATAAAATAAGTAATCGTATCGAAAAGATTACTGGGGAAAAGCCTACACTTATGAGATTCCCAGGAGGAGCATCTAATACAGTATCAAGACACTACAGTGTTGGTATTATGAAAAAATTAACTATAGAAGCAGAAGAAAAAGGATTATCTTATTTCGATTGGAATAGAGATTCTACTGATGCTGAAATAGCAACTGATACATCAGATAAAGTATATGATCAAGTAACATTAGATTTAAATGAAGCAACAGGAAACGTAATATTAATGCACGATATTAAAAAGACTACAGCAGGTGCTCTTGAAAGAATAATTCAGTATGCACAAGAAAATGAATTCAAATTCGATGTATTAAATGAGAATGTTATTTGTCACCATAGAGCAGTAAACTAATAATAAAGAATGCCAAGTAGCATTCTTTTTTTATTCATTTATTTACTTAATACTAATTAAATATTATAATTATATTAGGTTAATATGGAGGTTTTTTATGGGGAAAACATTAGATGAATTGAAACAAATAGGTAAAGGAGTTCTTTCATATGGAAAAGATGCTCTTAATGTAATACAAGAAAGTGATGATTTTAAAAGCTTTAATCAAGGAATGAATGAAGCAGTATCACAAGTTGAAGCTAAAAGTAAAGAAATAAAAGATAATCTTATGTCAAAAGGTCAAGAATATGATGCACAAAAAAATGCAAATAATGCAAATGGAGTAAATCAAAACAATAATAATCAATAATTAGTATAGGAAGTGATCTTCTTGGCAAAAGAAATAAAAGAAGAATTAAAAACATTTAAAGAGAAACTAAATGGTAAATTGTCTTCTATTAGTTCTAGTACTGGTGAAATTGTATCTAAGATTAATTCTTTAGCACAAGAGTCCACTAGTACTAAAGGCTTAGTTGAAGCTAATTATCAGAGTAGTACTGAAGTAAATCAAGCAGCATCTAAACTTGCAGCAACTGCTGAGTTTTTGCAAGTAATTAGTTCAGATATTACTTCTACAGTAAATGGTGCAGTATCTAAAGCAAACGATGTAATATCGAAAGTTAATAATCTTGAAACTTTACTTGCTGATATTAAAAGTATAGAGTCTAGAATAAGTAGTGAAAATGCTAAAGAAAAACCAGATAGTGGAGTTTTATCTAGCGAAAGATCTAAACTAGCTTCTAAAGAAGCAGAGTTTGACACAGTACAAGAAGAAGCTATGACTGCTTTAGCAGCTCTTAAAGCTATGGATAAGACAGTTAATGTCTCTTCTGGTAATGCATCAGGATCTGGAACAAATACTGGAACAGATACAAATACTCAAAATGCTGAAGATGGCAAGACTGGTACAAGTACACTTGATACTTATTCTGGATACTTACAAAATTTAAAATATGGAACATTTACTAAATCAGTATATAACTCTAAATATGGAAAATTAAATTATTATATATATGTACCTGATAATGCTCAAAATATTCAAGGTTTACCACTTATGCTTTACTTACATGGTGGAAATTCACATAATAATGGTTGGGGTAGTTGTACAGAGTATGGACTAGCTCCTAAGATTCGTGATCGCCAGGTTAATCCACAAGGTATAGTAATATGCCCACTTATAACTGACTTTGAAGGTGGAGCTGGACAAAACTGTTTGAATGCTGCAATGGAATTAACTAATAGTGTAGCTAATCAGTATCACTGTGATAAGAATAGAATATCTCTAGTAGGTCACAGTTATGGAGCAATAGTTGGTTATAAATTAATTAACCAGTATCCTAATTATTTCTCTGCATTTGTTCCTATAAGTGGATGGAATGAAGTAACTAGTGCCTTTAAAAATGTTAAGGTATGGGCATTTCATGGAGATAGAGACAATAGAGGTGGAGGAAGTAGAACTACATATCCAGGAGCTCTTAAAGCACTTGAACAAATTAAAGCAATTGGTGGACAAGCACAGATGTCTACTTTAAAAGGTATGGGACACTCACATGTTCAAAATAAAACTCTTGAACAAACTTTCTTATCTCCTGATGGAAAACAAGAGACATATCTTGAATGGGCTATGAGACAGAGAAAGGCTTAATATGAAGAAGAGAGATACAGTTATTGTTATAGTAGTAGTATCAATTTGTGCAGTACTAACTGCAATGGCTATGATATTTGCAGTTTCTTTGCCAGTAATATCTTATTTAACATCTGGAGTAGAAGAAACTACTGAAAAATCCAAATATAATGATGTTATAGGAAAAAATGCAAAAGAAGAATACAAAAATAAATGGGGATTTGATGAATCAATATTTCCATCCAGCATAAAAGGATTAGATGGAGTAAAAGACTTCAAGATGGTTTACTATAATCCTTGGGATGCACAGTATCTAGCATATTTAGTAGTAGACTATAACAGTGAAGAATACCAAAAAGAAGTAGAAAGATTAACTTCTTATGGAATAAGCGAATATGAAGGATACTATGGTGTATCTGGATTTACTAACTATAGATTACTTGCTATGGAAGCAGATGACTACAATGGATTTATATATGCAATTACTGATGATAACAACAGGATTATCTATGTAGAAATAATATTTTGTAATTATTTTATGGATTTAGATTATGAGAAGTATATAGATACTAAATACTTACCAGATGGATTTAATGCAAAAATTGACAATCCATATCAAAAATTAAAGATGAAAGAGAGATAGTTAAAGACTATCTCTTTTATGTTATAATATAGTATATTGAAGGTGATATTATGGAATCTTTATTCGATATGGTTAAAAATGAATATGTCCCACTAGCAGAGAAATTAAGACCTAAAACACTTGATGATTTCTATGGACAAGAAAAGATAGTAGGTAAGAATTCTCCTGTTAGAAAGATGATAGAGAACGATTTAATAACATCTATGATCTTCTGGGGACCTCCTGGAACAGGTAAAACTACACTTGCTAAAATAATAGCAAAGAATACTAATTCAGCTTTTTATGAAATAAGTGCAGTTAATAGTGGAGTTAAAGATATTAAAGACCTACACGACAAATCAGTTAATAATAGAATGAATGGTAAAAAGACAATCTGTTTTGTAGATGAGATACATCGCTTTAATAAAGCGCAACAAGATGCCTTCTTACCATTAGTAGAACAAGGAGATATTATTCTAATTGGAGCTACTACTGAAAATCCTTCATTCGAAGTAAATAGTGCCTTACTATCTAGATGTAAAGTATATGTACTAGAATCACTTTCAAATGAAAATATTAAAAAAATAGTAGAAAGAGCACTATCGACATTTGATAACGTTACTATCGATGAAGAAAGTATAGATTTAATTGTATCTATTTCTAGTGGAGATGCTAGAAACGCTCTTAATACTTTAGAAAATATTATTAATTTAGCACCTACTAAAGGAAAGAAAAAGAATATAGATAGAAAAGTATTAGATAAAATACTTCAAGATAAAACATTTTTATATGACAAAAATGGAGAAGAGCATTATAATCTAATATCAGCACTTCATAAGTCTATGAGAAATAGTGATGCTGATGCAGCACTATACTATCTAGCTAGAATGATAGAAGCTGGAGAAAATCCTTTATATGTAGCAAGAAGACTAATTAGATTTGCTTCAGAAGACGTTGGTATGGCTAATCCTAATGCTTTAGTACAAGCAGTTAATACATATAATGCTTGTCACTATATTGGAGTTCCAGAGTGTAACGTTAACCTAGCTCAGTGCGTAGTATATCTAAGTGTATCTCCTAAATCTAACGCTCTTGAAGTAGGATACATGGAAGCTGCTAAAGATGCTAAAGAAACACTTAATCTAAAAGTACCATTACATCTTAGAAATGCGGAAACTAAACTGGATAAAGA
>Ga0310691_10000840_pt1 | contig 52385 bp, 51 predicted proteins | sample 176DNAGHGlowgp2_FD_203887 | JGI IMG/M metagenome (GOLD analysis project Ga0310691, IMG submission 203887) | Sheep rumen microbial communities from Palmerston North, Manawatu-Wanganui, New Zealand - 1766 DNA GHGlow gp2 (v2) (version 2) | ecosystem: Host-associated > Mammals > Digestive system >... | reverse complement strand
TTGTGCAACTGTTTGACCACTACTTACATTGACTGCGCCACTCAATTCTTCTGGATATTCAACTTGTGTATATGAACCGACATTTGTGTCACTACCACTGATTACAACACTAGCAACTTTGTCGGTTACTGTACCATTAATTCCATTAACATTAACTCCGCTAATACTGTTCTGTGCAGATGCTGATATGTTATATATTGCTGAATCAAGAATATTATCTGCATCATATAAAGAAGTTGCACCGCTAATATAATTGGCATTGGCATTTGCAACATATGAAATTTCATCATTGTCATCAAGACCAGCAGATTCTGCTAATTGGGTTATAGCTTCTGAAATAGTCTTTTCATCTTTAATTATAGAATCAGTCAATGCAGAAATAGTTGTCTCAACTGAATTAAATGCTTCTGCAATTGTCTGACTACCGCTAACATTAACAGCACTGCTGAATTCTTCTGGATATTCAACTTGTGTATACGTACCTACGTTCTCATCACTGCCACTGATTGTAACAGAGGCAATGTTGTTTTCAACGGTTGCGCTAACACTATTGACATTAATTCCTTTGATTGATTTACCAATATTAAATGTAACTATATTATCTTCACTGTTTTTAAGTGAAATAGTTTCATTTCCTTTGGCATAATTAATTGCCAACTCACCGTATTTAAGGTCTGATGGTTGTGGCAATTTTGGCTCGTTATTTACCAATTGGTTACTTCTAACGTGCAATAAATGTCTGTTTCCCATTTTTTAACTAAAAAGTTTTTTTTAATTTTTTTTATTTCTATAACAATAGTTTTTATACTAATATTATTACTATTAGCACATTTTTAAATAAATATCTTGGTAAAAATAAAAAAGAAAACAATGATATACAATTTTGGTATCAGTTGAGTAATTTAATTTACTTACTGATACCAAAAATTTTTTTATAAATAGCTCAATGGGTTATAAAAAAAAGAATTGGGTGACTTTTTATTCATCCAATTCCTTTAATCTATTAATTGCAAATTCACATTGGTTTTTTGATATTTCACTTCCAATAAAGTCAAGATTTCTCTTCTTGCACGAAACGGCAGTAGTTCCGCTTCCTATGAATGGGTCGTACACAACCCAACCATCCCTTGTGTATATATCAAGAAGCTTATCACAAAGTTCACTGCTGTATGTAGCTTGGTTATAAGGGCATTTGCCATCATTGTTAGCTGCTTCTACGAAATTATATGAAACCTCATAGTATTGTTGATTTGTTTTCTGATTTATGGACTTTACTCGTCTGTTGTTCACATAAGTGTTCATCTCGTTCTTTCTTGCAAAGACAAACACGAATTCCCAATTTCTACTTAATCTTTTTCCATTGGCTGGAAAAGGAAGCCCACATTTCTTCTTCCAAATTATAGTATCTATTACATCAAAATTGGTGTTCCTCACTATTTCAGTCACCAATTTATAGGGTAATGATGGGTTTTCTATCGAATACGAGAAATTGTATATAACAACCCTATTCTCATTCAATATTTGGTCGAACTTGTTGAACAAGTTTATTGACCAATCTATATATTCCTCTTCTGTTTTCCAATCAACGTAGACATCATATCTTCCAGTGTCCGCATATCCACCCTTTCTGTGTGTCATATTATATGGTGGAGAAGTCAATATTGTATCAACCTTTATGTTTTCTGAAATCATTCTGTCCATCGTGGCAAAACAGTCCTCATTGCATATGCTTCCGTTCATTTTTCTTCATTTTCATTTAAAAATTCAAGTTCATCAGAATTGTATTCAGCTATTATTTTACCATTACAATCCAATCTTGAATATATAATAGGATAAAGAAGCTTAACTTCTATTATTTGTCCAGTTTCAATTACTTTTGCTTTCATTTGCATATAATATTTTTGATATTCCAATCTTCAACATCTGCTGACAGAATATCTAATTTTGATTCAAGTCTTTCAACTCGTTCGATTAAATTATCGATTGTTTTAACCAAATCATCATATTTGTCATTCAATTTCCTTTGTTCTTCCTTTTTGTTTGCTTGCTTGAAAGCACGGCTTTCCAAAATATTAATATATTCATTAAGCTTTGTCTTTGTTGAACATTCTGATGGTTTTTGATTTTTTTCCATATACATAACATTAATCAAATATTAAAATATAAAAAAAATTAACAAAACAAAAAATATTTTAACATTTTTTTATATTTTCAAATGAAAAATAAATGTTTTATTATACTTTTTTAAAATCTAATATATTTATTATTAAAAAAATAATCAAATAGTTAATCTATTTTTAGAACATTTATGAAAAATATAAGAAGTAAGTATGTAAAGGATTCCTTACTCGATTACGCATCTTTGACAAAATCACTCAAGGAAAATACAACAGATGCCGTGAGAGATTTGCTTGGTGAAGCTGTAAGGGATACTTATAATAAAATCTTGTCAGAGTCAGAGGATGACTATGACGAAGAAGAGATGGAAGATACTGATTCTGAAAACAATTTCGATGACACTGAAAGTGATGGCTCTTCAACAGAGGAAACACAAACGGAAGTCACACCAGACGGTGCAGTTCAGAAGACTACACAAGGGTCTGACGGTGAGGGTAATGAATGGAGTGAATTTGAAAAGTACAAGGTTTCAGACGACCAGTATGATTTCTCTAATGCGGAAGACGAGGAAATCGTGAGAGCATACAAGCTTATGAAGGATGAAGACCAACTTATTGTAACAAAGGATGGAGACAAGATTCACCTTCAAGACAATGAAACTGGCGCAGACTACATAATCGACCTTCAATCAGTACCATCAGAACAAGAAGGTGATGACGATACTCTTGTAGATGATACAGAGGAAAAGGTTACAACCGATACTGATGATTTTGGTGATGATGACATCGATATGACTGATGAAGCTTCATCTAACACAGTGGAAGATACTGAAGATGACGGAGATTCTGAAAGCTACAACGGACTTGATTTCAAGGATTATCCAGATGATTTTGATTCAGATGATGATACTGATGAGGATTCTTGGGATGATGAAGATGGTGGTTTCGGTGATGATGATTCTGATGAAGACGATTATGATGATGAAAATGAAGATGATAAAAATATGAATGAACAAAGAATTTTTGAAATAGCGTTGAACGAATATGATTCAAACGTTGGATACACTGACAACTATCAGAAGAAAGATGTCATGACAAATCAAGGAATGTCGGAGCCAGCAAAGAGTAGTTCTACAAATGATTGGGATAAGGGTATTCCTCACGGAACAGAAAAGCCTTGGAGTGGAAAGAATGGCGGTAAGAAGGAAAATCAGCCATTCCACGGAGAAAAGGGTACTACAATCGAGGAAGAATTCGATGAATGTGGTGATATGTTCGAGGAAGAAGATGGAGATTACGGAACAGTTGATGAAACTTCATTTGGTGGTGAATTGAACGAATTGAAGACCAATGCAGAACACGCTGCAAACAATGGCAGTACAAGTCGTACTGATGGTCCAAACAACCCAAGGCGTAGAAAGGCAAGAAGTTTCCATACTGCACAGAACGGTCAAGAAACTGGTACAGCAACAAATGCGTATGCCCCAACAAACGAATCAATCAGAATGAAGGCAAATCAAATCTTCAAGGAAAACCAACAGTTGAAGAAGATTTTGAACGACTTCAGAACTACTTTGAATGAAGCTGCCGTAACAAATGTTAATCTTGGAAAGATTATCAAGCTCATTTCCGAAAACACAACAACTTCGGATGAGAAGAGAGAGATTATTTCAAGGTTCGGCAAGGAAGCAAAGACTATTGGTGCTTCAAATGCACTTTATGAATCAATTTCTAATGAGTTGAAGAAGAAGGGCAAGATGAACATCAACGAAGACAAGCAGTTTACTGCAAACTCTTCAAAAATGATTAATGAGACTGAAATCTACAAGTCAAAGGACTTGATGGAGTCTCTCGGTTTGATGCATAAGATATGCAAATTGTAAACCAAAACAAAGACAATAATTTAAAATAATACAAATAAGAAATTAATATGAGAGAATTTTTAACTAGCGGACAAGTCGGTACTATCGAATTGAACGAACAGAAGAGAATTCGTGAAAGCATCCAGAAGCGTTGGGATTCGCTCGGATTCACAGAGGGTCTTGAGGGAACAATCAAGGAAAACCTTGCAACACTTTTCGAAAATGAGGCAAAGCACTTGCTTTCAGAAGCAACTGCATCTGACAACAGTGGTTCTTTCGAAACCGTAGTATTCCCTATAATTCGTAGAGTATTTAGCAGATTACTTGCAAATGACATTGTATCTGTACAAGCAATGAACCTTCCAGTAGGTAAGTTGTTCTTCATCTTGCCAGTAACCTCCACAAGAGAGTGGTTTGATGCAAGTGGTAACACTCTTGCTCCAGGCGCTGACCTTGAGGATGGTGTACAAGGTGCACACAAGGGCCTTATGGGATATGACCGTGTTAACCGCAACAAGCAAGGTGTAATCGAACCAAGATATTACTTGCCAGATGAGGTTGTAAACACTGTAGAAAACGTATGGACAGTACTCGGAAGTGAGGAAGAATACGCAACATACAAGGAAGCTTTGAGCGCAGCAACTGAACAAGGTTTGCCATCGTCAGCAGTACGTAAGGCTGGACCAGAAGTTGTTCACTACTTCGAAAAGAGCCTTTATGACCTTTTCTATGATGACTTCCTTTATGACAATTCAAAGGGTAAGGTTACTATCCGTGTCGGCAATGCTAACCCAGCATTCTTGACACCAATGGGTATGACTGAAATCACAAGAGATGGCTCAAAGGCACAATTCTTTGGTGACTTCCCTATCAAGAACGGAGCTGACGGAACTGTAAGAAACGTTGTTCTTGCTGTTGATGGCTTCTCTTCTTTCAACGCATCGAAGTTGACTGGTCCTGACGGAAACGAAATGGACACTGAAGCTTTCTTGGCTTCTTTGAAGGTTATCACTACAAAGGCCATTCCTTCTTCAAGTGGTGACAGTGGTGTTGAAACTACATCATTTATGAAGCACGAATCTGTACCTTTCCGTGTTGCTACACAGAAGTATGGTAAGGGTATCGTAGAATACAGCAACCCTTGCGATGCACAAGGTAAGATTTATCTTGAACTTGACTTGGCTAAACCTTGCAAGACACAAGCTGGTACTATCGATGGTTACATCGGTGTAGACTTTGAAACATTCTCTGGTGAGACTGTTGACTTGTTCCAAGTAGCTTGGGCACAATACGACTCACTTGAACTTGAAACTGAAATCGGTGAAGTTTCTTTCAAGCTTGACTCTGTAACAGTTTCAGTTGAAGAAAGAAAGTTGCGTGCAACTTGGTCACCAGAACTCGCACAAGACGTTAGTGCTTTCCACAACATTGACGCAGAAAGCGAATTGACATCTATCTTGTCTGAACAAATCGCAGCAGAAATCGACCGTGAAATCCTCCGTGATTTGCGTAAGGTTGCTCCTTGGCAAGCTCGTTGGGATGTGAATGGTTGGAGAAGAATGGCAGCATTCTCTACTAACTATACACAGAAGGACTGGAACCAAGAGTTGTTCACAAAGATTAGCCAAATCTCTGCTCAAATCCACAAGGCTACACTTCGTGGTGGCGCAAACTTCATCGTTGTATCTTCTGAAATTTCAGCATTGTTCGATAACCTCGAATTCTTCCACGTAAGTGACGCTTCTGCTGAACAAGACGAATACAACATGGGTATCGAAAAGATTGGTTCACTTTCTAACAGATACCAAGTATATCGTGACCCATATTCACCATATTGGTCAATCATTATCGGTCACAAGGGTAAATCATTGCTCGACACTGGTTACATCTATGCACCATACGTGCCAATGCAATTGACTCCAACAATGTTCAACCCATTCAACTTTGCACCAATTAAGGGAATTATGACAAGGTATGCGAAGAAGGTTGTTAATAACCGTTACTATGGACACGTTCGCGTAGATGGTCTCGTACATTGGAGCACAGCAGAGTTCAGATAATTCTGAAAATCAACAATTTAAATAAAAAATATCAAGTCCAAAAGACTTGATATTTTTTTGATAATTTCACAATCCTTTTGAGTTTGTATTTTTAATAGGTTTTAATTTTTTAATATAAAAATTTGTTTTTTTTCATATTTTTTTTGTATATTTGTAAAAAGAAAGTAGATATGGAAAATTTAATAAACGACTATAAAAATGGAATGGACATTAATTCCATTTGTGAAAAATACCATTTTGGAAAATTGAAGGTTAAGAAGATTTTAACTGACAATGGTGTTGAAATACGTAAACGTGGCGGTCAATGCAAAAACAAGTCTTATATTGTCCAAGATTGGAAAATTGAAAAATACCCACCTATTGATGGCTATCATTATATTGCTGTATCAAAGTGTGGTGATGGGTTTACAACAAGTGATTATATGAATTCAGCTGGTGTAATGACAACGTACATTAAAAACAAGCTTGGGGTTGATACACCTACATTGTACGACAGAAGGGAGTATTACAAGTTGAATGGGAACTATTGGTGGGAACAGTGGTTTGATATATTGAAAGAGAAAAACTTACCAACAAAAAAATGCCCATATTGCGATTGGGAAACCGTGGATGTGGAAAACAAGAGTGGTATGTTTGAAACACATTTGAAAAATAAACATAATAAAACTGTAGACGAGTACTTGAATGAATATCCAACTGATGAAGAGTATTTCAAAAGTTATATCAAAAAGAAAAAAAGAGCAGAATTGTTTTTGAATGACAAATATTATGTCACATGTCCATTATGTGGTGAAAAAATGAAAAAAATTACATTATGGCATTGTAAAAGCAAGCATAATATGACATTGGGTGAATTAAAGAAACAATTCACAGACCAAAAGATTGTTTCTGATTACACACAAGAAATAGACAATAATAACTTTAAATTAGGTAATTTAACTGTTTCAAAAAATAGATTCATATCAAGATATGAAAGGGAAATACAAGATTTCTTAAAAGAAAAAGGTGTTGAATTTGACGCAAACAGACAAATATTGGTTGGTAAGGAAATTGATATTCTAGTTCGAGCATTACGAATTGGTATCGAGTTCGATGGATTGAAACATCATACTGAATATTTTGGAAAGAAAAACAGAATGTATCATTTATCAAAGACTTTGAAATGTAATGAAAAAGGATATGGTTTGATACATATATTTGAAGATGAGTTTGTAAATCATAAAGATGTTGTTTTTTCAAAATTGGCTCATATTCTTCATTTGAATGAAAATCTTCCCAAAATTTGCGGTAGAAAAATTGAAATTAAAGAAATTTATAAAAATGATGCAATGTTATTCTTGAACCAATATCATATACAAGGTTTTACCTCATCAACAATTTATCTTGGTGGGTTTTATAATGGACAACTTGTTGCTGTAATGACTTTTAAACATGGAAATGCTAAAAATCCAAATTGGGATTTAACAAGATTTGCAACTGATTTTCACTATAGGTATCAAGGTGTTGCAAGCAAAATGTTTACATTTTTTGTCAAGAAATATAACCCTCAAAGAATAGTATCTTTTGCTGATAGAAGATGGACTATAGATAAAAATTATAATCTATATACTATATTAGGTTTCGATTTGGAATCTGAAAACGCACCAGACTATAGATACTACAATGAGAAAATAGACAGATACAAGAGGTTTCATAAAATGTCTCTTAATAAGAAAATTCTTCATAGAAAATATGGTTTTCCGTTGGAAATGACTGAAAGGGAAATGACAAGAGAACTTGGATTTGATAGAATTTGGGATTGCGGACTTTTCAAATATGTATGGGTAAACGAAAAAGGACAGCCATTTTAATGGTTGCCCTTTTTTTGTTTTATTGTTTTTCGCGCTTGAATATATATTGTTCGCTATGCTCATCTATTGTTGACATAGTGACTAATTCCCAACCATATTCACTTTCTTGTTTCAAAAACTTGCTTGGTGAACCAGTTTTTATCCCAAGTGCACTATCCGAATAGACCCATTCGTGTGTATTATAAGTGCGAGGAACAAGGTAAGCATAAACTACAATTGTTTTGTATTCAAATTCTTTTGGTTTAATTGGATAATTGTTTTGAGGTATATATTCTTTCGTATATTTACCATGATTCCAATTAACTCCAATTTGAATTTCCTTTATAATTTTGCCTTTGTAGCGTATTTCTATAATTCTGCAAGGGCAATCATCATGCAACTCATAAGTTGTTGCGGTCAAATCATTGATGTCTTCTGTTGTAATCATATTAAAAGATTTTTAAAATTAAACATATCTTTTTTCCCATTTGAAACCGTTATCTATTTGACTTAAAGTTATCTTCATCTTCTGTTCAATCTCGTTCATAATTTTTATGGTATTTGTTTTATTATAGTGCAAATATACACATAATTCAGATACAAGACAAATTTTTGAATGATTTTAACAATAAATTAACATTTTTTTATGCGCCCGACACTATTTATTACTGTATAATGTATAATAATAGTCACGATGTTCAAGTATCCGAAGTATTTAAGGTCACTTTTCGATTATATGGAAAAGAATGGCTATACAAGTAAACCGTATCCAAAAGTGCACATAAACAATACCCAACAAAAAGAGGATTTGTTTATAACTACTGGGTATTATGATAATGAAAAGGACGAAATTGTATTGTTCGTTAACGGCAGGCACCCAAAAGATGTATTAAGGACGTTTGCCCACGAACTCATACATTGGAATCAGAGAAGAAAGGGTATCTTGAATGACGATGACGGTAAAACTACAAGTCTTGATGACAAGAGGCTTGAAAAACTTGAGGCTGAAGCATATGAAAAGGGTAATATAGGTTTCAGAAAGTGGACAGAATATTATCAACGCAAAATGGGTAAAGAATAAATTATGGCAAATAATAATACACCGATTAAAATGCTACAATTCCTAAGGATTAGTAACATTTATGATAGTAAAGAAACTGCTATAGAAGCATTAAACAACATCGCAAATAGCTCTATGGGTAAGCGTCTTGAAGATGGTACACCTATCTTGGCTCGATTTGGTTCGATAAACAAACCATCAACATTAATGGGTATATTTTTTAAAGGAGAAGACAATGCTTTTGTAACAATTATTGAAGGACGAGATGATATATACAATATACTTAATGATTTATATGGTATCACTGACGATTTAGAGGACAAAATAAGCAACGTAAGGGGTGAATTGGTAACAATCAATAGTGAAATTGATGGGCTTAAGGAAGTTGATAGATTATTACAAGATGAAATAGACATCCTTATTGCAAAAAAAATGGTTATAGAATCAAACCCAGATAATGATTATATAACAATTTCAAGTTCTACAGTTGGTAACATTACTACATATATCATTAATGAAACGCATGAATTCGATATGGGAACTTGGTAACATAATATATTAAAAATTTGAAATTTTATGAAAAAAAATATAAGATTAACAGAAAATGACATTCGTAAAATAGTTAAGAATTCTCTACAAAGAATATTAAATGAGGATGTTGATGAAAGTATTGGTGACAGATTCAAATGAATGTATCAAGGCTTTAAGCAAGGTGCCAATTCCATAAATTCAGCTAATAGAAAATCTACTGACTATGACCAACTGCACTATGGAAAGCAAGGAGAAGTTGATAGATATGGTCAAAATAGAAGAGACTATGATAACGTAAATTTGGCAAAGAGAAATATTTGGAACGCTATGAGTTGCTTGCATCAAGTCAAGAAAGAATGGGCGCGCAATTATTTTATACAATTAAGCAAAATATATGATGAACTCAAAAGAATTAATAGATACTAAAAAAAAGACACTATGTAATATAGTGTCTTTTTTTCATAATACTCCTTTCATTAAGTTATACTCCCTATTGCGTCTCCCCACATGAGCTTGACAAGTGATATTGGCTTTCTTAACAAAGCTCAATGTAAATTCGTAATCAGACTGGTCGATTTTGTTATCGTGAAATCTGCATTGATTCAGTTTTTCATAGAACTTTGTCTTTCTGACATTACCTTCGCCACAATTGTAAACCAACGAACCAAGCCCATCAACGAAATCTTGTGAAAACGTGTATGGGAATGATGATAGAAGAGAATTGATTGACGTGTTAACCCACGCAATATCCTTCGCAAACAACGCCTCTGCCTCTTCTATAGTAATTGTCTGCCCTTTTTTTACGTCTGCTCCGTGATGCCCATATCCGATTGAATATCCATTGGTGTCCCAATAAGCTGTAAGCTTGCAAGATTCCTCTTTCTTGATGAAATTCATACCATTTGTTGAAACCTTGTACTTCGTAGATACAAGCTTCTTTGCTTCCTTCTTCTTTGGTCTCGCATTTGCTTTTGTCTTTGTCACTGTCGGTTTTTCAACTGTAGGCTTTTCGACATACACTGTATCTGTGGCATACTGAACCAAGGACAATGAATACTTCAAGCCATTTGTAAGACCAACATAATAGCTCACTACAATCGCCAAAACAATAAAAATTGTAAGATAAATTTTGTTACTCATTTAATTTTTGTTTTAAATTGTTGTGCAAAGATAAAGCAAAAAAAATAGAATTACAAATTTAAATTGTTAAAAAATATAAAGACAAAAATTATATATCAAAAAAAATGAGGCTTTTCTATTTGAACCCAATCATTATCATACCAAATTCCTTTTTTCTTGTCAAGTATGCACCATATTGGGGTGTCTTTATATGTGGTTACAACAATTGATTTACCATCATTCCAATATTGTCCGCAATAACCATATTTTTTCATAGCAATAGGAAGGCTTAATCTTTCAGCATTTGTTTCAAAATCATAAAAATCTGATTGTGGAATCAAGCAATAATATTTATAAGTACCACTATTGCTTGGGTCGCTTCCACTGTCCTTGCTACCCCAAAAATATTTACCAATATCACTGTTGTTTGAATACGTATTAGTTACACCCTTTTTGATATAACCGTCAGTTATTTTATATGATGAATCGTGATGCAACAATAGGAGATTATCATCAATTATAACCATATTAGACATAAATTCATTATGTTTGTTTTCAACTTCTTCTTTTGACTTTCTCTTGCCAAGAAACATTTCACCGAATTCATCATCTTCATGTTCTGGATATATTTTTATATGCTCCTTATAAATTGATGGTATTGAATTTGTCTGATTACCACTTCCATCAGGATTTTCAGTATATCTTACATCATTGATTTCTCTGCCATATAGCATTTCCTTTTTTGGATTAACCATTACATAAACCTTATTTTTACTATTATCAAACCAAGGATAATAAGGAATTTCACCAACGCAAATGTATCCACTTGTATCAACGTCACCAAACATTTCATTAATCAAATTCCTATTATATGATTCTTTTATCTCTCTAACGCAATCTTTTACAATCCTATGTAAATCATTTTCTGTCAATCTAATTATTCTTTTCATATATTTAAAAAGTACCTTTTATAATAAATATCAAAAAAATGGCAATAGATAATATTCTATTGCCAAATTGCATCGTGTACAAAGTATTTTAAGCCATCAACAAGGTCGAAACGTTCCCAAGGGTACATAAGTTTATTATGCTCGTCTTCCATTTCCTCTTCAGTCATGCCATAGTATCCGTTAATTGCCGAATTTGCATAACGGCATACCGTTGGGTCAAAACGCTTGATTATATTATGTGGCTCAAGACCTACATTTTTCTTAACCCATTCAACAAGTGGTTTTTCCAAATGCTTGTTCCTATTAAGTGTAATGTTTACTGAAGTTGGTTCAACAACGCCTATTGAGTATGAGATGTCAACCCCACAAGTGTCTGCAATATCAGCAGCAACAATATTCTTGGCTATGTAACGGCACATCATATTTCCACTATAATCAAGTTTTGAAATATCCTTTCCATTGAGTCCGCCTCCAGAAATTCTATATGCACTTGATGTCTGATTGCAAGCCAATTTCCTATTGCACATTCCACAATCAGATATGCTTCCACCAATTCTCCAAGTTCCAGCTGGATTTACATCAATAATAACCTTTGTAGTTATAAATTTTTCAAAAATATCAGTATTAAGGTTAATTCTATTAGTTAGAATTGCTTCTGTAATGTAATTTCTTACAGTATCAAGATTGCACTGATGCATAGTTGAAACTAAAATTGAAATAACCCTTTTAGGTTCTATTCCATCATATTCAATAACAACTTGCGATTTAGCATCTGGTCCTATTTCCAATTCGGTTTGCGTATTAATGAAATTACATATATGCTTTGTTATGTAACAACCAAGAGGCATAAATGTTTCGGTTTCTTTTGTTGCATAACCGCACATAAACCCTTGGTCTGAACCAGCAATTACATCATCTGAAATATCGACAGCATTGTGAATTTCCATTGACTGTTTACCAATGAGATTAATAATCTTTATTTCATTTGGAGAAAGGTGGTGATTTTCTGGATATTTTATTTTTTCAAATACAGAACGTACAACTCTGTCATAATCCACAACAGTATTTGAATATACTTCACCACCAATGACAACAATGTTATCCTTTAGCATTACCTCAATACCACAACGCGATTTACTATCACCCTTTACAAACGCATCTACAAGCGAATTGGCTATTATATCACAAACAGCGTCTGGATGTCCATTTGAAACTTGTTCTACAGCAATAACATAATTATCAAAATTTATATTTTTAACCATTATAGTTTCTATTAATACAATTATATGCGTTATTTGTCACTAAAATAATCCGCGATTTTTCATACATATCCTTTACATCAAAGCAGTCAATATAACTCATTGTAGACCGCAAAGCGTGTGTAATCTTTTCTGACCATTCCTTGACAGTCCCATCAACGGTATACCATTTCTCCATACCCTCTTCAACTTTGGTGTCAACACCCATATCGCTTTGGCCTCTATTTGATGCCATACCGTAGAATGACTTCATAAATGAAACTTGCTTGTCCCCAATGAAGAATCGTCCATTACCCTTATATTGAAAGTCATCTCGATTCATTAATTGAAGTCCGTCAATATCCTCATTACGGTCTTCTAATCCAAGAGCTAATGCACTAGAAAAGAAACTTGTACAAGGAGAAGCACTTTCAAGTTTTCTACCAAGAACACTTCCAATCATTACAAAATCAGCACCAAGGCACAATGCCTTCGACACATCGCCAAAGTCTCTTATACCACCATCAGCCACTATATATGGACATTTTGCGTGTGGATTACCAAACAATAGCTTCTCCTTTTCAATTATTGTATCAGCGATAAGACTTGCTATTGGATAATTTACTCCAGTAATTGGGGTTGTAGTACAACCATCTCCACCACCTATATTAAGCCTTACATAGTCAACACCAGCTTTTGCTGCATAATAATATGTGGATGGATTTGCAATGTTTCCTACCATCAGTACAAGCTTGTCACCATAGTGCTTTTTGGCAAGTTCGGCTTTCTTGTATAGCTCTTCCATATGCCCATTTGCTATGTCAACCAAAACGAATGCTTTGTTCTCAATATATGTATGATTTGCACAGAAGAATGTGTTAAATTCTTCAAGTGAAAAAGCTGCCCATTTCCCTTGCTTTGCAAATTCCAATCTCATTTCAACCTTATACTTTTTGTCACGAGGAAGTATTGGAATTATCTTGTTTGATTCGAACATTTCAAAATTCTCCAAACTGACAACACTAGTCATAGGCGCAGCAAATATTGGAAGCATTCCATCCTTGAATGGATTAATGTCACCTCTGTGTCTAACCTTGCTTATTGTTGCTGGGACAATTGAAATGTCGTTATAAGCATATTTAAATTCTTTTTCTATTTTTCCCATAATGTCACTTGTCTTTTTTGTCAGTACTACCAAATCCATTTGTTCCTCTCTCCGAATCAGAAAGTTCGTCAACTACCTCAATCTTTATTGTCGGACAATTGAACAGAACCATCTGCCCTACTCTATCACCAACTTTGTATGGTGCATATTCAAGATTTTCTGCCTTATTTAGTATTTCATTCGTTGTTTGGCTATATGCCTCCATTGCCGTATCATAAGCCCAAGAAATAGTTCTTTGCCATTCGTTTGGAGTCCCATCCCAACTATGTAAACAATTGATAAAAGCAGAGTTATAAACACGTTGGCCAATAATCTCCATATAAGTCTTTAAGCTTGTCCTATTCTTGTATCTGAACTGTATTTCACCTCTATATATTGCACAGTCAGCAATACCTACGCTATTGGTCAAATAGGCTTCCTTCTTGGAATTTCCACTTCTAGGAAACAAGAATTGCCCAATGTTAAAATTAGATTCGAATGCCAAACCAGTGTGATATATATATGTGTCTGTTGCAGCGTCATACTCAACACTGATTGCTGTCATATCCATACCTATGTCACCTTTATGCGCATAGGATGGTATGACAGCTTTTTCGTCCAATTTCTTCAACTTAATCCAAATAGTTGGTTCCTTTTTCTTGATACCAAATAATTTCTTAAAATCGAAAAAAATCCTTAAATCCATATTAAATTACTCTTTGAAAATGCTTGTAGTTGTTACAAGCTCATTAGCTTGCCTAATGACAACAGATAATGGATTCGCAAAAATCTTCGCTTGCTCATCATCTACCTTGTCAATGATGGTCATTGCTTCAACTTCAACTTCAGTCAAAGGTACGTTCATTTGTATTGCAATAGCAAGAGACCTTGCACCTAATTTCAATGCAAGCTTCTTGTTGCTATACTTATATTTTCTACCCAACTTATTGATTTCCCACTCATTATCATTTGGGATAAACATATCTGCCTTTGCAAGATGCTGAAGCAGACACACCTTTACTATTGATGCCTTTTCACATCTTAAATTTTCTGGTAACAAATCATTGATTTTCAATGCAAAAGGAGTTAATACCCTTAAAACCGTATTAAGAAGTGAACCGTCATATGCAAGTCCGCTTATTGTATCTATTGCATATGGCGCGTTGATTAATTTGTCATATAAAATACTTTCCATTTTATCTGAATCAATTCCCAAATCACCAAGTTTCTTCTTAAACAACTCGTAATTTTTTAACCTTGCTTCTTCGCTTAATTCACACATATTATTATTCGTTTAAATTGTTATTAATATTTACGTTTTGGAAATTTGTTATGCCATTTGCAATAACAAGTAGGACTACCATCCAAGTGATGTATTCTCACAACATCCACACTTTTCACATTTGAATAATCCGAAGAATTAAACATAGTAAAAAGTAGTTATGCTACTTTCTATACATTCACTTCCTTGTTTTGCAAGGCTTCTTCGAAACGATAACAATACCTCCTTTACCTTTTCACGTTTAAGTTTCTTAGGCTCAAAAGCACCATTATCAAGTTGTTTTAAGAGCGGTTCTTGTAACACGGTTACAAGCACTCTGTTTCTTATGTTCTTTGCAGCATTGAAATCTGCATTATCTTTATATCCACACTCTATGCATTCGAAGTGTTCCTGGTCGCGGCGATTCTCATCCTCGATACATCCACAAATGGGGCACATCTTTGATGTATAACTTGCTTGGACGGTTGATACTGCAATATCATATTTCCTTGCAATATGCTCAACTTCTTGTTTAAGACTACTCAAGCCAAGGAATTTAACTTTTCTATTGTAATTAATATCCTCATTATCATTATCCTTAACGTAGCATTTACCAAATCCATTGTCAAGGTCTTCCATTACAATATGACCAACACCTTGTTCTTTTAGTACCTTGCACATATTAACAATAAGTTGTTGCTCTGACTTAATCATCTTGGATTTAAGTGCATCAAGTTTCTGTTGCTTACGTTTACCAACTTTATATTCCTTGTTTTGTTCTTTCAGCTTATCTATTTCAAGAGATAACTTGCAGAAGTCATTAACAAGTTTCTTGTCATAGTCATATGTTGTTTCGTCTGACAAACTGAATAAGTTGTGTTTACAATTAACATCAATACCTACCGTATTGCCATTGACTTGAGGAATATACCTTTCTCCATCCTTGCATAAGTGTATATTTACTTGATGTTCCTTCTCATTAAACGTAATGGTGTATTCATAATCAGGATTATTTTTTCTGTAATCCTTCATATTTCCGTGCCAACCTTTATTAAATGTAACTGGTATATCAAACGATTTCCTACCTTTACTTCTGCTGATGCCACTGAGACTTACGAATGAATTGATTACTGAACCAAATTTACTGTTGTATTCAATTATCCTTGTTTTCCTGCATCTTCCACTGAATGTCAATGATTTGAACTCAATAGGATATTCTGAATAGTGTTTAACAATACGTTTTCTTTTTGACAAAGCAAGATTATGCAAACGTTCAAATCCGTATTTCTCACAACATCTTAGTATATTGTTATAGAACTCATGCTTCTTTTCATCACAACTGCTTATATTGCTATTGATATAGTCTATTATACTTTCATTACCGTATCTTGCAAGATATGTAAGACAGTTAGACAACGGTGTTTGTCTTTTATCAAGAATTACTTTCTTTAAGTCACCTTTCTTATGTTTCTTGGTATCACGTTTATAGAACTCAAAACCCTTAAATACCCTTACTTCAAATGCAAGCTTACGCTGTATAGCATCAAATTTGTTTTGATAGCAAGTAAATACTTGTGTATATAGTTGTGCGTCAAATGAGCTTGTTATTACATCCTTGAAACGTTCTCTCATTACCTTTATGAATTGGAACTTATTATATTCAAGGTAATGCAATAAGTGGCTATTAACGTGCTGTGATACAGCATTTTTATGATTTCGAATAAGCACAGCAAAGTCGTATAACTCATCATATTTCTGACGAGTTAAATCCTTTGAATGGAATATCTTTGTGTACTTACTCTGTATAATCATAATCTATATTAATCTATATTTACAAACAATCCATATTTGTTAGCAAATTTATCAACAATTTCTTTCAGAACTTTTCCAAATATATGATAATGGAAATGATGTGCATCTGTATGTGACTTAGGCTTATTATCATAACGTTCATACAACAACCCACGAATCTCTTGTATCTCGTCAGCCTCTTTAATAAAGTCTTCAAACATAAAGTCTTTATTGTTAAGTGCATCTTTAAGGAAATAAGCAATACCTTCAACAACTGGTAAACAATCAATTTCTGAATACCAATCTTTTGATTTATCACTTTGTTCTTGATAATATTCTATATCAAACAAAGTATAACCTCTACTACTGTTTGGCTCTCCTTTTGGAATATAATATATTTGATACGTCATACCTTTGATTTTTCTTGTTTACGTTTCTTTCTATTTTCTTGTGCTCTCAATGAGTATACCTTACCACTAAAACTTGCAATCAACATCATCATATCATTAACAAGTTCTTCTTGCTCTGTATATTCCTTCTTATCAAGTAGTTCTATCTCAACTCCGTAACTGTTGAAGAAAAATTCAATCAAGTTATATTGAAACCTTGTCAGTCTATCCTTATGTTCGATTACTACCTTATTAATTTTACCATTTACAACCAAGTTACACAATTTAATGAAACCTTTACGTTTGTCATTCAAGCCACTACCCATATCCTTTATAATGTACTCAACCTTGTATTTTTTCTTCGTACAATATTCGAATATCCTTGAGGATTGTCTGTCAATATCACCGTGTGCTTTCTGGTCAGGTGTTGAACACCTTGCGTATGTGGCAACTATTATCTCATCATTATCAGAACTTGTTTCCTTATTATTCTCACCTATCAAACGCTCGATGTCGGATTGTTTATAACGCCTATGTCCACCTTCTGTTCTTAAAGCAATTAGTTTTCCACTATTGTCCCATCGTTGAAGCGTAGATTTACTGACATTAAGCAATTGTTCAGTTTCTTTTAATGTCAGTAGTTTATCCATCTTCGTTTTCTATTTTTTCAATTATATCAATCGTTGCTTGTTTTGCGCTGTCTATATGTTTCTGTAGTTCCTCTATTGACAATGTTTCAAGCCCATCCATCAATGGGTACTCATTACCATCGTCACAAGTATATAACATATTTTCAGTGTCAATCGAAACAACTTTAATGTTCTTATGTTTCATAAGTTCACTTATTCTTTTATTATTTATCTTAGTCTTCATATATAAATATCACGTAATTTTTAAAAAGTTTACTTATTTTTGAATATTTTTTGATATAAATGAATATTTTTCATTCCGCAGATGTTTATCCCATATTGTTTCAGTCGTTTTGCATAGTGAGTATATAAAAAATGTTAAAAAAACAAAAAAAATTCCGTGAATATTATCAAATACTCACGGAACTTTTTAAGACAAATATATATTTGTGGAACTGAATGCCATTGTTTATTCAATCTTCAAATCTGTTCTTCCAACAAGCTCTATGTATTTCCTTGCTCTTTGTTTGCAGACGGTTTCAATGTTATATACACCATCAACTGTCTTGAACAAATTGTCTTGCAACAACTTGAGTTTATCTTTGTTCTGTACAAGCCAAGTAATCATCTTAGCCCATCTCTTTGAACCCTTCCCATTTTCAATCAAAAGAGAATTTCCGTCTTCGTGAAATTCGTATCCTTTTGTTATCATTGACTTTAAGTCAATTGTATAAGGGCCGAAATCAGAAGCGATTATTGCCTTATGGAAAAAGCCAGCCTCTACAACCTTCAATTGTGATTTAACCTTGTTGAAGTCGTTTTCTGCAAGAGGCACGAGCAATACATCAATATTGTTATAATGAGTTGCATATTGGCTAATGTCCTTTGTCCAACAGCGCCTATATGCTTCATCGTGATTTGGATAATCTGATTGAGGTATAAACTTCATTAAGAAATCCTTGTGTTCTTTTGACACTATGCTGTAATTGTTAGTAATAATCTTTTCGTACTCATACCAAACACTTTCTTCTGGCTTGATTGGAACTGTTTCAACCTTTCCAGTATCTTTATATCTGATGGTTCTAGTACCTCTTGTGTCAAAGCCACACAATACAAACTGAATTTGGTCGATAATTTCTTTGTCAAGCTTTGCAACCATACCGTCAAGCAACTTGAAGTCGTGTAGGTGTGAAGAACCGCAAATCATTCCAATTCTTAATCTGTCTGTATCTCTAGTATCTTTTGGAATGAATTGTTCTTCTGTTGTATCAATGGCATTTGGAAACACTTCCACATTCTTGTTAATCTTTCTAATCTGATTTGCGAAGATTTCTGTTGTGGTTGAGCACATATCAGCCAATTTAAGTGAGTCAGTGATTGGAATGTCCCATCTTTCTGCGTTTGCACTTGCTGACATTGGATGCCAAGTTCCCAAGTTCCAATTGTCATCAACATCTACAATGACCTTGACATCAAGGAATTGTGCCATTTTAATTATATTGCATTGTTTGTCAAGATGTTTGTGAATATGGATTATATCATACTTTCTCAAAAACGTTTCCAAATTCACATCATTTGGAATACCATACATAATGTCTATGTCAAAAATATCTGACATATGTTCTGCAATCCACTTGTGTGGCGAAACGGAACGGAAATATCCACAACCAGAACGGTCTGATGGAAGTACTAGCATTTTTATCTTCTTATCCATGTAAAATTCATTTATATATAAAATATTTAAAAAAGAATAAAAATCAATAATAAAAAAAATATTTTTTTTCATTTTTTTAAAATATTTATTTATTTTTAATATTATAATAATATATCTTATATATAAAATAATATTTTAAAGAAAGAAAATATATAAAGAAAGAAATGAAGAAACTTGTAATTGTCGTAGCTTCTAAAAGCACAAATGAAGAGAAAGCAGATTTCATTCAGCACATTAGTGACACTTGTGGATACCCAAATGATATAGTGTTCAATATAAATCCAAGTGGTATTTCTTTGACGAAGATTTATAATGATTCAATGAAGGAAAGGGATGGCGATTACTTCATTTTCTTACATGATGACATTGAGTTTGTAAGAAGTGGATGGGGTGCAGAAATAGTCAGACTGTTTGAAGAGAACAAGGACTATGGAATCATTGGTGTCGCTGGCAGTGGAGAATTTGAAAAGGAGGCTGCTTGGTGGAGATATAAGGATATTTATGGTCAAGTTATGCACAGAAAGGATGGCAAGTCGTGGCTTACAACATTTTCGCCATTGTTGCCTTGCGATTTGATGAATGTATGTGTGGTCGATGGGGTTTTCATTGCAGTTGCAAAAGATAGAATCACAAGCTATTTCAAGGAGGAATATGAAGGATTCAATTTCTATGAGATTTCATTCTGTCTACAGAACTACATTGATGGCAAGACAAAGATTGGTGTAACTACAAACGTAAGATTAGCTCATAATTCAATTGGTGAATTAAAGCCAAATTGGTATGAGAACAGAGAAAAACTAAACAAGGAATTTGGAAAATATTTTCCTATAAAAACTAAACACAATGTCAAAATCACTAGGTAATTTAACGCTTGCACAATTGCTTGAATTGAAGAATTGTGCTGATATGGTTTCAGCATACTATGCTGAATGTTTAACAGACTATGCAACTATAGCATCTGATGCAACTTTGAAGAATATGACTCCAGATGTTGCAGAAAAATATTTAAGAAGAAGAAAATCTCAAAAGTTATCAATGCAGATACTTAATGAGATTGAGCAAATAATAAGCGAATACTATGATGATTGATGCAATTAAAAGAGGTTTAAGAAAGATTGCATATGCATTTGCTTTTGCAATAAAGGGAGGTGATGATGCAATTGGTACTCAAGACCAGAACGAAACTGTAGTTGGTGTTGTACAGCAACAGCAAGCACAATCTCTTGGGGAAGCCTTGCTCAAGGGTGAAGTTACAAAACAAGTTGAGGAATTGAGATATATGGACTACAAGGTAAGCAAGGAATCTAAAAGATTCCATCATATTGGAAACGGTGTGACCATTGAGACAAGAAAACCTCAAAAGAACTTGAAGAGATTCAAGTTCAAGCAAGGAAATCCTATGGTTTGTGAGGATGTATACCACGAATTGCAGAGGATTGGCGATTATGCTGCGCCTTCAAGGTACTTGTTTGAACTTACATATATTGATGTGCCTACGGTCAAGCTTGAGCCATATATTTCGTATGGAGAATTCGATATTGATGACAATCATATAAAGGTTTCGTTTGTTTTTGACAAGAATATAAGGAGCAATGAAGACCCAATAACGAAGATTCTGCTTAGAAGACTTGGTGAAATATCAAGATATAACTCTGGTTATCAGATTGAGCACGATGATATATGCAGCAATGTAGCAATGCTGACATTTACGACATCAAATGCAACCAATGAGGATGATTATGTTAGATATGACATATTAGGGATGTCATTTGATTCGTGCAAGGAGGTTCAAGATGGATTTATTTTGACTTATTCTTCAAGCAATTTCAAGCGATTTGACTTGACAGAGCAATTCTACAGCAAGGAACTTGAGGAAAAATACAGAAAAAAGGCTCCAAAGGGGAAGAATGTAGAATTATACACCACTGAAAGGAAGTTTTATTGTGACGATTGCGGAAAAGAGATGAACGAATACGATGCAAGCATTACAAAATACACTTTTGGCAGACAATTGTGCCAAGATTGCATAAAAACCAATATGTTGTATTGATTTTTACTGTTCTTAATCTATTTTTTAAACAAAATAAGATATAATGAAGATTGGAATAGAACTAAATGGAGTAGTTAGGGACATTAATCGACAATGTTTGAAATATTATGCAAAGGATATTGACCCTAATATCGATGAAAGTGATGTTGATATGGATTCAATGTCAATAATGCCCAAATTGGACTTCAAATCAAACTATGAAAGGAAAAAGTTCGTATATGAGGATTATCCATATGAACTTTTTGCTTGCGCAAATACAATGTCAAGGAATTTGCACGTATTTTTGAATGGTTGGGCATATGACTTGTATTGGAACAGAGATAAAAGTGAAGTTAGCCTATTCTCATTGGGTGAGGAAGAACTTTCAATACAGTCAACATATTTTTTCCTTAGTAAGGGAAGCCGAATAAGAAGGATGTTTTTCCCTATGAATAGTAAGGAGGTGTGGAAGCTGTTTGATGTAGTTATTACTCAAGACAAGGATGTTGTAATTAACAAGCCAGAAGGTAAAATAGCTGTTTTGATTAGAAAATCTGATAATGCAGAGGCAAGCGGCAAAGCTGACTTCAAATATGACAACTTGGAAGATGTTATCAAGGACAGCGAGTTTTTGGGAAATGTTGAAAAGATGCTTGAAGAATGTAACAACAAGTCGTTGCTAATCAAGATTAGGGATAAAATAAGCAAGTGTTTTAAATTATTGTGGAAATGAATGTAAATGACGGTACATATTATTACGATATTGATGAAATCTTGAATTATGTTCTTGATGGTTCCGATGGAGCTACTGTAAATACAGATATTACTGATATGTATGGGGTTAATGAGAAGACTCAAGCACTTGAACTTGTAAATAGGCAAATAAACGAGACAAAGGCAAACAAGAACGATTCAAATACCGCAATCAAATATGATTTGGTAAAGAATTTTATTGCAAGTCTGTCTGATATGGAGGTTTGCCCATATAATATGGGTGTTGTACCATTTTCACAAGAAATGATATTCAACACATTGATACATAAGGGTTTTATCAAATTTAAAGAAACAAATGGAGACTGAAAAGGTTATTGAAAGAGTAAAACAAGAATTGGCAAAGATAACCGACAAGGGAAACAAGATTATGTTTTTTGTGATTGACACAAAGGGTAATCCAAGTGGAAGCTTGTCATATATCTATAAGCTTGCCAAGTATGCAAAAGATGAAGGTTACAATGTTGCAATGCTTTATCAGAAATCTAAAGATGAGGATTTCGTTGGCGTTGGCGAGTGGCTTGGTCAAGAATATGCTGATTTGGAGCATATCTGTATTTCTGATGGAGAATTGAGTGTTTCACCTAGCGACATTTTGTTTATTCCAGAAATTTTCGCAAATGTAATGGTTCAGACAAAGAACCTTCCTTGCAAGAGGATTGCAATCTTGCAGAACTATGATTATATGGTTGAACAGATGCCTTTCTCTGTACAGTGGGGTGATTTGGGTATTATGGAATGTATTACAAATACCGAATACAACAAGGAGAAGATTAACGGTGTATTCCCATACGTAAGGACAACCGTTATTCAACCAAATGTTGACAATATGTTTGATGCAAAGAGTGTTGGCGATACACCAAGGAATTTTGTTGTTAATGTAATCGCAAAGAGTCAATCAGACATCAACAAGATTGTAAAGCCATTCTATTGGAAGTTCCCTATGTATAGATGGGTTTCTTTCAAGGATTTGAGAGGAATGCCTAAGGAAACATATGCAAAGGAGCTGTTGAACGGTGAGATAACTGTTTGGGTTGATACTGATTCGAGCTTTGGATATGGAGGTATTGAGGCAATCAAGGCTGGAAATATTGTTCTTGCTAAGAGAACTGATAATCAAATGCCTTGGTATTCTGTAAATGGAGAGCCAAATGATGCTTGCATATGGTTTGAGGATTATGACGATTTGCACAAGATGCTTGCTAGTGTTATTAGAGCTGTGATAACAGATGATGTACCAGAAAAGGTATTTGAGGATAGGAAAGCATATGAAGATTTGTACAATGAGCAAACAACAAGAAAGGAATTTGTTGAATATTTAAATAACACAATCGAAAGACGCAGAAAGGAAATCGAGGGTCTTTTGGCTGAAATTAACAATGGAGGTGGAAGCAATGAGAAATGAAATTAAAACAACAGAAAGTAGAATTGAATATGTGATGACACATAATTTTGATGACATTAAGGCCAGTAGATATATGAACGATATTAGAAAATATTGGGGCAATTGCTTCTTTTTTAATGTTGATGAAGAAAGAAAAGACAATGCATGCATTGCTTGTGACCAGATAGCTTCATTCTTTATCTGTGGTTATGACGTTTATGGTAATGTTGCCAAGGACGAGCTTCACAAGCTGATTGACACAAAGTTCAAAGGTTTGTTTACTTTTGAGGAAATTATATTGTTAATGGTTGTGTTTATATATGAGAGGCTTCCTTTGTCAGATTATGATTTTCGTGAAATCTTGAGTAATTATGCGAAGATTGACTTTAATTATGAAGAGGTTCAGCAAGTATATAATTCTGATAGCCCACTTGTAGAGTTCTGTATTATTGCTTCTTATAAACTAATTAATAAAATAACAAGAGGAATATGATTGATTTGACAATAATTATACCAGTTCACGAATATAATGAAGATGTTAAGCAATTGCTTTCAAAGGCTTTGAACAGTGTTAAAGAAGATTATAAAGTTATAATTTCAACAAGTGAAGCCGCCAATGAAGGAATCTTGCAAGACTTCAACAGAAAAGAATATACCATTCTCAAGTCTGAAGAGACATCTTTTTGCGGTTTGGTAAATGAAGCTGTTAAAAATGTTGATACAAAATGGTTCAGTATTTTGGAGTTTGATGATATATATTATAGACCTTGGTTCGATAATGTCGAAAAGTATATCAAATTCAACCCAGAAGTTAGCATCTTTATGTGCTTGACTGATTTGTATGATTACAAGGACAACAAATTTATCGGCTACGGAAATGAGGCTGTTTGGGCATCAAGTTTCTCTAACGAGTTGGGTTATGTAGATTACGATTGTTTGCAGAACTTTTTTGACTTTTATATGACTGGTTCTGTATTCAACAAGGAAGATTGGGATTCTGTTGGTGGACTTAAGAAGTCTATTGAGCTTACATTTTGGTACGAGTTCCTATTGAGGGTTACACACAACAACAAGAAGGTGTTTGTAATTCCAAGAGTTGGATATGCGCATTATATGAATAGAGACAATTCACTTATCAAGAAATATGCCGATACAATGGACGATAAGGAAACGAAGGGATGGTTGAACATTGCAAAACAAGAGCATTTCTTCAAGAACGACAGAAACAAGGTATACGATAAAAATGAAGGGGATTGATGATTCAATCCTCTTCTTGTTCATAATACACGTGAGATTTTCCGTTAGTGAAAATGGTGAAGGAAAGTACATTGTAACTATGTAGCATTATTATGACTTGAAAATAACAGTTATAAAAATTATCATAATAATGGGAAAAAGAGGTAGAAAACCTTCAAAAGATAAAAAGGGATATTTCTTGGATGAGCAAGAAGAAGCCGTAGTCAGATATATTAATTCAACTGACCAAAACGAGAGAAACAAGATATATAAGACGATATTGCATCCAGCATTTTGCAAAATGGTTGAATCTATAATGAACAGATATAAGCTATATGTACCAGATGAAGAATTTTTGGATACTTTTGACGATACAATATCGTTCTTGATGACAAAAATAGAATTATTTAATCCAAACAGTGGATACAAGGCATATTCTTATTGTGGAACAATATGCAAAAACTACTTGATACTTAAGATAAAGAATTATGCAAAGGGTATCAAGAGATATGAACCTTATGAAAATTATCAATCAAAGATTGAGGATAATATAACATTGTCTTATAAGGACAACGATTCATCAACATCTTTCTTCAACGAACTTATTACAAACACTTCGAGTGGCATAACGGAAGTTATGAGCAAAAACAAGAAACTTAACGAGAACGAGATAAAGGTAGGTAATGCACTTTTGTCATTATTGGCGAATTGGGAGGATTTGGCTGACAGTATGTGCAGCAATAAGTTCAATAAAAGCTCTATACTGCTTTTTCTTAAAGAAAATACACAGTTGACTACAAAGGATATAAGAGTTGCTATGAAAAAATACAAGGCAGTTTATTTTTCAGTCAAAAAAAAGTTGTTGGGTGAGTATTTATAAAATAAATATATTCTTTAATATGGCAAGGAAATTGAAAATTGAAATCAATTCGATAGAAAACCTAAGGGAACTTTTGCAAGAAACTTATAATCTTGCAGATGAGCAACTTATATTGGCTCAAAATGAAATAAACAAGCTTGCAAACTCTACCAAACTTCAAGAAGAGGTTATGGAATACAAGGCTAAGTATGCCAAGGCTATCAATGACTATATGGGCATCAAGGACAAGGCGATTTCAAAGAAGATAGAGATTGCCAAGTTACTTGCAGAACTTTGCAAGAATTTGAGTGATGTAAAGGAAATGGATACCTCATTCGCATCTTTTGACTTGGACAACATTAGGGAGCTGTTAGACAAGGAGACAAAGGAAAATAACACTGAATATATAAAGCTTAACAAGTAATGAGATTGGCAGATGCAAACAAGAGGAAACAACTGACCACAGTCAGAAGACAACAGAACGAACTGCTATCTACTTTGGACGGTTATCTTACGGCACTTGAGAATCAGTCGGTTGAACAGACGCAAACATTTGCGTTTGGAGATAATCCTTTTGTGTATTTGATTCAATTGTTGGAGCATCTTGGTTGTACAAGGGAGGAAATGATTGAGAAGATTGCCAAGATAATCATTTATGGTCTTCCAGCAATAGAAATCGGTGTAAAGGGCATATTGCTGTCAAATATGAAGAATCTTGTTGCTTGTGCCGTAGACCCAAGAATCCCAAATTATGTTAGGGAAAAGGGTATGACCTACAATATAAAGGAAATAGACCCATTGGGAATATTGTCAACATCTCCATTGGACAAGTACAATCAGCTTTACTTCGGAACTGACAATATGAAAACACCATATGACTTTGTTAGACCAGTTGATATGAACACATTCTTGTGGTTTGTTGTACATAAAGGAAAGTATCCTAATTCGTCAGTTATAGCCGTAAACGAGGATTATAGCGACTTCTTCAAAAGAAAATATGGGGCAAGAACAGTTAGCGGTTCCAACATCAACACAGTGTCATATTTGACTTTTGACCCTAGCGGTAAGAATCAAGGTATGGCATTGGGTAGCACTTTCATACAGAGGTTTACAAACGAGGAAGGTACAAACGGACACTTGATAAGCCTATGCACAAATGTCAAGTTCATTATAAAGGAGAAACAAGGACTTAACGATTATTATGTTGCAGAAAGCACTATAATGCCTATAGGAAATGCGTGGGACAGAACAAACTACTATGTGAACAGAGGTATGTATCTTTCAAACCTTGGAAATGTGTTTGATAAAAAAAATGAAAATAATAGAGACTATAACAAGGACATCGGATTGTGCAGTTTCCAATTCTTGGATTCATTGAAGAATTATGACGAATACAACGTAAGCGACTTCAATGAGCCGTACAACTGCTTGAATGTAAGGGTACTTCCAAAGCCATTGGTACATGTTCCACATATTGGACAGACATTCTTCTATCCTCTTATTATCAGATACAACAGCGAAGGTAAGGTTGATAAGGATGGAAGATTTTCTGTGATGCCAGTGAGGGAAATGCCTACAGATACAATGTGTCACACCAATGTTAAGGCAGTTATAATTAACAAGTTAATTGAGAAGCTTGGTAGGCATCCTACACAAGAGGAAGAAGATGAGGTGTATTTTACATTGAATGACAAGAACAATGATTCAAAGTCGGATTTCTTTTCAATGGACGGAGCAATTTGGTGGTACAAGCTTGCATTCTTTGAGACACAACGCACAGCCACGAATTACAAGTTGGTTATTGACCATAAGGGCAACTACAAGATAACAAATGATGATTTGAATATATTGAAGAGTTATAATTTTGATGAAATACCAGAAGTTGACCCAAAGATAACACTTTCTTTGATAAGGGAATGCTATTTTGGACTAACTCTTTATGAGTTCAATTATGACTACATAATGAGCCAAAGGCTTTTCGATTCAAAGGTGGTTGCCACGCAGTTGATAAACGTGCTTGCCGACTTTATGATTGGTGGCTCAATAACGTTATCACAGACAGAGATTGAGGGAATGGATAGAATATACCATATTGTTGAGAAGATAGTCAATTCAGACGGTTATGAGGCTAGTGACTGTTTCTATACATTCTCCAATGATGAGGTTGAAAGGATGTCAAGGGATGCAGAGCTTAAAAGGGCGAGACTTACACCATTCGGTGACTGTGAAAGAAGGGTTGATACCAATACAGACGAGGTTATTGAGGCTTTGAATGACTTTGGCAGTGCAACAGAATTCAAAGAACAGAGGGATGCTTTTTCTCGTGTCGTAAGAAACGTTAGTGCTGTCATTGATAGGGAAGCAAAAGACCCAGACATTATTGACAGCGTATCGTTTGACTTCATAACAAATATGTTTCAAAGTCTTTCAGTAGTTATTGTTACTGCATTGCTTTCTCCAAAAGTACTTCTTATGATATTGATAAATCAAGAGCTGTGTGGAAATTATTCACATGAAAGTTGGAAGAAGATGACATTGGAAAACATATTATATGCAATGCATTCAATGATTGCGGCAATAATACTTGAGATTAGAGACTTACTGCTTAAGGAACTGCTTGAAGAGGTCAGAAACAGAATCAAGGCATTACTTTTTGACTTGCAAGTTGGTCTTATAAGGGAACAGATTGAAGTATATAGAAGAGCAATCAAGCTTATGATTAAGGCATGTTTGTTCAAGGGTGGAAGAAACTTGGATTTGGATACGGTACTTGACAAGGTTGATTATGCAGACATTGACGAATTGCAGCATCAAACTAATGAAACAAGCAAATGCTAATATGGGAATAAAGGAAATTTGTAACACACTACAGACATTATTGGACAATTATAGTAGAAAACCATTTCAAGCAATATCTGGTCTTATAATGATATGTTCTCTATCAAAAAGACCTGGACTTTCTCCTATATTGTCAACAGCAAATATAATAAAGAATGTTGCCGCTAGGGGTATAAATACTGCCCCTATGGAGGATGGTAGTCCAAATCAGTTGAATATTGTTATCAACGAAATAACAAAGGAAGTATTCAGAGCTATGAGGGAAGATGCAAACATACAGACAGCTTTTGGACCTGGTTCTATAACAACACTTGGAAATGGTGCAAACGCTGGTGGACCAGTAGTTGTTACTTCCAAAATAATGAATTACGCAAAGGGCGTAGCAGCAATATTTTAATCAAATGGTTAACGAAAAATTCAGCGAAATGTCAAATTCTGAAATCAAGGTCAAGATGGAGGAATACAAGAATGAATATGAAACAATAAAATCGAAGATTGCAGCGTTGGTTGAAAGGATGAATGAACTTGATACAGTCTATTTTAACGCTACAAACGAACTTAAAAAGAGAAGGGCTATATGAGCAGCAATAATTATGTTATAAAGGAAGGACAAGTTGAATATGTTGAGAATGGCAGTGGGATATTCGGAGAAGAAGCTGGAGCTTGTAGAATCAAGGTAAGGCTTTCTCAAGACGGTGATAAGGACATCAAGAATTTGCCTTGGTGTCACCCATTGCTGCCAAAGACATTTCAGTCAATTCCGAAGATTGGGGAAGGTGTTCTTGTAATTACGTCTGAAATAGGAAACAACGAAAGCAACCGATTCTATATTGGTCCTATCATATCACAGCCACAATACTTCAAGTATGACCCATATTCTTATGGAAGGGGTTCAGCAATATCATTGCTTAAGGGAGGAAAGGACGAACACGTACTTGAGAACATAAACAAATTCAGTGATGTGACAGAAGGTGCTTTTCCAAAGACTACCGATGTGGCTATTATAGGTAGGGACAGCGAGGATATTTCACTTAAGGAAGGTGAGGTTATGGTAAGAAGCGGAGCTAGAGTTGGAGGTGACAATTCAAATGAAAACCTTGTCGGAAATGTTATTTTCAACACAAATAGTCCAGCATATCTTCAGTTGAAGTACAAGCAAGGTTTGCTTAACACACATGAATATCAAGCAAATTCAGTTATTAACCTTGTTGCTGATAAGATTAATCTTATTTCACATCAAGACGAGAACATTAGGGAAAAGCTGATTAACAAAAAGTCAATGATTGACGATATGGAATTTGCAAACATAATGAACCAATTGCATCAGTTGCCATATGGTGACTTGCTTGTTAGGGGATTGAACATTATGAAGCTTGCAGTGATGAATCACGGACATAATTTAAGCCCAGAATCAAAGCCAGTTGTTGGTTCTTACATAAAGGAACTTGAAGGAGTACATTTTGATGAAATGTTATCACCTAATGTTAGAATAAATTAATTTTTTATTATATTTATAATAAAAATATTTTATTATGAAACAAATTATTAGATTAACAGAAAATGATTTACACCGAATTGTCAAGAAAAGTGTAGAAAGGATATTGAGAGAGTCTGAAGATTCTGCTAAATCTGCAAGAGATGCTGCCGTTGATTCAGCAAGAAAAGCTGCTTCTGACGCTAAAGCTGCCGCTTCACCAACATGGATACCAGCTTCAGCAGCAAAAGATAGACAACAAAAAGGTTCAAGCAAACAAACAAAAGAAAAACCAATGAGTCCAGAAGAGCGTAGAAAATATATTGAAGCTTCTACTAAATCTGCAAGAGATGCTTCCGCTAAAATGGCAAGACAAGCTGCTGCTGCCGCACCATATGCAGCAATGGCTGCATCTTCTAGTAAGGGGAAAAAGAAATAAAAGAATCTAACTTGTAAAAAAAATCTCACTAAAAATTAGTGAGATTTTTTTTATTTTGTCAACCAAGTCAAGAATGAGTTTTCACCATTGGTTTTCTCATATGTTTTTTCTATGAAGTCTTTTGTCTTGATGTTTTGCTTGCAGTTGCATTTACGCTTTTTTTCTTTCATTTACATTACCCTTTTTAATAAGTTTAGCTTCGAAAATGTCACCATTTGACGCAACTAGCTTGAAGCTTTCACCAATTCTCATCAATGACAATTGGTTTGTGTTGCTTGTGTTTTCTGTAAGCATTGATTTCTTGAGAGTTGACATAGATTTTCTCAAGCAATCTTCAACTATTGTCTTGATTAGGGAGTAATCGACACCGCTTGCTGTAGATTGTACAACTTGCCTTGTTTCCCTAATAGGCTGCTTTTTTTGAACTGGTGGTTCAATACCCATATCATCAAGGATGGAACCACTGTATTCTGGAATCTCTATTGGATTGTTCGAGAATGATTCCACTATTTCTCGTGGCAGTTTTGAACTTGCTGCTCTTTGTGGTGTTACTTGTGGATATTGACCTTGGCTTGTCTGTGTCATTCTTTCTGGTGTTTCAAAAGCAATATCACCCTCATCCAATCTGTTTGCTTTCATTCCTTTTACATATTGGTCGAGTTCACCTCTTCTATCTCTATCAATTATTTCCTTCGCCCTTTTTTGGATTTCTTGGAACTGTTGTTTGTTTATTGCCATATCATTAACTTATTCTTTTGTTATTATATATCATTGTTAGGGAAAAGAGGCTCATTGTCGAATGCGTTCATCATTTCATCCTCTTCGTCTCCGAGTTGTTTTCTTCTCCACAATTCTGCTCTTTCCTTTTCTCTCTTAGCCCTTCTGTATTCCAAGTCGTGTTTCTTTCTCCAAGCATCTTGTCTTGCCTTCTTCATAGCTTGTGTCATAACTGGGCCGTTTTGATTCTGCATTTGAGACATATTTGGAGGATTACCAACTGGTCCTTGCTTTGGTTGATTGGGCTTGTTTATGTATCTACCGAAGTAATCCACATTGTTGTATTGGTTGTCCATCACATCATTGTTAAGGTTTCTTTGCAGCATCAAGTCATCGTTATCGAATTTTACTTGAGCTATGACAGTGTATTGTTTGTCTCCGTTAGGATTGTATCTGTCATCTGGTGCTTTATGGAATGTTGATGTTGTTGGTTTCCAAGTCAATATTCTGTCAAGTCTGAAAAGTTTCCAATCAGGAACACCTCGTCTTGTTGCACCGTTGTATGCATATGCCCTTATACCATATTTTCCGTGTCCCATATCGACCAACGAACAAGGCTCAATCCATCTTGTTCCAAGAGGTGGATTGGGCTTCTCATCGTTGTATGTTATGGCTACAACTCTTTTATCGTTCAATGCTGATATTACTTCATCCCTACTAACACTTTCTGTTAGTAATGATTCCATTATATTGTATAGATTCAAACTCATTTCTATGAAACTTTAATTCTTAACAATAAATATTTTGAATCATATAAAAAATAATGGATTTCTTAAAAAAGTAAAGAAATCCATTGTTGAAAAACTTAGAATAAAATAGATAACTTATCCACAATTGACAATTTTTTGTGTATATCCAACTTGATATTGTCCTTGAGCCACGTTTTGGTCTGTTTCAACCAATGCGGCACTGTATGGAGTTTGGTCATTATACATTGATACTGACATAGCATACTCACGGCCACCGATGCCGTTACGACCCTTGATGTCATAGCATCCACCGATGTTCGAACTTGGACTTGTATCAAAGTTGCTGTAATCTATTGTACCCGTTGGTTTGTTACAATCTGGAAGATAGTGAGTATGCCCACCGTGTCCGCTACCCTTACCTTGAACGTCACCGTCACTAAGTGCGTCCTTGTGTGTGGCAGAATATTGGTCATTGATATTATAGTCACTTCTTACGATTTCGGTATTTCTCTCTTCAATACCTCTCTTTTCAAGACAACTTTGCATAATAGTTGGTGTTATTTTTTATATAAGTTATTTTTTAATAATAAATATTATTATTTTGATTTTTTATACTGGTAATAGTATAGAATTTTTCAATGGTAGTTTTTTCTTTTGTAATTCGGCATTATCAGATAAACCACAAATGATTTCGTCTATCTGAACAGTAGTACCTTTTTTCAACCTCAATTCCATTTCTTTGTTCAATTCACTTGCATTTACTTCAACGGATGTTTCCCAATCAACATCTTCTGGTCTAACCAATCCGTGAAGCACGACACAATCTTGACAGAAGATGTTGTCCATTCCAAAACTAACACCTCCGTTTTTCGCCCAACTCCAACATACACCTATTTGTGGGAAGTTTTTGTTGTATTCATTGTAAACGTCTTCTTTACTTGTCAAACGAGGTACGGCAAGTGCTCTTTCCACATATATGAGATTGTTCTCGTTAATGGTTAATGATTTAGGGAAACCATAGCAAGCCAACAATGATTTGATTATTTGGTTTTTACCTTCCATTGTCAAATATTCACTTGATAGGTCGTTAGCGTCAATATTGTTGATTTTGTCACCACATGTGAAATATCTTTCATTATCACCGAGAGTTCTAATCCAATCCATCATATTTCTAATTGAATCAATACACAATACATGTCCTAAATCAACTGTTTCAATGATTTGTGAAACATTGTTTATAATATCGTCCAATGAAATGCTAGATGGTTGCAACTTGCCGTATTTACCTATATTTTCCAAGTAGTCTATAAAGTGCTCGTATGTCAGCTTGTATCCGTTTTCTTCAGAACCGAATTCAATGAAAGGTATGTTCAGTTCTGCCCTTCTTTCCTTTATAAGCTTCAATTGGCTTGCCGTAAGACAAATTTCCTTTATATGTATTTGACCGTTTTTTGTATTTATTGGCTTAATTCCATCATTTGTGATTGGTTTTGGTGCTTTAGGTTTCTTTGGCAGTGTTGGTTTTGGGGCTTGGTGTCCCAATCTATTTTGTGCATTTTTATGCTGTAACCTCAATTCACCGTTTCTGCCATAAACCCAATCAGTGAAATAATGCTCCAATTTGTTGGTTGAAACCTTGTTCCTATGTATACCACCTTCAACAGTCTTGTTAGAAACCCCATCGTTGCTGTCTATTTCCTTGTCTTTTTCAGTGTGAACGTTAGCATCATCAACTACTTTACCGTCATCCTTCTTCTTGGCTTGATTATAGTCTTCATCTTGCAAGTGCTTTAGCATCTTGTATCCATCCTTGTCCTCCAACCCCATTGCTTCCATCTGGCTTATTGCGGCTTGAAGCTTCTGTTTGCCTTTTTGTGAGAGATGATATGTCTGTTTGTTAAGTTCTTTACTGTCTTCTTGTAGATATATTGGCATAGCTTATTTAATTTTTTACCATTTATGATGACCGTCCATAAAGGATTGGTTGGACAAGTCTCTTTGAACCTTATCTGTTGTCTTTGGCTTGCCGAATGTTGTGTTACCATCAGTATCCTTGACATTGGCTGTTGCCGAAACTGTTGATTCTGGGTATTCCTTTATATTGTTTGGTGAATTGTCCCCTATGGTAGTCAATTCAAACAAACGTGTTGCTTGAGATTCAAGTAATTTTATAGTTTTCATTGTTTTATTTGGTTATTTATAATATATTATAAATATTTATAACTAGGATAAAATATAAAAAAATAACAATGGGAAACATCAAAAACAATAATAGACACAATATAAAGCTTAACATAAACTATGACGAGTATTGGGATTTCTTCTTGAACAAGGACAGATTCGGTGCTTATTGTTTTGACGGTTCAAGGCTTTATGACAAATGTCTAATCTCCTACATAGATACAAGCGACAGTGCTTGTACAGTTGAAGATGATTGGCTTATCAGCAACGAGTCATACAGATGGGAAAGCGGTGTATCTATAGGATATACTCTTCATAATGTAGGGTATACTGGTGTTGACAACGGTCTTTTCAGATTCAGAAAGGATAGAATTTCAAACGAAGAGTTTGCAAAGATTTATTCAGAATCTGACTTTTCTTTTGAAGAGGATGATATGAGGCTTAAACTGCATGCCATAAGCGGCAATACATTGCAGTATGAATATCCGATGAGGATTGAAAACGGTCTTGCAAGATGCAATGGAGGTTTCTTCCAAGGGGTATTCAAGACAGAATGTGACAAGTATCAGATATTACCAAGCTCATTGTTCGAGGATGTTTGGGACTTTGAATTCGTTCTTAAGAAGGAGGACTTTGAAAAGGAAAGCGACAATACATTGAACGATAAACATCCAGAAAATAAGGGCATATTCTTCTATATGGGTGTAAGAGCCGAAAACAAATGGGATATTCTTTATGACGAGTCATTGACAAGCGGAGACACGCTTGATACGGATGATGTTGTTGATTATCTTGGAATGGACTGTGATTGTTCAACGTTGCATAGATTCACAGATGCCGATTGGTACGGTGAATTGGTGTGGTGGAGGGTAAACCCAATAGAGAACTACGTTGATTACATATATTACCCAGACTCAATGTACAAGAATGATGACGAATATTTTTCAGATTATATCTTTGACGAGGGCAAACCTATAATTATAGATGATAGGACACTTGCAAAGGAGCTGAAGGACTGCTGTACTTGCGAAAAGGAGGTGAAGAGCATTGTGAAGCAAGAGCTTGTATGTTGCGGATGTGGAAAGTGCAAAGCAATAGGAATTCCAAAATACAAGGTTGAAAAGGTTGACTGTCATTCTTGCTTGTTCGGTGCTGATTATTTGGATGGGTTAGACGAGCTTGACTATGATACTGATTATGTTGCACCAGAAACTGATTTGTCATTGTATGACTTCCAAACGGCAGAACACGGTTTGAGTCTTTTCAAGTTCAAGAGATATACAAAGATATACAGTGACAACAAGTTCTTGCTATTCCATAGGGCAAAGGGAGGTTTTTGCGTTAGGAATTGGGTTGAGGACACTGTAGTCGAATATATGTATGAGAGGAACAGATTCAACGAGAACTTGTTCTTGATAATGAATAGAACTTGCACTGGTTATACTGTTTGGAACATTGATGACCTCAAGGAGCAATATGCTGAAAAGTACAATATCTATGAGGATTTGTACAACAATGCATTGTGCTTCAGAATCACTGACGAAGGTGAGGTTGGATATAGGTATTTGAGTGTTGACTGTGAAGTTAGCGGTGACAACAAGATAAAGATATACGAAGGATATTCCAACAAGGGTGTTATAAAGGACAAACAATGGCACTTAATACACGTCAAGGTGATTGGCGGTGTCAATACCATGTATTTCAAGTTCTATGTGGATGGAAGACTGAAGTATATTACACAAGAGGTTCCATTGTTGAACTTGAGGAAGCTTCAAGAGGAAGACGAGAAACAAGAGTTGGTTGCATATAACATTTCATTGGGTGGTGGCACACAAGGTCTATGTGATGTTATAATGCCAGATTATATGAGGGTTTACAATGTGCTTATGCCGTTGGAGGAAAATTTCGGTGGTACGTTTATAGGATATATCAAGATATTCAGATGGTATAACTGCACAATGGAGGTAATGAATATAAGGAATAATTACAATTATGAAATCAGACGTATTAAATTATAAGCTAATAAATAATGTCTTGAACGAGTTTTTGGATGGGCATACACGTCAAGTGCTTACAGAAGACCAGAAGCGTACAATAAGAAACAAGATATTAAGATGTGTTTTGGCTATAACTAAGAAAGAAGGTCTTTTAGTTGATGGCTCAAGCCAAGAAGTTCAAAATGCTGTTGATGAAGTTTGGAATAATTATGTAAAACATCCAATTGAAGGTGAAAATCGTCAGAATGACGAGATTACTGTTATAAACCAGAATATAGAACGTCTGATACCATATGTTGTTTCTGTTTCTGAATATGATGACTCAATAAGGGTTAATAAGAACTTAAGATTAAAGAAGAGCTTTGAGGAATTGATACAAGCACAACGTCAGAATAGGCAAAAACAGTTGTGGCAAAACAATCAAAGACTCACACATTGGTCATCCAAGAAGCACTATGATGATGAATTAAACAAAAATAAAGAACCAATTGAATCAGATAACCATTATACAATTTACAAAATAAATGATTATGATAGCCCAATTGAAGGATTAGGAATGACTGTCACTGAACTTGGTAACTATACTGGTGGTCAAGGTGCAGTTCCATTGTGTTATACGCAATCTGAAGATACATATGATAATTATACCCATGATGGTAAGTATACAATGTATGCTCTGTTGCGAGATGGATGGCAAGATGAACCTTGTGAGATGGATAAGACTACTTATCCATTGGACAGTTATGGACTTTCTATGATATTCGTCATAATAAGTCCTACTGGTGCAATACAATACAGCAATGTCAGATGGAATCACGGTCCTAAGAGATATTCAAGAAGTGTTGACAATATATTTGATTACAATGAATTACGCAAAATTGTCGGTGACAATGTTATGATTCAGATTGGTTTGCAAGCAGAAAAAAACCTTTCTGTGCAACTAACATATGAAGTTGAGGAAAAGTTGAGTCAGAATTATGGACTTTCAGATATTTTTGATTCGGTTAATACTCACTTTTATGATGGTTGGAGAGTAGTTGAAATAAATGATAAGTATAATTTCATTGACAAAGAAAACAACTTGATAAGTGACGTTTGGTTTGATGATGGGTATAATTTTTTAGATGGTTATGCGGCAATAACAATACGTAGTAAATGGAATATTTTAAGAAGTGACGGTACATTTGTTTGGGATAAAGAAGACATTGAAGAATGGTTTGATGGTTTGGGCGATGAATGCGGTAGATTCGATAAGAGAGGTACTACTGTTGTAACTAAGATTTATGATGATGAAGAAGTATATAATTTATTAAGGACTAACGGCACATTGGTTTGGGATAAGCAAGTAAACGCATGGTTTAATTCCATAGAAGATTTTGATGATAATTATTTAGAAGTATCAAAATATGGTGATTACAATTTGTTAAGTTTTGATGGTAAACTTATTAGTAAACAGTGGTATGAAAAAATTGGCGGTTTTTATGATGGTATTGCTATAGTAATGTTCGATAATATGTATAATTTTATGCGGCTTGACGGAACATTGGTATGGGGTGATGAAAAATCATCATATGACACATATCAATGGTTTGATGCGGCTGACCATTTTACGAATGGGCTAGCTGTTGTTGGTAAAATAGGTCATAGCGGTTATAAATATAATATAATAACAAAAGAAGGAAAGTTATTATGGAGACCAGAAGACACAAAAAATACAGACAAATGGTTTGATTGGTTGGACAGTCAATGCGCCAAATATGGGTTTTATCCAGTGTCTATTTATGACTTTAAAGGCGATAATTATAATAATTGTTATAATATATTAAAAAGTGATGGTACATTTGTTTTTGACGAAAATGTTAGTAAAGACGAAATAAGGATTAAAGCTGAACAAATGATACGAGACATAAAAAGACAAAGAAACTCAATACAAGAAAGTCTTAACAAGTATTTGTCAAAGAATTTATTTAAAATTAGAGATGAGAAAGATATTTATATAAAAAATAATAACTATAAAAAAAAATAACAAAAAACTATGCTTGAATTAATAAAAGAACAAGATTTAAAGAACCCTTACTACTATGTAAACGACAATGTTCTTTATGCAATCAGTGATTCTCAATTGGACGAGAAGTTAGCAGAAATTGAAGATAAGAGGATTGGTGAACACTTTGTGGTATATGTAACAGAGGAAAAGGAACTTGTTGAAGGTGAGAAGTATATGGACTTGCATAATGATGAACAAATAGCTTCTGCTGACGGAACATATAACGTTTCTACAGATGTGATTGATGTAGAAGAATGCAAGGCAATATTCCCTTACTGTACTGTTTCTTATGAGGATGATGACAGCAATACATATGAGAAAATCTATTGGTTGCAAGACTACATCAAGGTTGGTGACAAGTTTGTAAACGGACATTTTGAAAGTTATCTTTCTAATTATCAGAAGGATTATGAAAACAAGGTAATCGTTGAAGTTAGTAAATTGATTGGCAAAGAGACACAAATGAGCCAAATTATCAGCAAATTCCCACATTATGTCTTTGACCCATCGTTGGTTGATGGACAAATAAAGATTGATACTGAAAGTGGTCAGAAGATGGTTAATTATACTGGTGCTTCGGGTGTAACAACAAAGTCAAATGACGATATGAAGGAAATGATTGCTGAATCAGTGCAAGAAAAGACAGTTGCCTTTGCAAACCAAAAGTTGGATTCATACAACTTGAAAGTAACCGATGATGCAATTGACATCAATTCGTCTACAGTTGTTGATAAGTAATAAATAAAAAAACATAGTTTATGGACAAACCAATATTAGGTAAAAACGTATCTTTAATAGATAGCCCAAATTTCGGGTCTGAACCTTATCTCATAAAAATTGGTGACAACACTACCATAAGTTTCGGATGCAGCTTTGTCACTCATGATGGTGCTACAAGGGTAGTTAGGAACATAAAGGGTCAAAACCCACAAACAGTAATCTACGGACCAATTGTAATCGGCAAGAACTGCTTTGTAGGATGCAATTCTACCATTCTTCAAAACGTGCACATAGGTGACAACACAATAATTGGCGCTTGCAGCCTTGTTGACAAGGATATTCCAAGCAATGTTGTTGCGGCAGGTGTACCTTGCAAGGTTATATGCACGTTGGACGAGTATATCAAGAAGCACAAGGACGAGTTCGAATATATGGTGAAGATGCCATATGAAGAAAAGAAGAAATATCTGCTTAAGAAATTCAAAAATGATTTGAAATGAAAAAAAAAGAAGTGAAATTAAATCACTTCTTTTTTTTGTTATCTTCGGCCACTCAAATTCCTTAACCCATTAATCAGTTGATAGTTTTGTTCTTTTAGATGTTCCATATTACGATTTATTTGGTTAAATTGTTTTGTCACATATTCAGCCAATTGCCATAACATAGTTGCCACATCTTGATTATTTTGCCCTTGTTGCTGTTGAGGCTGCTGACTTTGCCCATTATTCATCATATTTGATGTTACATTTTCTACTATATTATGTAAATCAGTTTCAGTTAATCTTGTGATTTTCTTCATATTATTTAGTATTTTAAATATAAATATATTTTTTTTTTTCAAAAATCAATATAGTCATTGAAAAAGAAATCATCGATTACGCCCAATTTCAGTGCATATCTGTATGCTGTATTGTTTCCTTTGGAGAATTCTGTCTTTGTGTTGTATTTCAATGCCTCTTGCTCAATGTTCTTGTATATGTTCCAATATCCCTTCTTGTGCTGTTTCCTTATCACAAGCCAATCCATATCATCAATGTAGCCGTACTTGTATGCAGCAAAGAACGCGCTCAAGTTTCCTTTCTTGAACTCTTCCTTTGTTGAATATTTCCTTGCCTCTTCCATTATGTTTTCCTTGTTCTTCCAATATCCGTGAGGATGATTCGTGTTTTCTTGTAGGTCAAGCCAAGGCATTTCATCAATCCACTTGTTCCTTTTGGCAGAATCATATGCCCTTCTTGACATTCTGTTGAATTCAGTCCTTGACGAATATTTCTTCGATTCATTAATCACGTTTTCCTTATTTTTCCAATGATTCTTTTCGTGCCTCATAAAATTGGTGTCTTTATAACAATAAGTACAATCCAAAAAGGAAATAAACGATAATTTTCTGATATTTATTTGTAAAAAATAATTAATTAAGAATAAAATCAAATATGCGTGGGTTGTTTTTTTATAAATTAGTAAGCCCTTATCGAGAGGACATAACAAAGGATTGTAAATTGACAATAAATGAGATAGACAGCAACTTTATCACATTGAAGGATGCTGACATCAAGTCATTTACATTTGACGAGAATACGAACAAGCTCATACTTACAAGGAACAGTAAGGATGAGCAACCCCTTGTTGCCGATTTATCTCCTTTGGCTGAAGGTGTCGTGCATAATCTATATGTTGCATATGACAAGGAGAAGGGTGAGATAAAGATAACTTGGGATGACAATGTGGCTATCATTGACGGTCTTATCACAAAGAAGAACGTAGGTACATATATGCTCACTCACGTCAATTCAGATTCTACGCTTGTTGGTTTGGGAACGGAGCATTGTCCACTTGGAATCAACGTTGTTGATAGAACTGGAGTTTATAGACCTTGTATCAAGTATTTGAATATTGCTGGTGGAGAATTTCTTCCAAAGCCTTGTGATGTTGAGAAGGGTGACAGATATGTTACTAGGGAATGCGTCAGTGAATATGGTTATCTTTATGACTACAAGGCAGTACAAGCAATCAATGAGGACTTGAAGTTCGGTTGGAGGGTTCCAACAAAGGAGGATTGGGACGGTATGTTGAATGCTGTTGAACCTTGTGAATGTGATAGAAACCATGCAAGCACTGTATGTAACAAGGAATTTGGTAGATGTGCTGGTAAGGTTCTTAAGTCAATGTCAGATTGGGATGAATGCGAAAGCGGTGACTGCGGATGTATGTCATCTGAAGACCGTTGCAGATGCAAGAAGGAGGATTTATTTGAACCAGTTGATGATAATTGCTACCACTACAACAAGAGGGATGGCAACTGCTTCGAATTCCATCCAAAGAGGAAGCCATGTGACTCAAAGGGGCTTGACAAATTCGGTTTGAAATTACTTCCAGCAGGTTATGGTGATGGTTGTGAATTGAAGAATTATTTGGGCAAGAGAGGTTCTTTTTGGACAAGTACAGCAATCAATAACACTGATGTGTACGCAAAGAGATTCGACTATGACAAGAGCGGAGTTGTTCAAGTTGCAGCAGCACCAAATGCCATTATGAGCATAAGGCTCGTAAAGGATTATGACGGTTCAAACTTCCACGATGTTGAATACATCAACGGCAGTGTTTTCCGTTGCGTATTGATGCCATCTCTTACAGCAAAGAGCGGTTACTTGATTTGGACAATAAATAACGTTGCATTCGATGACCCAAGATATTGCCCACAAGAGATTGATATTGTTGATTATGCATTCAATATCCAATTGTTTACGACAGAATGGAACGGTTTCTTCTGGGTTAAGAAACGTCTTGATGAGGGTGAATGTGTTGTATTGTTTGATGGTTTGGAAGATGATGAATATTCTTTATATATGGTAAAGAATGGTGAGCTTGTATCAGTAGCTAGTAAAATTTACGAAGACATATATGAGAAGTTTGAGCAATTCATCCAAGAAATCAACGGCAGAATTGACGAAGAGATTGAGACAAGACAAGCATCTGATGAAGTGTTCAGTGGGGCAATAGAAGACCTTAGAAGCATTATCGAAAGCGGTACAAGCGAGATAACTTCGGCAATTACAGAGTTGAGCGGTACTGTTGATGAAATTATTGACCAAATATCTGGTATTACAGATGACATTGACACATTGAGCGGAGATGTGGCAACTTTGCAAGAAGAGCTTTCTGGTGAAACAGAAGCGCGTCAAGCAGCAGATGAGGCATTGAGCGGTGCAATTGAAGACCTTTCGAGTGAGGTTCAAGAAATAGCTTCTGAAGTAGAAGCACTTAGTGGTGCGCTTGAAACTGAAATCAGCGACCGTCAAGCAGCAGATGAGGCATTGAGCGGAGCTATTGAGGGCGTATCAAGCGAACTTGCAGAAGAGATTGAACGCGCAAAGGAGAGGGAAGATGATATTGAAAGTAGACTTATTAGTCGTGGAGAATATAATTCTGAAAGTGGAGTTCTTACTTTATTTAAGGAATCAGAAGAAACCATTGAGGTTCAATTCAATGGAAATTATGGAACTTTTTAAATTAATTTGATAAAATAAAAAAAATAGTAATATAATGGAACAAGCAAGTAAGAATAGGTTACAATTTGTACACCATGACGAATGTTTCCAAACAAGGGAAGAGGCAATAGCATATATCGAGAACGGTCAGACACTTGACCGTCCAACACTTTATGCAGAGCCAATGGTGCTCAAATACGGTGATTCAGCTAATCCAAACATCATATTGGCAATCGGTTCAGTAGGAAACGGTGTGGCAAGTACTGCAAACAGAACTTTCTATATCGATTCGGCAGACATCGAAGGTTCAATACAAGAACTTGCTGAAAGGGTAGATGCGGACGAGCAAGCAATCGATGCGATAAGCGGTATGGTGTCCAACGTAATGGCAAGTTGCGGTTTGAAGGAAGATGGCACACTTTCACCATTCGAAAATGAAATCATTGACGATAGCGGCTCATTGGCAGAAGCTGTAGAGACATTGGCAGATTATGTCAAGGAAAAGGAAATCACAGTAGAAGATACAAATACGGTTGACTTGACACTTGAAAACGGCAAACTCACAGCTGATTCGGTGTTCCCAACCAAGTTCTCTTTCGATGGTAGGGTTTTCCTTACAAATCAGCTAAACAAGGAGGATGCTGATGGTAACAAGAGCGGACATTTCATCAATGTTGACCTTGCATATGAAGGAAACGGAGAGCCATTGCAGCTTGTTGTCAATGGTGACATTGTAAAGGAAATACCAATACCAGAGGAAATACATGTTATATCTGGTACTTATGACCAATTCAAGGAGGCTCTTGTGATTTCATTGTCTGATAACAGTCAGATTGAAATCAGCCTTGAGAGATTGGCAGCAGAATTGAGGGTTATCACACCAAGAACATCACCAGTTGAACTTAAGATTGAAAGGGTCGGTCCAACAACAGTTGATGGGAAAGACGAGTACAAAAGCATCTTGTCAACCAAGGTATATGTATCAAGTGATGCAGACAACATCATTGAAATACAAGATGATGGTGAATCAGATGCAAGATTGTACGTTAAGGGTACAGCAGACAATATAAAGTACAAGAACGGTACTGTAGATGATGAGTTGAATTCGCTTGAATCAGCAGTAAGCAACGAGACAGACCGTGCGATTGAAGCAGAAGAAGAACTTGAATCAAAGATTGCAAGCTTGAGCGGTTCAACAGAAGGTTTGCAAGAACAGCTTGACAATGAATCTGTTGAAAGACAAGAGTCTGATTTTGAATTGAAACAGAAGATTGATTCTGTGAGCGGATATGCAAATGCTATAAGCGGACAAGTTCATTCAAAGGAATATGAAATCAAGGAGTTAATTAGAGAGACAAGCGGTGATTTGCAGTCTAATATAGACGCAGTAGACAAGCATCGTACATTGAAGATTGAACAGGTTGGTTCTGAAAACCTCAAGCTTTTGGTTGATGATTCAACTCAAAATTCGACATATCTAAACGGTTATGTTAAGGTTCTTGAATCGAACGACAACATCATCGAGGGTGGCAATAGCATTGTCGGTGGAGCATTGTATGCAACAGCAAAGATGAGCTATTCACCAAAGCTCAATGCAATCACTTTTGAGACAAGCGGACCAAGACAAGGCAACATCTCTACATTCTACCTTAATAATGCAGACCTTAGCTATGATACCGCAACAAATGAATTGACATATACATATACTATTGCTGATTCATTAAGCGGCTCCACAATGGCATCAAAGACTTTGAAACTTAATTCGTTCGGTGTTGTTGACCATATCGACTACAACCAAGAATTGGAGCAGCTTGAGATTTACTACAAGGATGCTGGTGGTGATATGCAGAAGATTGAAGTACCAGTTGGAGACTTGTTCAACGAGCTTACAGTTGTAGATACCAATACAGTAAACTTGACCAAGGAGAGAAATGTGGACGGTAGTGATGTATTGTCGGCAGATGTAAACATAAGCCATAATGAAGGTAATATGCTTTCTGCAAGAAATGACGGTTTGTACGTACCATCAAGTGGTATCACAGCAAATGCAGCAGCAATTGCGGAATTGAGCGGCAAGACCACTGAAAACACAAGCAACATTTCTGCACTTTCTGCGACAGTTTCTACACACGAAAGCAGAATAGAGACTCTTGAAACCAATTCTTCAGCAGCCGAAAGCGAAATAGAGGATTTGTCAGAAAGGGTTGCTTCGGCAGAATCAAGGCTTGACACATTGCAAGGCAATGCAATGGTTGAAGGCTCTGTTGCAAAGTCTGTAGCAGATGCCTTGGCAGAAGCAAAGGGCTATACAGACGAGAAGGTTGATGCAGTGACACTCGAAGGCTCAAGTGCAATCACAGTTGATTATTCAACCAAGACAGTAAGCCTTAAAATCAATGCCGACTTGAACATCGAAGGATATTTGAAGTCAAGTGATAATGGTATATATGTTAGCGGTATCAATGATGCAGTTTCGGCTGCAATAAGCGGCAAGGCTGATGTTGACAGCGTATATACAAAGGCTGAAAGCGATGCCAAGTTTACAACCAAGGAGGAAACAAGCGCAATTGATGAACGTTTGGCAAATGCTGAATCAAGCATTTCTACGTTGAACAGCAATGAACTTGTTGAAGGTTCTGTGGCTTACACAGCAAAGCAGTACGCTGATGATGTAAGGGATTATGCAGATGAGATGAAGGATTCCCTTCTTGATAGGATTAATGAAAATGCTAGAGCCATTACCACATTGAACGGAAACGAGTTGCAAGAGGGTTCTGTAGCTTATACAGCAAAGCAGTATGCCGATGCAGTGAAGGATTACACAGACACTGTTAAGGGCGAGTTGAATGACAAGATTGATGATGCTCAAACAGAAATTGACGAGAGTGTCAAGAATGTTGCCTTGAGCAAGCACGATGACAACGAGCTTACATATGACTTGGTATATACATTGAATAACGGTATTGCAATAACTGGTGGTACTTTGAACATTCCAAAAGACAAGTTCTTGAAGAGTGTTTCTTATGACCCAACCACAAAGAACATCACATTTGTATTCAATGTCGAAAGCGGTACTACTACAGAGGTGATTAACGTTGGAGACTTGGTTGACACATATTATGGCGGTGAAACAACAACCATAAGTGAAAATCATATCATTGAGGTTAAGGTGTGTGACCACGAGCACAACGAATACTTGAAGGTTTGCCCAGATGGTTTGTTTGTAGGTGGTGTGGATGAAGCTATTAGCGCAGCAACAAGCGGCAAGGCTGATGCAGACAGCGTATATACAAAGGCTGAAAGCGATGCCAAGTACGCAACCAAGGAGGAAACAAGCGCAATTGAGGGAAGATTGTCAGATGCAGAAACAAATATTTCAGCACTTGAAAACAGTGTTGCAACCATCGGAAGCAGTTTGTCTGCACTTGGAGATAGGGTTTCAGCAAATGAGCAAGCCATTACCACATTGAACGGAAACGAGTTGCAAGAGGGTTCTGTAGCTTATACAGCAAAGCAATATGCCGATGCTGTCAAGGAATATACAGACAACGTAACGGATGCACTTGGAAATAGGGTTTCAGCAAATGAGCAAGCCATTACCACGTTGAACGGAAACGAGTTGCAAGAGGGTTCCGTAGCTTACACTGCAAAGCAGTATGCAGATGCTGTAAGGAATGGTCTTACACCAAGAGTAGATGCACTTGAGTCAAAAGTTAATACAATAAGTGGTGATGTTGCAACAAATACAAGCCATATTTCCGAATTGAGCGCATATACATATAGCATACTTGACAGTGCAAATGCATATACTAATGAGAAGGTCGAAGAATTGAACCAAGACATCGCTGAATGCAACGAAAGTATTGGCAACCTTAGAAGTGATTTGGTTTCAACAAGTGGTGCTTTGCAGACAGCAATTGACCAGAAGGCAAATGCTAGTGACGTATACACCAAGAGTGAAGTATATAACAAGGAAGAGATTGACTCTATGATTGGTGGTATACCTTCATATAGTGGAGATATTACCGAATTGAGCGGACAAGTTCAAACTGTAAGCGGACAAGTACAGACAATCAGTGGACAAGTTGAAACAACTAACAGCAAGATTGATACTGTAAGTGGTCAAGTTGGTACATTAAGCGGTCAAGTACAGACAATCAGTGGTCAAGTTGGAACAGTAAGTGGACAAGTTGAAACCACTAATGGAAAGATTGATACATTGAGCGGTCAAGTTATAACATTGAGCGGACAAGTACAGACAATCAGTGGACAAGTTGAAACAGTAAGCGGTACTGCAAACAATGCCCTTGATTTAGCAAATGAAATCAAGTTGAAGTACAATTGGATTGTTGCAGATTCTCCAACAGTTGATTTGACAAAGAGTGACAGCACAAACAGTGGTTCTACGTTGACAGCAGATGTCAAGATTTCAACAGCAAGAAACAATGCTCTTAAGGCAGACACAAGCGGCTTGTATGTCGGTTTGTCCAATTTGACATACAGTACAGCTGGTAATGAACTTACATTTACAAACTCAAATGGAGAAAGCACAATCTTGAGGTTGAATTCAGTTGATGTTGTAAAGAGCATCTATTATGATGGTGCATCAAATGAACTTGTATTCGTATACACAGCAGAAGGTGTTGAGAAGACCACAAGAATTGATGCTACTGCATTCTTCAAGGGCATCTTTGGTACTTATGACGGAAACGTTAAGGTAGAAACCTATTTGGCTCCATCTGGTAGCAGTCAGAATGTTGCAACAGCAATTACTGCAAATCTTGATGTCAATAGAATCATTAGCACTGGTGATTCATTCACAAAGTATGTTCAAGTTGAGTTCAGAAAGAGTGCTGACAACACCATTTTGGGTTATGTCGGTATTTCAACACTTGACAGTAATGTATTGACAAAGGACAGTGACAATGAGTTGTATGTTCCAAAGGAGGCAACCAACTATACTTGCATATATAGTGGCGAGACCGCAACTGTTCAAGAGGCAATTTCCGACTTGGAGAGGTTGGTAAACAGCAACAGCGATAACATATATAAGGTTGTTGGCGTTACAAGTGCCGATACCGAACTTACAGAATATATGTCTGGAAGCAGTTACTTGGAGGAAGCAGAAACTGTTGTTGAAGCATTGCTTACACTTGACGGTAAGATGGCAGAGGCAGCTGGTGAAATTGAAGAATTGCACGAGGCTGATGCATTGCTTGCACAAGAGATTATGGACTTGCAGAACAAGACCGCAATTGAGGGAATTGACACCAATTCTGCTGACATTACAGTGGTGACTACAAGTGCAAGGACTGACCAACCAACCACAATCCAAGTTGATGTCAAGTTGTCCGAACAGAACATTACCGATGAAAGTGAAAGCCAAAGAGGTGAGAATATACTTCAAATCCTTAATGACGGTTTGTATTTTGGAGGTATTATCGACTGTGGTTCATATGACGATGATTAATGATAAAAAAATGTTGGATACAGATGTTTGTACGCTGTATTCAACATTTTTTTTAAAAATATAAAAAAAATAGTGGATGTTTTGATTAATATTCCATATTTATATGTAAGTGAATAAAAAAAAAATAATAACTAAAAAATAAAAACATTTAAAAAATGGCACTTAGACATTTACAACTTTTAAGAAACAAGCCTATTGCTAAACAAGGTAGAGAAGCAGCAAAGAATGCGGCAAAAACAGCAGCAGCAGATTTGAAGGATGGCGAACTTATTGTTGCAAGATATTTGATTGATACTGGTGGTACACCTTCAGAGACAAATACCGCAATTGCTTTAGGTTTTAGAGTAGATGATGGTACAAATGAAGCTCATACTGTATTCTATGACCAAAGAGAATTAGAAGAAAAGATTAGTGGCTTAACTGGCAGCACTGAAGCTTTGGAAAAGGCTGTTGGTGTTGGACATAATGCAACAGCAATTACATTTAATGAAGGCTCTCATTATGTAGGAACAACTAATTCAGCATCTGGCGCAATTCAAAGTTTGGACACAAGTTTGTATGCAACAAGTGGAAAGGTTGATGAAGTAAGAGCAGCAATTGGTAGTTCTGCGGAAACATTGGAGGTTAATGGACATTATGTATCCACTGTAAATACAGTTAAGGAAGCAGTTACTGCATTGGATAATAACTTGTACACCGTTAGTGGAAAGGCAGACAGCGCATTGACTTATGTTAGTAACATTGACAGCGTAGTTGGTGTTCAGAACACAGACACTCAATTTACAACAACTGGTACTGTTGCAAGTTCACAAACAACAGTTAAGGGTGCTGTAGAAGCATTGGATGCTGCAATAACATCTGGTGATAGTAATCTTGATGCGTTGATAGCAGCAGTTGGTGCAACAAAAGGTCAGACTGGAATGACATATCCAAGTGCAAATTACATCGGTTCAGATACGTCTGTTTCTGGTGCATTGATGACATTGGATTCAACCGTTAAGGGTGTTCGTGATGATGTCGATACAGTTAGTGGTAAGGTTGATAACGCTCAAACAGCACTTGGAACAACTAGTACGACCTTGGGTGTTGATGGAAATTATGTAACCACTGTTATGACAGTCCAAACTGCTGTGGATACTTTGGATGATGTTGAAAAGGCTACAAGAGACACAATCGGTGGTATGAATGTTGATGGTACTAGTGGTTTGACATTGAGTGGCCAACATTATATAAGTGATGATACAACAGTTGTTAGTGCATTAACAGACCTTGATTCAAGTTTGTTTGAATTGAGTGGCACAGTTGCAAGCAACAAGGTTAATGGAATTAACCCAATACTAGCAACATTAACAACTAGTGGAACTGATGTAAGCTTGAAGCTTGACAATGTGATTACAGATAGTTCTGTGTCAGAAACTGTTGATGAACCAATTCATAAAAACATCATTAAGACATCAAGTGAAGGTCTTTACGCTTTGGCTGATTTGCATTATGCTCCTGCAACAAATGTTTTGACATTCATCAATTCAAATGGTAAGAGAGACATTCAGTTGACTGGTACTAAGATTTTGTCTAGCTCAACTTTTGATGGAACTACAGAGGAACTTGTATTGGATTTCGTCAACTTCAGTGGTGGAACAGATACAGTAAGAATCCCATTGGCTGGGCTTCTTGATGAATTTGAATTTGCTATTTCAACAGAAGCTGGCTCTGTCGTACCAGTAGCTCATTCTGAAGCAACAGACGAGAATCCAGAACGTCACAATGTATACTTGAAGGAGGTTAGACAGACTAGTGGCGCAACCGAGGTCGTAGGTGAATTGAGCATCTTTGATTGTGGTACATACTAATTGTTTGATATTTAATAAAAAAATAGATGACATTAATTTGTCATCTATTTTTTTTATTATAATACCACATATTCTTTTTTAGCAAAGTCCTCACCAATGAAATAGCTGTATTTTTTAGCCCAATTCTCCAATTTTAGTTTATAATTTTTTGATTCATCTAACAGTGGGTATATTCCCTTCAGAACAGATTGGCTATATGGTTTTGCATTTAGCAGTCTGAAGAAATCGTCTCTGTTAAGTTTCAAGGTTCTTTTTTCTGTATCTGAAGTGTCTGTTGTTTCTTGCAGAATATGCGTACCATTTTCGTTTTGAACAAGTTCCAATGTAAGGCTTTTTGGCTGATGCTCTTCAGTATTATCTTCTTGTTTTATAGTTTCACTGAAAATAATTTCGATGGAATTTTCCTTTTCATCGAAAGATAGAGATATTTGATTTCCATTGAAATTTATTGTATGCTCGTGAAGTTGTTTTAGTTCGTCTATCCCTATTTTCATATATTAGTTATATTTGTCTTCTGTTATTGTCACATCAAGCATTAATGCTTGATTATGGTTATGCATTATCCAAAGGCTAGTTAGTCGTTCAGCAATGTAACCTCCAATTCTGTATTGATATGATATTTCATTATTTGGGCTGAAGTCTTTAAGATATTTGTCCTTGTTGTTGTTTATTCTGTTTTCTATGTCAATTCCGACTATTGAGATGTAAGTGTATAGTATTCTTTGTTGGAATTTGACATATTCCAAGAATTCGTCACTTTTCATTATGAACATATTATATGGGAACATTGACTTTCCATTTAACAACTTATTCCATCCATTTATGTAATCTGGGTATAATTCGGCAATTATTCCACTCACAATGTATAGGTCTTCGATATTGTGTGCGTTCTTGTATTGCTCTTTGATGGTTGTATCAAATGTAAGTATTTTTGGTGCTATTATTTCATATTTGCCGATTAGTTCATCTATATTTGGAATATCATCCATAAAATTAAAATATCGTCTGTAATGACAGAATCCGACATATTTTTTTAGTTTTACTCGTTCAGCCACATAGAAATAAGACATTATCTCTGAATAGAAGCTACCTTTTAAGTCACCCCACGAATCGTTGTTTATTAACCGTGAGTCAACAATTTTGTATATGTTGTTCGTGAGAGGTGGTTTGAAATCAGTGTGGGTGCAAATGAAAATGTCCAAATCGTTTGGTTTGGTATTTTTTTGATTGTCAACATATTTATTTGTGACAGCGCTTTTAAGAAAGTTTTTGACATTATTCATAAATTTGTCGTATGAATAATGAGATAAAATTTCATTCTGTGTATCAATTATTTGTTTTCTTTCTACGCTGTTTAAAGATAATATTCTTTCTGCCACTTCAGATAAATTTGATTCATTTTCTGATAAATTAAAGAAAGTCCCTTTATTGAAAGTTACTTCTTTAAAACATTCATTTTCATTAAGCAGAGCGATACATTCCATTTTATATGATTCTAGTATTGGCATTCCAAATCCTTCATATTCAGAAGAAAAAACAAAGAATTTTGCGTACTTGTATAGTGTAGCAAGCATTGTTTCGTCAGCAAAAATAGTGTGACTTCTCTTGAATATTTTGTTTTGCTTCAGCCATTTGATTTCGTATTCATTAAATTCTGAACCAGTACATACAAGATGTATGTTTTTATGCTTTCTTAAGAATGGAGAAATGTGTTTCAAGAACCAATCAAATCTTTTATAACCCCATCTTGTACCTACATACAATATGTAATCATAATCAAACGGATTATTGTTATAATATGAAGTTCCAAACGTTGGGTTCAAAGCACGGCTTATTACGTGTATTTTCTTTTCATCTACATTTAATAGCCTAATCAAATCCTTTTTGGTGCATTCTGTGTTTACTTCTATTGCAGATGCTTTTTGTACCATTTTTCGTTTCCCTATAATTTGTAGGCCATTTGGTGGAAACATACTAGTATATATTTCTGGAATCATATCGTGGACAGACATAACAAAAGGTTTATCACCTATATAATCCAAAAAATAAGTATTGTAGAAAGTTGGATAGAATATATCGAAATTACCTTTTGATAATTGTTCAATAGTATCTTGTGAAAAAGAAGTATCACCACTTTCGATTAATTCAGATAAATACTTGTTATTTGTTTTAGAAATAGCAAATTTGCCAACGAAATCTTGATAATTTCCTTTGGTTAACCCAATACCAGTGTAATTATTTATTATTTCACTGTTATTTAAACCATTTGCAATGTCAATATATAATCGAGATATTCCACCAAATTTCTGTAAACTATATATTTGACCATCGAATAAAACTTCAATTGGTTTTTTCCAAGTGTATTTATCGTTTTTGATTCTTGCTGCAATTATTGGGCTTGTTTTCTTGTTCAGTATACCATTTTCAGAATTTATAGTCTCT
>Ga0310691_10000837_pt1 | contig 52517 bp, 27 predicted proteins | sample 176DNAGHGlowgp2_FD_203887 | JGI IMG/M metagenome (GOLD analysis project Ga0310691, IMG submission 203887) | Sheep rumen microbial communities from Palmerston North, Manawatu-Wanganui, New Zealand - 1766 DNA GHGlow gp2 (v2) (version 2) | ecosystem: Host-associated > Mammals > Digestive system >... | reverse complement strand
TCTGGGTATAGAGACCAGGTACATAGTAGAGCTGGATGTAAGGCAGCGGGAAGTACTCGTTCTTGCCTGGTGTGAAATGGGCATCCTTGTAGTACTGTGCATAGGTCTGTCCATTGTAGACCACATCTTTTTCTGTCTCGAAGAAGGCATTCAGTGTCTGAGAGGCGATACCCCAGCGACGCAGGTCGAAGAAGCGGCTACTCTCCATAGCCATCTCCAAGCGGCGTTCCCACTGCAGGCACTTGCGGGCTGTATCCTTATCCTTGAAATAGGAATCGGGATAGAGGGCGATCTCGCACTGGTTTTCTGCATATCTGATGTGCTTCTCTACAGAGTTCTTGGCACGCTGACGGATGGCGTTGATGATATCTTGAGCTTCACTGAGCTGTCCAAGCTCTATGAGAGCCTCTGCACGCATCAGCATCACGTCGGTAAAGCGCAGCACGTAGTCGTTCATGGGGAAAGCCTGCCAGGGATAGTCGTAAGCCTCACCCTTGCTGCGCTGTGGCACCTCCTTCAGAGATGTATAGTAGCCATAGGTGTTGGGCGTACGGGAGTTGTCGGTTGTCATGGTGTAGTTTTCCTCATATTTGTAGGGGAAGGTAGGCATACCTACGGTGTGGAAGAGACGTGGATCCCACTTCTGGGCGTTGGGCGCACCGTTGACAGGAAAGTCAATCTCCTTGTTGTAGTCGTCAAACATGGGCAGTCCGTCCTTGGTCTTGAAGGCGTTCACGAGGTTTTGTGTGGGCTTGTGGAAGTCCCATCCGCACGACCAGATACCCCAGCAGCCGTTCAGCATGTTACTCCAGTTGGCACGGCCGAAACGGGTGTTGTCGTCCTCATAGTTAGAGTGCTGTACAGCAAAGATGCTCTCCTTGGAGTTCTTGTACTCAGGCAGGAAGATGTCGCCAAAGTCCTCGAGATAACCATACTGAGATTTCTGTACTTCTGCAGTGTACTTTGCAACCTCTTGCATATATTGGTTGTTGATATGGCTGACACCCGTGTTAGCCTCGTAACCGTCGCCCCAAGCCATCGTCAGATAGCATTTTGCCAGATAAGCAGCAGCGGCAATCTTGTTGGCACGTCCGCCATCTTCCTGTGTAGTAGGCAGCACATCGTAGGCAGCCTTGAAGTCGGCCACGATCTTCTGCATGAGTTCTTCGTGAGTGAACTCATCGTTACGTGTCTGCTCCTCAGAGTGTACAGAGTAAACTTGCTCGTCGATCCAGGGCACCTGATTCCACATCTGCACCAGCTTGAAATAGAAGTGTGCTCGGAGGAAGCGGACCTCACCCTCGCGGATAGCCTTTTTCTGGGCATCCATCGTTGCGTCGTTGGCCAGTGACACTAATGCGCGGTTGCAACGGCTGATGGAACAATAGAAGTGATACCAGAGCTCGTCCATGTGGTCGGGAGTCGAGGCAGTCAGTGATGACCAAACCTCCACAGGGTGGTAGTTTGTATCGGTAGTACCCGAACCGCCCTTCATGGCATCGTCAGATGATACGTCGCCATAAGGCCAGAGATTAAACGGATAGGTGTACCAATCGTCACCGAGTTTGGCGTATGCAGCAGTCACCATCTCTTCGGGCTGGCTCATGGCCAGTTCCTCGTTGATGACACCTTTGGGCGTTACGTCTATGAAATCGTCGCAAGAGGTAAGCGTACCGCAAACGATCAGACCTGCGCAGATTGCTTTATATATTGTCTTCATAACTTTATTTTTTTACTATTATCTATGAATTTTGCACTATGAACTAAAAACTCGTCTGGATTCCGAATGAGAACGAGGTGCTGTTAGGATACATCCAACGGGGGTTCTCAGGATCGGAGCAGGTAAGCGAGCTGCTCTTCACGGTGAGAAGGTTGTGGCCTGAGATGTAAACGCGGGCACTGGTCATGCTCAGTTTGCTGATCAGATTCTTCGGAAGGTTGTAGCCAATCTGTACCTGACGGAGTTTAGCGTAAGAGCCATTCTCTACAAAGTAGGTAGAGGTGCGGTTTTCATTACCTGTGTTATTGGTAGTCAGTGCGGGGATATCGCTGCCGGTGTTGGCAGTGGTCCAAGCATCGAGCATACGGTTACCCTTATTAGAACCGGCATCGGTGATAGAGTAGAAGTCGGTTTGGAACTTCTGGTCGTTGTATACATCCTGACCAGCAACACCCTGCCAGAACATGTTGAAGTCGAAGTCCTTATAGCTCAGGTCAACGTTCAGACCCCAAGAGAAGTTGGGCACTGGCGAGAAGATCCAAGTCTGATCCTGCTCGTTGATGATACCGTTGCCATCGAGGTCGGCATACTTCAGACCGCCCACGCGGGCATTCTCCTGACCGCAGGCCAAAACCTCTTCACGATTCTGGAACAGTCCGTCGACGACGTAACCCACGATTGAACCGTAAGGACGGCCGCTCTCTACGAGATTCTCCTTGGCTGTGTGAACATACGAACCTGTAGTGGTCTCAGGCAGGTAAGTTACCTTGGAACGGTAGAAGTCAATGTTGCCGTTGATGTTGTAGTGCAGGCCGTATTCGGTGGTATGACGGTAGCCGAGTGCAAGCTCCATACCCCAGTTCTGCAGGCTAGGACCATTGAGCCAGCTGGCACCGCCCTCACCCATCGAACCGAGATAGGCAGGATTAATCAGCATGTCCTTCACCTTCTTAATATATGCATCGAAAGTACCGTAGATAGAGCTGCCGAGGAAACGGAAGTCGAGACCGACGTTCCACTGCTCAGTGGTCTCCCACTTCAGGTCGTTGTTCTGAGCCTGTGTGGCGCGGAAGCCAGAAGGGAATGTTCCACTATTCTGCAGTTTCAGATCGTAGGCTGTCGACTCGTTACGCTCACCCCCGTATGTTGCGGCATAGAGTCCGTAGCGGGCATAGTTTGAGATGGCCTGGTTACCAGTCTGTCCCCAAGAGGCACGTACCTTGATATCGTCAATCCAAGGCTGCTTCAGATGCTGGGAGATACGATAACCGATCGTAGCAGCGGGGAAGTTACCGTAACGGTTGTTCTCACCGAAACGGCTGGAGCCGTCGTGGCGGATAGTGAAAGAAGCAAGCACCAGATCCTTGAAGTTGTAGTCTACCTTACCGAAGAATGATACGAGGTTGTAACCCTCCTGGATACCGCTGGCGCGCTGGGTGCCGGTAGCTGCATCGGGGTACATATAGTCGTAGTTCTCAAGAGCGAACATCTGTGCGTAGGCGTTTGAACGGTCTTCCACATCTCTGTGGAGCTCGATACCGGCCAAAAGGATGAACGAGTGGTCTACAGCGACATTGAAGCTATAGTTGGCTGTATTAGACCAAGTCCACTTCACCGAAGTCTTGGCACCCATGTTGGCTGATGGGGTATCGTTGTTCACCACGTCAGAATGGTAGGTATAAGAAACACTGTGGATATTCTCAGACCATAGGTCGAGTCCGAAATTGGAGCGGAGCAGCAGACCCTTGATAGGCTCGATGTTGACGAAAGCATTACCGAAAATACGCCACATCTTCAGACGGTTGTCGCGGTTGTGATAGAGCTCGCGCATCGGATTCTGACGGTCGCTCATGCCACCTACAGGACCAGAGAAGGTCACGCCGTCCTCTTCATATACAGGCAGTGTCGGAGCCATCTTCAAGGCATTCTCTAAAGGCTGGCAGTCCACTTGGTTAGAGTAGGTGATGGTTGCATTCTCGCCGATAGTAACCATCTTGTTCACTTTGAAACTGGTGTTGATACGACCGGAGAAGCTCTCAAAGTCTGTATATTTCAGGATACCAGCGTTCTTCTTATAACCAAAAGAGAAGAGGGCCGAAGACTTGTCGGTAGCGTTAGAGATACTCAGGTCATAGCTCTGGGAGAAACCAGTACGGGAGATCTCTTTCAGCCAGTCGGTATCACTGAAACGCATCGTGCGCTTCAGGTTCATATAGCCGTCGTAGAGACCGCCGACAGTGAACTGGCGCATCTGACCCGTAGCAGGATCGTAGGCCTGGATGGGCACACCACCCTGGGCGTTCAGGTTCAGACCGTAGTTAGAGGCATAGGCTACGGGGTCGAGACCGTCGTTCATGGCTGCCTGAGCCATGGCTGTAGCATACTCCGACGTGTTGGCAAGATCCATCATCGTCTGTTTGTTGTAGAACTGGGCAGTCAGGTTGGCAGAGAAGTCCACCTTCACTTTGTCGCCCTTCTTACCGCTACGGGTGGTGATGATGATGACACCGTTAGCAGCGCGCGATCCGTAGATAGAGGCCGAGGCAGCGTCCTTCAACACTTGCATCGACTCGATATCGTTCATGTTCAGGGTGTTCAGGTTAGTTGTTGTGGGCACACCGTCGATGACGAAGAGAGGGTCCTGGGAAGAGTTGAATGAGCCGATACCACGAATACGGACGGTACCAGCACCTACAGGCGAACCATTACTTGTGATAGTCATGCCAGGCACCTTACCCTGCAGGGCACGCATCGGGTCTGTGTCAGAAGAAGTCTTTAGCTCCTTGGTCTCCACTACTGATACAGAACCAGTCAGGTCGGCCTTACGCTGAGTAGAATAACCGGTGACCACCACCTCTGCCAGTTCTTTGGCGTTGTCAGTCATCGTCACCTGCATGCCGTCTTTGGCGGGCAACTCCTGCGTGTTGTAGCCGATGTAGGAGAAGACCAGGGTCTTACCAGCCTCCACCTTCAGTTTGAAGTTACCATCGAAGTCGGTAATCGTGCCGTTCGACGTTCCTTTCTCCATCACCGTGGCACCGATGACCGTCTCGCCTGTGGCGTCGACCACCGTTCCACTGATTTCTGTCTGCGCGTACATTAATGTACTTGTCAGAATGAGTGCAAGACTCAGAAACAGTTTTCTTAGTTGTTCCATTGTTGACAGTTTAAATTAATTAGTAATTGTTTGAATAAAACTGCCGCAAAGGTCGGTACTTTTTAAGTAAGGAGCGTAAAAATATCGTTCATCTCATGCAAAAATTGTTTCAATGTAACATATTTGCTATGAAATGAACGATTTTTGTTAGAAACGGGTCTTACTTCACTTGTAAGTCGGATGGACTGACACCAAATTCATCCTTGAAGCATTTAGTGAAATAAGAAGGTGCCGTAAAGCCGACATCGTATGCTACCTCTGAGATATTTTTACTTGTTGTGAGTAGAAGTTGGTATCCACGGTTAAGGCGGGCAGTACGGAGCAACTCAACTGGAGAAGAGCCGGAGATGGCTTTTACCTTACGATAGAGCTGTACTCGACTGAGATTCATGGCTTCAGCCAGATCGTCGACGCTGAGGTCACTATTGCCTAGTTGAGCTTCGACCACCTTCTTGAAATGGACGATGAAAAGGGGCTCGTCTTTTTGGGGTGCGTTTTCGGGTAGTGTGGCGTTAGGAGTCTGGAGTGGGGGTTCTTCTGCGGCAGGCTCTGCACTTGGAGTATTCTCGCTCCTCACTCCACTTTCCTCCCTCCTCGAAAGATGATCCTCCACCTCCTCTGGAATCTCCATGTTCCACAGGTTGTTGACCACACGTTCGCGCTGAGCAGAGACTTTGCTACGGTGATAGAGGTAGAAGAGAACCATTGCCAGCACTAAGAGGGCAATCAAAATAAGAGCTAGTAGGGTAATAGTACGCTGGGTGGCCAATTGGCGAAGATAGCCACTGGCCTTCTGCTGGAGTTTCTCCAAGTTTTGTGCCTTTCTCATCACTTCGTTACTCTCAAGTAACAGCACGTTGGCATTATCTCGTGTGACGAGGGCCGATGTGAGTAGGACTTCTTTCTGATAAGGCTTGCCGTCGAGAATGTCGAGGGCCAATTGCAACAACTTGTCACCACAGGTGGGATAGATATAGGTTGCATCTAGCAGCGAGTCGCGCACCTGCTGTATGCCACCGTTCTCTCCTGGCAGGCCGTCGATGCCAGTGAAGAGCGGCAGACGGGCCTTTCGGTCTATGAAGGCTTTGCGGGCACCGATGGCGGAACGGTCGTTATGTCCGAACACCAGGTCGATGGTCTTTAAGTCACCTTTCCACGACTTAACGGCCTGGTAGGCTGTCGGCTCCGTCCAGTCCCCTTGCAGTTCTGTCACAACCTTGATTTCTGGATAGGCTGCTAAGGCAGCGTCGAAACCACGGCTGCGCTCGTCGGCAGGAGAGGAACCTTTCAGTCCGACAATCTCCATAATATTCCCTTTTCCGCCTAGCAGCGACACAGCATACTCACCCATCTGGCGGCCCATTTCGTAGTTGTCGGCGCTGACGAAGGCGGTGTACTTCTGTGAGTTGGTCTTGCGCTCAAAAACGATAACGGGGATGCCCAAATCATAGGCACGGTCGATGGCAGGGTTGACAGAGGAGAGTTGATTGGGGGCCACGATCAAGAGGTTGATGCCACTTCTGACGAGGCTGTCGATTTGCTGGATCTGTCGCTTGGAATCATCGAGGGCGGCAGCAAAGCGCAGTTCCACACCCTCATGGAAATTGGTCTCCATCTTCATCTCTGAGTTCTGCCAGTTACGCCAGATATCCTCAGAGCATTGTGATACGCCGATGATATATTTAGGTTTCTTCTCGGAACAAGATGCTAAAATAAGACCTATTCCGGCAAGTATCCATAGAGTTAGAAGTTTTCTTTTCATTGGCAGATTAGTTGATTTTACGCCACAAAGATACACATTTTTTTAGATAAAAGTACATAAGTTCATTATTTTTTTGTTTCTTTTGTCCTTTTGTCCTGAAAATGCTGTATCTTTGCCGATCAAATGACGAAATATAATTCTTGTTCCCTCGACAACGGACTTCGAATCATTCACCTGCCGTCAACATCGCAGGTGGTGTGGTGTGGATATGACTTGGCAGTCGGCTCACGCGATGAATTGCCTGGTGAGGAAGGATTGGCGCATTTCTGTGAGCACATGACATTCAAGGGCACGCAACGGCGTGATGCCTTACAGATTATTAATTCTCTGGAGAGCGTGGGCGGGGAATTAAATGCCTTTACTAATAAGGAGGATACGGTGTTCTATGCCGCTGTCACCAAAGACCATTTTGCAAAGGCTGTGAACCTGCTTACCGATATTGTATTCCATAGCCTGTACCCTCAACATGAGATAGATAAGGAAGTGGAGGTCATCTGCGATGAGATTGAGAGCTATAACGACTCTCCTGCTGAACTGATTTACGATGAGTTTGAGAACATCATCTTTCAAAGCCATCCCCTTGGTCATAACATCCTTGGGCAAGCAGAGCAGCTGCGTACCTATACGACTGAGGATGTCCTGAGTTTTGCACAACGTCACTATCGTCTCGACAATGCCGTTTTCTTCGTCTATGGGGATATTGACTTCAGGCGACTGTGTAGCATTTTGAGGAAAGAGGAAAGAGAAATGAGGAAGGAGAATACTCCTGCGGCAGAATCTCTGGGCACAAACATGTCTCTTTCCTCCTTCCTCTTTCCTCCTTCCTCGAAAATCCTCGAAAAAGGTACCCATCAGGCTCATGTGATGATTGGTACGCAGGCCTATCGGTATGACGATCCGAGGCGTATGACGCTATACTTGTTAAACAATATAATAGGTGGCCCAGGGATGAACGCTTGGTTAAACCTCTCGCTGAGGGAACGTCACGGACTAGTATATACAGTGGAGAGTTCGATGGCTTCCTATTCTGACATGGGTGTGTGGTGTGTTTATTTCGGATGCGATCATCATGACGTAAATCGTTGTCTGCGGCTTGTACGTCATGTGTTGGATCGTATGATGCAGCGACAGCTCTCTGTCTCACAGCTCTCTATTGCCAAACGGCAACTGAAGGGACAGTTGGTCGTCGCCTGTGACAATCGTGAACAGTTCGCCTTGGATTTTGGACGCTGCTTCCTTCATCATGGACATGAGCGTGATCTTGATGCCCTGTTAGGTCGTATAGATAGCGTGACTGCCGAAGACATACAGGAAGTGGCCAGTGAACTTTTTCCCACTGACCACTTGACGACTCTTATGATTAAATAAATTCATGCGTACCTCTGGAGATATCGTCGAATGGCTTTTCTTGCAAATCCTAACCGATGCTCAACAGATTTGTAGCCTTCATCGAGTTGTTGGGATATTTCACTGACTTTCATACCGTTGTATATATGGAGTCGGTAGATTTCACGACAGTTTTCCGGAAGACGGGTCAAAGAATGTTCCAGACGCTCGATAATCTCGTGCATAGATAATAGGGACTCTGCTGATGCGGTGCCGGTAAAGGAATAACGGATAAAGTGCTCTGCCTCGATATGACAGGTGTGACGACGGTAGTAGCTGATGATAAGATTGTTAGCGATGGTATAGACCAACGCCGGTAATGTCACCTCGGAAATCATCTTGTCTGTCGTCAGCAACTTAAGGAACACATCATGTACGATGTCCTCAGCAAAATTGCTTCCTTGGAGACGACTGCTGACGTATGCCAGCAGTTCGTCTCGGTGAGCATTGTAATAGTTTGATATAAGTATATAATTGTTATTCATTCACAACCTTCTGGATGGTACCATCTGCATTGTAGAACAGGCGCTGAACCTTCAGTGAGCGCAGATGGGTTACATCGTTGGAGGGTACACAGTCGTGATAGAACAGGAACCATTCTCCCTTGTACTCGACGATGCTGTGGTGGGTAGTCCATCCTACTACAGGGTCGAGAATGATACCTTGATAGGTGAACGGGCCGTAGGGGTTGTCACCGATGGCATAGCAGAGGAAGTGACTGTCACCAGTGGAGTAGCTGAAATAATATTTACCGTTGTATTTGTGCATCCATGATGCCTCGAAGAAGCGGTGGGGATCACCAGCCTTGAGAGGCAGACCGTCCTTATCGATGACAATCACATCGTGGGGAGCTTCTGCAAACTGCATCACGTCGTCGCTCAGACGGACTACGCTGCTAGGTAGGGCAGGGACATCGGCAGGAGCGAAGAGCTGTGTCTTTTTGTCTGCTGCAGGACCGAGGCCGATACCTTCCTTCAAAAGCTGTTTGGGAGATTTGTACCATTGGAGTTGGCCACCCCAGAGACCACCGAAATAGCAGTAGATCTGTCCATCGTCGTCCTTGAACACACACGGGTCGATGGAGTAGGAACCGCGCATGGGCTGTTCTTGGGGGATAAACGGACCCTCAGGCTTGTCGCTGACGGCCACACCGAGATGGAACACACCATTATAGTCCTTGGCGGAGAAAATGAGGTAATACTTGCCGTCCTTCTCAACGACATCGTTGTCCCACATCTGCTTCTCAGCCCAGGCCACCTGCTCCACGTCAAGGATCTTGCCGTAATCAGTCACCTCGCCATTCTCCACGTCCTCCATGGAAATGACATGGTAGTCCTTCATTTGGAAGTGCCCGCCATCGTCGTCGAAAGCAGCTCCTGCTTCCCAGTCATGGGAAGGATAGACGAAGAGTTTTCCGTTAAACACATTGGCAGAAGGGTCTGCATAATAATCACTGGGATAAAGATAACGTGGTTTCATAACTATTTATTTTGTTTTTTATCTACTTGTTCTATTCTTCTTTCTCTGCCAGACGGCGACGTTCTGCCAGTTCTGCTTGCATATTCTCATTATACTCTTTGCTTATTGGATAGAAATAAAGGGCTATTACACCAATAGCGAAGAGAATGGCTGGTACAATGCTTGATACCAGGCGTATGCCTTCCATTGCTGTCTCGTTTTGGACAGAACTGCCACCAGAAACGTATCCGAACATGCTGATAATCACACCGGCGATAGCGCCTCCCAATCCTAGTCCCAATTTCAAAGCCAACGTGATGCCAGAGAAGCAGAAGCCTGTGGCTCGACGGTAGTTCTCGTACTCGATGTGGTCGGCCACGTCGCCAATCATGGCCCAGAGCAGGGGAACTGTCGGCGCGTATGCCAACGACTTCAGGATGTTCAATACAAAGATCAGGCTAATATCCGTGGGTGAGGGAATATAGAAAAGTGCTGTGAAGAAGGCTGTCAGAGAGAGGCATACCATAAACACCTTCTTCTTCCCGTATTTGTTGGCCAAGATTCTAGACAGGCAGATCACGCCGGCAAACTGAATGAGGGCTCCCAGCATGTTGAATATTGAGAAGCCGATGGAATAAGCCTCTTTTTTCTCGATATTCAAACCAAAGAGGTTCAGGAAGTCGTACATTGATTCCTGATCTATGTTGTATTGGAAATAGAAGTTCATGGCAGAACCCCACATTGCCAGGGTGATGAAGATTGCAAATGTGAGCAGAGCCATCGAGTTCCACGAAACGTCGGAAATGGTGTTCTTGATATCCTCTTTGATATTGACCTTCTGCATAGGGGGCGGTTGGATGCGCTCCTTTGTTACGAGAAAGGCGATGATGAAAAAGAAGAAGGCGATGAAGGCGAAGAGTCCGATAGTACAAACCCAACCATGCTGCAAGTCTCCTTGCCCGAAATTGTCTACCAACGGGAGAGTTAATCCCTGTACGACGAACTGTGCGATGGTCACAGCGATGAAGCGGATGGTAGTGATGCTTGTGCGCTCCTTGATATTACTGGTCATCACACCGCCCAATGAAGTATACGGAATATTATTAAAGGAGTAGACGGTCATCAGCAGCACATATGAGATAGTGGCATAGACGGCAACTGTCGACTTCTCTTGAATGCCAGGATTGTAAAAAGCAAGGACATAGAAGATGCAGAACGGGATTGCTGTCCAGATAATCCAAGGACGAAACTTTCCCCATCTTGTCTTAGTCCTGTCAGCAAGGACACCTACCGTTGGATCCACGATAATGGCCGAGACACTGGCAATCATCAAAATGGATCCGGCCACAGCACCATCCAATCCGAAGACATCTGTATAGAACTTCAATTGGAAAATCATCATCATCTGGAATACCAAATTGGCTGCGGCATCTCCTAAGGAATAGCCGAGTTTCTCTCCCAGTGATACTTTTTGTGAAGAATAGTCCTTCATCGTCCTGTTTTCTATTCTAAACCGTTGAATTGTTTCTGTTTGCAAAGGTAAGGAAAAAGGCGTCATTTTACATTATGATTTGTTACAGATGCTTTTTGAATTGTTTCATTGGATAAGAAAAATAAAGTTTTTCACGATTCCATCGCAGAATTTTAGTATATTTGCAACATCAAAACGACAAATGATGAAAAAATTCCTTTTTTCTTGTATTGCACTCATGGGCGTGTCTTTCGCTGAGGCAAAGGTGTCCTTGCCCCAGTTGTTCCAGTCTGGGATGGTTCTGCAAAGAGATAAGACTATTCCTATATGGGGGAAGGCAGAAGTAGGCGAACAAGTGACAATCAGCTTCAATAAAAAACAGTTTACAGCTACAGCTGATGCAAACGGTTATTGGCGGGTGGATCTGCCAAAGATGAAAGCCGGTGGTCCCTACACCATGCAGGTGAAAGGCGGTGCCGTTTCTGAAGAAGAGCTGCTGTTGGAGAATATATTGATAGGTGATGTGTGGCTTCTGTCTGGACAGTCGAATATTGACGTGACTATCGAACGTGTCTATCCACAGTATGTCAAGGAGATTGACGACTATGAGAATCCGCAAATCCGGATGTTCCGTGTCCAAAACGAGACCGACGTTCATGGTGTGAGAGACGATATCCATCCGACATCCATAAATTGGAAATCAGTCAACAAGCAGAATGCATGGCTGTTTTCCGCAGTAGGCTATTTCCTCGGTAAGCGGATGTTTGAGCAAAACAAGGTACCGCAAGGTGTCATTGTCAACAGCTGGGGCGGTACACCTATTGAGGCTTGGATTTCGTCGGACTCTCTGATGAGGGACTATCCGCAACTGGTGACCAAAACAGCCTTCTACCAAAATGATTGCTACGTGAAAGCCCAGATGAAAGCTAATGCCGAGGCCAATAGTCAATGGCAGAAACTCTTAGATAGCTCCGACCGCATTAGCGCCTATTCGCTTCCCCAGTACGATGATTCCAACTGGCTTGCTGTCAACCAAAAAGACTGGCAATGGCGGGGCTGTGGGAGTGTGTGGCTTCGTCAGCATATAATTATAGATAAGGTACACGCGAGTATGCCTGCAAGGTTATTGTTGGGTACACTCTTTGATCAGGATGTCACTTATTTGAACGGCCAGGAGATTGGCCACACCTACTATCAGTATCCTCCACGACGCTATGACATCCCGGAAGGTTTGCTCAAGGAGGGCGACAACGTGATAGCCGTGCGTTTTATTAATAAATATGGGGCTGTTCACTTTATTCCGGAGAAGCCTTATATGATAGCCTTTGGCGAAGATCGTTTCTCACAGAATCCCTTGCCAGAGGATATCGTTCCTCTCAGTGATACTTGGAAAATGTGCGTAGGAGCCGAGATGCCATCATGCCCAAGCGGTGACGTTTCTTTGCAGAATCTGCCTACCACGCTCTATAATGCGGTGCTCCATCCTTTGGCTCCCTATGCGCTTAGTGGGGTGGTATGGTATCAGGGTGAGTCTAACACAGGCAATCCTGGCCCTTATGCTGATTACCTAAAGAAACTTGTAGGCTGTTGGCGCGACCGTTGGCAGGAGCCACAGATGCCCTTCGTCATCGTGCAGTTGGCTAATTATGATGGGCGGCAGCAGACGGGCTTTCCACGTCCGATTGTTTATGAGGAAGACCCCGTCAACAGCACCTGGGCACGGCTCCGCGAGGCACAGCGCATAACAGCAAAGAATGACCCGTATGCAGAGTTGGCTGTCATCAATGACTTAGGAGAGACTGTCGATATCCATCCCTTGCGCAAGAAGGAAGTGGCAGAGCGCGTCGGTCTTTGTTTCGACCGTCTGGTCTTTAACGACAAGAAAGTGAATCTCGCGCCAGAGGTCATAGATAGTCAATGCATAATGGATAATGGACGATGGATAATAAACCTGACGCTTAATCAGCCCGTTGTGTCAGGTCCTCTCAACGAGTTTGAACTGGCTGGTGAGGATGGGAGGTTTGTGAATGTTGAGGCTACTGCTGATGGCAATCTCATCACGATTCTCTCACCTCTTATCTCTGATTTCTCGCCTCTGAAAGTCCGCTATGCTTGGAAGGACAACCCCCTTAAGGCCAATGTCCGTTCACTTACCGGCCTGCCGATGAGTTCCTTCGAATTAGTAATAAATCGAAAACAATAACAAATAATCATTATGGCAACAACAAACGAAACAAAAGGCTTCTATAAGCTGTCTTGGGTGCAGCGCATCGGCTTCGGTGCCGGTGACCTTGCCCAGAATCTGATTTATCAGACTATTTGTATGTATCTGCTGTTCTTCTACACTGACGTTTATGTGCTTGGTGGTGATGCAGCAAAATCTGCCGGACTGGCTGGAACGATGTTCCTTGTGGTTCGTCTTGTCGATGTACTTTGGGATCCTCTCGTTGGAACCTTTGTCGACAAGCATAATCCGAGCCTCGGTAAGTACCGCAGTTATTTGGTTACGGGTGGTATTCCTCTCACCATCTTGGCCATCCTCTGTTTCTGGGACGGTTTCGCACCCTCTATCATCTATGCCTATCTGACCTACGTGGGTATGTCGATGCTTTACACACTGATCAACGTGCCTTATGGTGCCCTGAATTCCTCGCTGACCCGTGATACCGACGAGATTACTGTCCTCACTTCTGTCCGTATGTTCATGGCAAATGTCGGTGGTCTGGCTGTATCAGCAGGTGTGCCCATCCTCGTTGCAATTTTCGCCTCGTCACAGACATTGCCTATTGAGATGGCGCTGTTTATGGGTCTCGGCTCACTGCCCTCGTTCATCTTTATGCCGCTTGTACCGGCCATCAAGAAGAAGGTGGGTAAGAAGAATATGTTCTACATCTTCCTCTCTATTGCCATCGTCGGTATGGCCATGCTCTACATCATCAGCAAAATGGGTACGGTAAAGGAGAATATCACGCTTGTCTACATCGCCCAATTCATCAAGTCTACGGGCGTTATTGTTGCTACGGGTTATATGTGGGCCCTCATCCCTGAAGTCATCTCTTATGCCGAATACACCACTGGTCGCCGTATAGCCGGTATCGTAAACGCTTTGACGGGTATCTTCTTTAAGGCTGGTATGGCTTTGGGTGGTGTTGTTCCAGGATTGGTGCTCGCTATTTGCAACTATGTGCCTGCCGAGGAGGCTACCACCCTGCCGAAAGACTCCAATGCTTGGTTCACCACCATGCTTATTTACTCACTCATCGGTCTTGCTTTGCTCATCTTCTGCTTCTCACAGACCAAGGAGCGAGTGGTGATGGATGCTTCTGAGTCGGCAAACGTGAAGGTCAGCGACCTCTGGATGGAGTTTATGCGCAATCGCCCCTTACGCATCATCGCCCTCTTCTTCATCACCGCTTTTGCTATGATGTCTGTGGGTAATGCTGCAGGTGCTTATTTCATGAACGATCTTGAGTTGCAGACACCATTGGCCCAGGAGGGTATCCGCTGGCTCGTCTGCATCATCCCCGCCATCCTGTTGATTTTGGCCATGTTTATCATCTCGAAGTATGAACTGACTGACGAGGTAATCGACGATATCAACAAGAAAATCGAAGCAAGAGGCTAACGCCATACAATAAAAGGGACAGAAGAACGTTATTATCCTAAAGATTTCAGCAGAACGTGAGAAGCGTCTGGAGACTGATAATAGGATGCGTTCTTCTGTCCCTCTTTTCTTTTGCGAGGGCACAGGAGTATTTTAGTCTGACTGCCTCGCAGGTCAGAATCGACTCTCTTTTGCCTGTATTTACATACCAGAAACAGTTAGGTGCCCATTATGCCGACTCCATCTGGCGTGTGAACATCGAATACCCTTTGTTTGAGGATTTGTCTGCCGCCGAGATCCTGCATTATATGCAGATAAGCGGCGCTCCATTACCTGAGATTCCAGACGTGTCTCAGACCATCGCCACGGCGCGTAGGAAAGGCGTACTTGAGGTGTCGTTTGTGCCATTGGTGTATCGCGATGGAAAATACAAGCGACTTGTGGAGTTCAAGCTGAATGTTGAGGCGACAGCGAAAGCCAAATCACGCGCAGCAGACTCATCTTTCAATTCGCGTTATGCTGTCCACTCTGTGCTTCAGACAGGCACTTGGGCAAAGATCCGAATTCCCAAGAGTGGATTCTACCAGTTGACAGATGCTCTTGTTAAGAAGGCTGGGTTCACCGATCCGTCTAAAGTCAAGCTCTATGGCTATGGTGGTGCCTTGCAGCCAGAACGGTTGACGGGCGATTACCTAATGGCCACAGATGACCTGAAGGAGGTGCCAACGTGTAATGTCGACGGGCGTCGTTTGTTCTATGGCATAGGCTCTGTGAATTGGGAATCGCCGGAGTCTACTGTCCGCATTAGAAACCCCTATTCCGATTATGGCTATTATTTCCTTTCTGATGAGGGCGATGAAGCGCCGAAGACCGTCAGTCAGGAAGAGTTTGTGACCGCTTTTTACCCCACTGCCAACGACTATCATGACCTCCATGAGGTGGATGACTATGCTTGGTATCACGGTGGTAGGAATCTCTTCGATAAGACACTGTTCAAGATAGGCAGTGCCCAACATTATTCTCTTCAGGCCAATGGTGCTACTGGCACGTTGAGTGTGGCACTCAGCTATGACGGAAGTATTGCTGCCACGATTGCTGTCAACGACTCTGTTGTGGAGACTGTTTCACGGACAGTGAGTCTTGACAGTTATACGGAAGCCGATGAAACCGTCTGGAACATTAAGCTTGATTGTCTCAAAGTTGGTTCCAATGATGTGACGATTACCCAGACGTCAGGCTCCAATATGAGGCTTGACTATCTTTCGCTGGCGCTTGATACCCCCAAGGCAATGGTTGACCTTCATGCCGATGGTTTGCCTGTGCCTGAATACGTATATCAGATCATGAATCAAGACCACCATGGCGATGAGGCTGCTGACATGATTATTATCATTCCTACTACTCAGATAACGTTGGCTGGAGCAGAGCGTATCAAGGCATGGCACGAGACTCATGACAGTCTGAGAGTCCGGATTGTCCCTGCCGATGAGCTGTATAATGAGTTCTCCAGCGGTACGCCTGATGCTACAGCCTATCGCCGATATATGAAGATGCTCTACGACCGTGCGCAGACCGATCGTGATATGCCCCGTTATCTTCTCCTCTTCGGTGATGGTGCCTGGGATAATCGGATGCTCAGCTCAGACTGGGCGGGTTACAATCCAGATGATTTCCTGCTCTGCTATGAGAGCGAGAACTCGTTCAGTCATGTGCACTGCTATGTCAGCGACGACTTCTTCTGTCTGCTCGACGATGAAGAGCGGATCCAAAGCAATAACGGCTCCTCGCAGTCTTATCTGGGGAAACCAGATGTGGCGGTAGGACGCTATCCAGCTCGGACAGCCGAGCAGGCACAGTTGCTGACAGACAAGACTCTGAACTATGCTGCCAACACGTATGCGGGTTCATGGCAGAATGTCATCTGTATGATGGGTGACGACGGCAACAGCAATTCCCATATGTCTACTGCTGACCGCGTGGCTACCTTGGTGGAGAACAACTATCCCGGCTATCTGCTGAAGAAGATCTATTGGGATGCCTTCCAACGTACTTCTTCGGCCACAGGCTACTCGTATCCGGAGGTCACCCGCCAGATTAAGCAGCAAATGGCCGACGGTGCACTGATGATGAATTACTGTGGTCATGGTGCCGCCTATGCTTTCTCCCACGAACTGGTGATGAAGCTAGCCGACTTTGAGACATCTACGACAAACCGTCTGCCGCTGTGGATTACGGCTTCCTGTGATATTATGCCCTTCGATGGTCAGGAGGATAATATCGGCGAGACGGTGATGCTCAGTCAGCGGGGCGGGGGTGTGGCTTTCTTCGGCACGACGCGAACCGTCTATGCCAACTATAACGAAGCCATGAACCTGATGTTCACTGACTATGTGCTTCGTCCAGGCAACACCATTGGCGAAGCCGTCCGACAGGCTAAGTGCGATTTGGTGAGTCTTGGTCGTGACACCTCGCCCAACAAGCTCCAATACACACTCCTTGGCGACCCTGCTCTAAAGTTGGCTTGTCCAACGGCGCAGGTAGTGGTCGACAGCATCAATGGGCAGTCTGTCAGTAAGACGGTTACTCTTGGCGCAGGCTCGATAGCCCGTGTTAGTGGCCATGTTGTACGAAGCGGGCAACGGGTTGATGACTTCAGCGGTGTAGTGACGGCTACCGTCCGCGATGCCGAGGAAACCATCGTCTGTAAACTCAATGACACATCGTCGGAAGGGGCAGAGACTCCCTTTGTCTATTCAGACCGCACGAAGACGCTTTATCAAGGATCCGACAGTATCCGTCAGGGACAATTCCACTTCACCTTTGCCGTGCCACGTGACATCAGCTATACCGACGGAAGTGGTCTGATGACGCTTTATGCCGTTCGTTCAGACTTGTCGGAGACGGCTCATGGCAACACCGAAGGTTTCCTTCTCTCTGGAAGTGAGGTGGCTGCCAACGACTCCATCGGCCCCTCCATCTATTGCTATCTGAACAGCCGTTCTTTCTCCAATGGCGACAAGGTGAATACGACTCCCTTCTTCCGGGCCGAGCTTTACGACGAGAGCGGTATCAACGCTTCCGGAAGTAGCATTGGGCACGACTTGGAACTGATTATCGACGGCGATGTCTCCAAGACCTATAATCTGAACGACTACTTTACATTTGACTTCGGCGACTATCGCAGCGGTGCTGTCAACTTCAGTATTCCCGAACTCAGTATAGGGCGGCATACGCTCTTGTTCAGGGCTTGGGATGTGTTGAATAATTCGTCAGTATCGCAACTCTCGTTCGAGGTAGTAGAGAATCTGTCGGCTGACGACCTTCGGGTTGTCTGTACCAAGAACCCTGCATCCACCCGCACGTCGTTCGTCATCAGCCAGAACATGGCAGGTGCAGATATGGATGTCGTCATGGATGTCTTCGACTTTTCTGGCCGTCAGCTCTACAAGAGGTCTCTGACGGGTGTGACAACGTCGAATGACGTGTCTGTCATTGACTGGGATCTGTGTCTCAGTGGTGGTTCCCGTTTGCAGACAGGTGTCTATCTCTGTCGGTTCACGGTAGGTGGAGGCGCGTCGAAAACCGTTAAATTAATCGTGCTCAAGCAATAAATCCGGCATGGAAACGTTATTATAGGGCATATTACGAAGATAAAAGCAGAAAAATGAAGATTAAAGATTTTAATAGTGGAAAGTGGAAAGTGGAAAGTGGAAAGAGATTACCTTGTCCACTGATACTTTTTCTGATAGTATTCTCTTTCCTCTTTCCTCTTTCCTCTTTCCTCTCACCTCTCTATGCACAGGACGATGACAAGGTGCAAATGTTCAATCCTGTCGATCATGCTGTCATCTCTCAGACCATTGCTCCTGATGCCCGTGGAGCAGGTATGGGTGATGTGGGTGTGGCAACTGATCCCGACGTGAACTCTCAGTACTGGAATCCTGCCAAGTATCCCTTCTGTATCAGCCGCTCAGGCATTGCGCTGAACTATACCCCTTGGCTTCGCCAGCTGGTCAACGACATCGATCTGGCATACGTCGCGGGCTATTACCGGATAGGTGACTATTCCGCCATCTCGGGGTCGTTGCGCTATTTCTCCCTCGGCGAGGTGTTTGCCGACGACGGGATGAGCGTCAAGCCCTATGAGATGTCGCTCGACGTGGCTTACTCCATGATGCTCAGTGAGAAATTCTCGTTGGCAGCGGCCATCCGCTGGATATACAGCGATCTGCGCTACGACTACAGCGAGGACTCCAAGCCTGCTTCGGCTTTTGCTGCCGATTTGGCTATGTACTATAACAACTATGTCATGCTCGGTAGTCGTGAGTGCCAGTTAGGCTTTGGCCTGAATATGTCGAATATCGGTTCCAAGATATCCTTCTATGGCGACGATGAGAGTCAGTTCTTGCCTGCCAACCTGCGACTGGGTGCCTCGCTGATGGTACCTGTTGATGAGTATAACCGCTTCTCCATCAGCGCTGATGCCAATAAGTTGCTGGTGCCCACTGTGCCCCGCCAGGAGGAAGGCGAGTCGAACAGCGACTATCAGGATCGTGTGCGCCGAGAGTACAGCGACATAAGCTCCATTAGTGGCCTTTTTAAGAGCTTTAGCGATGCTCCTGGAGGGTTCAAGGAGGAGTTGGAGGAGATTCAGTGGAGCATTGGTGCCGAGTATGTGTATCATGATCAGTTCTCCTTGCGTGCCGGCTATCATCATCAGGCTGAGTCTAAGGGTAACATGAAGTATTTTACTGTCGGTGGTGGTTTTCGCATGAGTGTGTTCTCACTCGATGTGGGTTATGTCATCTCCACAGCCCGCAGTAACCCCCTTGACCAGACACTACGTTTCACCCTCGCGTTCGACATGGACGGCATAAAGGATCTGTTTAGGAGGTAATAATCATGTTTACAGTTTACAGTTTACGGTTTACAGATGAAAACCTGGCAAGCCATTCTGACCACAGAAGTAATCACCTGTAAACTGTAAACCGTAAACTGTAAACAAAATGAAAATACGAGTAGGAATGGGCTACGATGTCCATCAGTTAGTAGAAGGCCGCGATCTCTGGATGGGCGGCATTAGGATTGACCATAATAAGGGCCTCCTCGGCCATAGTGATGCCGACGTGCTGTTGCATGCTGTCTGTGATGCCCTCCTTGGTGCGGCGAACATGCGCGATATTGGCTACCATTTCCCTGACACCTCAGCAGAGACCGATGGTATGGACAGTAAGATTATCCTGCACAAGACCATCGAGTTGATAGCCACAAAAGGTTATCGTCTGGTGAATATCGATGCCACTATTTGTGCCGAGCGCCCGAAGATGAATCCCCATATTCCCGCTATGAAGGCATGTATGGCTGATGTCATCGGTTGCGATGTTGATGATATCTCTATCAAGGCCACTACTACAGAGAAGCTCGGTTTCACTGGTCGTGAGGAAGGAATCTCGGCCTATGCCGTTGTGCTCATAGAAAGAAATGCTTGAATATATTTGGCTTTTATCTCCTTTTTGTGTATCTTTGCAGCCAGAAAGATAATGTTACATCAAAAAGGAAAAAGCAATGAGAAGACTACTATTGATTTTGGCAGCCCTGCTGCCATTGGCTGCTTCTGCTGTTAGTCTGAAGCGTGTCAGTGTACATGACCCCAGCATCGTCTGGGACCCCACATCACAAACCTATTACATCTTTGGTTCTCACCGAGCCTCGGCCAAGACCAAGGACCTGATGAGTTGGACGGCCTTTAAAGCACCTTGGCAGACAGCTAGCAGCAACAATGCCGCCAACAATGTATCGTTCACGACACCGGCCGTCACGAAAGTGAAAAAGGGCGGACAAGAGTATGACCTCAACTTCGATGCCCAGGCTTGGTCGAAGCGTGGTAACAGCGGCTACACTATCGATGGTAACCTGTGGGCACCCGATGTCATCTACAACAAGGCCATGAAAAAGTGGTGCATGTATATGAGTGTCAATGGCGACGCCTGGTTTTCCAGCATTGTCCTGCTGACTGCCGACAACATCGAAGGTCCCTACCGCTATCAAGCACCTGTAGTCATCAGCGGCTTCAAGAATGGAACGAGCTACAAAGACACCGACTTGGAAATCGTCATCGGTGAACAAGCATCGCTGCCAGGACGCTATAACGTCGGCAACAAGTGGGGTGAACGCTGGCCGAACAACATAGACCCCTGCGTATTCTACGACGAGGCAGGCAAACTCTGGATGTCGTATGGCTCGTGGAGCGGTGGCATCTGGATGCTCGAACTCGATGAGAATACAGGTCTGCGCGACTACGACGTTGAATACGAATTGACAGGTTCGGGTAACGGCATCACCATCGACCCCTATTTCGGCAAGAAGATTGCCGGTGGCTACTATGCCTCAGGCGAAGCTTCGTATATCGAGTATATCGGCGGCTATTATTTCCTGTTTGTGACAAATGGTGGACTGGCTGCCGGTGGCGTCGCCAATGACTATAATAATGGTGGTTACCAGATGCGCGTATTCCGCTCTGAGAAACCCGACGGTCCTTATGTCGATGCCAATGGCAACGAAGCCATCCTGCCACGCTACCTGCTTAACTTCGGTGCCAACGAAAACGACGGCAACCGCGGTGTGAATATCTTCGGAGCCTACGGCGACTGGGGCAACCAGACAAAGGGGAACAGCTCCGAGCGCTCGCAGGGCCACAACTCCATCATCGCCGCCGAAGACGGGCGCACCTACCTGGTTTATCACACCCGGTTCCAGAACCTGGGCGAGGCCCATGAAGTGCGCGTCCACCAAGTGTTCCAAAACGAAGACGGCTGGCTCGTCGCTGCTCCGTTCGAATACACCGGCGAACAGGTGAAGAGTGCCGACATCACCAAGACACAGCAGATAGCCACAGACAAGATTGCTGGCGGCTACAAACTACTGATCCACAATTACAAACTCGACCACACCAAAAAGGCTTTGGGCAAGCCCGTGGAGATATCACTCAACGGCGACGGCACTATCAGCGGAGATGCCAGTGGTAAGTGGACTGTCAAAGAAGGCACCTCGTATATTGATGTCACCCTGAGCAGCACGATGTATAAAGGAGTGATGGTGGAACAGACGATGGAGCCCTCTGACGACAAAGTGGCTGCCTTCACGGCCATGGCCAAGAATGGTGTCACCATCTGGGGCTACAAATATACCGACGTGTCAACGCCAGAGGAGCCGGAAACACCCATCGAGCCGACATGGAGCTATCAACAGGACTTCAGCTCTGCCGACGGCCTGACCATCGTCGGTGGTGGCTCATTCGTCGAAGATGCCACCTTCGGCCATGCCTATCAGAACGGTGGCGGTGCCATCCGCAGTCATTACCTGTTGTTGCCCGAGGATGTGCTCTCACATGCCAAGGAAACGCAACAGATGACCATCGCCTTCTGGGTGAATGCCACTAACGCCGGTGCACTCAACAATTACACATACGCCCCATTCTTCACAGCTTACGCAAAGGCCCCTGCGGGTTCGAACACATCACCTATGCTGGCATTGCAGAGCCGAGGACCAGTGCAGATCAACAATAGTGGATGGTGCGATTTTACCGGCGCCAACCATATCGATGGCAAGGTGAACATCTATCATCAGAACGCATGGGAAGCAGCTGATGCCTCTTATCAGTTCGTCCGCAACTGGCTCGACGACGGCAAGTGGCACTACTATGCCATCACATTCAAGGCCAAGGAGGTGATCCAGTACATGGACGGTGAGGTGACCAACCACTGGACACTCTATCCCACTATGGACGGTCAGAATGTCACGGGTCTCTTCGACCATGGTAACGACCTGAAGTACATTTGCCTTGGCGGTAATCAAGCATGGGATTGGGGTGACAACGATGCGAAGTTCATGTTTGCCAAACTACTCATCCAGAACAACGCCATGTCGCAGGACGATATCAAGGCAAAGATGGCCACCGACACGGCGACAGCCATTGAACGCATCAAGGCCGACGATGCCTACGGACGAGACTACATCTTCGACCTGCAGGGCCGACGCGTCAATAAAACCAGTAAAGGAATCTATATCCAGAACGGCAGGAAGTTCGTAGTCAAATAGGAAAATCCTATCATACAGGCAGGTGCGATAGCATCTTCCCTATTAGACTATAAAAAAGCGTGGTGCTATTGGAACAGCACCACGCTTTCACTTTAGAATCTCCTGACTTCGGCGATGCGCCACCTTTTTCGCATGGTGAGGAATAGTGGCTTTCTCCTCTCGGAATCGCCATATGGTAGACGGAGTTCTTCTCTGACAACGCTACTTTGTGCCGCCGCCGAGGGCAATGTAGAGGGCGATGACAGCCTGTGCTCCCTTGTACATGTTCATGGCCTCGGAAAGTTGCGAGTTGAGGAGCGACTCCTGAGCGGTTAGCACTTCAAGGTAGTTGGCCTTGCCGTTGTCCATAAGTTCGTGAGTGCCTGTATAGGCATCATAGAGCACCTGCACCTGACGGTGGTAATACTGATGTTTCTCACGGGCAGCCTGACAGTCGGCAATCGCCTCGTTCACCTGGTTGCCAGCATCGATCACAGTCTGCACGTATTTCTGTTGCAGATCCTGCTCGGTAAGTTGGTTAATCTTGTAGTTGGCCTTGATCTTGCCACGGGCGAAGATGGGTTGTGTCAGGGAGCCGACAGCGGAGAGCAGCAGTTTGCCGGGGTTTACCAACATACCGCCTGCGGAGTTGGTCCATCCGCCCGAGCCACTGAGGGTGATAGTGGGGAAGAAGGCAGCACGTGCGGCCTGCGTGTTATAGAAGGCTTCCTCCATAGCGAAGTTGGCCATGCGGATATCGGGGCGTTGCTCGAGCATGCTGGCAGCGACGCCTATCTTCAAAAACTCTGTGTCAAACATACGTTGGCCGGTATCGCCCTGTGCCTCGGGATGGTGCAGGGCCGACGTGCCCCATTTCGAGCGGTCTATGTGCTGCGGAGTGATTGCCAGCAGGCGGCAGAGGGCATTCTCGGTGGCACGAATGTTGCGGCGTGTGTCCACAATCTGCGTCTTTACATTGAGGTAGGACGACTCCATCTGGTTGACGGCGGTAGAGTACGACTTACCATTCTCCCAGAGTGTCTTCTGCGTTTCCAACGAGGCGTTCCAAAGGCTGTCGGTCATGGTAAGGATATCAAGCTGCCTGTCGAGCACCTGCAGCATGTAGTACTGCTGTGCCGTTATGGATACGAGGTTGGAGCGTATGGCATCTTGCTGCGTCTGTGCCTGCAGGAGCACAGCCTTTGCTGCGCGCTTCTTGTTGGTGATGGAGCCGAATAGGTCAATGTCCATCGACAACTGCAGCGGCAGGTCGTAGGTTTTCGCAGGCGTGCTTCCGTCGAAACTGGACAGCGTGCCTTGAGGCGCAAAGGCCAGTGTGGGCAGGTAGGCCAGCTTGGCAGCCGTCAGCGCAGCCTGGCTCTTCTCGATGGCAATGCGCGCAGAGTTGAGGTCGGTATTGTTGGCCAACACCTGCTCGATAAGCTGCTGGAGCTTAGGGTCGGTGAAGAATTCGCGCCATGACATCTGGGCGATGGACGTTTCGCCACTGGCCTCCTTGATGCTCTCGTCGGCACCAAAAGCATCGGCGGGTGTCTCCACCTTCTGCTCATATTTATTATAGATGCCGCAGCCCGTGAGCATCATGCCCACGACTGCGACTGCGACGGTTTTCTTAAGTTGTTTCATGATTTATTCCTCCTCTTTTTTAGTTACAACTTGACCTTGGAAACGTTCATGGAGTTTCTGGAACACGATGAAGAAGGCCGGAACGACGAAGAGCAGGGCAATAGTGCCGATACTCATACCGCCGATGACACCTAAAGCGAGGGCGCGGTTACCGTTGGCACCGGCGCCTCCCTCGATAACGAGGGGTATCATACCGATGATCATCGTGGCCACCGTCATGAGGATAGGACGCAAACGTTCCTTACAAGCCTCGAAGGCCGCCTCGACAATGGTCATGCCCTGTGCACGGCGCTCTGATGCAAACTCGGTAATCAAGATGGCCGTCTTCGAGAGCAAGCCTATCAGCATGATGACACCCGTCTGCAAGTAGATGTTGTTATCCATGCCCGGCAGACCCAGTTGGTTGCCAAAGTAGGCGAACACGAAAGCACCCATCAGGCCGAACGGCACGCTGAACAGCACGGCCCACGGAGTGAACCACGAGTTGTAAAGCGAGGCCAGGATGAGGTAAATGAGAATGGCGCAGATGACATAGATGAGAGCCGTGGCGTTAGAGCCGGCAGCCTCCTCCAGTTCGCGCGACATGCCACTATACTCGAAGGTAGCCGTGTTGGGCATCGTCTCCTTGAACACCTCGGCAATGGCTTTGTGGGCGTCACCCTCAGTGTAGCCGCTACCAGTCGTGATGTAGCAAGTGATGTTCTGGAACAGGTTGAAGTGTTCGATATTGGCAGGACCGACAATCTGCTTCAGACTGACGAACTCCGCGATAGGTGCCATCTTGCCGCCCTTCACCTGTACGAAGATGTTTTGTAGCGATGAGGGATCGAGACGGTATTCGGGCGAGGCTGCGGCCATGATACGGTAGACTTTACCAAACTGGTTGAAGTTGCCTATGTAAGCACCGCCGCAGAAGGAGCCCAGCGTATTGAGCACGTCGGCAGGTGACACACCAGCACGGTCGCACTGGGCAGCATCGACATCGACTTGATACTTCGGGAAACGCTCGGAGTAGGTTGACATGGCAGAGGCTATCTCCGGACGTTCTGAGAGCTTGGCAAGAAAGTGCTCGGTATGCTGGGCAAATTCCGACAGGTTGCCGTCGGTGGGGTCCTCCACCACGAGGCTCACGCTGTTACTCGTGCCATAGCCGGGAATCTGCGGCATCTGGAAGGGTAGCACTTGCAGATTCTTGATGTCTTTACAGTCGAAGTAGAACCGGTACATGACTAGGTCAATCAGATGGTTCATACCGGGACGGTCGTCCCAGTTCTTCAATCGGACGATAAGCGTGGCATAGTTAGAGCCGGCTCCGGACATCATACCATAGCCGCATACTACAGCGAAACTCTCCAATTCAGGAATATTCTTCACCTTAGTCTCCACTTCCTTCACCATTTCGCGGGTTTGCTTCAGCGTGGCACCCTCCGGGGCTTGAATCTCAGCCAGGAACACGCCCTGGTCCTCCTGTGGCACGAGGCCCGACGGCAGACTCTTCATGAAGAACACTAGCAGCACGGCGGCCAAAGCCAGCAGGCTCCAAGCCAGAATGGGGCGCTTGATGAACTTCTGTACGCTTTTGCTATATTTGTTATAGATGGCGTTGTAGCTCACCGTATAGGCCTTCTTGGTATAGTAAGTCAGGCTCTTGCCTTCCTTCTTGCCGTCGGTCACCTTCAGCATGATGGCACAGAGGGCAGGGCAGAGTGTGAGGGCAGACACGCACGACAGACCTACAGACGAAGCAATAGTCACACCGAATTGGGTAAAGAATGTGCCCGATGTACCTGGCATGAACATCACGGGAACAAACACGGCCATAAATACTAATGTACACGAGACCACAGCTACCGACACCTCACTCATGGCCTGACGGGTGGCCTCGCGGGCATCGCTGATGCCATTCTCCATCTTTGCCATGACGGCCTCGACCACTACGATAGCATCATCCACCACCGTACCGATGGCCAATACCAGCGCGAACAGCGTCAGGATGTTGAGTGAGAAGCCTGACAGCGAAACGATGGCAAAGGTGCCCATCAACGATACGATAATTGAGATAGAAGGAATGATGGTAGCCTTTAAGTTCTGCAGGAAGAAGAACACCACGAGCACCACTAGGATGATGGCGATGATGAGCGTTTCGACCACGTTGTGGATGGCTGCGAACAGGAAATCGTCGCTAGTCATCATGGTGACGAACTCCAGTCCGGCTGGCATCGACTTCTTCGCCTCCTCAAACAGTTTGTTGATGCTGGCGTTCACCTGAGTGGCATTAGCACCAGGAGCCGCAAACACCATGCAGAGGGCACCTGGCTTGTCCTGGATGTTCGATGTGAAGTTGTAGCTCATGGCACCAATCTTCACCTCAGCTACATCACTCAAGTGCAGCATTCCGCCGCCACTGGTGCGCAATACGATATCATTAAACTCCTCGATGGTCTTCAGCGTACCCTTGTACTGCATAGAATACTGGTAGGAGTTCTCCGACTGTTCACCCAAGGAACCTACACCAGCCACGAAGCTCTGTCCGCCGATGGCTGCGAAGATGTCGTTAGGGGTCAGTCCGTACTGTGCCATCACGTCGGGTTTCAGCCAGATGCGCAGGGCGTATGTGTTACCAAGGCTCAGTACGTTACCCACACCGGTGACACGCATCAGTTTCGGCTTGATGTTGATATCGATATAGTTTGATACGAAATCCTCGTCATACTTACCGTCGGCACTTCTTACTGCAAAGATGCGCAGGATGTTGTTCTGACGTTTCTGTACCGTCACGCCGACCTTATTCACGTCGGCTGGCAGTAGCGCCTGTGTGCGGGTCACGCGGTTCTGCACGTTCACCGTCGCCATATCGGGGTCGGTACCCTGCTTGAAGTAGACAGTAGTCTCTGCGTCACCGTTAGAGGACGCCTTAGAGGTTATATAGGTCATGTCCGGCACACCGTTGATGGCCTCTTCCAAAGGCTGGATGACCGACTTCATCACCGTGTTCTCGTCAGCACCGGAATAACTCGTAGAGACCACCACTGTAGGCGGCGCAATGTCGGGGTATTGTTCAACTGGCAGTGTGCTCATGGAGATATAGCCCACCAGCGCTATCACAATCGAGATGGCACATGCCATCACGTATTTATTGATAAAAATATTATTCTTCATACGGAAGCATATTTATCACTTATCATTTTTCACTTCCTCGGGGAAAAGCACCTTCAGCCCCTCCGTCACATTGTTAGCGCCAGTGGTCACAATCCGGTCGCCCACATTCAGGCCACTGGTTACGATGAAGTCCTTACCATTACCTGTATCTGCCGTTGTCACATCGATAGCGGTTGCCGTACTGTCGGCCTGTACCTTATACACTATCGACTTGTCTTGCAGGCGCACGACTGCATTCTGAGGAATAACAATGACATCACTCTCAGCAAGATTAATCACTACCGTGCCCTGTATGCCAGAGTACAAATGGCCTTCAGGGTTGGGGAACGACACCTTAAGGGTCAGTGAGCCGGTAGCTGCATTCACGACACCCGACATGCTGACGATACGACCTTTGTAGGGATACTCCGTACCATTCTTCATGACAAACGTTGCAGGGGGCAAGTTGGCAAGATATTTCTCTTTATCGGCTATATTGATGCCTTCCTGCACCATACCCTCGATAATGGACTCTGTCAGCGAGAACTCGGCATCCATCGTTGTATTGCCACTCAGCATGGTCAGCTGTGTCATAGGCGATACCTGGTCACCAATACGTACAGGTATTTCGCCGATAATACCGGGTACGGTTGCCGTGATGGTGCAGAAACCGAGGTTCACCTTCGCACGGTTCACCGCTGCACGCGCCTGAGCAACTGAAGCCTGGGCCTGCTTATAGGAGTTCTCAGAATTGTTCAACATATAGCTACTTACGATTTTCTTCTCAAACAGATTCTTGTTTGACTCGTATTCCAACTTGGCAGAGTTCTCCTGAGCCAGGGCTGCCTGCAGGTTAGCTTGTGCAGCCTCCAGTTCCAACTGAGCGTTGCGGGAGTCGATGATAAAGAGCGTCTGACCCTTCTTGACCTGCTGACCTTCAGCCACGCAAATCTTCATCAACTGGCCACTAACCTGTGGCGTTACCGTCACGTCGTTCTGACCTTTCATCCTGGCACTGAACTTATAAGGCAGTTCAATGTCCGATTTCTTTACTGTCATTGTTTCGAACGACGACTGTGTTTCCTTGGGCAGATTGACTCCGCATGAAATCAAACTCAAGGTAAAAATGACAACCATTATAATGGCGACATTTAGATGAATTCTTCTTTTCTTCATTGTTTTTTATGTTAAGTTAATAATTATCAGGATTCATACGGAAGCCTTTCGTGAAGTCAATCTGTTCGTCCACGACGGCCTCCTCTTGCTTGGAGAGATATTGCTGGTAGGCTTCCTCTATCTCGGCAAGCTTCTTCTCATGCAGGTCTTTGCTCTTTTCACGATAGTCTTCGCGAGTATGTTTAAGCACCATGCTTATCTCTCTGAACTCCTCAGGAGAGAGATGGCCATCCAAGTCAGACATTGACAAAATGTACTTGCCACACTCTTTCTCGATATCAACATTACACTCTTCATAGAACACCTTGGCTGTGCTATTAAGCAAGTCGCGGCGGTTCTTGTCTACCTCAGGCATCGTATAGACGATATGGGTTGTGCCGTTATCACCGGGATCTTTCTCCACTTCCATCTTGAACTCCGGGTGCACGTCGAAGACGGCTTCGATAATGTGCTTCTGGTAATCCTGGTGGTTCGGATAAATCTCAAAATGGTATTCGTCGGGTGTGGCAACCTTGGCCACATCCTCGATATTGTATTCTTTTTCTGCCGCTACTGTAACTGGCATCAAGGCTCCCAGCTCTGCTTTCACACAGAGATTTGAGTACCGATAGTTCAACAGAGCCAGGTAGGCATTCAGTTTCTCTTGCAGTTCCTTAATGGCTGCTGAAATGTATAAGTTCATAATTCTTTACTTTAAGCTTTGAGCTTTGAGATTTGAGATTTAAGCATTAAGCTTTAAGCATTAAGCTTTCCTTTCATTCTTCACTTTTCACTTCCTCTACCTGTAGCTTCACACTCAGGCTGCCACCGCCTCCGGGAGCACCAGCTGCCATACCGTCCTGAATGTTGGGCGACTTGAGGGCCGACTTGGCTTCGACAGCATCGATAGAGGCCTTAGGAGCCTTGATTTCTCCCTTGATTTCTGTATTGGCATTGACGGTGGTTTCGCCGAAGAGTTGTGTCTTGCTGCCTGAAAACGCTGCATTGCCGTCGGAAAGCTGCACCACAGCCTTGCCTTCGCCCTGCTGGGCCTCAAGCGTCTTGTCGGCAAAGAGCCCCATCTCCTCTGATATAGTTTGCAGCTTCTTGCTCTTGACATCTTTCGACATGGCACCCACGGACATCTTCTCAGAGACGAGCACCATCGTACTGCCTGCGGCAAGTGCGCTGTCGGCATGACTCTCTTTGTCGGTGTCCATCGACTTCATGGCAATGGCTTTGGCATTGATGCTTACGCTGCCAGTGGCCTTGCCGTCAGCGTCGGTACTCTCCACGGTGACGGTCTTCGAGCGCACCAGGAGATCACCCTCGGCCGTGTAGTCGGCCTTGGTGGTATTGCCCTGCTCGTCGGCCTCGATGTTGGCCGAACTTTCGGTAGACACTTCGATGGTCTTGGCGCGGAGTTTGATGCGGCTGTCAGCAGTCAGTTGCTTCTCCTTCGGCTTGCTCTCTGCGATCTCGTAGTCGACTCCCTCGATGGTGATGTTCTTCGACCGTAGCTTGAAGTCGCCCTCGGCGGCGTAGGTAGCTGTGGTCAGTTCTCCCTTGTCGTCGTAGGCGGCATCGGCAGTTCCGGCGGTGGCTACCTCAACGTTCATTGCCTTGATGCTCACCTGCCCTTTCTCCTTCAGCTTGCCGTCGGCCTCAACGGAGGCAATGCTCACATCATTGGCCTTTATAGAGATGCCTGAACCCGGATTGTCACGCAAGTTGCCGTCGCCGTCGACAGAGGCTATGCCGATGCGCTCGCCGAGGATAGCCACCGAGCTGCCTGTGCTCTTCTGAAGATAGTCGTCACCTTTCTTGATCTTCGACTTCATGTCCTTCAGGCATTTCAGCAGTCGGTTGGTCTCAGAGAGCATGGCGAGTACAGCCGAATAGCTGCGAGTCTCCTCGGCAAGGGCCTCTGAGGCATCCTCCACCCGTAGGTTGATCATTTCCACGTCATTATATTTCCCACGGATGGCATGGTCGTCCTTCACCAGTTTCTCCTTCTCTTCCATCAGCTCCTCGAGTTCCTTGACCAGCGATTTGAATGAGTCTTTGCAGACGGATGCCTGATCCTTGAGCTGCGATTTCCTGCTCTCCAGACTTTTGATGCGGTTGTCGAGCTGCTTTTCCTTGCTCTCGGCGGCCAGCGAGGCGCTGATCTCCAGCTGATTGTCGGCATGAATACGTACCCCGCAACCTGTCGGTGCCGCAGGAACAGGGAAAGCGCCATCGGCATCATCGCTTTGGATGACGATACTACGTGCTTGACTGATTACCTCAGAAACGGCTCCCACAACGTGCTCATGGCCGTCTGTGCCGGGGTTCTCGGCTATCTGGCGGATGCTCGCAGCGCGGGTTTCCACCCTGCTGCCATCACCTGAAGCCTGAAGGTCGACCTGTGTCCCCCGGAGTACAATCTTCGAGACAGCCCCGTTGTAGAGTACACCGTCCTGATCCACATTGCCTAAGATGATCTCCGGAGCCGAAAGGATGATGCGGTTCAGGTCGCGCACATAGTAACTGCCGTTGATCTCCTCGTGCATCTGCCGTCGCATCTCCTGCATATCGGCCTTGCACTTCCTGATTTCCACCAGGTCTTTCTCTACGCTGCTCTCAAAGGCAGACATCTTCTTTTCCCAGTCTTTGAATATATAGTCCATACGTGTACCTTATTTATTTAATAGAAAGGAGAAGTTTTACCAACTGATCGCGGTTGCCGAGATTCGATTGCGTCTCTGACTTCAGGGTCGAGCCGTCGAAGTGAAGCGTCGATCCGTCGTTGTCAGAGAAGAGTATCTGGCCGCTCTGCTTACCCCAGATCTTCTTCTCGTCAAAGACGGCCCACGGTTTCTTCCACCGTTTCTTGATAGGCTCTACGAGTCCGTCGAGCAGATAGATCATCCACTTCTGTCCGTGGGCACCCTTATGGTCGAAGTGGGTCATGAAGTTCTTCCAGCTGTAGTCGGCACGGAGCTTTCCGTCGACGATGTCATCCTCTCCGTAGCCGAGGTAGAGGAACTTGCCATCCTCGTTCAACTTGCTTTCCGACACCTTGATCATATAAAGGGCTATGGTCTTGCGTTTGAGTAGTGTCTGATTGGTCTGGTTGGTGAACAGGTCCTCCGGCCACTCCGCGAAGTCTGCTTTGGGCTTGTCATCGCCGTATTTCTTTTTCCATTTCTCCAGTTCCTCTTCCGCGTATTGCTTGAAGGCTTCCTTGGCGGCCTTCTTGAACACATTGTCATCGGGATAATCATCCAGCAGGTGAGGGAAGTCAAGGACATAATGGTGCAGGGTGAATACTAACTCTGCATATAGCATAGTTTTCTGACTGAAGATGGTCTCTTTTTCTTCACCATGGTAGGTCTTCCCGTCATACTCGATATCCTCGTCCTTCATCTTCCCGTCATAACTGACATTGCCGTCGAAAAGATCTTCATCCCATTCATCTCTTTTAAAGGTGAAAGCTTTCTCGCGTAGGTCGGGATCATCGGGATTCTTCAGGAATGTATCAGCCATAGCGTGATAATCATCGCTGGCTTTAAAGGCCTTGTCCCAATAATCACTATATGATGTATAGAAATGACTGATCTTGTCATTGAGGTCTCTCATGACCTCGATGAGTTCCTGATAGAATTTCTCCTGTGAGTCAATCTTTTCTTTATCAGGGAACCGGTCGCTCTTGATGGCTGCGACTCCTGTTCCTGCCTCGAGCTTCAGATAGCGCTTCGATTTGATGAGCGTCGTACCCTCGATAGGTTTGATCACAACCTCCAGCATGTGCCTGAAGAGCGACAAATCGGCAAAGGCGGCAGGCCCTAGCATGTCGTTGGCCACGGCAGGTCCTGCAGCCAAGGCCTGATGACCCAGATACATGAAAGGATATCTGAGGCAGCGAAAAGCAGACATCAGTGCTGCGAAGGGAGCCGTGTACCAATGCTTGCATCCTGTCCATATCGGACTGCCCCAGAGGTAGTCTGGGTCTCCGATAGGCTCTGGCTTGATGTTGGTGCCCGAGGTCATTGTCAGGTTGTTGCCGGCTTCGATGGATACGTTCTTACCACGGATCTTGACATCACCGTTGGGGGCATCGATGGTAATGCCTGTGAATGCATTGATGTTCACGGTACCGAGCGGTGACTTGATATTGACGTAACGGTCGTGTGTACACATCTCGATCTCGTAGATACCGTAGCGGTCTCCGATATGTATACCTCCGGCAAGTTCTCTCTGGTTGGGCAGGATCGCGGCTGGGAGGAAGGGTCCCCAGAACTGGAGTCCGGGGTTCATGCCATAGAGGAACTTGTCGCCCTTTGGAGGGTCGCTGAACGTGATGTGATGGCCGTTGGGCGACATCATTGTCATCGATACCTGCTTGCTGGTTCCCCATTGCATGGCTGGTGCTCCCTTGCGCTCGAAGCTTTCGAAGGGGTCGAGCACGTTTTTCGAGAAGAGGCTTCCCATGACGTATGGGCGTTCCACATTGTCGTTTTCGAAGTTCACAAGCACCTCGTCGCCAACCTGCGGTTTGAAGTAGGTGCCGCCGCCGGTGGTGGCCATAGGGGTAACGACGCGTATCCATGGGGTAGATACGTGAAGCATCGTCTCCTCTATATAGTCTTTGATCTTGTCGCGCTCTCTCTCTTTCGTATCCACCTCAATCTTGGCATCCCTCATCTTGTCAGGAGCCTTCTCCAGCTCCTTCTTCACATCCTCCTGTTCCTCCTTCTTCTTCTTGATGACAGAGTTGACATACCCATTTATGTTCTTGTTCTCGTCGTATTCTTTGGCGGCCTCCGGTAGCTCTTTCATCTCCTGCTGGATGGTTTCCATCTCTTTTTCTTTGATGGCGATCTTCTTTTGGGTGGCCTCGATCTCCTCATCTATAGCCTTTATCCGAGCTTGCTTCAGCGCCTCTAGTTGCTTTTTCATCCAATCAGGCACCTCCTGAGAAACTTTCCTCTCCTCTTCCTTCTTCTTCTCCTTTTCCAGCTTGGCCAGTTCTTCTTTCAGGTCATCAACCACCTCCTTGGTTTCGTCATACTTCTTTTGCTTGTCCTCCAGCATTTTCTTGCGCTCGGATTCAGAGGCTGCGAAATACTTCTCGAGTTCTTCCACTTCTTTGATGAGAAGTGCTTGCTTAGCCAGCATCTCGGTGCACCAAGCCTTCGTATTGTCTCTCTCTTCCTCGGCTTTCGTCAGAGCGTTCTCAGCCTCTTCCAGTTGTTCCTTATCGGCCTTGCCTAATGTCTGCCAGGTATAGGCCACACGCACACGGCCTTGGTATTTCGGATCGTTGTTGTCGGTGACAAAGGCTGTCTGCGGTCCGGCTTTCCTGATGATGGGCACGGGGTGCACAGGTGGGATGAACTGTAGCTTATCTTTCACCGTATAGGCCGGTATGGCGTAGATCTTCAACGACCGCTTGTCACTATATTTGTCGGAGGAGGTATGGTTATATTTGTCGTAATCGCGGGTCCACATGGCGTCTGAGATCTGACTCACCTGAATGACAACGTATGTGCCGTCCATACCGTCTACATTAATCTTCTGCCCTAGCTTGACGTGAACGACGTTGGTGCCCATGTCGATGCAGATGATGTGGCGCTGCTGCTCCAACTGCTGGCTATGGATGCCATTGTAGAAGTTGACGGTGGGCCATCCGTCTTTCTTCAGTGAAGCGAACTGCACCACCTTCTCGTCATCATATTGTTCATCCTTCCCCTTGTATGGTTTCAGATGAGCTTCTTCCTGCAGCGAATTGGTAGTATTGGCCTGCATGTAACCTGTTACGGTGAGCATTCCTTCACCGACACCGAATCCGACAGCAGAGGAGACGACATCATCACCCGTCGTCAGGCTCTTTACAGCATTCAGGGATTTGTAGAGAAAGTTGTCATAATAGGCCTCGCGCTTAAGATTTGAGAACTTGTCTTTATAAAGGGGGAATATGTATTCGTCGTTGGCCAGTTCGGCGTTGCTTGACAGTTTCTCTGAGAAGGCATCTTTCGGAAAGCCCGTTGACTGCTTTTTGATGACAGTCTGGTTCAGGTCCTCCAACTCGTCATCCCCATTCTTCATGCTGTCACGGGTATAAGCATCGATGCTCAGAGGGTCGGAAGATATTGTCTGAATGGTCACCGACAGGTAGCCGCTGATGGTGGTGGGTTCCGCATCGCTGTCGGCGCTGGGAAGACCCAGTATCAGGCTGCCGTCCTCGAAGAAGAGGAACTCGCCGCAACGATTGGCACTACGGACAAGAAAGTCGTAGAACGACTCGTTGTACTGCACCAAGTAGGGCTGTATGAACTCCGACAGGATGCTCATTGTCTGTTGCTTACCGTCGGGGCCTACGATAATCTCGTCATCGGTGTATCTCAAGAATCTCAGGTGGTAGGGATTCGACTTGACGAGCGGCACCCCTTCCGACTCCGTGCCGAAGTTCAGGCTCTCGGGCTTTAGGATGCCTGAGCCGAGCTTACGGGCAACGTATGCCTTGCTGTACTTGTTAAGCGTCATCAGCTTGTCCATACTGAAGATGCTCATCTTTACGTACATAGACGTACCATTGGTTTCGCGCTTCAGCATGGGATCTACCTCGAACACGTAGTAGCTTGTGGCGATGGTGGCCCCCTCTTTTTCGGCGCGTGCCTTATCGATGGTATAGCCTCCTGGCACCGTTAGGATTTCCGCCTTCACCTGTCGTTGTAGCAGCAGTTCGGAAACATCGGAGGGAGAAGGGGCCTTTGTCGTTGATTTGCCAGAGGCGTCGGTGGTTTCCTGTTTGAAAGTCAGTTCGGCCTCGATTTCGTTGGGCTGATAGATCTTCTTGTTGATCTTGACACCGTTGAGGTAGACTTTGTACGTTTGGCCTGTTTGATTCTTGACAGCCAAACTATCTCCCTGTATCAGTTCAAGAGGGTCCAGACTGTCATTGGGGGCGGTAATCTTATTCCCCAAAGTCAGGATGTATATGAATCTTTCGTTTTGTGAAACTTCAGAGTTTGCCATATTAATCAGTTTCCTTTTTCATATTCTACTAATCCACGAATCTGAACAAAGTCTTGAAGCCTGTGGCCTCAAAGATACTCATCAGCAGTGGGTTGGCTCCTTTTACGCAGACACTACAGCCATGCTGGGAGGCGTATCTCAGCAGGAGGATGAAAAGGCGCAGCCCGCTGGAGGCGATGTATTCCAATTTTGTACAGTCGAGGGTAATCTCTGTGTTCTCGAGCTCATACAGCGGCTGAAGGTCTTCCCCAACCTGTTCAGCGATATAAGAGTCGAGCATACCTTCAAAGGTGACAAGGGCCTTGCCCTCAGTTGTTTCGATTGTAGTCTTCATTGTAGTTTATGTTTAAAATTATTTAATGTTTCAACGATAGTCTTAATGCCAGCATCGTGAGGTCGTCGGACTGGCTGGCATTCTTCACGAAAGCCGCCACATCGTCAGTCATTCGGTGGATGTATGCTGCCCCATCCGTCAGGCCTTCGTCCAATGCATTCTGTAAGGATTGTTCCACCCGTTCCCTGCCGAAGAGCCCCTCGTTTTCATCGGTGGCTTCCGTCAGGCCGTCAGTATAGAGGAACAGGAGGCCTCCGTCAGGCAGTAGCTTCTCCTGGGCGGTGAACTGCATTCCCTCAACGACACCTAGCGCCATGTTGGGGTCGACCTTGATCCGTTCAACCTCCGAGGTGACCATGTATGGTGCCTCGTGGCCGGCATTGCAGTAGCGCAACAGGCCCGTCTTCAGGTCGAGCACCCCTAAGAAGAAGGTGCAGAACATTATCGACTTGTTGTCGGCTGCATAACAGTCGTTCATGGCTTCGACGATCTGCTTCGGGTCGTCAGACTGCGAGGAAAAGCTTCGGAACAGATAGTGTATCACCGTCATCATCAGCGCTGAAGGCACGCCCTTGCCGCTGACATCGCCGATGCAGAAGAAGAGGTGGTCGTTGTGAATGAAATAGTCGAAGAGGTCGCCGCCTACCGTCTTGGCAGGTGTCAGCGAGCCGAAGAGGTCGATATCGTTTCGCTTGGGGAATGGCGGGAACTTGTTGGGAATCATCGACATCTGGATCTTCTTGGCCACATTCAGCTCACTCTCCATAGCGGCCTTCTTGGTCGTTGTCTCTTCCAGGTCTTGGATGTATTTCGTCAGCGAGCTCTGCATGGTGGCAAAGGAGTCGCGTAGGTTGCTGACTTCGTCTTTGTACTCCAGCTCGGGCAGAGGTGCCTTGAAGTTCCCCTTAGCCACCTCATTGGCCGATTGCGTCAGCGACACCAGCGGCCTGGTCTCCTTCCGGATGTTCCGACGGCAGATGATTGAAATCAGAATCTCTCCCAGAACCGTAGCTAAGAGCAGGATGAGCAGAAGATAGAAAATCGGTTGCAGGAAGACTCTCTTCTGCACGACGATGGCCATCGACCAGTTGGTGGATTGAAGGGGTGAATAATAGACGTCGGCCCAGAGACCGTCTACTTTCATGGGCCCGATGCCTTTCTTCATCTGGGTCATGTCGCGGATGACTCTTTCGCAGTCGCCATACAATTTACCGTTTTCCACATACGAGCGGATGTTCTGCTTCATCGCGCGCTCCTCTTCAGGATGGGCAATGTAGGTGCCTTTCTCGTTGATGATGAAGGAATAGAAGTCGAGGTTGCTGTACCGCTTGCTGATGTTCTTCATACCTTCGTTGCGGCTCTCGACGTCGATCCTCTTCAGGTCCCTGATCAGATTCTTCAGAAGAAGGTCGGCTCCGAAAACCCCGATGAAGCGCCCTTGCTTATCGTAGATGGGTATAATGTATGTGCAGAACAAGCCGGGTAGGTGCTTCTCGTTATCAAGGGTGTAAGGATCAGACCAAAATGGCTTGCTTTCTTTTTTTGCCCTCTGATACCAGTCGGCTTTAAAGTAATCGTGACTTGCCGACGCCACCTGATCTGTTTGATAAGTATGGGCTTCCTCTCTCCCCTTTCCTCTTTCCTCCTTCCTCACCTTATGGGTGTATGGCTCGAACCATTTGCCTTGCTGCGGGAAATAGTAAGGCTCGAAAGCCACGAAATAGCCTTCTACATAGTCGTTCAGGCGGATTTCCTCCTCCAGCGCCTTTATGATGTCCTCTGGGGAGTCCAGATGGCACTCTATTTCGTCGAATACGTTCTTGGCGCCTATCTCCATCCACTTGATTTCCGAGTTGATCTTTTCCGATACCAGGTTCATCATTCCAACGTATCGGCCCCTGGTCTCGCTCTTCATGGCGCGGAAGGCGGCAAGGAACGTGACGGCAAGCGTAAAGCTCATAACATAGAGCATTGCCATCTGTACTTTCCGCGTGAGCCTGTTGGCAAACGATAGGGATTTTAGGCGTCTATTGGCACTCATATATTTAGTAAGTCATAATAATCCTTGCAAAGTTAGTTATTTTCTGGCAGAAAAAAAGATTCTTTAGGCTTTTTAACTATATTTGTGTCGGAGGGAGGATAGACTGCCTGTTGTTCCAAGTGTCTTCGAGCCGGGAGTTTAGATAGACTAAACTACCGTTTGGCTATAGTCAAACAACCGTTCGCCTGTAGCCAAACGACTGTTCGCCTATAGCCAAATTCAATCGGTATCAAAACCTTACTCTTCCCAACGGAAGACGGCTCCGTTGCGGCGGGCAGGATCGGCTCCCGTGAAGTCCATAGAGTAAGGGCTACCCGTGGTGGGGCTCTTGCCTAAGTAGCGGTGGCTTTCCATCGACATGAGCATGAACTCGTGGTCGAGATAGTCTTGCCAGAGGAACAACTCGGCTTCCTCCTTGTTGGTTGTGAAGCGGACATCACCAGGAAGACCGCTGCCATAGACCTTGACGTAGCGGCCGTCTGCGCATTTCAGAGAGACGATACCTCGGCCGCGATCAATGATTTCAAACTGCGTCAGTCTGCTCTTGTCGCCGGCATGGGTGTCGTGGAGCAGCCCGTGAGGCAGGGCAATGGCAGGAAGGCCTGTGGCCAGATTGATGATGCGGACGGTCTTGCCGTACGGGATGTTCTGGCTGCGATCAGCACAGGGCTCGCTGACTACGAAGTTGTCGAACTCGGCATAGCCGCCTTTAAGTCCTTTATGATTGAAGGCAAAGAGCGCATGACGGGAGCCCTGGAAGGAGATCAGCTGATACGAGAGCGGCATCATGCGGCCTAGCGTCTGGAATGTCACCCCGTCCGTCGAGTAGGCATACTGCGCCTGGTCGTTGTCGTAGTCGCCAATGCAGCGAAGCCAGATTCTCGAGGTTTGAGGTTTGAGGATTGAGGTTTGAGGTTTGAGGACTGTGGTATCGTTGGTCAGTTGCTCGAAGCATTGCAGGGTAAGATCTTTGCCGTCTTTCACGATGCCGATCCAAGAGCAGGGCACGTTGATGTTGCCAAGACCAGCAACGTCACCGTCCTTCATACCTTTTATATATAGTTCGACGGTAGCGATGCTCTTGGGGCCGATGACGCGCTGTGTGAGTGTGTTCCTTGCCCACATCAGCTGCTCGGCAGGCATCGACTGCAGTCGCAGACGTCCACCCTTCAGGCTCCACATCTTATCGTCGGGATTATGGTTCCATTGCCAGATGGGCTTGAGGGTTTTTGAGGAAGGAGAATAGTCAAAGTCGTCACTGCGATCATATGGAGCGTGCGGAGTAATCTCATTCCTCATTCCTCTTTCCTCCTTCCTCGAAAAATCGGGCTTGAACCAAGTGCGGGGAGCACGGCCAAGATTGCCTTTCAGACCCACCATCGGCCAACCGTCTTCCCATGTCATAGGCATCAGGCAGACCGTGCGGCCTATCGAGTGGAAGTCCTGCATGAAGAGTGCCCACCACTTGCCGTCTTTGGCTTGTACGATGCCTCCCTGATGGGCGTTGCTGCAAGCTGTCGCATTCTTGTCGAGGGGGCCGAGGCTGAATTTCGTACCGTCCTCGCCGATGCGGTATTTCGTGCCACGAGGCACTTGCGTCAGCGAGGCTGCATGATAGCCATAGGTCTCGTCGGCGGTGATGACACGTGTCTCATAGGGTCCCCAGATGCTCTTCGAGCGGCTGCAAAGGGTGCGGCCGTTGGGCAAGTAGTCGGTAGAGATGAGATAGTACATCCCATTGATCTTATAGATGTGGTGCCCCTCGCCCACACCGTTACCTTCAGGGATGATGGTGCGCTCCGTCTCTTCGATAGGTCCGCTCATGTCTGGCTTCAACTCCGTACATTTCACTTCGCCGTAGCCGTGGATGGCATAGATCTTCCCGTCGTCGTCGAAGAGCACGCTGAGGTCGTAGATGCGGCCTTGCATGTTGTGGTGCTCCCACGGGCCGTGGATATCCTTCGAGGTATAGCATTGCAGGCCTTTGCCGTTGATGTTAGTGAATACATAGAACTGCCCGTTGGCATAGCGTATGGCAGGTGCCCAGACACCCTGACCGTAGATCTCCTGATGGTTCTTCAGAGAGAAGGCATCGTCGTCGAAGTCGAAACGGTCGAAGCAGTAGCTGATGTTCTCCCAGTTCACGAGGTCCTTGGAGTGGAGGATGACGAGTCCGGGTACGGCATGCATGGTCGTTCCTGCGAGATAGTAGTCGTCGCCCACCCGCAGGATGTCGGGGTCGGAGAATTCATCATAAAACAGTGGGTTGGTGTACGTGCCATTACCATTGTCTGCCGTCCATGACTGTGCAGAAGAGGTAAGCAGTGAAAGGTGCAACATAAAGAGACCAATCAGAAGTCGTCGCATGTCCATCATATCATATATAAACGGTAAACACTCAATAAAACAATGCTAATTCAGCCTAGGCCAGCCATCAGCAGTCCAGGAGATGGGACGCTGGATCAGGATAGAGGCACCCTGATGGGCGATGCTGTAGCCGTGACAGATAAAGATGTCCTGATCGTCGATATGATAGGCAGCACAATGACCTGCTGCCTCAAAGGCTTTCTTGTCGCCTTCCAAAAAGAGATTACCACCACCGTAGCGCATGTCGATGCCATTGCGGTCGAGATAAGGTCCCTCAACATGGCGGCTGCGACCCACGGCCACGCGGTAGTTGCTCTTCGAACCCTGACAACAGTAGTCCCAGGATACAAAGAGATAGTACCAGCCGTCATGCTTGAAGATGAACGGTGCCTCGATGGCATTGGGACCGGCATAGTCGGAAGTGGGATTCTTCGGTGGGTTAGGGTTCACGGCGAGAGCCTTCTTGCCGTCTGGAGCACCGGGATTGTAGCGGCGGGCGATGGTTCGAGGCTTTTCTCCTTGGGCGATGTGCATCGTGGTGTCGAGGCGGGCGAGTTGGATGCCGTCCCAGAAGGAGCCCCAGACGAGCCAAGGCTGATCCTGATCGTCGATCACGAAGTTGGGGTCGATGGCGTTCCAGTTGTCACGTCCTTCACGAGAAGTGACAATACAACCCTCATCATTCCAGATGCCAGAGGCTAAAGCGCGGGTGGAGAGCAGTCCGATGGCCGAGCCGTTGCGCCCGAAGGTAGAGCAACTGTAGGCAAGCCACCAACGATTGTGCCATTTGATGACATCGGGAGCCCACACATGGTGTGTGAAGCCAGGCACAGAGTCATGCGCCCACTTGGGGATGACCGTCATCACGGGATCGGCCTTCACGGTCCAGGTCTTGCGATCCTTGGAAGTCATTTGCAGGATACCCATGCCCGTAGCAAATATGTAATAGGTGCTGTCTGCGTATGCCATCACGGGGTCGTGTACCATCGGCGTATCGGTCTGGAAGTCAGTGCGCGGCATGTGTCGGCGCTGTTGTCCGACGGTTGGTGACGACACAATAAAGGCTAGCAGCGACCACAATATTGTTTTCGCTTTCATCATTTTTTAATGTTAAGGAGAAAAGAGAAGGGGACGGGCTTCGCAAAGTCCGCCCCCTTAAAGAATACTTACTAATTAATTTAAATATGCAGAATGTGGGTCTACATTTCTACTCGAATTTCAGATAGCTGCCGTCAACCGTGAAGCGGAAGAAGAAGTTATCCGGATCAATGGTGCTGATTCCAATATAGTCCTGAGTGTAGTCGACACCATCGGTACCGTGCATCAGAACCTTGACGTCGGCTGTTCCATCACCGTTGTTGACAATCTGGGCAGAACACTTAGCGCCGTTCATGGCAGCAAGCCATGTTGCCCAGTCGCCCTGAGTGCCTACAGCCTTCAGATTGGGATTGCCATCATAGCCGGCGCCCCAGCCCCAATTGTCGGCACGCATCACTGCATACTCAGTCAAGTCAGCCTTGTTCAGGATGATCACGAAGTTATTCCAGTTATTGGCACCAGAGGTGTAGTTGGTGAAGTTGACGGTACATACCTGATGTGCCTTTACCTGCACATTCGGAGTAAACGCCGACCACCAAGGAGTTGTACAATCAGGTGTTCCGAGTTCTGTATCAAATACCAGGTGGCAGGCATCAACAGTGAAGCGGAAGTACATGTCGTCGGGATCAATGGTGCTGATGCCGCTATACTCTTGTACATATTCAATACCGTTATTACCAATCATCACAGCCTTGATGTCGGCAGAGCCGTCACCATTGTTGGTGATATAAGCGGTGACTTTGGCACCATTCATGGCAGCGCGCCAGATATCCCAGTCGCCCTGAGTGCCTACAGCCTTCAGATTGGAATTGCCGTCATAACCAGCGCCCCAACCCCAGTTGTCAGCACGGACTACTGCATATTCCTGAGCGACGTCAGCCTTGTTCAGAACAATCACGAAGTTATTCCAGTTGTTGACTCCATTAGTGTAATTGGTGAAGTGGACAACCTTAGTTTCCTTCGGGTCAACCTTGATGTTCTCTGTATGGACAGTCCACCATCCCTGGCTATTATCCTCTGCACCCAGTACAATCGGTTTCGGTACAACGACAGTCTGCGTAAATGCAGAGAGTTCGTTTACTACGCTGAAGGTCTTGATGGCAGCCACAGGTTTCTTGCATGCCTCACCCTTGAAGGTCTTGTTGTAAATAGCCACCAGCGTCTTCTGTCCCAGATCCTCCATATTTGGAATGGCCTGGAATGTCAGGTCGGCTGCTGTTACCGTCTTCACGACACCCTGCTCGAAATAGACTGTACCTGTCACGTTGGCAACGGCCTCTTCCAATGTCGTACCGACGAGCACCTCGCTGGGCACACCCGCAATTTCTATCGACAGTGGCTGCTTGTCTTCCTTAGAGGTGAAGCCTCCGATAGGCTCGATGGTTGAACCCAGGAAGTTGATGCAAGAGCCCTCGGGTACGAGGAAGCAGCGGATGTTGGTGTTCGAACCATCTGCATTAAGGTTTGTCAACGGTGTCTTCTGCGTATAGGTCTTTGTAACTGTACCGTTGGTCATTGTGACAACGAGACCACCTTCTGTGCGGTCTACGGTCAGCGTTACCTTGCCACCGAGCTTGTCAACACCTGTATCAGTATCGGTCTCAAACGTCAGATCGCTCGATACGAGGCTACGGTCAATATAGTCGCCCCACTCCGAGTTTCCGCTTGGCTGATTGTCGTAACGGATGGCACCATACTCCTTGTAGTTGGCTGCACCACGGTCCTCATCATTGCAGATGATCATGGCAAAGTTTTTATAGGTGTTCGGTGCAGCAGGGTTGATGCTCAGGTTGAACTGAGCCACCCACTTCTGTCCCTCAGGAATCTGATAGTACTTAGAGAAGACTGCCCACCAGCCAGTGGAGAAGTCGGCGGCACCAACCTGATATACATCCTCCTGGAGGCCTTCGATCTCTTCCTCATCACCCTGATTGGCGGCCTTGGCAGCGGCAATAGAGTCTGCTCTGCTCGAGAGCCATTCTGGCGAGTCAATGCTGTACAGGTCGGCACCTTCACAACTCGTCAGTACCAGCAGCCCTAAGGCGGCTGAACAGAGGACTGTTGCTAATTTATTGTATTTCATAATCTATTCAATTTTCAATTTTCAATTTTCAATTTTCAATTTTCACAGGTTCACCACAGGATGGACAGCACCGTAGAGCTTACTTGCGTTGCTCTCGCTGGTGTTGGCGGAATTACCCACGAGGTTGGGGTTGTCGTTAAGCGTACCCTGATAGATGGGGAAGAACTCGTGCCCCTGCACCCAGTTGTCGAAGGCACTCTTGCTGCATGTGCTGTAGTCGACAGGATCCTTCGGGGTGAAGTTGATGGCACCGTTGCCATAGTTGGCCTTTGTCCAGAAGTTCACGGCACCGTGCTCCTTGAGTTGCTGCAGACGGCCGTTGTCGTAGAAGAATCCCCAGCGGATGAGGTCGAAGCCGCGTCCGAACTCACAGCCGAACTCCTTCGGGCGCTCCACGTTGGCGATCTGCTCGAAGAGTTTGTCTGCCGAATTAAAGTCGACGAGTTTCAGGTCTGCCAGACCAGCGCGCTGACGCACCTGGTTGATCCAGTCGATAGCCTGCTGGGTGGGACCGTTGACCTCGTTCTCACACTCGGCAGCACGGAGCAGCACGTCGCTGTAGCGCATGATGCGCAGGTTGATACCGTCGTGCAGGCCAGTCACCACCTTGCCATACAGACCAGTACGGAGGTTGGTGTGCTTGGCCACGGGCAGGCCACCGTAGTTGTTGTTGGTCACGACGGGGATGTCTGCGTTTGTCCACTCGTCAGTCTGCTTGATGGTATAGATCTTGTTGCCGTACTCAAATCCGTCCCACTCGGGCTCGTAGGTGCCGATGGTCCAGTAGAGGCGCGGGTCGAGCGAGCCGCTGGTGGTGCGCTCAGCCTTGAACAGGTTGTAGAGCCAGGGTGATGCGGAGAGGTCGGCCCATCCACCGCAGTCGCCAGGGCCGAAGTTACTCTCGATGGCCGAGCCTTGGGTGGCGTTCGGGCTGGTGTTCACTGGTGTCCACTCATCGTCAACACCCTGTGAGCCATAATCCAAGAACTGAACCTCAAAGAGACTTTCCTCGTTGTTCTCGTACCTGCTGCCCTCACGGAAGTTGTCACCGTAGTTGGCCATCAGTTTATAGGTACCATACTGGCCGTTGATGATAGCCTTCAATACGTTGAGAGCCTCGCTGTACTTGTGGCGCATCATCAGGGCGCGGGCATAGAAGCCTGCAGCAGCACCGCAGGTGGCGCGGCCCTGAGCCCACTGACCACCGAGGTCGCGCGAAGGCAGCAGGTCCATGGCCTCACGGAAATCCTTCTCTACCTGATCCCACACCTCGTCGTAGGTGCTGTTGGGAACATACAGACCCGTCAGTGTCTCATACACGCTGTAGTCGGTGATGAGCATCGGGTTCTGGTAGTAGCCTGCGAGCATGTAGTACGACAGTCCGCGGATGAACAGAGCCTGACCCTTGATGCGCTTGTACGTTTCAGAGAGGGCACTGTCGTCGCCGTCGAGTTTTGAGGTGATGAAGTTACACACCTTAATAGTATAGTACCAGTCGCGCCAGGGCCACTGGCCGATCTCGTCAGTGAAGGCGACGTTCAAGTCGTCGTAGGGCATGTACCACACCTGCGAGGAGTTCCACACCTCGTCGCCACGGCACACGTCGAGCATATAACCTACACGGGCGAAAGTGCCCTCCATACGGATATGGTTGTAGCAGGCAATCACGCTTTCATCCAAGTCAGAGACCTCCTGGCCGAAGATGTCCGTCGTCTGCTGGTTGGGATTCATCACGTCCAACTTGTCCTCGCACGAGGTGAGCGTGCCAAGGCCTAACAGAAGGGCGAAGGAAATTTTATATAGTTTCATATCGTATTTCAATTATCAATTATCTTTTTTCAATTTTCGATTCTCCTTAGAAGGTGAAGTTCAGACCAGCCATGAAGCTACGCGGTGTAGGATAAGAGCAGTAGTTGTAGCCTGGAGAGAACGTGCCTCCGGCGAAGTCCACGTTGTAGCCCTTGTAGCCCGTGATAGTCAAGAGGTTCTGTGCCGACACATAGACACGGACACCCGATACATAGTTTCCAAACCACTTGTTAGGCAGGTTGCAGCCCAACTCTACGTTTGCAATCTTCCAATAAGCAGCATTCTGGATCTGACGGCTGCTGAACAGGTCGTTCCAAGCCAGCGAGGCGGTGTTGGACAGATAGGTGCGGGGCACGTCTGAGATGTAGGTACCTCCATCCCACTGGTTGGCGTTGAGCACAGACACGTCGTGGTTGCCGTAGCCGTAACTGGAAGTCAGCGTGTTGTAGAGGAAGTCTGTCACATGATAGCCGAGAGCACCGAAGGTAGAGATGCTCAGGTCGAACATCTTGTACTCTAGGTGTGCGCTCAGACCGAAGTTCACTGCGGGCAGACCGCTTCCGAGCACCGTCTGGTCGTCGCCGTTCACCTGTCCGTCACCGTTCACGTCGGCATAGTAGCAGTCACCCACCTGTGCACCTGCCTGGTACTCCTGGAAGCCCTTTGCCTGTGCGATGGCGTTCAGCTCGTCAAGCTGTGCCTGTGTGCGGATGATGCCCTGGTAGTCCCAGCCGTAGAACTTACCCACTTCCTGGCCTACCTCTGTGATATATGCACCAGAGATATACTTCTCTTCACCGAAGCCGAGAGAGGTCACCTTATTTTTAAGAGTGCTCAGGTTGGCACTGATCTGATGCTTCAGCGCATGGTCGTTGTTACGATAGGTCACCGAGAACTCGAAACCGCTGTTCTCCAGCGATGCAGCGTTCATGGTCACAGTAGTGTTGCTCACACCTGCACTGGCAGGCACAGGCACATTGTAGAGCAGGTCGACCGACTTGTTCTTATACCACTCGGCAGTGAATTCGATACGGTTGTTGAAGAAAGCAAGGTCGAGACCCACGTTATAGGTCTTTCTCTTCTCCCAGGTGAGGTCTTCGTTGACGAAAGTCGAGATGGCAGAACCCGTGACGGGCTGGTTGCCGAAACTATAAGTCATGTTGTTACGGAGCATCGTGGCCTGGATGGCATAGTCGGCCACAGAGGCCTCGTTACCAAGTTCACCATAACTGGCACGTACCTTGAACATATTCACGATGTTACGATCGATGGGATAGAACTTTTCCTTATCGAAGCGCCAACCCAAGGAGAATGAAGTGAAGGTATCCCAGCGCTTGTCTTTTGTCAGACGGGAGCTACCGTCACGACGTACAATCGCAGAAAGGAGGTACTTTCCATCATAGTCATAGTTCAGACGGGCAAGATAAGAAGCCAGCGTATGCTTTGCCTCATAACTGTTGGCATTCCATGAACCGGCGTTCTGCAACTGCAGGAAGTAAGGCTCTGAGAGGTTGATGCCCGTCACGTCCATCGTGGCAGTGTTCTCCTCCTCGAAGGTCTGGCCGACCACGAGGTTTGCATGATGCAGCCCCATCGTACCGTCCCAGGTCAGGGTGTTCTCAATCAGGGCATCGGTATACTTGCGGTGAGCCTTAGTCAGGCGCTCGTTCTCCTTGGCCAGATACACACGGTTACTCTGAATCCAGGCGGGAATCCAGGTACGGTCGTTGGCACTGGTCGTGCTGTAAGAGAGGTTGATCTTATATGTCAGGGTATGGTTCTTGCTCTCAACACCTACCATCTTCAACAGGTCTACGTCGGCAGAGCCTGTTCCCACGAAGCGGTCTACGATGGTCTTACGGCTCAGCATGTTGTTCACCAGCAGCGGGTTCATAGCCGAGATGTCGCCGTGAACAGTGTCGTAATAAACACCATAGCCGTAGGCATCGTACTTCCAGCCACTGGCAGAACCAACCTTATCGTCGAGCACCCACGTCGACTCGTCGTAGGCCTTGATGGTCGGCTGCATACCGAGTACACCGCGGAGAACGTTACCAAGGTTACCGTACAGACCCTGAATATAGGGATCGTCGTTGCCGATGGACATCACGTTCTGATCAGAGTGTGAATAGACGAAACTGGTGCGGAACTTGATGAACTTCGTATCCATCGTGTTGTTCACGCGGGCGGTATAACGTCTGAAGTCAGGACCGGAACCCTCGATGGTACCTTTCTGGTCGTAGTAGTCAAGACCTATATTATAGGTATTGTGCGCGCCACCACCACTCAGGTTCACGTTGTGGTTCTGACGGATACCCGTCTTGAACGACTCCTTGAACCAATCAGTGTTCGTATTGTCACGGAAGTGGTAGGCACCGTCGCTGCCCAGGCTGTAGCCGCCAGGGAGAGGTGTGCCAGAGTTGGCTGCGGCAATACCCAGATAGTTACTGTACTGGTCGGCATTCATGAGGTCGTAGTGCTGGTTGGAAACGATATCCATACCGAAATAGCCCTTGTAGTCGACCTTCAGCGGCTGGTCTTTCTGACCACCCTTCGTAGTGATGATCACCACACCGTTGGCAGCACGGGAACCGTAGATGGCACCGGCAGATGCGTCCTTCAGCACCTGGATGGTCTCGATGTCGTTCGGAGAGAAGTCGCGGATAGAGGTACCCATGGGCACACCGTCGATCACGTACAGAGGAGCCTGATTACCATTCAGGGTACCGATACCACGGATACGTACTGTCGGGTCTGCACCAGGCTGACCGTCTGAGGTGATTGACACACCGGCCACCTTACCCTCGAGCATCGAGGAGATGTTCGAGTGCGACACGCGCTTCAGCTCGTCGGCGTTCACGATAGACACTGAACCCGTCAGGTCGGCCTTCTTCTGAACACCATAACCCACGACGACCACCTGATCAAGCATCAGGGCATCGGACTCGAGTTCAATAGTATTAAGGTTCGCGCGTCCACGTACGGCAATTTCACGATCCTTGTAACCTACATAGCTCACCACGAGGGTGCCGTTAGATGGAGCATCCAACTGGAAGTTACCGTCGAAATCGGTCACTACACCAGTCTGAGCTCCTTTCAGTCGGACAGTCGCACCAATAAGCGCCTCTCCACTCTGGTCAACAACCTGACCGCTGACCTTGATGGTCTGGTCCTGCTGTACTGATGCCTTTGCCGTCATCGGGCAGAACGTCAGTCCTCCCAAAACGCCGAGACTTAGCATCACAGAAAATACTAGTTGTTTTCTCATCGCTAATTGATTTTAGTTAAAAAATTGTATTATATTAGTGAAATTATGCCGCAAAGGTACGTCCATTTGATATAAATCAAGTGGACAAAACGATTTAATAGGTGGACAAAACGATATTATGGTATTAAACTACCTCTTTTGACGTTTTGTCCCCCTAAAGTGCCTTTCGTTGATATATGTCAAGGAATAGGTGGCTCTTCTGGTATGATATGATCACATCACCTTGATGGTTTCCTTTTTCAGTGGCAGGCTGTCTGACGAACCGCCAACGAGGATAGTCATGTCGCCAGGTTCCAGCATCCAGGTCTGGGCAGCCTCGTCCCAGTGGCACAGATCAGTGCGTCGCACTGGGATCGTGACACTCTTGCGCTCGCCGGCCTTCAAGGCGACACGCTGGAAACCCTTGAGTTCTTTCAGGGGTCGCTCGATGTGGGCTGAAGGACGTGACACATACACCTGAGCCACCTCTTCGGCATCGACGGTGGAGGTGTTGCTGAGCACAAATCGCACGTCGAAACCTTCTGCCGTCGGCTCTACCTGTAGGTCGCTGTATTGGAAAGAGGCATAGGAGAGACCGAATCCGAAGGGATAGGCCACTGACGCCTGCTTGTCGTCGTACCAGCGATAGCCCACCAGACTCTCCTCTGCATAGTTGGCGATGAGCTGTTGGCGACGGTCATTACTGCGGTTCTGGGTAATATCGACGAAGATGTCGCCCTGGGTATTGCTTTGGATGTTCTGTGGGTAAGAGCCAGTGGCGTAGGCCGGTACATCTTCCAGACGCTTGGGCCACGTCATCGGGAGCTTGCCCGACGGCGAAACCTTGCCTGTAAGAACCTCAGCTAAGGCCTGTCCACCCATCGAACCGTTGAACCATGAGGCCAACAGGGCTGCCGACACATCGTTGACCGTGCTGATATCCACCTGTCCGCCTGATACGACAACCGTCACCAGCCGTTTGTTGGCTTTCGCCAAGGCAACGGCCAGTTCGTCTTGTCCTGAGGGTAGGGCGATGCTCTTACGGTCGGAACCCTCTGTCTCCACCTCACGGTTGTCGCCAGCGAAGAAGATGACGAGGTCGGCACCTTTGGCAGCCTTCACGGCCTGAGCCAGTAGCCGACGGTCGGCGGACTGCTGGGGAGACATGTGCTTATTGCGGCTTTCGCGGTCGAAACTCTTGTAACCCTGAGCATAGGTGATCTGCACGCTGTTGCCGAGTGCGGCCTGCAGTCCTTCCAACAGTGTTATCTCACAGCGTGTCTTCACGCCGGCACCCACACCGCCAAGGGCCATCTTGGTGACGGCATTCTCGCCGATGACGGCTATCCGCTTCACGCGCTTCGTGTCTATCGGCAACAGTCTTTCCTCATTATTTTTAATTATTACGGGCTTATTTTTCAGCAGCACGATGCTCCGTCTGGCCACCTCCAGAGCCGTCGCCATCTCCTCCGGATTGCCTACAGGCCGACTGTTGGCCACCTCTTTGGCTATCGGCTTCACCGTCAGTCTGACGCGCAGGATCTCACGCACCCGCTGGTCGATGACGGCCTCGCTCACCTTTCCTGCCTTCACGGAGTCGAGCAGAGCCTGACCCATAAAGCGGCTGCCAGGCATCTCGACGTTCATACCTGCCGTGACGGCATCGACGGTGGAGTGTACGCCACCCCAGTCGCTGATGACCATCCCTGGGAACCCCCATTGCTGGCGCAGGACGGTGGTGAGCAGATGCTCATTCTCTGAGCACCAGCGCCCGTTTACCTTATTATATGCCGCCATCACGCCCCAGGCATCGGCCTCGCGGACAGCCATCTCAAACGGTCGGAGATAGATCTCATGCATGGCGCGGTCGGAGATCCTGACATCCACAAAGCCACGATAGTCCTCCTGGTTGTTCAGGGCGTAGTGCTTCAGACAGACTGCCGTACCGTCGCCCTGTGCACCTTTGGTGTAAGCCACAGCCAGCATACCGCTCAGTAGCGGGTCCTCGCTGAGATATTCGTATGTACGGCCTCCCGTTGGGATGCGCTGAATGTTGATGGCGGGCCCCAGTATCATGTCCTTGCCGCGCAGTCGTGCCTCCCGGCTCATACCCCTTCCGTAGGCGTAGGCCCAATCGGTGCTCCAGGTGGCTGCTAGAGCCGAACCTGTTGGGAAGAACGTGGCAGAGTCGGTGGTCAGATGGGCAGAGTTCCACGAATGGGGTTCCATCTCCTCTCGGATGCCGAAGGGACCGTCGGCATATTCCACGTCGGCGATGCCGAGTCGTGGGATGCCTGCTGACGAGAACATGTTCTTGCCGTGCAGCATGTCGATCTTCTCTTCGAGTGTCATCTGCCTGATCACGTTGTCGATTTCTGCCTCATGGCCGAGCAGCTTGCTCGTCTGGGCCTGTGCCTGTGTGGTGATGGACGAGGCGGCTAGTACCGCGATGGCGAATAGTGTAAGTCTTTTCATTATCATAATAGTTTTAGTTTATGCTTTGTTGCAAAGCGTCTTAGGACATCTTTCGATATACGTTGCAAAGATAGCTTTTATCTTTGTATTTTGTGTGAAACGGTCGAAGTTTTTGAGAATGTTTATGGAGTTTTTGCAAAAAAACGTATATACCTTATATTTATTCAGAAAATAATCGTATCTTTGTGGCGTGTATCGAAAGATTGCCTTGGAATTGAAAAATGCAACGATACAAGTATAAATGGTACGGAGATGGAAGAAAAAGAACTGAAAGCGGAAGATATCCCAAAGGGGTATCCCTTGTGTTTCAACAATGAGTGTGCAGATAAAGACAGTTGCATGCACTATCAGGCCAGTTTGCTGATGCCCAAGGAAAGCTATTATGGCGCTGCGGTCTATCCTACGGCCTGGGAGGACGGCCATTGCCGGTGTTTCCGCGAGAAGAAGCTGGTGAAGAAGGCCTGGGGCTTCACGAATCTCTATGATAACGTGCCTCACTGGCAAAAGGCTGAGGCTCGCCAGTGTGTGCACGCATTGTTTGGTGGTGGAAACGGGCCGTACTATCGGGTGCATCACGGAGAGAATATGCTTTCGCCCCAAAAACAGGAGGAGATTCTGAAAGTGGTCGCCATGTTTGGGAGTATTGAGGGCATTGGTTTTGACCATTATGTGACAGATTGGGACTTTGGATAAAGGTTTTCTTCGTTTGCCTCTACCGAAATTCATGTAAATAGCTGTATAATAAGTGATTGCGAGCAATTTTTCATCTACTAATCCTCTACTTTGCCTCTACTTTGCCTCTACTTTACCTCTACCTATCCTCTACCATTTTTCTGCAAGGAAAAGGTAAGGTGAGGTATTGTTTCCATTAAGGTGATTCGAGGTTTCCATTAAGGTGAGCGATTGTTCCCACGCTGGGAATGCTGTGTTCCCAGTATGGGAATGTGATGTTCCCAGTGTGGGAACTTCGTGTTCCCAGCGTGGGAACGACAAGAAACCCTTGTTGCAACATCAAGAAAGCTTATTCTGATTCAAGGGAAACAATAGGCGTTTAGCTGATGATTAGTTGATGATCAGTAGAGGTTTGGTAGAGGGACGGTAGAGGCAAAGTAGAGGTTTAGTAGAAGTAAAATAGAGGAAAAAATATGAGGAAATATTTGCTAAACCCGTTTAAAATCAGTATCTTTGCAGGCAAATTGCTATTATTTAGTAGAGGCAGAACTTAAAAATCGATTATATGAAAGTCAGTTTATTGAAATTATCGCGACAGAAAGAGGTCATTAAGCGTCTTGAATTGGGGGAGATAGCCGAACTCATCCGTGAGAATCCTGAAAAGGACAAGGTGTACAATCTTCGCCTGAACTATCAGTTCTATAAGCCCCAGAGGATGCCTGACGGGCAGATCGCCCTCGACGACCAGAAGCATTCGGTGAACCTGTCTCGTCTGCTCTTTGCCGTAGAATGCA